>ENA-OROP01000130-OROP01000130.1-human-gut-metagenome-genome-assembly--contig:-NODE-130-length-86298-cov-23.199054_pt1 | contig 86298 bp, 57 predicted proteins | sample MGYA00242132_ERZ509056 | MGnify/ENA primary metagenome ERZ509056 (study PRJEB26280, sample SAMEA2338768) | human gut metagenome | biome: human gut; feature: human-associated habitat; material: faeces...
ACTGCACTACGCTGATTCGCCGCGCAGCCTCGATGTTCTTTTGATATTTGCCCATAGTTTTTACCTCCAACTCTGTATAATAAAAAAGCACCTTGCCTGTAAATCACAGATAAGGTGCTAAGGATACGATATTCTCTTTTTCAGCAGGCTGTTTATCACTTCAGCCAGCTGAAAGGGGGTATGGGGGAAAACAAATCATCCCCCACCATTCCCGCAAAACGGTACACTTCCCCCTTGTATATCTCTAAATTCCATTAAAAACGCGAAGCGCACCACCTTTTTACAGGCGATGCGCTTCGTATTAGCTATTTACGCGAGCGAATTGTACATTTTATGCAACAATTTTACGCTCTCGGATTTTTTATAGCAGCCTGCTTATTGGGTCGTCATCATAGGCATGTACCCAAAAGCGCGTACTGTTTGCATCCTCAAGTATCCTACTGACAGCCCCATCCCCTTTCTTCGCTTTAGATTTTCCCGGCAGGGTTCGTTCTGCCGAAATCGAATGGTAATTGTACGTTCCGCGCACATTGCATTGAACAGTGCATGACTCTTGAAATAGATTTAGTTCCCAGATGAATTTCTGTCCATCGATGGAGAAGATTCTCGGCACAAATCTGTCCAGAAATTCCCGGCTGATTTCATCGTTTGGGAACGACTCTTGCCAGCTGAGTGCTTCCTCTACCTTTCCACTATTGGCAGCTCCGTTTTCTTGTTCCTGCTGGTATTCTTCTAAAATATCCTGCCGGTGATCCCGCCAAACGTTTTTGTAGATTTCTCGCGCCATCAATTCGAGCTTCCATGCTTGCACATTGGGGGCGCTGCATTTGGAGGCTACATTCCTCAGCGACCGCTGATAACAAATATATCGAACAATGCCTTTCTCTGCGCGGAACGCCCGCATTCTGGCCCCGCAGCCACAAAACAGGCGGCAAGCCCATTTGTCGGCGTGTTCGCTCTTTCCATACAAGTAAGCCTGCGTTATATTGCCGTCTTTGTACGACTGCCATGCATGTCTGCGGCGCTGACATCTATCCCATAGTTCCTCTGAAATAATTGGCTCAAAACTGCCTTTCACCAGAATGTAATCCTGTTCGCTGTTCTTGATGCTTTTATGGCTGAGGAAATCATCAATATGCGATTTGTTGTATGTCAAATACCCTTTATAAATCGTATTCTTGGTGATTGAGAGAACCTGACGCGCACTCCATTGTGGCATTCCGGATTTATTCGGTGCGCCTTCTTGCGTTAGTGTCTGGGCTATCTCGGTGCCATTTATGCCATCAGCATACCAAGCAAAAATTTTTCTGACAGTCTCTGCCTGACTTTCCTGCACCACAAGCGTATGAGCCTTTTTATCACGCTTATATCCAAACGGTGTCGGTCCCGCAACATAGGTGCCTTTTTTCTGTGACGTCTGAATGCCCGCCTTGGTGCGTTCACTCATTTTACGGCTTTCATCTTGCGCAAGGCTTGCCATAATGGTCAGGCGAACTTCTCCATCGCCACGCATCGTCCAGATGTCATCATTGACGAAGTACACTTCAACGCCGTACTGTTTCAGCTCACGGGTCGTAACCAAAGTATCCACCGTGTTTCGGGCGAAACGGGAAACCTCGCGGGTCACAATTAGGTCAAACTTCTTTTTCCGAGCATCTCGCAGCATCTTCATAAAAGAAGGTCGGGTTTTCATGCCAGTACCTGAGATTCCTTCATCGGCGTATTGCCCAGCCACCGTCCAATTCGGATGATGTTCTGCAAGCTCCAGATACCAGTTCATTTGATTTTTCAGTGCTGATATTTGCGCCTCAAGTTCAGTGGACACGCGCCCATAGAACACGACTCTGCGCGGGCAGTTTTGCTGGTCTGCTTTATCATATTGCATCGGTTTTCCCTCCTTCCCCATCAGTATAATACTGCATTCAGTATTTTCAAAATGTACAAGTCAATGACTCAATCATGGTATAGAAAAGCCGTGGAAGAAGGTTCCTTCCACGGCATGATCTTTATACTACTTTTTCAATAAGGCACTGATGTTTCTTCGTTTTCTTGTCATAGTTGATAGCTACCAAGAGAAGATTTCCTGTATAGCCACGCAGCGAATCCGGATATTTCTTTTCCTTAATCTGCTGCATCGCAGTCTCCGCCGTTTGGTTCCACTTCAACTCCACAACAAGCGCCGGATAGTCATTTCGGTACTCCGGTTTTGGAATGAAAACGAAGTCTGCGAAGCCCCTGCCTGTGGGCAGCTCTCGAACCGGCTTAAAGTAATATTGCATAGCGCTCAGGTATGCAATCGCCAAGACGCTGCTCAAGGAGTTTTCATTGTTGTACTGGATGGCAGAAACATAGTCATCATGGATTTTCTCAACCTGAGTGGCTACTGCATCGCCATCCATATCCAATGTCGCATCCAGCAACTTCTCAGACTCCTGCTGGAACAGCAACATCTCATTCCAATGCTTGCTTTCCACCGCAAGTGTCAATTCCTGCCGGATTTCCTCATTCGGAACGAACGCTGTTTTTCGGTTCTGGTCATATCCCAAGTAGCCAAGATGAATCATATATGTCAAAACATCATCTTTGCTTTGGATATTAACGGTATCGTTCTTGAAGGTAGCCGTGTTTACTTTAACTTCCCCACCGGAAAGCATTTCAATGATTGCCGTTTTCAGCCCATCATAGTTCATGTTGATAAGAGGAACGATTGCTTCATAGGAAGCCGTTTCCGACCAGTAGCTCTTAAACTCTCCCTTCAGCATAACGCTGACAACAGCTCTGGGATTATAAACTTGGTAATCCCGCAGCAAGTAACCATCGTACCACTTTTTTACCTTGTCAAAGTCTTTGTGGTACTCCTCGCAAAGATTCTTAACTTCTTCTTCCGTAAAGCCAATGAAAGGTGCCAACGTGCCGGCACTGACCATGGTAAACTCATCGAAGTTATTCAAGGCCGACTGCGTTTTTTCCTTTTTGATTGGCAGAATGCCGGTGAGGTATGCAAGCTGAATGTATTTTGTCGGCTCTGTACCTTTGAATAAGCCTCTCAGGAAATAGATATATTCTTCTTGAACAGCCTTATTGGTTGCTTCATCTCGGATCAGAATATCCCATTCATCAATAATCACAATAAATTTCTGACCGGTCGAGTTTCTGATGCGCGACAAAGCGTCCGCCAATGTCAACACTTCGTTAGGAAGAACTTCAGGGTAGTACTCTTTTAGTTCCTCCAAAACCGATTGCGTAATGTAGGATATAATACTTTTGATCTCTGCACAGCTGGACAAAAACCATTGTACATCTATATGGATCACATCATACTTGTTGAGATGCTTTTTGAAGTCGCTACTCTTGCCGATTGTAAGCCCATCGAACATCTTTTCTGAATCGCAGCCTTTGCTGTAATAGGCTGCCAGCATATTAGCCGTATAGGACTTACCAAACCTCCGGGGGCGGCTATTGCAGATATATGCTTCTGGTGTATCAAGAACGCTGTTGGTATATTCCAGCAGACCCGTTTTGTCCATATAAATTTTTGAATTCAGTGCAACTTGAAACGCACTATTATCCGGATTCACGAATCTTCCCATTTCGCCAAAGCCTCCTTCAGAAGTCATTTATTTCTAACCATTCAAATGACATTAGTATAGTCATATAGTACCATTTATCGATACAAATAGCAAGTTGGAAATTTCTCTATAATAGTACAAAAGCGTCGCAGCAGGGATTTCTTTCATAGCATGATCTATCATCGCAGACACCTCATCTGCTATGACGATGATTAAATTTTGCCACATGGAATCCTGCTTTCTGCATATAATCTTCAAAAATATATGCAGATAAAACTCGAAAGGCTCAATAAGCCACAAATTGCGATAATTTTCCTTCGATGAACCTGTCAGATGTCATCTGCTTGAACCATTCGGAATTCCCGAATAGTTGCCATCACGGTCTATTCCTCATCCGAATTATAATATTACCATTTACTGATTCAAATAGCAAATCTAGCGTCATTCCATAACGACACAATAATGCCGTGGAAGTATTTCCTCCACGGCACGATCTGTCGTTATAGCTGTGCGTTTCTCTCCCTCTGCAAATTCCAGACAGGCAACCCTTCCCGGCGCTTTGTCTCGCATCGCTTTGCAGCCATGCGATATGTTTTCTCGCATCTTGGCACGCTCGTGGAATCCAGTCATGGCGCTGCTTCCCCAATGCGGTACAGCAGAGGACGCTATTCACTTTTTCGGAGGTTTGGAACCTCCTAATACATAAGAGAACAGCGAATCGGATTTTTTCCACAACTTTTTCAATTTTCTTTTTTTACCAGAAATATATCCACACGCATATCTTTCCACAAACCGGGGTGGATCTTAATCCCACGCGCTTTCTGATACTCATAGGCTGTCACAAAGTCAACCGCAAAACTCAAAAGTGGTATCTTTTCATCCAGCACGCTCACCTGATTTTCTTGACAGCTTTCCAGCCATTCCACCAACTTACGCTTTCTTTTGGTTCGGCTCATGTTCAAAAAGAAATCCTGTGGACGACATATTGTCGCGCAATCGGGTCCAGCACTTTCTTTATCCTGCTTACCGATTTGCTCTTGCTCAATATCATAGGGAACGCCACTTTTATAGGTAACCATCGCTATCGGCTGCCTTTCCGATTGGATAGGCATGATCTGCTGCACGTTCATCAACTGCAACATCCAAATATAGCGGTTATTGCTTTTTACAATCCGGCCGGCATACCTGTCCAGAAATCCCGGCTCTATTTTACCATCAGGAAAAGAAGCATCATCGCTGAGTGCAGCCTCGATGCTGTGCATATCTAACCTTGCTTTAGGACGCTGTTCCTGTATGGAACTTTGCAGTAAGCCTTCGACATTTATAATCTCATTGTTGATCTCCGTACTTCTGGACAAGAAATCATCCATAGATATACTTCGGCTTGCCCGCTGGCTGACAAGATCGTCCAATTCCTCATTCAGCGCAGAGAGCTTGTTCTCCAGCTGGTTTCCATCATTCGGTGTGCCGGTAGTGTTCAGATTTGCATCCAACATCCGCAAAAGACCCAGTATATCCTCGGCATTTTCTTTCCAAACTGTACGGAACACTTCCCTTGCCATCAATTCCAGCTTCCATTCAGATGCGTATGGTGCCGGACAAGGAATGCCGTTCAGTGCTCTGGCGGCATCTTTCTTTTTGAACATTTTCGACCGTGCACAGATAAGCCGCATATTTTTCCCACCGTTGGCCGTTTTATCGTAGCCTTCGATTTGGAATCGCATCCCACAATCGCAAAACAGAATTTTCGTCCATTTGTTCTGCGGAAAGGACACACCAAATTTATGTGCACGACCATCTTTTCCTTTGACAAATGCAGCTCGCTTACTGCGGATCTGATTGCAGGTTTCCCATAGCTCCTCTGAGACGATTGGCTCAAAGTTTCCCTTTACAAGAACAAAGTCCTCCTCGCTGTGATTGATGCGGTTATGGCTGAGGAAGTCATCAATATGGGATTTATTATAGGTCATATAGCCCTTGTAAGTGGGCTTGCGGAGTACCCGTGATACCTTGCTCGCCGTCCAGCTCAGGCCACCACCGCCATCCTTGCGGTTTTCTTCTATAAGCATTTTGGCAACAGTCGTTTCTCCGTGCCCCTCGGCGTACAGATTAAAGATTCTGCGCACCGTTGCCGCCTGTTCCTCATTGATTACATAAGTTCCGTCCACACGGTCATAACCGATAATATTACCGCTGCCATAGAGTACACCTTTCTCACGGCTCATCTTCTGTCCGGCTTTTACGCGCTCACTGGTCTTGCGGCTTTCATCTTGGGCAATGCTCGCCATAATGGTCAAGCGAACTTCTCCATCACCGTCCATTGTCCAGATGCCATCATTTACAAAATAGACTTCCACGCCGTATTGCTTCAGTTCTCGCGTAGCATTCAACGCATCCACCGTGTTACGCGCAAACCTCGACAATTCACGGGTGACAATCAAGTCAAAGCGGTGTTCCTTTGCGTGCTCTATCATCCACATAAATGATGGACGTTTCTTCATTTGGGTACCGGTTATGCCTTCGTCTATGTACTGCGCTACAACGGTCCAGTTGGGATTGCGCAATGCAAGGTCTGTATACCATTCCATCTGATTCCCCAGCGCAGATAGCTGTTCTTCATGTTCTGTTGAAACGCGGCCATAAAACACTACTCTACGCGGGCGGTTCTTGTAATTTCCAATATAGTCTGTCATTTCGAACGCCTCCTTGTTCTTTCATTGTACAAGGGGCAAATTCATAAGGGAAATGTACAAAAACACTGGTACACTTGCCATCCTTGTATGAGCGTTGCTGCTCTATACTATAAGAGTACGTTCTCTTGATTTTTTTCCACAATCACTATAGATCCGCAGAGCATCTACTGGTTTGCTGTTGACCGTGATATGCAGGATGTATTCAGTCTGCTGCTCCAGGTCGGGGTCGTCCTCGGTAGGTTCGGGAGTGGTGTCTACTTCTTCGACCTCGTAGGTGATTTCGTGCATAGCCCAAAAGGCGTCTTGAATACGCTGCTTTTGGGCGTCATTGATAACGACAACATCGCTGTCGGAGTTTAGGTTGGTATGTACCGCAAAGATGGCCAGCACCTCCGGCCAGTAGCTTGCCCATGTGTGACCGTCCTCGTAGTCGTAGGTGATGGCGGTTTCGCTGCACTCCGGGTGGGCAGATACGATTTCATTGATGGCCGCGCCAAAGTCGGCGTTGGTGTTGGCTACGATTTCGGCAACGGGATGCTGTTGGGATCGTTGGATTCGTTCGCAAACAGGATGCCCATGGGTGAGCCGATCACCGCTGCGGCTGCGCCAATGACCATCGCCAGCACCAACACCACGCCGCCCGCGCCCAGCAGGGCCAGCAGCGATTGCGCGACGTGCCGCACAGTTTAGGAGAGCAGGGCTTTGATTTTGGCTGCGATAACACTTTTAGCTTAATCTGTTCCATAAATCAATTCCCTACCATTTTCAGCGCAACTCAGGCGCGAATATGCCTAAGGCTTGGTAAGTTTTCATTCTATCCGGAAAGGACAGAATTTATGTCAAGCCATATTTTTAATACTAATATTTCCATACTCCCGAAAAATCGATAACACAAATCATCACATCATGGATCGATAGAGGCCTGCAATTTCCTCTACGCTTGTATCACGGGGATTACCGGGACGGCAGGCATCGGCAAAGGCGGACTCGGCCAGGAACTGGATGTCCTCTTCATTCAGGATGCCCTGCAGGTTGGCGGGGATACCCACGTCAGCGCTCAGCTTCTTGACGGCGGCGATGGTGGCATCGGCAGCCTCGGCGTCGTTCATCTCGTCAATGCCGACAACACCCATAGCCTTGCCGACGGCGCGGTAACGCTCGCCCGCAACGTCCTTGTTGTACTCCAGACCCGTGGGCAGAATGATGGCGCAGGCTACGCCGTGGGGGGTGTCATACAGGGCGGACAGGCCGTGCGCCATGCTGTGCACAATACCCAGACCGACGTTGGAGAAGCCCATACCGGCAATGTACTGGCCCAAAGCCATGCCCTCACGGCCTTCGGGGGTGTTGGCAACGGCACCGCGCAGGTTTTCGGCAATCAGCTTGATGGCTTCCAGATGGAACATATCGGAGATGGTGCAGTGGCCCTTGGTGATGTAACCCTCGATGGCGTGGGTCAGGGCGTCCATACCGGTGGCGGCGGTCAAGCCCTTGGGCATACTGGACATCATATCGGGGTCAACAACAGCGACCTCGGGAATATCGTTGGTGTCAACGCAGACGAACTTGCGCTTTTTCTCGACATCGGTGATAACGTAATTAATGGTAACCTCGGCAGCGGTGCCGGCGGTGGTGGGCACAGCGATGGTGAACACAGCGTGCTTCTTGGTGGGAGCCACACCCTCCAGGCTGCGGACATCGGCAAACTCGGGATTATTGATGATGATGCCGATTGCCTTGGCGGTGTCCATGGAGGAGCCGCCGCCGATGGTCACGATGCAGTCGGCTTCCGCCTTCTTGAATGCTTCCACACCGTCCTGGACGTTCTGGATGGTGGGGTTGGGCTTAATCTCGCTGTACACAGCGTAAGCAAAGCCTGCTGCATCCAGCAGGTCGGTGACCTTCTTGGAGACACCGAACTTAATGAGGGCAGGGTCGGAGCAGACGAAGGCTTTCTTGTAACCGCGGGAAGTCAGTTCGGGAACGATGTTTTCGATGGCGCCGTGGCCGTGGTAGGAAATGGTGTTCAGAACAATGCGGGAAACCATAGTTTTCTCTCCTTATATAACTCAGTCATACAGCGGGCCGTACTGCTTGCAGGCGGCATAGTCGGCGGCCTCGGTGTCCTTGGTGCCGAAGGCGGCCCAGGAATGGGGACGGTAGACCTTTTCATTCGGTACATTGTGCATAGCCACCGGAATGCGCAGCATGGATGCCAGAGTGATCAAATCGGCGCCCACATGGCCGTAGACGGTGACGCCGTGGTTGGCGCCCCAGTTGGCCATGACGCTGTACACGTCAGCAAAGGCGCCCTTGCCGGTCAGGCGGGGCACGAACCAGGTGGTGGGCCAGGTGGGGTCGGTGCGCTTGTCGATGGGAGTGTGCACATCATCGGGCAGGTTGGCGGTCCAGCCTTCGGCGATCTGCAGCACCGGGCCCACGCCTTCCACAATGTTCACACGCAGCATGGTCACCGGCATTTCGGCGGTGCAGCGGAAATGGCTGGAGAAGCCGCCGCCCCGGAAATACTCATAGTTGGCACGGCACCAGTCGGTGGCTTCCAGGCAGGCGTTCACGTCTGCATCGGTCATCTTCCAGAAGGGCTTCATCACGTGTTCGCCCTTCGTGTTGACGGCGGCGCCACAGCCATCCAGCGCCGTGGCGCCAGAGTTGATCAGGTGGATGAAACCGTCCTTGGCCACACCCTCCGGCTTGTAGCCGGTGACACGCTCACAGGCTTCGGGGCTCCAGTAGGTGCGCACGTCGTGGAAGCAGGGCGCGGTACCGGAAACCAGGGTGCCCAGCAGCATGGAAACACCGTTGAGGGTGTCGTTTTCGGTGGCGAAGGGGGTTGGACGTTTCGGACCGTTCCAGTCGAAGGTGGACGCCATGATGGCCTCGGAGAAGTCGGCGTTGGGCAACCAGTCGGTCCAGTTGCGCTGCCCCTGAAAACCGCCCGCCACGGCGTTCTTGCCTAGGGCTTCCTCATGCCAACCCAGCTCGTTCAGCTTGGGATTGCCGTACAGGATATCCCGCATGACCATGGTCATCTTGGTGATGAATTCCCAGTCCTTGTCGGCGGGCACCACCTTGGATTTGGTGATGACTTCGGGCAGATTCTTGCCGGCGTTGCAGTCAAAGCCTTCCTTGCAGTGGGCCTTGACCCAGGCCAGAGCGCGGTCGTACTCTTCGGGGTCGTAGATGCCCAGGGTGATGCGGCGGATGATCTCGGTCATGTCCACCCACTCGGGGTGGATGCCCAGATATTTCTGGAAGAAGTTGGCATCGCAGTAGCTGCCCGCAATGCCCATGGCCACACCGCCCAGGTTCACATAGGACTTGTTGCGCATCCAGCCCACGGCCACAGCACAGCGGGCAAAGCGCAGAATCTTTTCGGCGGCATCGGCAGGCACACTGGTGTCGCTGGCTTCCTGCACGTCATGGCCGTAGATGGAGAAGGCAGGCAGGCCTTTCTGGGCGTGGGCGGCCAGCACAGCGGCCAGGTAGACAGCGCCGGGGCGCTCGGTGCCGTTGAAGCCCCACACCGCCTTGATGGTGCGGGGGTCCATGTCAAATGTCTCGCTGCCGTAGCACCAACAACGGGTGACGGTCAGGGTGGCCACCACGTTTTCGGCCTGGAACTTGTCGGCACAGGCCGCAGCTTCGGCGCCGCCGCCGATAGTGGAATCGGCAATAACGCACTGCACCGGGGTGCCATCGGGGTAACGCAGGTTTTCTTCGATCAGGGCCTTGGCGTTGCGGGCCATGGCCATGGTCTGGTCTTCCAGGCTTTCACGAACGCCGCCCCAGCGGCCATCAATGGTGGGACGGATACCGATTTTGGGATAAAGCATCTTGCTCTTCCTCCTTGTCAGTTCAGAATGGTTTGATAGGTTTCATAGGCGCGGTTCCACAGCGCCGTCTGTTCGGGTTCATACCGCTGCACCGGCTCGGTGCGGGCGATGAGGGCGCGGCCCTCGTCCAGATTTTTCAGTTCGCCCAGGGCCACCAGCTGAATGAGGATGTTGCCTAGGGCGGTGGCTTCGACGGGGCCGGTGATTACCGGCAGGCCGATGCTGTCTGCGGTCATGCGGCAGAGCAGCTTGGCCTGAGTGCCGCCACCGATGATGTGCAGGCAGGAGAACTTCTGTCCGGTGGCGCGGCCCAGTTGTTCCAGGGCAAAGCGGTATTTGAGGGCCAGGCTCTCGTACAGGCAGCGCACCACCTGCCCCACCGTTTCGGGCACCGGCTGGCCGGTGCGGCGGCAGAATTCCCGCACGCGGCCGGGAATGTCTCCGGGCGGGGTGAACTCCGGGGCGTCCGGGTCGATGAAGCTGCGCAGGGGTTCCGCCTGCAATGCCAGCTCCTCCAGTTCCGAGAAGCTGTACGCGGTCCCTTCCCGCTTCCACTGGCGGCGGCTTTCCTGGATCAGCCACAGGCCGATGATGTTTTTCAGGTAGTTGACCTTGCCATTGGCCCCCCGTTCGTTGGAGAGGGCCAGGGTACGGCTTTCCTCGGTGAGGATGGGCTCGTCCAGCTCACAGCCCAGCAGGCTCCAGGTACCACAGGACAAAAAGGCTGCCCCCGGCTGCGGCGCGGGCAGCGCCGCCACGGCGCACTGAGTATCGTGCCCCGCAGCCGCAATGACCTTGGCGCCCTTGTATTCTCCCACCACTGTGCCGCTGGGCACCGCCGGGGCAAACAGGCTTTCGGGAACCGAAAAGGCATCCAATACGGTCTTGCTCCAGCGCCCGGTGCGGGCATCCAGCATCTGGCTGGTGGAGGCGATGGTGGTTTCGCAGGCCCGTGCCCCGCACAGGGCATAGGCAAACAGGTCGGGCATAAACAGAAGCTGCCAGGCTTTGGCCCACAGTTTCGGCTGCTGTTTCTGCACCGCCATCAGCTGAAACAGGGTGTTGATGCCCATGATCTGGCAGCCGGTGGCGGCGTACAGGTCGGCGGCAGGCAGGATTTTCTTCGCCTGCTCGGTCATGCCGTCGGTGCGGCTGTCCCGGTAATGCACCGGATCTTCCAGCAGGTTGCCCTCTTCGTCCAGTAGGCCGAAGTCCACGCCCCAGGTATCGAAGGCGATGCTGTCGAAAGCACCCGCCTTCTCGATGCCCAGGCGGACATTGGCCATCAGGTCGGCAAAATTCCAGCGGAAATGCCCGTCCCACTCCCGGGGGTTGTTATCAAAGCGGTGTACCTCTTTATAGGTAAGGCGGCCCTCTTCGTACTCGCCCAGGATGGCCCGGCCGCTGGATGCACCGAAGTCAAAGGCCAGCACCCGTTTCATTGAACCACTCCCTTTTTCAGCAGGATATTGGCATAGATGGCGGTTTCGCCGGTGGCCACGATGGCGTAGGCTTTTTTGGCCCGCTCATAGAAGGCAAAGCGCTCCATCATCTCGATGTTTTCGGAGTTTTCGCCATGATCATCCAGCAGGCGGCGGTACTTGTCCCAGATGGTAGGCTTGCAGTCATCCCCGGGCACCACTTCCATCAGCGCCGCCGGCTTTTCGGTGTACTGGTCCAGGGGCATCAGGGTCAGCACGGCGTCCAGCAGTTCCGGCACACTGTGCCCGTCGGCCCGCACCACAATGGCATCCTTGCCCATGCTTTCCGCTGGGAAATTGCCGTCAGCCAGAACGATCTCGTCCCCGTGGCCCATCTCGGCCAAAACTTTCAACAGTTCTGGGGAAAGAATAGCGGGAATCTCTTTCAGCATCTTGTTCACCTCAGTCCGTTGTCGAATTTCTTGTAGCCGGGATGGCGGCCGGTCACCCGGTAAAATTCCCGCAGGTCGATGAGTTTCTGGATGTTTTCCCGGCTGATGTCGATGCTGCCGCCCAGGATCACCGCATTGATGGTGATTTTGGCCCACAGTTCCAGACTTTCCATACGGTAGAAAGCAGTAATCACGTCACTGCCCACTGCCAGGGCGCCGTGGTTTTCCAGCAACATCACGTCGTGCTCTTCCAGATAGGGTTCGATGGTATCGGGCACCTCGGTAGTGCTGGGGGTGGCGTAGGGGGTCAAAGGAACGCTACCGATGACCGCCACATCCTCGATCATGTTGTACATGTCCATCGCCTTGTGGGCTACCGCAAAGCCGGTGGCACCGGGCGGGTGGGCGTGGATGACGCTCCACACATCGGGGCGCTTTTCATAGCAGCGCAGATGCATCTTGATCTCACTGGAGGGGCGCAGGCCCTCAGCCCCTTCCAGCACTTCGCCCTTGGCGTTGATGCGTAGCAGTTTTTCTGGCGTGATGAAGCTCTTGCTCATACCGGTGGGGGTGCACAGGAAAGTGCCGTCCTCCAGGCGGGCGGATACATTGCCGTCGTTAGCGGCCACCCAGCCCAACTGCCAGGTCTTGTGGCAGACGTCACAGATTTGTTCCTTGATAAGGTTCATACTCATGATCTCTTCCACTCCTATTCAGCTATATTTTTGTACGATAGCCGCCATCTCAGACCAGTGCGCTTCCATATCGCGCACCAGCTTGAACTGCGTACGGCAGCGGTCCAGATTTTGGCCAGGTCGATGCGTCTTGAAATAGTGATCTCCTTCCAGATAATCCGTAAGAAAGCGCATACCACACTCCAGTGTCATAAGTTTAGCCCCCCAGGGCAGCATTTCTTTTTCTCGTGCCGTCAGGGCATCCCCCGCCGCCCCCAGGAATCCTTTGGTATAAATCTCAAAAAGTTCCAAATCAAAGTTTACCAAACTCAAATCCGGCTCATCTTCCGCACTGTGGTTCGCCCCGAAACGAATAGAATCCCCAAAGTCATTCAAAGACAATCCCGGCATAACCGTATCCAAATCAATGACGCACAAACCACATCCCGTCTTTTTGTCCAACAACACGTTATTAAGTTTTGTGTCGTTGTGGGTCACTCGCAACGGGAGCTTTCCCGATTCCAGCAGATCCATCAACACGGCGCAGTCTGCTTGGTGCTCCCGCACAAAACGGATTTCAGCTTGCACCTCAACGGCTCGACCGCATACATCTGCTTCTAGTGCCTTTTCAAACTTTTTATACCGATCACGTGTATCGTGGAATTTGGGAATCGTTTCATGCAGCGTATGGGCAGGGTAATCTGCCAAAAGACGTTGAAAATTCCCGAAAGCCCACGCCGACTGGTAAAACTGTTCCGGTGTCTGCACTTGCTGCAGACATACCGTATCCTTAACAAAGTGGTAAGCCCGCCACGCGCCGCCGGTACTGTCGGTGAAAAAAGCCTCCCCCTTTTTTGTGCGGATGACTGTTAGGGTTTCTCGCTCGGGGTCACCCCCCTTTTCCTGAATCACACGCCGCAAATACTCTGTGACGCCCACAATATTTTCCATCAGTCCCGCAGGATCTCGGAACGTATCCGTGTTGATTCGCTGCAAAATACTGCGCTTTGCATCGCCGTCTGCCTGCTGCACATACACACAAAATGTATCGTTAATGTGTCCCTGACCATACCGCAGGACACCTGCCACCTGTCCGCCAAAGTCAAAGGCATCCAGTACCTCCTGCAAAATTCGTTCTGCTTGCTGCAACATACTTCACACCTCCCACAGTCGATCAGGATACACACCCGTCTGGGTCATTTTCCGGATGGCATCCACCACCACGGGTTTATCTTCTTTATAGGTCACACCGTACCATTTATCCTGGCTGCGCAATACCTTGACTCTTCCCCGCTTTTCTTCAATCAGTTCACTGACCACACTGGGCAAAAAGTACTCGCCTTTTTTCGGATTTTCAACCATTGCGCGGTCCAGAAACGCGGCAAACCGCTGTTGCGCTTCTGCAACAAAGCTGGGCGTAAAGCCCCACAGGTTCATGGATACCACGGTGTCGCCTGGCAGTGCCGTCCAAGTTGCGCCCTCATCCTCGGTAAAGCGGGCGCCCTCCCCTTCTTTTTCAATATGGGTGCGCTCGGTCACTTTGGTCAGGTAGCCCTGCGCGTCCGCTTGGCAAACACCACGGGATACATAGCCATTTTCTGTAAGGGTATTACGGAGCAGGTAACCCACCATGGCATACTCATATCCTGCTTTTGTATCCGAGTGTTCCGTAAGATACTGATAAATCTGCTCGAATGCCTCCGGGCCGTAGTAATCATCTGCATTGATAACCGCAAAGGGCGCATCGATGCAGTTTCGCGCAGCCAAAACCGCATGGCTGGTTCCCCAAGGCTTGGTTCGTCCCTCCGGCACGGTATATCCGGTTGGCAGGTCACTCAATTCCTGAAAAGCGTAGCGCACCTCCATAACATGAGCGATTCGGTCACCTATCAAATGGCGGAAGTCATTTTCCATCTCCCGCTTAATGATAAATACTACCGTTTCAAATCCCGCTCGCCGGGCATCATAAAGCGAATAATCCATAATCACCTGACCATGATTTCCTACGGGATCCATTTGTTTCAGACCCCCGTAACGACTTCCCATACCGGCTGCCATTACTACCAGAATCGGTTTTTTCATATGCTTATCTTTCCTTTCTGTCAAAAATATTTTGATAACGCAATCCGTTCACGCTTGCGGAATCCAACGATACCGGGAAAAATTATATACCACGGCGTGCGCCGGCAACGGGCGCAGCGGCGTCACGCAGTCGTCATTCAATACCATACGGGGCAGTGCTTCCCCCCACAGGTAATCCGGCTCGACATCGTTCTTTTCGCCGGTCCAAGATAAATCCCGCCCGAATCGTTCCCTGTCTTTCCTGCCATAAATCTGATATACAGAACGGCTGAAATAGTCCTGAATCGTCCAGCGCTGACCGTCCTCCATCCACAGGCAGGTATTGGACAGCAGAACTGTGCATTCTTTCACCGGGGCAAAAAATCGATTCCAAAACTCTTCCTGAATCTGTTCCAGCCGATGGGCAAAGTAGAAAAAGTCATGCGCCTGCCAAGCGGTAGCGGGCACAGCATCCGCTTCGGTGTCCCATCCGGTAGCAGCCCGCAAAAACCCCCGCTTTGTCTGGTAGTGCGCAATCCCCTGTTCCATCTCCGCCAAGAACTTTTCCATTTCCCGGTTTCCTGTCAAGCGTGCGCAGTAGCTGATTCCGTACAGCGTCAACCCGTTCCCCTGAATCTGCATAGGTTGCGTCAGCCGCCCCCAACTGCCGTCAGACTTCGCATAATAGGCGCGGTGAACCCGGCGACAGTTCTCCTCATCCAGAAAACTGCTTCGAACCACATGATTACACAGGCGGACTGCGGCGTGCAGCCATTTTTCCCGTCCAAACAGTTCATAGCCGATACACAGCGGAACAATCATTAGCCCGTAGTATTCAGCAGGCTCCAACAACAATTGGTCTTTTCCCAGTAACGCCCGCTTTGTACCGTCACAATCCTCGTCCGGCACGCCGGAGATGTGGAAATGATCCACCATATAGTCCAGATCCTCCTGTACCTGCTGTTCGAACCGGTCATCCTGAAAGTATTTTTGCAGCAAGAGCTTTGCCCAGATACGGGCATAATCCTGATTGCAGCAGGCTTCCACCCCGGCGCGACCCCCGCCATAATGCAGGCTGCCCTGTGTCAGCACACGCAAAGCGGATTCCCGTGCGGCTTCCACCACGTCTTTGTGCAAAAATTCCTTGCCGATGCCCGCCGCCATCAGCAGTGAAAGCGCAGGCACCATATTGTGGATAAGACCTACTTTCGCCAATTCTCCGGCCTGGAACCCAATATGCAGGTACTCTCCGTCATCGCGCATTGCGTGTGCCTGATACCGCATCATCCGTTCCAGAAGTTCCTGCCCCCGCGCGTCATAGCGGCGCCTCAAAACCTGTGCCAATCCCGGCAATATTGGTGCCGCAAACGTGGAGTGCCCGCTGGTATAGTCCGGCCAGCGCAGCGGATTATCCCCCCAGACGGAGTGATTATGAAATCCGTGGATGGCACCAGAAGGCTGCACCCAGCTATAAAGCCAATTTCCCAACGCCGCCAAATCGAATGTTTCCATAACATCCTCCTTTTACCAAGGTGCAGCTTCGCCGCACAGCCTGGCAAACAATTCCATCACAAAATAGCCCCCATAACATGCATAGGTATCCGTTCCGTTGGTTCTTGCCAGCAGACCGGGGCATTTTGCCTTGAGATTCAAATCAGCCCTTGACCGCTCCCACAGTCAACCCCTGCGTGAAATACTTCTGGAAGAAAGGGAACACAAAGAGCATGGGGCCCACAGCCAGAAGACACATCGCCATACGGGTGCTTTCTGTGGGAATGTTCGCCGAACCCAAAGAAACGTTGTTCTGCATTTCCTTTAGAATCTCAATAATATTTCGCAGCATAACCTGGAGCATATACTGCAACGGGTACATTTCTTTTTTATCGATATACAGCATCGCTGGCTGCCAGCTGTTCCAATAATCCAACAATGTCAGCAGACCAACGGTCGCCAAGGCGGGTTTAGAAAGCGGCAATACGAACCTGCTGTAAATCATCCAGTTCCCGGCACCATCTATGCGGGCAGATTCAATAATCTCATTGGGGATATCACTCATAAAGGTTCGCAGCATAATCAGGTACCACACATTGACCAACAGAGGGATAATCAAGGCGAGGTAGGTGTTTTTCAGGTGCAGGGTCTGGTTCATCAAGATATAGGTAGGCACCAAGCCACCGTTGAACAGCATCGTAAAGAAAAAGAAGAAGGTAAGCTGACGTTTCCACTTGAAGCCCGGGCGGGACAATGCGTACGCTGCCATAGATGCCAAAAGCAGGTAGATGGCGGTACCCCCAAAAGAAACCAGAATGGTAACCTTATACGCGTCCAGAATCGTCTTGGGATTGTCCAATATGTACTGAAAGGCAGTCAGGTCAATTTCTCTGAAAAAGAAAGGATACCCCTGTGTGCTGATAGACTGCTCACTGGTAAATGCAATAAACACTACCGACAGCAGCGGAATGATAAACACTGCGGATAGCAGGATAAAAAAGGTATTCAAAATCACAGCCTTAATGCGCTCAGTTCGTTTATTGGTAATCATAACTTGCTCCTTTCCGTTGCCAATCAGTACAGTGCGTAATCCGGGTTAATCTTCTTCACAATCCCGTTGGTCAGAAGCACCAGGACAAAGCCAACCACGGATTTCAAAAAGCCTGCGGCGGAACTCATGCCAATGTTTCCGTTCTGAATCAAAGCACGATAAACGTAAGTTTCCAGTACGTCCGTTGTAGAATACAGCGTTTTGGAATCCATAGGAACCTGATAAAACAGACCGAAGTCCGAGTTCATAATTTTGCCTACTGCCAGAATCGTCAGAATAATCATCATGGGATAGAGGAACGGTAAAATCACATGGCGAATCACCTGCCAGCGGTTCGCACCGTCAATGACAGCGGCTTCCTGATACGACGTATCCACACTCATCAGGCTGGCATAGTACATCAGTACATTCATTCCAACCGTTTTCCAAATCTGCAAAATAATGATAATGGCAATCCATGCTTCGGGGGTATTGTACCAGTCCAAAGTCTGCCCTCCGTTGCGGGCTGCGATTGCATTCAGATAGCCCAGACGCGGGTTCAGGAATGCATAGACAATGTAGGAGATAACCACCCACGATAAAAAGTACGGAATAAACATGGCGGTTTGATACACTTTCAGCGCCCTACGACTGCGCAGTTCATTCAGCGCAATTGCCAACGCCACGGAAATCACCAATGTCAATACAATAAATGCCAAGTTGTACAAAATCGTATTGCGGATGATTCGGAATGTATCCGGAGATTTCAGCAAGAATTCAAAGTTTTTCCACAAAGGATCGCAGAACGGACTTTTTATAATCCCGTCACGATAGCTATAATTTTTGAAAGCGACGATTAATCCTCCCATAGGCAGGTAAGAGAACACCGCCACCACGAGCATCATGGGCAGGGTCATAAGGAGAAGACCCAGCCCCTGAGAGGTATCTTTGTTTTTTCTTGCTCGTTTTTGCTTCTGAATACTTTGCTTAAACATGCGATCATTCCTTTCTAATGTTGTTCAATTCGCACTTTTAGTATAGAGTTGTTCCTGTCTACCAACAAGGGCTATATCCGTAGGTCGCGTTCAAAACCACACTTCAAAAAACAGCTACTTGTTCAATATGTTCCAAAAACTACGTCCATACTTTGGCATCGGGTTTTGCACTCCGTTTTCTTTCAAAAGCAGCCGCACGCCTCTTTGTAACGAGAGTTTAAAACCCGGCTTTCAGGTTCAAAATTTATAAATTATGTTTACCTTCCCCCCCTGTATTTGCTATAATTAGTTCAAAATTATGGAATTTCAGCAAAATCGGCAAAAGGAGATATCACTTTTATGCACAACGAGGTCTGGCGATCCAAACAATTTAAGCAGATATTCCACACGGTACTTCTGGTCACTTTTGGACTTCTGACCATAGCCTTGCTTACTATGTACCTGTTGATGAATCATCTGACTCTTTCTTACCTAGATTCCGTCATGTCCCGCTTTGTGGAAACCGCTTACAGCTCCATCGAAGATCAAATCCTTACAAGTCAGAAAAATGCGTTGCAGGCTTCCTCATCCTATGACGGAATTTCGCTTTTTTCTGCCAACCCCAGCAGCCTGTCTGACCAACTAAAATCCGTCCGCAGCATAGATTACTTTGTCAGCCAAGATTCTTCCATCCATTCGGTTCTCTTCTATAATCATGCCACCGATAAAATTTATATGTTTGGAAAGGAAGTTTGCACCTCAGATTTAGATGCATTCTATGATCAGCAAGCGGTAGAATACATCCGTCAGAAAGAAAGCCTTGCCGACAACACGCCCCGCATAATACATGACTCCCCTTATACCACTACGAGCAGTATGGTACTAACCAGTATGTACAGCCCCGGATATGAAAATATCGTTTTGGTTAACTTGGATGTTAGTGATATTTTTTCTGTGTTGCATAACGATCCCGCCGTTTACAGCAAAGCACCTACCAGTTACCTGGTATTCTATAATAAACAGCAGGTTATTTTTGATGGACGGTATCACACTGAGGCATCCGCCTCCGACACATCTTTATTGAAAACGCTGGAAGCCGGTAACTGGGCCAAAAGCTTTGATGGCGAGTTCAATGGCACTTGGTATCATTTCAACATTCTTCACGATGCTAACAACAACTTCCAGATTGTTTCCTTCGTGCAAAAATCAGACGTAACAGCAACCTTTTTGTCTTTCCTATCGGTTTTGCTCCTCATGAGCGTTCTAATGGGCATACTTGCCACTTTGGTAAACTTTTTGGTCAGCCGTAAGCTGTATTCCCCCATTGCCGTCATCAAAGACGCGCTCTCCGAAAGCGAACATTTTAATGATGAATTGCAAAAGAACCATGACGTAATCTTAACCGCTTCTGACGAGATCGCCTTTATCGCTCACCAAATTACCGCACATTCCCACCAGCTCGATGATTTATCCATCTATAAACGCCGCAGTCTTACCATTTCCCAAGACACACTGCTCAAGGATCAGTTACTGTACAATAAATACCCCGACGACCAATTCTGGGATCTTTGCGCGCGCGAAGAACTTCCCTACCAGCCTGGCGACCACTTCATCTTAGTCTATACCAAATGGCTGCCCCTAGGTCCTACGGAAGAACAGACACCGGAAAACCAAAGCCTCCTGTGCTATGCGCTGGACAACGTAATGCATGAATTATTTGACCCTTTAGCCAGCGTGCGGTCACTCCCCTTGGAAAAAGGGGACGTGATTTTCCTGTTTTGCCATAGCAGCGGCAGCGACCCCCACATCAGCCGCGAGATACTGGAGCAAATCCAGCAAACTTTTGCCAACTATTTTCGTATCTCTGTTTCTTTCTTTTTATCCCGCTCTATCCACAGCCCCGCCACGCTGTGTTTAACGCAGCAGCAGTTGAAGGAACTTTCCGAATATCGCTTCTTTTACCAAAACGCCTGTATATTGCAAGTAGGCGAACTCGATTTGGATTCCCTGAACTCTGAAATTTGTCCGGTGGCGGATATGAATTCCCTGGAAAACGCCGTTCGTGCCAGCGATATGGAAGCCGTTGGCAATATATTGGACGAATATTTTCAGCGCCTGCCACAATATACTAAGGAATCTGCCTCCGCCTCTCTCAATGTATTCGCTTCGAAGTGCATCACATTACTCAAAAAGATTGAAAGCACAAGCGCCCTGTTTCCTCCCATAAACTATCATCAGTTCTACAGTTCTCTCACAACCAGCGCCACCATCACCCACGCCCGCAATCTGTCATATGAGCAGTTCGCCAAGGTGTCCGAAACCCTGCACTCAGCAGAAACCAATTCCTCTGGCATTGATATCAAAAGTGTGCAGGAATATATCGAGCGCTGTTATCAGGATTTCTCGTTTTCCAGCAAATCCGTGGCGGATCATTTCCATATGTCGGTAACCTATCTGAATCGATTGTTCAAGCAGAGAACCGGGGATTCCATTGCCGTCTATACCAAGAAACTTCGCTTAGAAAAAGCGCGCGATCTATTGTTGCATTCCTCCTGCAACATTGAAACCGTTGCCCGAATGGTAGGGTTTGAAAACACAAAGTACTTTTATTCTCTTTTCAAGAGTGAATACGGTGTAAGCCCTAATAACTATCGCCTTTCTGTCCGGGAAAGCGATTCCCGGAATCCATCGAATCCTTCTTAATATCAGAAAGCCCTCGGCTTAGCCGCAATGTCAGTATGTTAAGCTGACAAATCCTCGTACCATCTCATTTCTGATGGTACGAGGATTTTTTCGTAATAATTCAAAAAAAGACTTGACAAATGTGTCAAGTCGCAGCCTGTCGAAAAAGGTTACATTAAGGTGGTCTTTTTCTCGTAAAACAGAGAGAAATATGGTATAATAAGTACGGGTGATGAACGTGCTTACGAAAAATGTTGAGAATAGAAACCAAATTGAATTTGTAAGTCTTGAAGAAATGGTTCCGGCTGACCATCTGCTGCGTCAGATTGATGCGGCAATCGACTTCAACAAGATTTATGAATTTGTAGGAGATTCGTATTGCAAGGACAATGGCCGTCCCAGCATAGATCCGGTCGTTCTGTTTAAGATCGTGCTGATTCAGCATATCTACGGCATCCGTTCTTTGCGCCGGACGCTGGAAGAAGTCGGCATGAATATGGCATATCGGTGGTTTATTGGCTATCCGCTGAACGAGCAGGTTCCGCACTTTTCAACCGTAAGCTATAACTTCAAGCACCGGTTCAATACAGCATCTGTTGAGTATGTTTTCCGTTGGGTGCTGAAAGCAGCCGCGGATGAAGGCTATCTGGACACGGAAGCTATCTTTGTAGACGGTACGCACATTAAAGCAAATGCCAATCTGAAAAAGCAGGCCCGCAAAGCTGTACCCAAAGAAGCAAAGCGCTATGCCCACGAACTGTTTGATGAAATAAACAAAGACAGAGAAGCACACGGAAAAAAGCCCTTTGACGATGATAATGATGGGAATACAACCGGGGGCAACTCTAACGAGCCGGAAATGGTGGAAAAGACGGTTCCCACAACAGACCCGGAATGTGGTGTATTTCACAAGGGTGAGCACAAGAAAGTATTTACCTACGAAGCACATACGGCCTGCGATAAGCACAATTTCATCTTAGGCGTTCACGTTACTCCCGGCAATGTTCATGACAGCGTAGCGTTTGATTCTCTGTACGATGATATCTGTAAGCATTACCCCGAACACAAAATTGTTGCGGCCGACAGCGCCTACAAGACTCCCTGGATTTGCAAAAGAATCTTTGAAAGCGGTCGAATCCTTACCTCTGCATATACACGTCCCAAAACAAAAGCCGGCAATCACCCCTGGTATACCTATGTTTATGATGAATACTTCGATGACGTAATCTGCCCGGAATACAAAGTTTTGCACTATTCAACAACCAACCGCAATGGATACCGGGAATACAAGAGCCGTCCTTACCTGTGCAAGGATTGCCCCACAAGGGCAATGTGCACACAGAATGCCAAGTACGAAAAGACAGTTTCAAGGCATATCTGGCAGCGCTTTGTAGAGATGGCCGAGGATGTAAGGCATACTCCGATATACCGGGATATCTACAAATTGAGACAACAGAAAATTGAGCGTGTGTTTGCCGATGCAAAGGAAAAGCATGGCATGCGTTATACGCAGTACAGAGGCTTGGCTCAGGTTACCAACTGGGTGAAGCTTAAATTTGGTGCCATGAATTTGAAGAAGCTGGCCACTTGGAAGTGGAAACAGAAAAAATCCTCTCCTGGAAGGGGGCGGAGAAGGACTTTTGCGGCAAATTTTTCTTCTGTGCTTCTGTTTTTCCCATTTCAAATGCAAAAACCTGCCTTGGCGTGATTGTCAAGGCAGGCTTTTTCTACAGGCTGAGCCCTGCAGATATAAATTCTGCAGGGCTGCTTTTTATACAGATTTATTCAGCGGTCTTATAGCCGTCGGGGTTGTGGCTCTGCCAGTTCCAGCTGTGGGCGCACATCTCCTCAATGCCGTACTGGGCCTCCCAGCCCAGCTCGCGCTTGGCCTTGCTGGGGTCACACCAGCACTCGGCAATGTCGCCGGGGCGGCGCGGGTCGATAACATAGGGAATCTCCTTGCCGCAGGCCTTGCTGAAGGCGTGGATGACATCCAGCACGCTGTAGCCGTGGCCGGTGCCCAGATTGCAGATGAACAGGCCGGGCTTCTGCTCCAGCTTTTTGATGGCAGCAACATGGCCGCGGGCCAGGTCGACAACATGAATGTAGTCGCGCACGCCGGTGCCGTCGGGGGTCGGGTAGTCATTGCCAAAGACGTGAACCTTCTCCAGCTTGCCCACGGCAACCTTGGCAATATAGGGCACAAGGTTGTTGGGGATGCCGTTGGGGTCCTCGCCAATCAGGCCGGACGGATGGGCACCAATAGGGTTGAAGTAACGCAGCAGCGCCACATTCAGCTCCGGGTCAGCCTTGCAGCAGTCGGTCAGGATGCGCTCGGTAAAGACCTTGGTGGTGCCGTAGGGGTTGGTGGTGCCGCCCACGGGGAAATCCTCGCGGATGGGCACGCTGGCGGGGTCGCCGTAGACGGTGGCAGAGGAGGAGAAGATGATGTTGTGGCAGTTATGGCGGCGCATAACGTCCAGAATGTTCAGCGTGCAGGCCAGGTTGTTGGAGTAGTACTCAATGGGCTTGGAAACGCTTTCGCCCACAGCCTTGTAGGCGGCAAACTGGATAACGCAGTCAATGTCCTCGTTCTCGGCAAAAATTTTCTCCACAGCGGCCTTGTCGGTCATGTCAGCCTCGACAAAGCGGAAGTCCTTGCCGGCAATCTTCTTGACGCGGGCCAGGGCCTCAGGGCAGGAGTTGTAATAGTTATCGGCCACGACGATGTCGTACCCTGCGGCCAGAAGTTCCACACAGGTGTGGCTGCCGATGTAACCGGCGCCACCGCTAACCAAAATTGCCATAACAGTCGTCTCCTTTTAATTTTAAAAGTATTAATGCCAAAGTGCAGGAACATACCGAATTTGCGGTCAATTTGTGCTTGTTGTCCAAAAGTGGGAACTAACGCAGGTTGCTGCATAATCGGGTATTCTTTGAATGGATACGGTGGTATTTTCTTTTTAAAAACCATAAAGATTTCTCCTCAATTAGGCATCTTCTGTTTCCTGTTCTCGCAAAAACCTTTTCCAGTTGTTTGCCAAAAAATAGCACACAATAAGCGCCGGCAATGTCATGCCCAGACAGAGCATAAACACCGCATTCCAGCCAAAGCCTTCGGCTATGCTGCCGATGCCCCATGTGACCGCAGCAGCACCAAAATAGGTGATGGCGTTCAGCATACCGGAAATCATGGCAGCACCGCCGTGCGCCCCCACACGCACAGGAATCACATTGATGAACATTGTATTGATTCCCAGCATGGAGGCGGTTGTAACAGCCAGCAGCGCAACAGAGCCTGCCAAGCTATACCGCACTGCCAGCGGCAGCACCAACAAGCAAACTGCGGTTGCCGCAAACAGCGTACCGACTGTACGCAGTTCATTGTGGAAAATTTTTCTGTCCAGCCAGCCTGCGACAAAGGCACCTGTCAGGTTTACCAGCGGCAGAACCGCTGCCACAGCTGCCGAAAAGGAAGGGCTGGCACCAAAGCTGTTCTGAATAAAGCTGGGTACCCAACTTGTCACGCCGTCTTTCAGCCCGCCGTGCAGCACGACCGGCAGCAGCATCCACCCCAGCCCCGCCGCCGCAAGGGCGGTCAGTGCGCTGTGGTTTCCTGCCTGTCCAAAACGGTCGGAGCGCTCAATCACTTGCATGACCGTGGCGCGGCGCAGCGGCACGGTACCCACAAGCCAGATGGCTGCCATGGCAAGCAGCAACCCGCCACAGAACAGGAACACGCTGCGCCACCCGGCAAGTTTCAGCAGGGCGGCACTTGCCAGATAGGCAGCCAGCGTACCGACCGGTGTGGTTGCATTGATGTTGACGCACGCGGATTTTTGCTGCTCCAGCGGTATGCTCTCGGCAAACAGGCGCACGATGGGCGGCCATATCATAGCCTGAAACAGCCCGTTGAGCGCCCACACCGCTGCCATGGTTCCGCCGGCAATGACCCCCATAGCCAGATTGCAGCAGCCGGAAAGAACCAGCCCTGTAAAAATCATAGTATAGGGGGAACCATACTGGCTGACGGCGCCGCAGAGAATCTGCCCCAGTGCATAGCAGATAAAGTAACCGGTGGATACCATTCCCGCCTGTGACAGGGTCAGGGTTCCCTGCCCGGTAATAGCTCCCATCACAGCAGAGTAATTATATCTCCCGATATAGGCTGTTGCATATGCTACCCAACTTAGCAGGAACAGCGCACTTCCCTGCCGGAACTCCGGCAGGCGGGAACACGTTTTTGCCTTCAGGTTTCTCATACTACATTCAGGCGGTAAGCATTCGAGTAGGCATGGTGTCCCGCGGCATCGCGGCAGTCCACGCGGATGTACCCTTCGTTGCCGGTCAGAGGGAACACGGCCTCCTCTATTGTTTCACCGGGGAGCGCCAGCTTCATTTTGCAACTGCGACTTTCGGTAATAATATAGATTTTTTCCACCGGACTGCATTTGATGTGCAGAGCATTGTCTTGAATGAATAACTCTTTCAGTTCGGGTCCGGTCGATGCATAAAAAGCACCCTTCTGCAAAGCATCCATAACATCCGGGTAAGTCAATGCCTGTGCTCGAATCACTGTCCATCCACCGAAAGAATCGTTCAGCGGATCCCCCAGCGGGTGACAGTCATGGTTATCATCCGTCGCAAGACAGGCCAGCTGCATTCCGGTGCGCAGCATTTCGTCATAGCTCTGCGACGCATACCCGTACAAACCGTCCAACTCACAGCCGTGGTTGTAAATTTCCATTGCAAATAGACCACGCAAATCCTTGTAGTCATCGTAGTTTTGCAGTGACCAGAACGGATGATTGTAACAGCACAGGAACCCCTGCTCGTTCAGTTCCTTGACAAAACCATTCAGGGAATACATATCCCCATACCGTTGCGGAGGTTGAGGAGCCACAAAGTCGGTATGATTCGTGGGGTTCGTATCATAAAAGTTGAGGTGATAGGTTTTGCAACGGTTCCAATCGCCGGGGATTCGGTAAGGCTCATCCATATCCGCTTCGAAACCGGCAATCGGCAGAAAATTTTCATCCTGTAATTCCGGATGCCAACCATAACAACGGTGGTCTGTGAACGCAACAATAGAGTAGCCCTTCTTCCGGTATTCTTCCTTAACCTGTTCTTTTGTCCATGTACCGTCAGAAATCACGGTGTGACAATGCAAGTTCGCCTTATACCAGTTTCCTTCCTTTGGCAGTAGCTCACGATTGTTCATAGTTATGACCATACCTTTCCGCTGCGCTTCAAGGTACAAACAAGAAATGAAACGCGTTTGTACTGTACGCAGCATGGTTAAATTTGATATAATTCACTTGAGAGAGCAGGCACACTACAGAGCACGTAGAGGTGTGTGGATACGATTGAACTCAGTCGTTCCGCATAATTATGTGTGCCGGATATCCTGCAACGGCAAGGGTATCTTATTACGCCCTGTAGAATAAGAACTTTTTGCCGATTGCATTGTACGATGCAGTCGGCTTTTTGTTGGGGCGGGATAGACAATCTGAGAACGAAACAATGGATCCGCAGCAGGAAATCATTCTCTCCCAAAATATCCGCCTCAGTAACGATTCCTACCACCACCAGCGCAACCTGCACACAGTCGTGATCGGCGATTCCGGCAGCGGCAAGACACGCTTTTTTGTCAAAGGCAACGTTCCGCAATGCAGCGGCTCCTACTTCTTTTTGGATCCAAACACACTTTACAATTCAGCTGATTTTGTTACCACGCAAGAATGGGTTCATTCAGCAGTCGGGCATACAGCTCCATAGCAAAATAGTCGCCAAAACTGGCGAAGGTCGCATTTCCATTCTGCTGACGCAGCACCCCCGGGCATTCCGGATCCAGCTCCAGATACTGCTGTGCCAAGGTACGGGCAACTGTTTGCACATACTGGCGCATACTCTCATTCTCTTCTTTACTTAAAAACTCAAGCATTCCGCAAGCCATAATTGCCGCAGCCGAGCTGTCCACATTCAATGTGCGGTTTGCCGGATCGGTAATATCCCAGTACTCCCATGTTTCTTGGCTTCCAAAGTGACGGGCAGGCTTATCTTCTGGTAAACGGAAATCCCACACCGGCACACCGTCAGGTGCACACAGTTCCAGATATTTTCCGGTCAGCTTCAGCACCGCCTGGCGGTAACGTTCCAGCCCGGTAAACCTCCATGCCAACGCAAATCCGTAAACAGCCCAAGCCGTTCCTCTGGCCCAATGCGAACCTACCGAATAGCCACAATCATTAAATTCCTCTGCTGGCTCTCCGGTAATTTCATCAAAACGATAAGCGTGGCAAACACTACCGTCCTCACGGATAAAATTTTTCAACGTAGTATCCGCATGTGCAATAGCAACATTAGTAAAAAACTTGTCCTTCGTAGCCTCACCCGCCCAGAACAGAAGCGGCAGATTCATCATACAGTCCACAATGGCAAGCCCCTGACTGTTAGCAAAAAAATTATTTTGTTTCAGCGACTCTTCAATGTAATCCGGCAGACTGTCGTCCATGCGCCCCCAGGCGCGAATATATCTTCCATTGGGCACAAACCGATGTGCCAGCACCTCGGCCGCCCGCACCGACAGCTCCTTCATCGTGTCACTTCCGGTCAGACGATACGCCAGCGTACTGTACAGCGTATACATAAATCCCAGATCATGCATCGTATCTACCGGAGTATCAAAGACTTTTGCCCGATATTTCTCATACAGGCTTTCCACCCAGCGCACCAGCGAAAGGTTACCGGTATGCTGAGCAGCCATCAGCGCCATTCCGGTAAAAAAGCTGGGTGTCCAGCAAAAGATATGTTCCACCGGGCGCAGCGTATTGCGATCCACATCAAAATATCTGCCATCCATGCGACCGGGAAATTCTCTCAGATCCGTACCAATACGCTGGGCATTCAAAGCCGCTTTCCGACAGATTGCCTCATATATATCCCGGTATTCCTTATTTTCCATCCTTGGCTCCCTTTTTTTCACACAAACGCATCCATCATGACAGTGTGACCATTCACGCGGGAATCTTCCGCAGCCAAAGCAATCAAATGACTTTCAACCGAGCTGGCAACCTGAGTTCTGCCCGTATAGGCTCCATCCGTCTTCATCTGGCGCACCACATCACGCATAAAGCCCTTATCACCACCGGAATGTCCCTCCGGGTCGGCATTCAGCCGAATCGTGGTGGTCGTACCGGTGGCAAAACGGGTCAGCTCAATCTCATCCCTTTCCACATCGCCAACAATCTGACCATGAGTTCCCATAAGCTTGATGGTCCGTCCGCCATCCCATGTGAAAGCGCACATGGTAAAGGACGCTGTTACGCCGTTTTCAAATTCGAGGTTTACTACCTGATGGTCCACAACATCGTTGTCGCAGTGATATACGCAACGACCATAGGGTCCTCTGCGCAACGCCTCCCGCACCGACTCATCCGTATTCTCAAGGCTCACTACCTTGCGGATTACCGGCACATGAACCCCTTTGCTTTGCAGATAAATCCGTTCCGCATTGTACGGGCAGGTATCGGAAGCCGGGCAGCCGTCCAAGCAGTATTCCGGTGCCCCCTCCGGTGCGTTCTCGGCTTTAAAATGTCCCAGACTCCCGAAAGAGGAAACCTTGGTGCAATGGCTGCCCACCATCCAGAGAATGATGTCCATATCATGGCAGCTTTTCGCCAGAATCATCGGGCTTGTTTCATCTTCCCTGCGCCAATTACCGCGCACAAAGCTGTGCGCCTGATGCCAGTAGGCCACATTCTCGATTTGCTGCACACTCTGCAGCTGACCAATCTCTCCGGCATCCAACAGCTCTTTAACCTTGCTGAAGAAAGGAGTATAGCGCAGCACATGACACACTGTGACCAGTTTTCCCTTTTCTTCCGCGAGTGCTTTCAACGCTCGAAGCTCGTCTGCATGGCGGCTCATGGGTTTTTCCATCACCACATGGTATCCCGCCTGCAGAGCCGCCATTGCAGGGGCAATGTGCTGGTTGTCCTGTGTGCACACAAAGGCACAATCGGCCATTTTAGGGCGTGCCAGCAGTTCATGCCAGTCTTCCACCGCATTATCCGGGCAGATACCATGATCCCGGCAAAATTCCTTCCGACGAGCTTCATCCGGCTCAGCCACCGCCACGAAAACGATATCATTGGGGTTGCGCCGTGCAAAAGCGCCGTATACCTGAGCCCCTCGCTGGCCGGCACCGATCAAAATTGCTTTTACCTTATTGGTTTCCATTGTTGTTTTTCCTCTCTTTGTCTTATTTCTGAGTGCTATACCTTACTCTATTCATTTGTCAAGATAGAAAATCCCTTCTGCACCGGAAAATTCCCATGCAGTTTTCTGTTCACATATGTGGATTCGATTCTGTCGCTCCATCCAGACCGCTGTGACAAGCTTTGCCCCCCCCCTGGCTTCTTGATAGGGCGCCCGCAGCTGCCATACCGGACGGTGTTCTCCATCCATCATCGGCTCTGCCGCGGCCCCCTGCCACTTCCAGTTAAGCGGTTTTACATACAGTTTCACATCCCCCACTTGGGCATAGGCGCAATCTGCTTCGACCTTCCACTGGCCATAACAATTCAAGCGGAATTCCACACTGTCTGCATTGCCAAGCAGAAACTCATCCTCCAGCGCCAGAAGTTCCGCAAAGGGAGAGATTACCGTTCGACGCACCTTTTGATATACACCATCGCTCCATGCAAGGGTATCATCGGTGCAGAATTCCACATGTGTTCCGTCCCCCTGAGCTTTCAGCACTCTTCCACCCTTTTCATAGCGCCCCTGTACAGATAAAATTCCATCTGCACGCACAGGATACAGTAAGTTGTGCGCCCCTGCCTGGCGCAGATAAAACAGTTCCGACTCAAAATAATTGGCTGAACCGCAATCCGGACAAAGGCAGATTCCCTCGGCTTCCAGAATTAGGCTTCCCTTATCTTCATGGAAATGTGCCGAATAAGTCGGTCCGCTGCACAAATGAATGTGCGTTGTGAGGTCCCGTCCTTTGCGCACCGTACCCAACTGACCGGTTACCGGATAGATTCGGCATACTTCCTGTTCTTCCAGCTGCTCTCCATCCGGAATCGGAGCCGAAATCAGTGCGAAGCTGTCTTCGTCCACACTCCCCAGCCTGAGCAATCTCTCATACAGATTTTTCCATGCGGAATGTCCGGTAAACAGATAAAAACTATTTGCCAATGCACAGGATATCCGTGTGAGAGGATGGGCATCATTAATCGGCAAATACACCGTTTCATCCTTTTCCATGGAGAGCATGGACAACTCAAACTGGCTGGTCTTACTCAGAAGATCCCGATAGCAGTCAAAGGGCTTCTGATGGTACCTGGCCATTGCGTACAACGCGCACAGAGTTTCGTTAAAAGTGAACATCCAATATCCGGGACCCTCCAGAGTTCCTCCATCTTCTTGGATGTAATTTTCAATAATCGAGTGCAGATCTTCCTCTGCCTGCAGAAGATCCCGCCGGTAGCGAGGATGACGGGGAAGCATAGCCAAATCTGCGAAAATGCGCCCATAGCTGAACACGATTCCCTGGTTCATATATCGGATATACTCCACGCGCCGGAAATCAGACTCGATTCGCGGAAGACCTTTCATGGCCAGCGCATCCCTGACAATCTGTTTGGCAAACGGAGTCATCAGATCACCGCACCAGTCCAGCACCAGAGAAATCACCTTGCAATACATGTTCTCGGTAAAACTACGATGATGCCAGGTGGCTCCGGGCAGCACTCCCATGGCCGACTCACACCAATATTCACAATGGCACACCGAAAGAGCGTGGCGTACTGCCATGCGCATCATTTCCAGATCGTTTTCCACCAGACCCACAAAGGCCAGATTCTCGATCACCGTTTCCAATCCGCAGGCATTTTTGGTTGTACTGGGCGCCCATGCCCGATCTCTTGTACGATTCCATCGCTGGTCAAAATGAGGTACAAAGCGTCCGATATAGTGTTCGGGGCAAATCGCCATATCACGCTGTGCCTGCTCTTTTTTCTTTGCATAAGCGTCTGCAAACAGCGGATGTCTCAGCTTTTCTCGCAGTGCTTCCAGTTCTTCCGCCCCCAGCAGAATCCCAATGGTGGGTTTGGGGCAGGCGGGAATATCCTGTACAAAGCAGCCCGGCCATTCCGGAGAATAATACTCTCTTTGTTTCAGCATTCGCTGCAGTCTTTCACTGTGTGCAAGCCCCAGCCAGCAGATATTTCCCTCGATTCCTCCACGAGACGAAACGATCTGGATGGACAAACCGGTCATCCAACAGCCTTGTATCGTCCCGGTGTATTCCTCACTGACACCGCTTCCCTGAACTTCTTTTATCAGTATCTGCTCTTTACCATCCACCACCGCTTTTACGGTCAATCGAAAATCTTTGGGCAGACTTCCAAAAAAGATGAATTTATCATAATCGGAAATATCCAGCCGGCAGCTGCGATGCATCTCCAGCGCAGGCAACGAGCCTGCTGCTTTATCCAGCTGGATTGTGGCAAATGCCCATCCCTGGCGGATGCTGCCAATAGCCCCATTCAACACCTGCACCTGATATTCATCCAATACACGATAGCGTGGGTCCGGGTTGTCCGGCTCAGATGTCCCTCCGTCGAAAAACGGTTCTATGATTGCTTCCGCTTCATTGATCGCAACAATTCTCATATCGCAATCTCCTCGTCCCTGTATTCTTCAAAAAAGGGCAGGCGCAAGTTTCCCGGCGCCTGCCCTTTTCTCTGACCTCTCGGCCTCGGTTGCTTTTATTTATTTTTAAGCTTTGGAAGCCAGGAATTCATCCACCTGGTTCTGGATTTCGGCGGTGACCTTCTCCAGGCCGGCCTTGTTCATCTTGTCCAGCATTTCAGGAACCGCAACACTTTGATCCTGCAGACCATAGTACAGGATATCCTTGTACTCGGTCCAGATAGCTTCACAGTTAGCCATTTCGGTCTCGATGTTGCTGCGATCAGGCACAAAGCCAAACAGAGGATCCAGGGTGGCTTCCTCGTTGCCCTTCATGGTCTCTTCCCAAACGCCTTCCACATCGGCCTCGGTCAGCAGTGCATTGAACTGGTTGCCAATCATCCAAGCAGGTGCGCTCCAGCAGTCTTCCAGCTTCTTCACACGACCATTGACCAGTTCGTAGTCCTGACCTTCCAGACCGTAGAACAGCATATTGGAAATTTCCTTGTCACCAAAAATGTAATCGTACAGCTGAATGGCTTCCTCAGGATGCTCGGAGTTCACGTTTACTGCGGTCAGCGTGCTCTGAACAGCCATGGTATTGATGTACGGATCACCCATGGGAACGGTAACCCACTCGTTACCATAGGTATTTTTCAGCGCCGCATCAACACCGGGTTTCACGCGCTGATAACGGGACAGGATCTGACCCTGCGACAGCAGTGTTTTCTCGTCCTTGATAGTGGCTGCATCAGCAGGAGCATAGTTTTTGTCCTTCCACTCCTTGGCAGAAGCCAGATTTTCCTGAATTCGATCGAAATACAGCGTGTTGGAGACCTTATTGGTTTCGGGATCGTAGGTCAGGAAGGGCATATTCATGATGGTGCTCAGTGGCACATCCTGCAGCATCAGGTCATGGTTGATTACACCGCCGCCACGGGTAGCGTACTTATCCGGATAAGCAGCTGCCAGATCTGCAATGGTTTTGTTCAGGCTCTCCCAGCTGTTCACAGTGGTCACATCAATACCCTGCTCATCCACCGCAGACTTCAGGAACATCATGCCGGCCTGGTCGTACATAGCCTGGTAGTTCATCAGAGCATAAATGTTGCCATTGACCTTTACACCATTCCACAGATTTTCAGGAATAGTCGCCATCAGATTCGGAGCGTTCTTGCTCAACATCTCTTCGCTGAGTTCCAGATAAGCACCTTTACCAGCTGCATTCACATAGTTGTTTGCCCAGTGGCTGGTGAAGCACAGATCCCATTCGTCACCGCCGGCCATCGCCATCTGCATCTTGGTGTCGTAGTCACCGGGGGAGATGAAACGCAAATCCAGCGTCATGTTCTTCTCTTTCAGCAGCTTCTCGTTCACAGCGGCCATGACCGAATCAAAGTTCTTCGGCTCTTCGTTGCGAATCATCCAGATAATTTCAGTAGGTTCACCGCTCTGTGTGTTAGTCTCAGTTGTCTGCCCGCCGGAAACGGATTCCGCACTGCTCGTACCGGTTTGACCGCAGCCGGCAAAAAGACTAACGCCCATGACTGCTGCCATTGCTAAGGGAAAAAGTTTCTTGTTTTTCATGGTTGCCTCCTAATAATAAATATAAATATTTGCAATGCTCCATATGGCACTGCATACAAGTACCCATTGTACCTCTCGTACAGTCCGCTACTGACTATTATTAAAGCGCCGTCAGATTGGGTCCGTTCGTTGCTAATATCATAGCCTTCACAAGCCTATTTGCAAAGCCCCTACATCCTGCTATCGGTTCAAAAGGTTGGTTCAAAAAACAAAAGTGGAGTTCAAAACGCACAGAGATAATCTTGCTCCATTTTTCGTTCACTATAAATTTATCGATATACCGCATTTTATATACAGTTTACCAATATACCGGAAGTTAGCTCAAATGTGCTCCTGTTCAATTCTTTATAAAATCTGCACTGTGGTGCTTCTATTATACACCACCTTGGAGGTTTACACAAAGTATGGGATGGTCACAGGCTTGCCTGAAAAACTTACCGCTGACGGCAGCCACCTGCCCCATTTGCGCACGCTTTTGAGCGGAAAAGTTTTCAGAAAGCGAACAGAAGCAGGGGGGCGCACATCGTGCGCCCCCCTGCCATATTTAAATAGATTCTGCTGTCGGATTCTTACGGCGGTTATCCGTGATATTCGCCGTTATATTGAATCAAAGCCACATCGACAACGCCGGGTACGCCGCGCAGACAGTCTGATAATTTTAAGATATCCGTAACTCGCAGCAAAAGATGCTGTGCCATCCTTTCTTCCTTGAGGGAGCAGGCAGCAATCCGGCTTTGCGGCGAATGCAGCCGGGCGCAGCACCCGCGTTCCGGGCTGGGCTGCTCATTTATAACACGGCAAACCAAGCACCGCTCCGGCAACTGTGGCACAGCAAAACACCCCACTTATTAGATAGTATGTCATACCGTCTAATAAGTGGGGTGCCGTTCATACTCGGTGGGTACTTTTTGCTATGGATTATTTACGCTTTTTTACAATGTAACCAATCGGCATAGCGATTCCGACCAGTACAATGATGGCAACTACCGGTACCACCGGAAAGTTACCGCCGGTCTGGGCGGGGTCGTTGGTTTCTTTTTCAGGTTTCAGCATTTCAATGACAACGCTGTCCTTCTCAAGCTCGTTCTTGCCTTCTGCATCGGAGTAATACATGCCGCATTCAGAGCAGACATAGTACTCGATGTTGCCCTCGGAGGTGGCAGTTGCTTCCTTAGCAGGCACATAGGTCAGCTTGTGACCCAGCGCAGCCGCTTCACGGGTCTCGGTCACATCGCAGGTACAGCTTCTTGTCTCGACGCCTGCCTCCGTGCAGGTGGGAGCCTTGGTCTGTGTCCAGTCACCGAAGTGGTGACCGGTCGCTTTCAGGGTTACGCGCCCCAAGGTTGTCTTCGTTGTACCATTTTCGTCGGCAAAGCGATTCTTACACTGGCTGCAAGTCCAGTGTTCCTCGTTGCCGTCCGCGGTGCAGGTCGCCGCTTTCCCGGAAATATGGGTCAGCTTGTGAGCCAGTACTGCCACTACACGGGTCTCGGTCACGCCGCAGGCACAGCTTCTTGTCTGCACGCCTGCCTCCGTGCATGTGGGCGCCTTAGTCTGCATCCATCCGCCGAAGCTGTGACCAAGTGCCAAAATCGAACGACCCTCGGTCACACCGCAGGCACAGCTTCTTGTCTCCGTGCCTACCTCCGTGCAGGTGGGCGCCTTGGTCTGTGTCCAGTCACCGAAGTGGTGACCAAGTGCCAAAATCGAACGGCCCTCGGTCACACCGCAGGCACAGCTTCTTGTCTCCGTGCCTACCTCCGTGCAGGTGGGCGCCTTGGTCTGTGTCCAGTCACCGAAGTGGTGACCGGTTGCTTTCAGGGTTACCTGCTCCAAGGTGGTCACCGTGGTACTCTTTTCATCTGCAAAGAGCTTCTCACACTGACTGCAAGACCAGTATGCAACGTTGCCGTCCGCAGTGCAGGTCGCTGCCTTCCCGGGGATATGGGTCAGCTTGTGACCCAGTGCTGCCACTTCACGGGTCGCGGTGTAACCGCAGGTGGCGCAGCTTCTTGCCTCCTCGCCCGCTTCCGTGCAGGTGGGAGCCTTGGTCTGTGTCCAGTCACCGAAGCTGTGGTCAAGTGCCGGTATCTCACGGGTCTCGGTGTAACCGCAGGTGGCGCAGTTTCTTGCCTCCTCGCCTGCCTCCGTGCTGGTGGGAACCTTGGTCTGTGTCCATTCGCCGAAGCTGTGGTCCAGTGCTGCCACTTCACGGGTCTCGGTCTCACCGCAGGCACAGCTTCTTGTCTCCTCGCCTGCTTCCGTGCAGGTAGGCTCCTTGGTCTGTTTCCATTCACCGAAGCTGTGACCGGTTGCTTTCAGGGTCACCTGCTCCAAGGTGGTCTCCGTGGTACACGTTTCATTTGCAAAGAGCTTCTCGCACTGGCTGCAAGTCCAGTATTCCTCGTTGCCGTCCGCGGTGCAAGTTGCTTCCTTAGCAGGCGCATGGGTCAGCGTATGACCGGTTGCTTTCAGGGTTACCTGCTCCAAGGTGGTTTCAGTGGTACTATTTTCGTCCGCAAACAGCTTCTTACAGCTGTTGCAGATCCAGTACGCCTTGTTACCGTCCTCTGTGCAGGTCGCCGCCTTCTCCTCGGTCTTGACAAGGTCATGGGTATGGGCAATCTGGTTGCCTACCGTCAGCTCCGCATCATCCACATAGAAGTGACCAGCAGACTCCGTGGTGTTCTTATTGCCGATGATGAAGTCCAGCTTATTCATACCTTCATACTTCGCAAGCTGCTCCGGGGTCAGGGAAACCTCAAGCTGCACCCAGCCGTCTGCCTGCTTCACCTCCTTATAGGTAGGAACGATATTAGCACTATATGCGCCACCACGGGGGATCACAAAGATGCCCATTTCGTGGGTCGTGTCGTCTGCTGCCTTTACCCATGCCTTCATGGTGTAGTTCACGTCGAGCCGCAAAGGGGACTGATCGGCATTTTCCAGACGGTACTGCACGCCCTTATGGGCATATCCCTTGCCATCGACTACCTGAATCGAGTCAGTGGTGGTGACATCTGCACCGAAATTGCCGTTACGGGCAGCACCTTCGTTTACGATCCATTTAATGCCTTCACCCTCTGTTCCGGGATACTGAGACCAGCCGGTCTTATTGCCAAGCTCAAAGCCGGGGTTCGGCAGCTTTGCGGGATCTACAACGGTTACCTCGCAGGTTGCGGTCTTGCCGCCATCCACAGAGGTGGCAGTGATGACTGCGCTGCCGACACTGCGCGTGTAAACACGACCGTTATCCACATAAGCTACATTGGTATCGCTGCTGCTCCAGACAATATTCTTATTGGTTGCCTCCGCAGGCAGCACTTTTGCGGAGATATCAAAGCTATCCTGAAGGTTTACCGTCTTTTGGGTCGGGTTGACCTCCACGGATTCTACGGGGACGACATAATCAGTGCGCACATGAACCGTGCATTCTGCCTTTACATCGGGATAGTCCTCAACGAAAACCGTGACCTTGGTGTCGCCGACCCGCTTGCCGGTGACACGACCGTCATCAACGATCGCCAACTCTTGTTCATCTACCCTCCACTTCAGAGGCATATCCACATCGGGAATGGCATCCAGAAGTGCATTCAGCTGCGTCTCGCCGCCGACCTCCAAGGTCAGCTCGGTCTTATCCAGTGTGAGCTTCTGGGGTACGGGATTGATGACCGGATCGCCGACCTTGACCTCATCGAACATAAAGCCGCAGACATCTCCGGGGTTACCGCTCTCTGACCAGTAATCACCGATCTCCATTCTGGTAGCTCCGGAAACCCCCTCGATGGTATGAACCAGCTGACCATCGATATACATTTTGCAGTCGGTGCCACTGGTGTAATCCCACTTGAATTCATGCCAGCCCTTAGTGCGGGTTACATTGGTTTCCGTGAAGGTTTTTCCTGCACGGAAAACATACTTATCCGAACGAATGCGTACATTGACACCAATCGCGCCCCAGGAACCTTCCTTCGGAACCACATTAGCAACGCCTACGGTACTGGCCTGCTTACTCATGGTATCATACATCCAAACGGAGAACACCTGCTTCTGCGGAGTACTGAAATTCATTCCAATCGTCTCTGCAGCCTCATCAATGATATAGCTGTATCTGCCGGCATGTGCCTGCTCGTCAGTGCGGGTAGGCGTGCCGGCCTTTTTCAGCCATCCTGCAAAGCTGCTGTCGCCGAAGCTGTCATACAGGGTAATTGTATCCGTGGCAGAGGTCTTAAAGGTGAATACGGGGCTTACTGCGCTGGTGCCGCCCAGACGACCCTCAAAGGCAGTGACCCGCCAGTAGTAGGGGGTCTCCTTTTCCAAACTTGTGGCTGTAAAGGTGGGATTCCCTACCGTGGTATTCACAACTACATCGGTAAATTCCTGATTCTTGGAGACCTCAAGCAGGTAGCTGTCGGCACCCTCAACAGGATTCCATGCAAAAGCGGTTCCGGAGGCAATCTCCACATCCTGTGCGCCGTTCGCAGGAGCGGTCAGGACAGGTGCCTGCACCTGCACGCCCAGATTGGTGCGGTATTCATCCCGGTACATACCGGTCTCGCTGCTCTTGAAGTGTTCGTCACTCTGAATTCTCTCGATTTCGGAGCCAGACTTGACCTCGAAGTTCTGACCGGCAACGTTTACGAAGCCGATATCCGTACCGGTGCTATAGCTCGGGTTGTTTTTTACTGTACCATAGCTTGTAACCTCTCCTGCAAAGTTGTAAGAAGCGCCGCCCACTGCAATGTTATTTTCAATCACCGCATTCTTGGGGATGCAGCCCTTGCTGCGCTGCGCAGAGCACTGGCTGCACTTTTCCGACGTAAGCATATCCGCGTCGAACATTCCGGGGTACTGCGTTTTCCACTTGGCAAGGCTTGCTGCATTTTCGGGCTTCTGAAGCTCGTCGAACATTGCCTTCCATGCCTTGTAGTTACCGCCATCAGGGATGTGGGCAGACTTGTGTGCCCAGCCCATGCAGCGGTTGTCATAGCGGATAAACCAGCCGCCGTTATTGATATCAATGTTATTGGTGATCACGTTGTCACGGCCGCCGCCTACCAGGAACGCATGTGCCTGCATGTTCACAAACAGGTTGTTGGTGGCAATGGTGCCGGACGCCATATCATCCAGATAGATACAGTAAGTACCGCCGTGGGTGGTATTGGGGATATCATAGAAATAGTTGTTGGTAATGACATTTCCACGGCTTGTCCAGTCACGGGTACAGGTGTAAATCGCGCCGGAGTCACCAGTCTCGTAGAGGACATGGGAAATCTCGTTGCCCGCAATTTTATGGTTATTGCCGGAGAAAGCAACCGCCTGATGAGGGGCGTTGGTGATCTTGTTTCTGGTCACCAGATTGCCGCAGCCGAAAAGACCCACCGCCGGAGCATAGGTACGCTTGATTACAGAATAATCGTCAAAGAGGCAGTTATCCACCTTGTTATTACCGGGGGTCAGCGAGAGAATCTCGCCGCCGTCCAGCAGGACACCGCCGGAGCCCATGTGCTTAAAGTCACAGCTCTGAACGGTATTATCATGGTTTTCAAGGCTGCCGTTCATGGTAACGCCCTTCTGACCCATATTGGTAAACAGGCAGTCGGCAATCAGAATATGATTGCTGTTGTACAGGTCAATGGCATTTGCGTTGCCGGCGGTGAAGTGCAGACCCTCAATGGTGATGTAAGAGGCACCTTCCAGCTTGAAGAATGGATCCGCCAGCACGCCCAATTCAACTTTTCTGGAAGCAATATCCGTATCAGAGTAAACGTACATCTTATCATTGGTACGATCCAGATAGTACTCACCGGGGGCATCCAGTCCACAGAGGATATTGTACACATAGAATTTCTTGGGTTCGCCGCCCTCCATGGCGTACCATGTGGGATGCTTGCCCGTGAATTTGACGCCGTACTGCGTGTCCATCTCCACAGTCTTGGAGGCCACATTATCATCGGCATAGGTGTGGTTAAAGTAACCGTAGGTCCAGACATCGTCCTCCAGCTTCAGCAGGTCGAACATATCCTTAAGACCCTGGTCGTTACAAGCCCAGATCGGTCCCTTCTCCTTCGTAGGATCAGGAGAGTAGTCATAACGCGGATTAAAGCCCGGGTCAAAAATATGGCTGGGATTTACAAAGTCCTTGTCCGGGTAGCGAGCCATGTGCATACTCTTCCCGTCCATCACTACATTGAGAGGGGGCGGCAGCTCCGGCCAGCCATAGCCCACCTTGGGGATGGGGCCGATGTTATCAAGACCCAGTGCCTTCATATCGCAGACATACACATTGTCACGAGCAGCCTCGGGCAGACGGGCAAGGATATCTTCGTCCGTTACATGCCCGAAGCGGTTGGGCTCAACAGAGACTGTGCCGGAGAAGGTCACCTCGGCGCCCTCTGCAGCCTTCCAGACAATCGGCTTTCCGGCCTCGCCGGAATCCGCCGCAGTCAGTTCCAAGGCACTGCTTGCTAAATACTCACCACCGAGAAGATTCACAGTGATGCCGCCCGCAGGCAGTCCGGACTGTTTCAGCTCCCGAACCTTATTGCGTGCGCCTTCCAGAGTCTTTAATGGTGCACCGATAGTACCCTCTGCTGCATCATCACCGGTAGGCGATACATACATCTGCGTACCGGTTGCCGACTGCGCGTCGGCTGTACCCTCTGCATTTACAAGCATCGTGGGCATTGAGCCGAAAGCCAAGCATAATGCCGTTGCGAAGCTAAGCAAACGTTTTCCTTTTTTCACACAAATCACTCCTATAAAAATTTTACCGGCTGCCGAGGGGGGGTATGCCAATGTACTTACTATATTTACATACTGACCTGGCGTTTACAAGCTTAAAGACAGGACTTTCGTTTAATGCAGAGGTTCAAAATCGGCACACAATGTTCAATATTACGTCCCTTCCCTTCCGCTGCGCCGCAAGGCTCAAAAGGGAGTTGAAAAAAGGGCGGTGCAAATAAAATCAGCCGTTCAAAAACGTGGCTGTTTCCCTCAGAACACGAATTTCCTGCGTCTCTGCGTTACTTCAAAATTCGATTTCCGGTTCAAAGTTCGTACATAGGGGTTTCACCCGGCTGTCTCATCTGGTACAATGACAGTGTAGGGACTGTTCGTTCCGCCTTTGATTTTTATGATATATTCTCTGGAGGTAAACTGGTATATGGATGCATTCGCTCAAATTGCTAAAGAAGGAATTGGCGGTCGCACGGAACTGCTCTGCGTTCCGCCTCCCCCACAGCCGCCGACGCATTCAGTCACGCTGGAATGCTGCTCGTCGTCTCCGACAAAGGTAGCACCGAAAATGCAGACGCATGCTCAGCTGCAGGACGCCTTGCAGGAGATGCGGCAGCGGTATGCGCCGTTTCTTGCGGAGCTCGCCCCGGCGCTGGAATCCATGCGCCAAACGGTCACGCTGTCCGATTTCCGCTGGAAGCGGGAAGAGGACACGTGCTGGCAGACGGTCTCTCTGCCGCACTACGGAGCACCACTTGGCAACGCGTCGACACAGTACGAGACAGAGTTCACGCTTGGAGAGATTCCGGCCGGACGCCGAGTCTTTGTCGTGGTGAACGGCGCCGACTACAAAGCACACATCTTTGTCAACAATCATTTGGCCGGAAGTCATGAGGGCTTCTTTGCCACGTTTGAATTTGACATCACCAAATGGGTCCACCCGGGGTGCAACACGCTCACCATCGAGCTGGAAAACGACTATGTTATGCTTGGCAACCGGACAGAGCGCAGCGAGGCTGTACTATGTGGCGATAAAATTTACGCGGCCACGGGTCCGGGATATGACGACCCTCAGCTGGGCTGGCACCATTGCCCACCGGGGATGGGGCTACTGGACACTGTTCTGATTGAGACGCGCCCCGAGATTCACCTTCAGACGGTTTTCGCCCGTTGCCTAGAGGAAGAGGTGGAATTCTGGATCGAAGTCGGCAGCTGCGTCTACGAGTATCGCAACATCTCGTTTCTGCTTTCTGTGTACGGTCAGAACTTTGAAGAAACCGTACTGGAGGAGTTTCCCGTCGTGCCTTCTACCGGAAAGCAGTTGGGTGTCGGCGACACTTACTCAGAAGTGCTTGCCAAACGGGACGGTACGCTGAACGCACAGTTGCCGCTTCCGTGCGGAAAGGGACAAAACCTTTACAAAGTCCGCATCCCCGCCACATCCCTTCGCCGATGGGAGCCCGACGCGCCGTGGCTGTATCAGATCCAGCTCAAGCTGCTGGACGAGACAGGCAGCGTTGTTGATACGCACCGCAGCCAGTTCGGGTTCCGCACGTTTCGCCAGCAGACAGAGCAGGTACCGCGCGGCATGTTTTTCCTGAACGGGCGTCCCATTCGTCTGCGCGGCGCAAATACGATGGGATTTGAGCAGCAGGACGTCATGCGCGGAGATGACGCGCAGCTGATCGACGACATCCTGCTCGCCAAACTTTGTCACATGAATTTCTGGCGCATCACGCAGCGGCCTGTCCAGCAGAAAGTTTATGATTTCTGTGACCGACTCGGCCTGATGGTGCAGACAGACCTCCCGCTTTTCAGCTGCCTGCGCCGCCGTCAGTTCTGTGAGGCGGTACGGCAGGCTGAGGAGATGGAGCGCCACATCCGCTCTCACGCCTGCTGCATTCTGTCCACGTATATTAACGAGCCGTTTCCCAACGCCGCCAATCACCCGAATCTCAATCTAGACCGCAGCGAACTGGAACGTTTTTTTGCTGCTGCTGATATTGCGGTTCGTTTGAACAATCCGGACCGTGTCATCAAGCACGTCGACGGCGATTACGATCCGCCGTCCTCCACGCTTCCGGACAATCACTGTTACCCGATGTGGTATAACGGCCACGGGATCGACATTGGCAAACTGCACAAGGGGTACTGGATGCCAGTGCAGCCGGGCTGGTATTACGGCTGCGGCGAATTCGGATGCGAGGGGCTCGAGGACTGGACTCTGATGCAGGAACGCTATCCCGCCTCATGGCTTCCCTCGCACGGCGAGCCGGATTCCGCTTGGACTCCTGAACGGATTGTCCGCGCCCAGACGGCTGATTTCTATCACTTCTTCTACGACCGTCCGGACAGTCCTGAAGAGTGGGTCGAGGCCAGCCAGACATTTCAGGCGTACGCCACGCGCATCATGACGGAGGCGTTCCGCCGCGACGACCGTATGATTTCCTTTGCCATCCACCTGTTCATCGATGCCTTCCCTTCCGGCTGGATGAAAGCAATCATGGACTGCCGTCGGACACCCAAACCCGCCTTTTTCGCTTACCGTAACGCCCTGGAGCCTCTGATGATTAGTCTGCGGACGGATAAAACGGTGTTTTTCTCCAGCGAGAATGCTTCCGCTGAGGGTTGGATTTGCAACGATACCGCGCAGGAAGGTGATTTTCTTCTCCGCTACGAGCTTCTGTGTGGCGGTCGGTTGCTCCGGCGCACGGAACAGATGGTGCACATAGAAGCCAATCGTGCGTGCTGTTCCGGCACGGCTCGCTTCCGTTTGCCTGAAGTGGATACTGAGACACGCGTGACACTGCGTGCTTTTCTCCTTTCGGGGCAGGAGTGTCTTGCATGGAACGAACTTTCTTACAACGTACTTCCGGCGTGTGGTGACGAGCCGGAACTGATCGTCCGCTTGGCGCGGGAAATCTCGGATGAAGACCTCCGCGCTGCCGAGAATGGCGGCATCTTGTGGGTGGACAGTCCGGAGGCTGGCGATTACTCTGTGGACAGCCTTTGTTTTTCCGTCCGGGAAAGCGGGATGTCTCCCCTTCACTTTGCAAGTCCCAAGACGGGCCACCCGTGGTTAACCGGGCTCGGACAGGAGCTATTCCGGCACTGGTATTCCTCTGCAGAGGACCGCATCGCGCCCCTCGCGGACTGCACCGTACAGGCGGAAGGCTTCTCTACCGTGCTCGCCAGCCGCAACATCGGCGAGTCCGGGACGTGGGAGCCCGCCGCAGTACTGTGCGAGCGTCGCTGGGGAAAAGGGCTCATTGTACTGTCACAGATCCCTCTTTCGCGGATGCGCGAAAATCCCGCCGGACGTATACTTCTGTCGCGCATTCGTGCTTAATATGTGCAGGGAAAAGAGGTGTTACCACCGCTTATGAATCGGACTGCTCGTGATTTTTTATGGGATTATATTCTTTCGATGAGCGCATATTGGATCTGCACGGGTGTTGTCATCGCAAAGTTCACTGAATTCTTTGCGTTTCCCCTTGGCATCTCCAATTTTCTGACAGGCCTCTCCTCGTCATTTCTGGCGCTGCAACTCGTCGGCGGAGTCTGGTATGAGCGCACAAAAGCGCCTCACCGTTTTCTGCTGACGTGGAACATGGTGTGGCGCGTCTGCCTCATGGCAGTTTTTCTCACAGTGCTCTTGCCCACAGACGCGGGCGGGGCGTGCGCCGTATTGTTTCTGACCGTCATGTGTGCAGCATATCAACTGTGCAACCCGGCTCAGATGTCCTGGCAGGTCGGCCAGATTGAAGCGTGCGCCGACAGTCGTTTCTACATGGTTCGCGACACGGGGTTCATGGTCGTCTAGCAACGATGCAGTCAGGGAGCAGGCGAAGATAATATGACTAAGAAATCTGAACTGCTGATAAACGTCGTTATTGCAGAACAGGCCAAAGTTGCTGTCAGGCCTGACCCAAAATGGGGCTGAAGTCGGATGTTCCTCTGAATGCATAGGAGCACACGGTCAAATGACTTCCGGCGAAAAGGCAGAGTCTACGTTATGGACACCCTTGCCTTCGGCTAACGCTTCCTACTGCCGGGCGCGTAGTGATCTTTCACCACCTAGTTGTTGCCCATGCCGGGCGCACATCAAAAAAGCCACTGGCCCACATCAAAAGTGAACCAGTGGTTTTTGTTAGCTGTTTAAGGCTCTCGTCCAAGGATTTCGTAGCAACTTGCGCCTGTACTGATTTGCTCGGCCACTATTTTGCTCGGCCACTATCGCTGGAGTTGTAGTACAGCAGGCAACGCTATTTGGAATGATTCAATGTTGTTGGCATCACCGCCCTGCGCAGCATATCCGCCGTACTTGCCACATTTTGGAGCGTAATATACAGCTTTATTGCATCGCGCTTGATGGGATTTTCTTCAACCAGAGCATCCATTGTTTCCTGCAATTCATCCAGCTTCCGTATGATAAGCCTGTAATCAGCCGGTGGATATTCAGCAGGAATCGTATCTGCAATCAAGCAACGGATATATTGTTCTCTGGACATACCTGTTTTTGCAACACGGCAGTTCAGTACAGCCAGTTCTTCCTCCGGAATGCGAACTTTTACATCCTTATATCGAGTTTTATCTGTTGCCACTGCCATTTCCTCCGCTATGTACGGTATGGTCATCACCGTATATGACAAACCTATCCAAGTCCCGCAGGAAATGCTCGATCAGGTAGGCGAACATATCTTCATCATCGGGAAAGCCGTACTTGGCACATAACTTTGCCATTTTCCCAGAAAAGCACGTTACAAGCCAGATTTTATCCTCCCGGTTATGTGCCTTAACACCTCGCAGATGTTCTTCAAAGCTCTTCATGATCGTCACTCCTTCAATGCCTTCATCGTTTCAGCCAGCTTCTTGCGCTTCTCATAGACATTGGTATGCCCACAGCCAAAGTGTTTCTGAATTTCTTTGTAGTTCATTTTCAGAAAGCACAAAAGCCACTCCTTTTCTTTTGGTGAAAGCCTCTGTACTTCCTGTTGAAGAGCCAGTTCAATCTCAACCTTCCGAAACATTTGCTCGGCATCAATATCTGTCAGATGTCGCGGGGCCTGATCCAAGGAAATCACAATGACATTGGGTCGATTCTTGGCAGCATAGCGAATTGCGTGCCATTCCATGCGGTGGGTTATATAGCTAGTGAACTGTCCTTTCACCGTGCTTTTTTCATTCAGTTCATCTTGACTAAATTGCTCAAGTAACTCTTCAAATTCACGCTGGATCATTATACGTCCTCCTTATTTTTTGTTGAGAATCAAAAAATAAGGAGGTGCCCTTGGAACGGCATCACTGGTAAAATGCTTAAATAAAGGCAAAGGATCGGAAACTCTGCGCACGATCGCCACTCTCCCTTCAAAAGGTAAGAGAACACGTCGATCGAGATTTTCCGGTCCTTTTTTGATATTATTTAATGTTTGCCGTCTATTTTTAGAGATACTTTCTCTTTCCCATTGCCGAAAATGCTTTACTTTCCCTCACGGATTTTGCTATTTGCTGCAAATATCCGTCATCTGATGGCAATAGTATCGACATCTCTATTATAAAACTCGACTTATCCAATAATTTGTACTTTATACAAAACAAGCAATATTGTTCAGCTCATCGTGTGATTTTCCTGTATGTCTAAAACCTTCTTCCGCTCCTGTTGGGCCTTTTTCTCTTCAGAATTTGTCTCGCGTAGTTGTTCCTTCGCTTCTTCAATTTTCCTTTCAAGTTGCTCAGTAAATCCAATCGCTTTATCCAAATCAACGGATTGGTCAATTCCTTCTTTTTCCAAATTCTTTGCTGCACTACTGTAAGCCTGCAATTCCGTACTATGACCACTGTAAAAAGCCGACTTCTGACTCATGGGTAACTCTACATACTGTATCCAGACAGGCTTGTATGTTTTGCAAATTTGTAAGCTCTTGGTAACCGCAGCAACTTCTTTTCGCTTTTCCTGCATAGCAGAAATTTTGTTCGTAAGACCAATTTGCTTTTTGCCAAGGCTTAGTATCGCCTTATCGTAATCAGCCGCTGTATACATATTTTCGCTTGTCATTCCAAGGAGGATTTTTCCAAGATTTTTTGCGTTTTCAATTCCCATGCGACGTTCCACCGCAGCTATTCTGCGACTAAGTGTAGTATTTTCTGTCGATGGATTTATCGCCACCCCTAAAATTGCCGCAAGTTGATTCCCTTGTATGCTATTTCTTTTATTTTCGCCGCTAGTTGGAATATAGCTATATTGATGATTCGGGTAGAGCGAAACTGCACATTGTCCATTCGCAGCATTGCGTACCACATATTTTTCTGGAATAAACAGCCGCTCTATCCCCTTGCTTGGTAACGCAATTGTAACTCCCCGCAGAGACATTGTTTTAATCTGATCTTCTGTTAGTACAACCGCCAATGGCTTTACATTATTTTCTTCATCAATTTGCTGGATCAGCTTTGCGCCTCGGATCGTGCCGTGGGTTCCGTCCTCATAAACCAAGTCATAAGAGAAGTCGTTTCCGACATTGAAAGTGATTTCGCCATCCGGCGAAGTTGTCACTTCACTTTTGTTGACCATTAGCTTGGCAGGGTTGCCATTGTCATCATGAACCTGAAGAATCAAACCATTTTTACCGGCAGACAGAATCTGGCGGCTGCTTAACTTCACCGCTGCCGTACAAACTTCTGGATACTGAATCGTCAATTGCTGATAGCGGGCAAGCAACGCACTTGCCGTATCATCTGCAATCTGCATTTTCCCGTTCTTTAGTGCATACTCAATCCCATCACTGGTGAATCCGGCACCGAGAGCATCTTCTGGAACCCATGCACCATCCAACGCCGTAGACCGGTACAGCACCTGCCCGGTCGCTTTTTTCACCTTGGTTTCGATGCCCGCCGTTCTCAGCTTATCTGCGAAGTCCGCCATGCCGGTCGCCGAACCGAGAATGCCGGTAATTGTTTCCCGTAGGTATTTTTGCTCTTGTGCATTGTCGGACAGTCGGGCGCAAATACCGGCATAGGTAAATGTATCAGTATCAGATAAGCTATTATCCCGGACAGCTCGACCCGCCCCCTCCAGCAAATAGCTCATATGCTTACCGCGAATTGTAGGTGTGATTTGCAGTTCCTTTACCATAGAAAGAAACTGGTTATAATCCGTTGCCCGCTCCAAACAGAAGTTCAGGCGTTTTCTGATTTCCGTCCGGTTGGATACAGATTTCTTTTTCCCCGCGTTTTCAGGGTACAGTTGCCCAATCTTTTGTGGATCATCAATCACGGATAAATGTGCTTCCATGCACAAGCGGTCGGAAATATCCCGTATCTGACGTGCCGTGCGGTAAGGTACTGTCCGCAGTTTCTTATAGTCGTAAAAGGAAACCGCATTGAGCATAATGTGGTTATGGATATGACCTTTATCAATGTGAGTCGCCACCACATACTCATACTTGCCGTCTGTGTATTCAAATGCCAGTTTCTTCCCCAGCTCATGGGCCTGCTCAGGCGTCACAGCGTCCTCCGGCGAAAAGGACTGTATCAGGTGATAGGCAAGATTTGTCGAACGCTTCCTTTTCAGGTTCCGCGCTTTGTGCGCAAGCACGGCTGTCATTTCAAAATCAATGGAAGCCGTCTGCGGTTCGCAGTTATAGCCGGATACCAACATTTGGCCATCGGTTTTGTCTGGATTTTCTATATAGGCCAGAGCTTTACCAAGGGTGGATTTAATCGCATGGATTTTTGTGATAGCCATAGGATCTCCTAAAAAAGAAAAGTGCCCTATGTGAAATGAATCTCACATAGGGCATCTGTCTGCAATTATTTCATGATTTTCGTTTTATGCTAATGGACTTATCTCTCATCACGCTCATTTTCCTGTGCATCATGCTGATGTTCCTCTCCCATGCATTTGGCATATAATTCTGGTGTGCATTTGAGGGCAATCAGTTTCGGATATAGCTCAAGGAAAATCAGGGGTGAGTGATATTTCTTTTCGTACTTTTTTACTTGGCTATCCGTTAAACTTATCAAATCTTCGCCACCGTCTCCGCAAACCAGAAACGAGCCTGCGAAGAAATCTGTTGGGCCATATAAGCGGTTCGGGGGTAATGGAATCAGCTTTCCCTCATCGTTAAAAATAACAACAGCTTCTCTATCAAGAGTTACATAACCAATATCGCCACCAACATATTTTTGAAAAGACTCCAGCGTGTTGGGAATCTTGATTACTTCTGGGTACTTACCCGGCTGCACATACAGCGCACGGATTTTTTCATTTTGACTCATATAATCATTCTCCAATTCAATAGATTTTTCTCAACAGCTTAACCACACGTTCCAGATAGTCGGCTTTCAGTTCAAGAAATTCTCGGCGCAGCTGCTCCACATCATTGGTGTGAACCGACTTATTTTCATTGCAGCGTTTTGCAATTTGGTTAATGCTGCCCGCGATGCGACCCATCGAAGCATTTAATTGTTTCAGATTGGAAAAGTCATAATGCCGCACCTCTCCATGCAAAAGCATCTCTAAACCAAACGCCGAGAAATTTGTCATTCCAGCTTCAACCATCTTTGTTTCAACTAAGTGCCACTCCTCCTCCGTAAACCAGATGCGCTTCGGTATAGGACGTCTGCGATTCGCCATAAAGTCACCTTCCTCCATTGGGCTTGGGTTTGCCCAAAACGGGTTTCAGGGTGTCCCTGATCTGCATCTGTGGGACCCAGATGCAATGCTTGCTAACCGTCGCTCACGCTCCGGTTACCCCTGCGGGGCTCAGCGGCGATGCTTGCTGCGCACAGCAAAAAGCACAACGCCCACAAGCACCATCGGCATAAAATCCAGCAGCAAGGAAAGCAAATCAAGCTGCTTTTCCTGCTGCTTTACAGGTTGGGAAACGGCCTCCGGTTCTGCGGTCGGCTGCTGCGGTGCAGCCGTATCTCTGTTGTTGAAACTGTCCGCCGCCTGCACCGTGCTGTTTTGATCTCGGCTGGGCGTGTTCCTTTCGCGTTCGGAATTTACGGTGTCTGTCACCGTCAAGTGAAAATCCGCACCGGCTTCCGTGGAAAGCTCGTTCTGTTCACAGCTGAACTGGTAACGCTTCGCTGCATCACCAACAACATAAGCAGAAAGAAACGCATATTTTCCGCTCAGTGCATTTGGTTCAACGGCAGCCAATTCATTCGATTTATAGAGATCCAATTCATAGACATCATCCGTATACAAATTCTGCAAGTAAACTATCACGTGTTGGGAAAAGCCAACTGGTGCGGTCAGGTACGCTCCTACTTGCGCCGGTTTTGGCTCATAGTTCTCTGGTGGCGTTTCCAGCGGTTGCAACGTATAGTGCCGTTGCTGGCCGGTCACGCTCTCATACCAGCTGCTGCCTACCAAGGTATAAATCAGATTGTAGTGGTTCCCATCTTCCACTTGCAAAAATGTCGTCTGGTTAATTTCCTGTAAGGGATAATCCCCCAAGGCATCATACTGCACAGCAGCCGCGCAGTAATATTCTGACGGTGCAACCGTCACCGTTGCCGTGTAGTTGTTCAGCCCATCCAGAACCATAACTGTTGATTCTGTATCGGATGGGCCATTGCCAAGTGTGACAATCACAGTGCGGTTCTGCAATTTTTGCGGCATATCCTTGACCGTCACCGTTACAGTAGCAGCATCTTCTGCGTAGACTTTTGTTGCTGTACAAAGTATGAGTCCTAATAATATCACGAGCAATTTCTTCAAGAGTATCACCTCAATGTTTGCATCTACACTTATTCGGCGTAAAAAATGTTACTATTTTCAAATTTACGCTGTAATTTTTGCGATTCTATGCTATACTATCAGTATAGAACTGTATCGGGGGCCTGATTATGTATAGAATTGCAATGGAACAACTATTGAAATGGAAAGCCAATGCACGCCGTAAGCCGCTCATTATAGAAGGTGCGCGTCAGGTTGGAAAGACTTGGTTGATGAAAGAGTTTGGCAAACAGGCTTACGATAGCACCGTATATATTAACTTCGATTCCAATTCACAGATGGCGGCGCTCTTCGCGGCTGACTTGGATGTAAAGCGCCTAATTTTCGGATTAGAACTCTATTCAGGGCAGAAAATCGATCCTGATCATACACTTCTAATTTTTGATGAAGTACAAGAAGTTCCTCGCGCCTTAACCTCACTCAAATATTTTTGCGAGAATGCTCCTCAGTATCACATTATCTGCGCTGGTTCTCTGCTTGGTATTGCTTTGCACGGGGGCACTTCCTTTCCCGTTGGAAAAGTTGACTTTTTGAAGCTCTATCCACTTTCTTTCAAAGAATTTCTAATGGCCACAGGGAAAGAACGCTACGCAGAACTATTGAACAGTGGAGATTTTTCTCTCATTACCAGCTTCAAACAGACTTATATTGATGCTCTGAAATACTATTATTTCGTGGGCGGTATGCCTGAAGCTGTTCAATGCTTCGCAGAGGACAGTGATTTTGCTGAGGTGCGCGTAATTCAAAAGCGCATTCTGGCTGCATACGAGCAAGATTTTTCTAAGCACGCCCCCAATGAAATCGTTCCGAAAATTCGAATGCTGTGGAACAGTATTCCGTCTCAGCTTGCAAAGGAGAACAAGAAATTTCTTTACGGCCTTGTGCGAGAAGGAGGCCGCGCCAAAGAATACGAAACAGCTATTATGTGGCTTATCGACTGCGGCTTGGTGCATAAAGTTTCTCGTGTCAATGCCGCAGGCATTCCGTTAAAAGCCTATGAGGACTTAAAAGCATTCAAACTGTTTATTGTGGACGTAGGGTTGCTTAGCTGTATGGTTGGGCTTAATAGTCGGACGATTTTGGATGGAAACGCCCTTTTTGTGGAATTCAAAGGTGCCCTGACAGAACAATATGTCTGCCAGCAACTGAAGACAGTAGAGGATCTTGGTCTGTACTACTACACGAACGATCGGGGATCTTGCGAGGTGGATTTTATCGTCGATACCAGTTCACAAATCATACCGGTAGAAGTGAAGGCCGAAATCAATCTTCGCGCAAAAAGCCTGAAAACCTATTGCGAAAAATACAAACCTGAAATCGCAGTCAGGACTTCAATGGCAGATTTCAAGAAAGAAGATTGGCTTATCAATTTGCCGCTATATGCTATTGATTATCTTCCTAAACTCTAACAACTATTTTTCAGAATGCAGTCCACGCCGGGCTGCATTTTCTTGTAGCCCTTAAAATCCCGCATAGCGGAAGTAATAGCACGGCCTACTCTCCATCCAGGCGTTGGACATATTCACCGCAACGCCATAGCCATAGCAGCACTCGATCCACGCACCACCGCCCAGCGCCATCTGAACGTGCCCCTGTTCGCCGCCAGAGGCATATACCACGCGCAGATCTCCCGGCTGCACTTCAGACGGGGAAATACTTACTAGGTCTGCTGCATTCCGATAGGCGGCTGTACTGCCTGCGGAAAAAGGCAGGTTCTGCGCCCAATAGCAATATTGGACAAAGCTCGAACAATCCAGATTGATGCCCACGCTTGGATTGCCCGGCCCGCCGCGCAGCGAAGATGGTTGGGCATAGACAAACTTTCCTTGGCAGCTTAACGCAAAGGCGACCACCTGACCGCGTGCGGTCGTGGCGTCGATATTCAGGCTGGCAAATAGCTGCCGCAGTTCTTCCTCGGTCATGCCACTGCCGGTGGCGCGGCATTTTATGCCGTCCACAATCCCATACAGTTCTTCCCAGTCCATGCGATACAGAAGCGATGCCCATTCCACATTTCCATAAGCATCTTCACCATCCTTATACCACCCCTGAAATCCGCTCGCGCCGTTGGGCAGCGTGATCGTTTTTGTATATCGGGCGGATACCGCATTACCGGCATACTCATTACCGTACTGATCCTGCTTAATGATTGTCCGGGTCAAAGTTCCTGCATCACAGCTTTTTGCCAGCGCTTCCAGATTTCCGGTTCCGCCGTCCGCACCGTTTGGGGCCTGCGTTTCCGGGTCTGTGTAGCGGTCATAGCCTGTCAGATAAATCGTGCAGTCGAGATCGTAGTGACCGTACTGCCCATCGTTCAACTCTCCGGGGCACCAAGGTATGGCGGTTGCATTGGAGAAAGTAACCTCGTAATCATCGGAAACTGCATCATCACCCTCGCCAGTCACAACAGTAAAGGTGACCGTCAACTCGTCAGGAATATAAAACCAGTCGTTCAGTTCACCCTTGTACAAGTTAGCACTTTCATCCAGCACAATATTGCCGATGCAGTCTGCGGCATTGATTTTCCCATCAACAACAGCGTGGTATTCTTCCGGCAAATCGGAAAGTTCAGAACCCGTTGCACCATCCGGGAAAATGATAGGAAAAAAGACGGTCACATCATGTGTGCCGTCCTCTTTCCATATAGAATAACTCCTATTTTCTGCGTGACCTTCATTCCAGTGCCACTCTGCGGCAGCATCGTATTGCCCGCAGGCATCATCGCCCTCGCTGCAAGTATGCGTTTCAAGGCGATAGTCCTTGATGGCGACCACCTCACCTTCGCTGCGGTAGCCGTTTACACAGCCGCCATAGCTCATGCAGGAATAAGGTGCTGACTCCCTTGCTGTCACATCCAGACCATACGCTGCCAATGCTCGGCAGAATTTTGTAAAAGGCACATTGTCGCTGAAAGCAGACAACAGCTCTGAACGCGGCCAGTCCTGCTGGTAATATACTGCCGCCAGAGAAATAATCTCCGCCGTGTCATTGTAGATGCCATTGGCATAGTTCCAAGTGACACCATGCTGCAAATTATTGCTGCGCTGCCCGGTGAGGGAATCGTACCCATAGGGATTGCCATTCGGGTCAACATCATTCTGGAATGCTTGATAGATGCCTTCCGTAACCGCTGCATTGCGGTAGTCGTTGATTTTCTGCACAAGCGTCTGAACGTCCGCAATACGATTCGCGCCAAACACAGAGGTAGACATTGTGCCGCTCATCTGTCCCAACAGGCTCACAATAATCAGGAACAATAGGATGACAGCACCAATCAGGATCACTTTTCCCATAGCAATCAGGTTTCGCAGCGGGTGCAGAACCACGTTGGTTATCTTTTTCAGAATGTTTCCGGTATTGGTAGCAGCCTCTTTGACCTTTCCCGGAACACTGCTGGTGAAATCATCCGTTGAAACCTGAAAAGAAGATAGGTACTGCTCTGTACTGCGTAGGGTCGCGCCACCGATTTTCACAACGGATTTTCCACCTTGCAGGCGCAGTACCTGCCCACCGGCTTTCAACGCATTCTTGGCATCAATGGTTTCGTCCTTCAGGTCTTTCAGGATATTGCCGGTCTGCTTGCCGATTACAAAAGCGCTGTCCGCTGCTGCGGCCATGATATTGCCCTCCACAACAGTCTGCGCCACTGCCATGTGCAGCCCTGCATTTTGAACGGCATCCGTATCGAAGTCTTCGTGATAATTCAGTGCTCCGGCACCAGCTTGCAGCGGGCTTTCTATGGCATCCGCAACCCGGTATGCAGGAGCTTTATAGTGACCGTCCTTGTGCTGGCTGCGCAGCAAATCATAATAGGCGCTGGCACGGCTGGCGCGCGGTGTGTTTGTGCCGGTGATAGTATTCTTATTACTTTTTTCGTCATGTGGCAGATTTTCTGTCAAGTCCGCATCCGGTTCTTCATTTTCCGCACACTGACTGGAAAATCCATTTGGTTTGCTATCACCATTTAATAGTAAATCTGTTGCTGTGTTTGGTTCTACTGTTTGCGCCTTCAATTCCTCGGCTATGTCCTCGCCGGTCTTGAAAAGTTCTGGCATTGTACTTTGCTGGGTAAATAAATCTGACATCGTTTACTCCTGCGCTCAAAATAGCTTGTCCTTTAATGAAGTGCGGACAAAGTATTCCACACAACTCGACACAAGGCATTTCTTGATATATACTGTGCTTATAGGGGGTGCTATGATGACTGCAAATATAATTGAAAATGGGCAAGATCAACTCGTCTTGCTTCCTAACGAATGTCGGTTTACTGGTGACGAAGTAGTCATCAGTAAAATTGGTGAAGCTGTAATTCTACTTCCCCATGAAGGCGAGTGGTTAAATCTTTTCAATTCGTTAGAATCATTTTCTCCCGATTTTCTGCAAGATGGACGCGAACAGCCCTCATTACAGGAACGCGAATCACTTTGAAATCTTATTTTGATTCCGGATTCGTATCCATCAGGCGGAAAAGCTCAGTGTCCTGCGGGAAAGTATTGTTGAAAGGCACCACCACTTTATCCGCAATCAGCAGCCCGCTACCAACCTCAGCATTTTCAATATACCGCTTTTCTTCGTCAGAGATATGCAGCAGTCGCGCAATGTCGTTTGCATCGTCCGGGGCCTGATTCAACAGCTTGATGTAGCCGCAGTCGGACAGCATACGGCGGGCATCCTCGTTGTTCAGCACAGAGCGAACGTGTTGGGTAATGGAAGTCAGGATCGCGCCCCACTTGCGGGCACGGCTGGAAAGCTCGAAGTAGTAGTTCGTGCAGGCGCTGTTGCCCAGCAGGAGCTGGAACTCATCGGTGAAAATCCAAGTGCGGCGTCCCAGCACACGATTGCGGGTGATGCGGTTCCAGATCTGGTCCAGCACCGTCATCATGCCGATGGACTGCATACTCTTGCCCAGTTTCACGGTATTAAAACAGATGCAGTGGTTCTGCAAATCCACGTTTGTCTGGTGGGCAAACAGGTCCATTGTGCCATCCACATACATACTCAACGCCATCGTAAGCGCTTTTGCCTGCGGGCCCTGCAAAGACAAATTATTGTAAAAATCATGCAGCGAGGGCATCTGCTCACGCTCCGGATGCAGCAAATATTTCTGGTAGGTAATCAGCGCTGCGCGGTCCACAAGACTGCACTCTTGGGCGCTCAGCTCTTCGCTGTTCAAAACCAGTTGGCAGAAATCCCGCAGGAACTGGCTTTTCAGCTGGATAGGATTACCTTCATCGCCGTAATCTTCCGAAATATCCATCGGATTGATATGAGATTTGCTCGATGCCGAGATTTCAATCACCTCGCCGCCAAAAGCCTCGACCAGCCGCGCATATTCATTTTCCGGGTCGATGATGACCAGATCATCCTCTGGCCAGCGCAGCATGATACCTGCCATCATCTGCATAACAGCAAAGGATTTGCCGAAGCCGGTCATGCCCAGCACCATACCAGCCGGGGCAGGCAGCAGTTTTCGGTTGACCATAATCAGGTTTTTACTGCGGGCGTTGGTGCCCTCATACAGCCCACCGGGTTGGAATAGTTCCTGCGTAGTAAACGGCACATAGATAGCGGTATTCACTGTCAGGAGAGTGCGCTCCAGAGCCAGCCATTTCTTTCCAAGTGGTAAAACGCTGTTCATGGCAGCGCACTGCTCAAACGGGATAGGGCTGAACCGGCACGTCTGCTGCTGCACAGTATTGCAGATTTGCTGCACACGCTCGTCCAGTTCGGCATTGTTGCGGCCATAGGTGTGGATCAAGATGCAGACCTTGAAAATCTTTTGGTTATAATTGTGCAGGTTGTCCAGCAGCTCCTCGGCATCCTCGATCTGGTTGGTTAGCTCATATCGCACGCCCATGTAGGCGGGCAGGTTCATGCGCACAGCATTGACCATGCCATCGCCCTTTTCTTTCTGCATATAAGCCAGCTGCTTTTGAACCTGCTCAACGGCTTCGCGCTGCTCGACGGCATCTACATGAATGGAAATTGCATTATCAAAGTCTAAGTCACTGAGCAGTGAAAGCAGGTTGTCTTTCATCTGCGGGGCAATATCCCGCAGATACAGCACCTTGCCATAATACTCGCCAAACTGGTAGCGGTCATTGTACACAGCGCGGGAATCATCATGCTCCGGCTTCCAGTTGTAACCACTGGGCGCAATAAAATCCTTTGTCGTAAGGGAATCTTCTGCCAGCAGCCAATCATAAGAAAATTCCATAACCTCTTCCGGACGGGTAATACCATGCAGCAGGTTCAGGCGCTCGATACCGGAGAGCCTGCGTACAGTGCTGCCCATGCGCTTGAACAGGTTTTGGATGTCCTCGGCGCGTTTGAGCAGCCGAACCTGCGCTTTTCTGTAATCATCCTCATGCAAGCTGATAGTGATATACTTCTCCCGAATCAGTCCATTTTGCCCTTGCAGCGCTTTTTCCGATATAACGCGGTTCATTTCCTCGCTGTACCGGTCACGGGCATCACCGCGCAGCGGCAGGAAAGTGTCGCGGCGGAATTCTGCTTCGTCCACACGCCGGGTCACAAGACTGATTTGCAGATGTGTGTCTGGGTCAAAATAGTTCAGAAATTCGCTGTATTGGGTAAAAAGACTTTTTTGCTCCTCCTGCCGTGCCAGCTGAAAATTGACATCCGTGAATGCCATTGTCATGGAGAAAAGTCCCGGCTCCACCTCACAGATGCCGCTTTCGTACATACGCTCGTATTGCAGACAGTCCGCAGCCTTCTCAGGTGCACGGCGCTTCTTGATGCTGCGGGCGCTCTGCGCGGCATTCATTTCGGATTGTTTTGCGGATCTGCGCAGCTGCTTTGACCGCTGCTTTCCTTCCTTTGCGCGCTGCTTTTTTGTCTCGGCGGCAATAGGTTTCACATTCGGAATTTCTGCGAGTTCTTTTCTTTTGAACATTTCGACTCTCCTTATAGGGGCGGATCGGCACCGCTGCATTTTCGCTGTGCCATGCCCAGTAAATTTTCACGAGCTTTTCAAACGGATAACCGTCACGGTGGATAAAGCCCAGTCCCAGAAAAGGCAGCACCTCCACCATGACGATATAAGAAACGACCTGCATATCCATCCGCAGCCAGTGCAGACAGACAAAGCAGGTCGCAATCGCCAGCACCGCAGCCGCAGCAAAGCAGGCCAGCTGGCGGAGAGATAGCCCCAAAAAGAACTTTTCTCTGTACTCTGTGATTTCGAGGTTTGTTTTTGTGGCAATCATAGCTTTTCAATCTCCAAATGGTATTAGGTCATTGCATTGGTAATGGCTTTCGTAAACTTTCCGCTCATAAACACTGCCACCAGCAGGATCACCGACTGCCCCAGCATTGCCCACGCTTGCTCCGTGATGCTGCCACCGGTGCCCAGCGAACCGGCCAGTGCCGGATAAAAGCCGATGACCAGATACAGCACTGCGCCCTGCAAGGCAACCGCGAGGTAGGATTTGAGGAAGTTCACCGCAATACCGTGCAGCTCCTGATAGCAGAGTGTGGCTATGGACAGCGATGCCATCGCATTGTAGACATACAACTCTATAAACCGCGCAGCCACAATGGTGTTGACCACGATGTTCACAATGCGCAGCATCCAGCCAACAACCATCAACTCCAACGCCACCGGCATGTTGCCAATGCCGCCCGGCAGCGCGGCGATGGCATTTTCAATGTCAACGGTCGTATTGACCTCGCCACTGCCGACATAACCGGATATGCCCGTAGTCACGGTGGATGCGATTTCAAAGAGTGCGTTCAGGATTTCCGTTGTATGTACTACCGCCCACCGGCAAACAACGATTTTCAGCATGACCAGCGCAATCTGCTGGATCGTAAAAGCGTTGTTGCTGCCGTTCATGGCAATGCGCTGGGTGGCATTGTACAACTCCAGAATCATAAAAAGCGCCAGCAGGGTCAGCGCCACCGGCATAACTACGCCGGTGCTTATGCTGTCAGCATAGCCCGCCAAGGTGCTGTTCCAGTCAGTCAGGCTGCTGAGCAAACCGGAATTTTGCCCCATAGAGTTGACCGTGGCAGAAATGCCCTCCAACTGGCTGCGTATTGTATCTTCAAAAATAGTGCAGCCCTCCTTTACCCGACTGTCAGCGTGCCGAAGTAGGTGGCAACCGCAATAATCAGCACACCGCCTGCCATTGCCCATGCACCGCTGCTGATACCGGGACCGTTGTGGTCCTTCAGGTTGGTGCCCAGCGTCACCGCGCCGAACAGCAGCAGGAGGCCACCGGCAAAGGTGACAACATTCGAGATGAGAGTCGTAATCGTAGATACCATTTCCATTTTATATTTCTCCGTTCAGTTGTTATTCTCAGCACAGAGATTTACGGTCTTTACGTCCTTCACATTGCTGATAAAATCCGCAAAAGACTGCTCTGCGCGTCTGTCATAGTCGAAAGGCTTACCGCCTTCCGCTTCTACCAAATGGTAATTGGGGTGGTCTTTCAGATTGTATTTGCGTGAATAAAAGGGTGCCACGCCGGAAATCATCAGCAGGCACCAGTTCCGGGGCATGGTTCGGATTTCTTCTGGGGTCATCAACTCACGTCCAAGAGCCTGATAGGACTTCGTATACGAGCCTTGACTGCCTTTGTTCTCCGATGTGTTCATGACTTCAATGGTTGCCTTGCCCAACGCCTTGGAGAAGAACTCCAGATTCTCCGGGTTACCGCCTGCGCCAAGAACGATCATAGAATCGCAGTTTTCATAGATGGTCGCCCAGTCATCTTTGTACTGGCTTTTCAGCTGGTTCAATGACTGGTAAATCAGGGTGCAGGCAATATCACGACTGCGAATCGTACTGATAAGGATTTGAAAATCCGGTATCATGCCGATGTTCGGAAATTCATCCAAAAGGAACCGCAGATGCCGTGGCAGGCGCTTATCCGGGCGATGGTCTGCAATATCCACCAGAATTTGAAAGCACTGCTGGAACATAACTGCCGCCAAAAAATTGTAGGCGGTTGTTGTGTCGGGCGTAACAACAAAGAGCGCCACTTTTTTCTCTCTGCCCAGTTCCCGCAGGTCAATCGTATCGTCCGCGCAGATATTGGCAATGGACGGAATGTTGAATGCGCTCATGCGCAGCCCCAGCGACACATTGATGCTCTGTGCGGTCTTGCCGGGAGCCATCTTATAGAGCTTATACTGCTTTGCAGCAAAGGAGTTCGGCTTGTTGATGCTCAGGTCATCAAACAGCAGGTCGAGCTGGCTCACGCTGTTGGGGCCATCGCCTTGCGATTCCAGCATAAGGAGCAGCGTCATAACGCTGTTCATGTTCCGTTCTTCCGGCTCCAATTCGTAGAACACATAGCCGATCAGTGCTTCCAGCAGCGCCGTCATGCCTTCCTCCCATATCGGGTCGGCGGTGCTCTTGGCGGTGGGATCTTCTTTCAGGTTTTTGACAAGGTTCTTGGTGACGACCAGAATATCATCCTCATTTTTTATGTAGGCGAAAAGGTTATAGTGGTCGGATTTATCCCGGTCTTTCAGGTTGAACACTTTCACTTTGTATCCTTGAGAGAGTAGGACATTGCCATATTCCTGAAGCAACTCTCCCTTCGGATCACTGAGCACATAGTTACTGTTAAACTGCAATAGCTGCGGGCCGGCAACGCTGTAACTCTTACCGGAACCAGATGGGCCGAACACGATCACGTTCTTATTGCGGTTATAGTTATCGTTTGCTGTGACTTTCATTTTTGGAGAAAGACTCAGGCTTTCCGATGCCGTGAGCGGCAGGTTGTTCTGCGCGTTTTCATCCAGAAAAGGGGCAATATCTTCCGAGCCTCCCCAGCGGGCGCTGCCGTACTCTTTCTGAGGCATCAGGCGGTGCTTGCTGTACTTCACACAAAGGCAAATAAGCCCTGCCATGAGCGCTGCGGCAATACCGCAGCCAAGCGAAAAGGCGTCAGCCGAGAGCCTGAACGGGTGCAGCAGTAGGCTGTTCAGGTTCAGTGCATCCGCCAGCCGGTGCGTAGTAGTTCCCTCGGTGAGTTCGTATGTGTAACCCATCCAGTCACCCAGCCAAAAGCATAAAACCGCTGCAATCGGCACCCAAATTTTCAAGTTTCTTTTCGGCTGGTTCATAGGCGTTCTCCATGTTCCGGCGGAGGTACAGGGCGGGACTGGTTCATCTCTTTGACCCGCTGCGCGGCGCTGTCGCATAGGTCTCTCAGTTCCGGAATTGGGCGTTCTTTGCCGCGCTCTGCAATGCAGTTTTCCAACGCAGTCTGAATACGATCCACATCCTGCCCCTTAAACCACAAATACATCTGACCGGTGTCTCGGTCTTTTGTGACAGAGAAATCTACGGAATATTGCTTCAGCTGCCTGCGGATGTAGGGCAGCGTCTTTTTATTCACGTCCACCGATGCCAGCGGACGTTCCTGCCGGTTGAGCGCGCTCAGGCTTTGCTGCCCATAATTCTGGCTGCTCATTGCCTGCACCGTCAGCCGGAGTATATCAAAAATACTCTGACTAGCGAACCGCGCAGCGCTGATTTCCACGCGAACTGCGGTTTCTTCAATCATAGTTCATCCCTTCTTGCGACATTTTTCCGCACTTTTCAGGCTTAGTCTGCGACATTTTTCGCAATTTACCATGGAAAGGGCAGTTTGTGCCGCGCTGCATAGTTTTCAATTTTCATTCCCAACCTGTACTCATGCAGTCTGTCGCGCAGACTGTATTCCAGCGTTACAACCTTGATGCCATGCTGCATGACCTGTTGGAAAAAGCGAAATAGATGCTGTTCCTTGCCGCTGATCTGGCGCATACGGTAAACATAAATGCAGTCAATTTCCCCGGCCTTGACCTGCCGCATCATTTCATGGTAGCCGAGGCGCAGCAGCCAGCCGGGTCTTTCGTCCGTGCTGGTGCCGACAATATTGCAGTTGTCCTGCTGTGCTTTCGCTGCACACTCACGGATGCAGCGAAGTGTTTCGCCATCATTACCGGGAATTCGCGCATACAGCCATGCGCGTTTTGTGTTTTCATTTTGCATTTTTCATCGTTTCCTTTACTTGTTTTTAAGAAAAAACGCAGGCGGACTGCGAATTCCGTCTGCGATGCAGGTATAAATCATATCACTGGTCGTCCTCCTCGGTATCAACTTCAGCCTTGCGGCGCTTATAGGTCAACACACCGATGGCAACAATGGAGCCGAACACAACAATGACCAACAAGGTCATCGGGAATGTGTCGCCGGTCTGGGGGATCGTCAGCTGCGGCGCGGGGGTGGAAGTCGGTGCGGGGGTCTGCACCGGTGTTGGGGCAGGTGTGGGAGCCGGAGTAGGTGCAGGGGTAGGTTCTGGCGTATCTTCATGGTGCGGGGTAGCCTTATCGACCATCGTGATAAGACGCTTATCGGCTCGTTCCCAGTCTGCCTTTTCATCTGTGCGCAGATACAAACAGACCGTCTCGTCTACCAGCTCGACTTTGAACTGAACAGAACTTGCCACCTCATAACCGGCAGGCGCGGCATCTTCCGTCAGGGTGTAGATATGCTCGGTTTTCCCGTCAGAAAGGTGGATACCATCTTCCGAAATCGGAACATGATGCGTATTGGAGTCGGTTACCCATGTGTCGATGACGTTTTTATCTTCATCACGGATGGTCAGCGTTGCGCCGGGCAGCAAGGTGCCGCCTGCGTCCACCTTGTCAATATCCAATACAGGTGCGTCCTGCATGACTACGGTGGTGTCGTCCAGCTTTTCCCAAGTGTCGCCGGTCTTTACATAGACTTCGTTTTCCTGCTCGTTTCCAACCTGTACCAGCTTAAACACAATGTTTTCGGCTTCTGCATAGGTTTCAGGAGCGCGCTTTTCAATGAGGGTGTACTCCTTGTCCAGCTCCAGACCGCGAACGGTATGGGGTGTCTTGGCAGAGGTCCAGCTTTCTATCAGCTTGCCATCTGCCTCGTGGATCTCCAGCTTGGCACCGGGCAGCTCTTTGCCGTTGGTGACATCCTGTTTGGAGATGTTCACCGTAGTGCGCAAATTGGTGTTTGTGCCATCCACTACCTGCCATGCCACTTCTTGACCGGCATAGGTGAACTCGACCTCGATGGGGCTGTTATCAAGAAGATACCCAGCAGGGGCGGTGATTTCGACAATGCGGTATTTACCGCTATTGCCGGAGTCCGGATAGGTTTCGGCGCGAATGGGCACATCCACATCAAACCAAGTAAAACCGCTGTCGTTGGTTGGGTCACTGGTTGCCAGCTTTGCACCGGCGTCCACCAGCTTCGTGCCATCTGCTGCGAAAATATCGTCCACCGTGTACAGTTCATACACAGCACCGGGCAGATAGGTCAGTGTTTCGCGGTCCTGCTTATAGATGCCAACGCCGATTTTGCTGACCTTGTCATCGGGCTTTTCGGGAACCGGCAGCACACGCGCATTTTCAAAGACAAGGATTTGTGCGGTCTTATGGGCATCCAAAGCATCTTTAACATTGACAATGCCGTATGAAGACTCTTTGTCGCCATCCTGCTCGTGGCTGACGATAGTTTTCGCCAGCACAATATCATTGCGCTGGTTGTCCCAGCCGAATCCCACACTGTAGCTTTGCTGCGTCAGCACAAAGCCATAGGGTGCTTTGACCTCGGTGATGGTGTACTTGCCCAAGGGCAGGGTCACGGTCACTTCACCTTTGGTGCCGTCATGGGAGATGGTGAGGAAATCATAGGTGGCCTGTGTACGATTGGGGGCAAATTTCACCTCATCGACCTGACCTGCCGCACCTGTGGTAACAGTGGCAACAAGGTCACCATCCTTATACCAATAAGTGCCCTGGCGGTCGAGCGTGGCAATATCGCCGTCCGCGTGGATTTCGTAGGTTGCCCCTGCCAAATTATCCTGCGTGTAGATGAACTGCCCGTCTTTGTAATCGGTCAGGACATTGCCCAGCTTGCGGATGGTCAACTGTCCGAGGGTTTCATGGTTGAAATACTTTTCTTCTACAATGTACTCGTCCATGTCATTGGTGGCGTTGCCCACGACCTGCCAGACACGCTCGGAGGTGATTTCAAATTCTACAGAGTAGGCAGGATCATTGTAGTAGCCTTCGGGTCCCTGCAATTCCTCAATGAGATAGCGACCAAGCGGGAGTTTTTCCGGCGTTTTCATCAGGCCATCCGCATCGGTGTAGAACACATCGGTTTTCTTGGTGGCGTTGCCGCTGGCAGGATCAATCATCGAGATACGGGTCTTGTTGCCTTTATCATCCAACTTGTACAGTGCAAAAGCAGTGTTCGCAATCTTGACCGTCTTGCCGGTTTCGGTATCGGTCTTGACGAGCTGCAAGTAACCTTCCAATTCTTCATCCAACACGTTATAGGCCATGTAGTTGTTGGTGGCGGTGGTGACGCTGCCGGCAGGAACCGAAAAACGGCTCTGCGGGCTGTCCTTGCTGACCGTTACAACAAAGGGGTCACACTGGAACACATCCTTGGGAATCGTAGTCTCGACAACAAGGTACTGTCCATACGGAAGACCCTCAATGCGGATGATGCCCTCCTCGTTCGTGTACAGTTCTGCCAATCGGTACTCTGCATCCTGATCAGTGGGAACCCAGCCATTGCCTTTGCCGTTGGCGTAGTCACCATCTGCGGTCAGGGTGGCATTGTAGGCTTCTACCGTGGCGGTGTTGCTCTCATACATATTGGCAACAGCCTGCCCCTCGGCAGTGAAATCGTACTTGAGCGTCAAATTATCGTAGTTATCTTTGCGGTAAACGTCCAAAATACTTTGCGCATTGTAGCTGCCATCCGGTTTTTTGGTGAACTGCGCTTTCTTACTCAGCTTGGAAATGCGGTAGACGGTGAAGCCCGCCCCCTCCAATTTCAGAGCCGGGCTGGGCTGACCGGTGGTAGAAACAAGTTTGTTCAGTGAAAAGCCAGATTTGAGGACTTCATCTTGGCTTTCCTGTTCAGCATTGATATAGTAGCTGGATTCATCTGCATAGGTCAGCGTTTTGTAGTGATTGACCTCATCGCAGAGATACCCGGTGGCATAGGAAAGGTAATAGCCATCCCATGCTTTGCTGCCATCCAGCTTGCGGCTTTCGGCTACAGCAGAGTACTGATTCTTATAGAGGTAGTCAGTGTATTCGTTATTCTTCCGAACAAAATCACTGTATTTGCCGGTGCGCTCCAGCTTTTTATTCAGCTGCGGGTATTTGCCGGTCGTATACAGTTTGCCGTTGCCGTCAATGGGCAGCACCAAACCTGTGGCACGCTCGACAAGGTAGTAGCGCCCCATATATAGGTTGGAAAAAGCAAGTTTTCCATCCTTGATGGCAGCAGAGGCAACCAGTCTGTCTTTCTGCAAAATGGGCAGGTAATCGGTATCCCAGCCGCCGTTGGTAAGCACAGTGGTGTGCCAGATGGGGTTACCGTTGGCATCCAAAATTTTGGAATAATCCACTGTGCCGTTGACGCCATCCGGGTGTGCGATGGTATCCGCTGCATACAGGTCGTAGACGGCTCCCTCCAAGGTGGTATCACCGTTGCTGCCCGCAGCCAGATACCGCGCCGCATCCAAATCGACTTTGGTCAGCAAAATACTGCCGAGAACGCGGTCGTTCTGCATTTTGTCGCCATCAGCGTGCATCGTGTAGGATTTTTCATTGTTGGCAATGCCAGTAGGGTCTGTGTCGTAGGTTTTGTCGGTTGCGCGGTCGCCAAACGTAATCGTGACGATGGCCTCATCGGTGTCGATCAGAGTGCCGCCGTTGTTGGTGGTGGTAATATCGGCATTATAGTCTGCATTGCCGAGCCAAAGAGTTTGCCCATCCAGCGCCTTGGTAATTTCAAAAGCGTAGGCACGTTTGCCCAAAACGGAACCTGCCGCACCGGGGTTCGTTACATCCGTCCAGTCGCCATAGTAGCCACTGGGGGCACGGCTCTCCACAATCACAAAACGGCCCTCGTTGCGCTGAGTATAGTAGATGTTATCCGAACCGTTGGCATAGCTGCTGTGGTTGATGACTTTGTAGGTGCCGTCCGGCTGGCGCTCCACCGCATACTGGTTATAGCCACCTGCGGGGATATAGCGCTGGAGCACGGTATCCCATTCATAAATCTTGAACGCTGCATCACCCTTGATACGCTGTTTGGTTTCGCTGTCAATTTTGTCGATGGCAACTTTGACGGACCACTCATCGTTTTTCATGAGGTAATCGTTGCTGCTGTTGGCAGTCACGGTAATGGTCTGGCTGCTGCCAAGGTCGCCGCCGAAAGCATCAAAGCCGTGGGGCACCGTTACCTCGTTGTAGGAGAATTTCAGGTTGTCAAAGTAGTTATGCGCAGCAGAAAGTGCAGCTTCAATTTCCCCGTTGACCTGACCTTCGCAGGCGCTCTGTGCAGCAGACTGCGCGGCGGATGCCTGTGCATCGGCGTCCTGCTCACTGTTGGCGGTAATGCTGCCGCTCTGGGAGGCCGACTTGCTGACGCTGAAATGCACCGTCCATGTTACAGAACCATCGCCGCCGTTCAGGTGGTAATTGTCATCTGCCGTATGTCCGCTGGTCGTGACGGACTGCATCCCATCCGGTGTAATTGTCCAGCTGCCGCCGTCAATGTCGGCAGGGATGCCATCAAGGATCGGTGCAATTTCAATGCCTGCGCCATCCACTTTTTCCAATGTGTCCAGTTGGATTTTGTCGGTATTGACCGTATAGGAAAAATCCAAGGACTCGCTGCGCTCATAGCTGGCGCTCCACGGCTTATCCACCGATTCGCCACCGGTTTCAAAGCCGGGAATCTCGCTGTCGCCGCTAAGCACAACCGGGGTATAGTTCAGAACCACAAAGCGCTGCCATGCAGCATTGCTGGGCGTATACAGCGTGCCCACATACACGGTCTTGCCGGTCGGTGCCGCATAGGCTTCCGGTGCATTGACGATCTCGGCAGCGATGCTGTCAGGATACTGTTCTGCCTGCCAAGACAGCAGTGCGAGGTAATTGTCTGTTGCGTTATCTGCTGCATCTAAGGAAAGACTCGCAACCGCAGGCGCACCGTTATTGAAGCCTTTCGACCACAAAGTGGCCTGATCCGGCACCCAGCCTTTGTTGAAGTATTCAGCTTCGACCCACACCTGACCAGCGGGGGTATAATTGGCTACCGGTGGATATTTGTTCTTATAGGTAGCACCCGGACCCCATGCCCACTTGCCGCGATCACCGCAGAGGGCAGGCTGACCGCCCAGATAGTTCATCCAACCGACCGAGGTATTCACGCACTGGGTAACCTGCAATCCGCCGTAAGTTGCAATACCTTCATCCGCCGAACACGTTGCAACCTGCGTTTCCTGTGCAAAACGATCCTGCAAAATACCCGGCACCGGTGCGGAATCGTCCAGCGTAACATAGACGGTTTTCGTCAGTGTTTGGGCTTCATCGGTGTAAGTCATGGTGACGCTGAAATCCTCACTGGCTTTCACATAGATGCCCGCCACACTTGCGGAAATTTCAGAGAAATCATAATGCAGCTGGCTCTGGCGTTCTTCCTCGGTTGCCGGGGTCAAATCGCCGCTGGTAAAGCTATAGCCCAGCAGCTCGACGTTATCGGGCAGCGTAATGTCCGCGCTGCTGCCGTTGGCGGGATACATAACCTGCATACTGATAGGCACGATGGCGTAGTCCTCGCCATCCATGTGCGGGAATGCAGCGGTCGTGCTGCTCGTATCCAGAAGTGCAGCATCAAGCGCGACCTGCTGGAAAGAATCATCACTGACACTGCTATAATCCTCATTGCCCCAGCCCTCAATACTGATTTTGGTTTCACCAATCAGTACCGGCAAGCCGTAGGAATCCAGATAATATCCGGTCGGTGCCTGCGTCAGGCTGGGGTACATCTTATGCCAGATTTCGTACAGGTCGTCACTGCCGCCAGTGTCACCCTCGGTTTCGAGTTCCTGTTGTGGGGCATCTTCGTCCGAGGATTCATCGGCTGTTTCCGGGGTTGCGGTACTGTTGGTATCGCTCTCGGATTTCACTTCCTGCGTTACCGACTGTTCCGGCGTTGCGACCACAATCGGTCTTGCGCCGTCCTCCGCCAGTGCCCCATAGGGAAGCATACCGCAGCACATCATCGCCGCCATGCAGAGGGCTGTAACGCGCTGCCTCGTCTTGAATTTGTAATTCATTACACACAAGTCCTTTCTTTGTTAAAATTCGTCTATATAAAAACAGCGCCTGTTGGTACAGACGCTGGAAAGCCAATAAAAAGTCCCGGCATTGCTGCCGGGAAAAGCTATTATACGAATTGTCACTTAGTAGGAAAAGTAGCTGAGAAACTGCGGAAGTTCTGCTTCCGGCAGTGTTTCCATGATCCTCAGCGCCATGTACTCCGGGCGACTGATCGCAGGCAGGAACTGCCGTGCATAGACTTTACCTACGCGGGCACTGCCAACATCACGGATCATCCCTTTTTCGCTTAGTTTCCTCATCAGAGGGTAAATCGTTCGCGGATGCCACGAACCTTTGAATTGCTCGGTGATCTGGCCTAGAACCTGCTGCCCTGTAATGGGGTGCCCGGCGTTCCAGATAATCTGCATAACTTTCATTTCGGACTCGTTCAGCCTTGTCTTTTTTCGTTCCATGTTTATGACCTCACTGAAAAGTTACTGCCCAATAGGTATACTGTCCTGCTTCCGTGCTGCAAAACCAGCATCCGATTCCCATGCTGGAATAGTTGGGCGACACGATGCTGGCGTAGTGGTCGGGACTGCTTTGCCATGCAGCACAAACGCTGCTTGCGGATGCAAACGGACCGGCTGCAATGATTTCACCGCAGACGGCACCGGAATGGTCAAACGAGCCACCAGATGCAAAACTATCACAACGGGAGTTTGCAATAGAACTTAAGCCACCATCTACGGTCAGCGCAGGCAGACCAGCCGCGGCGCGCATGGCGTTGACATTTTCCGCTACCGCCCAGTAAGCTGAATCGGAACTGTCAATGCTCCACCACTGGTCAGTCCCTGCTGCAAGGTCAAACGGAACTGCACCATAGCTCATGGATACTTGCTGCGATGCCTCCGCCTGCTGCACAGGTGCAGCGGTTGCGGCAGGAGCCTCAGTAGGAGCTGGGGTAGGTTTCGCAGTCGGGGCTGCGGTGGGGGTCGGTGTTGCGGTAGGCTCTGCCGTTGGTACCGGCGTCGGATCAGGCGTTGGCGCAGGAGTGGCAGTCGGCGTTGCTCCACTGCTGGTTTCCGGCGTTACCTCCACCAGCACACTGGTTTCGGGGGTCTCAAGGGTTGTCGGCTGCTGCGCGGCGCATCCGCATAGGGCAGCAACCATAAGGGTCAAAATCAACATAGATTTTTTCATTCGATTCCTCACAATCTATAAAGGTAAGTGTACAGCGCGGACGCGGCGCAAATCAGGAGATTGCCCGCCCACATAACCAACTGCGGCAGCGCAATCGGGCTGATCAGGAATGCAACGGCGGCAGAAGCTGCTGCTTCCCCATAGCAGCCATCCAGCAGCGCCAACACTGCGGCCGCGCCGCCAAGGAGTGAAATCAGTCCACCAACAGCACCTACAACTCCATACAGAAGATTGAGAATGAATCCAGCGGCAAAGAGCACCAGCACGACCGGCACCGCAAGGATTCTGAAAATCCAGAGTAAAGCGACATTTTTTCTAAGTTGAATCAGCATAATTTCCACCTCCAGCTCCATCATACAGGAATGATTTTATTTTGCAAGGCTGTCGATTTACCGTTCCAATTCATCATCCGATTGAATCAGTGCATCTTCCGGTTCTTCTTCCAATTCTTCCGCTTCGCCCTCAATGATGGGCGCATCGTTGCCCACATTCAGCAGGGCATCCAGTTCGGCAAGGCGGGCACTTTTATCGCTCAGTTCCTGCTCCTGCAAGAACGGTTGCTTCAGTTCTTCCTCTGCATTGGTAAGCTGTTTTGTAAGCTGTTCCAGACTGCCATGCAGTCGGTTCAGGTCCTGTGGCAGAGCAGAAACTACATTTTGGAAGCGAATCATGTTGCCGGCAGCATCATTACCCAGTTCTGTCGTGTGCGTTGCCTCGCCAACAAGGTGGGCATGGAATACCTTTTCCAGCGGTTTATATTCGACTGTGATTTCAAAGCCTGCATAGTGACCTACCGGCACAGGTTTCGTTGCCCGCACTGCTGCACCGACAAGCCCCAGCAGCGCCTTACCTGCATCCTCGCGCTTATCGTAGGTTTTCCCGTCCAACTCGATAGAAAAGATGAGCTTTTTATCGGCATCGTAAGACTGGTGTTCTTTTGCTGTCTGAATATCCTGCTCAAATGCACGGATTCGATGCTCGGCTCCTTTGATTTGGCGCGGGAAAGCCACGGCTATCGCATCTTCCAATCGGTAATGCTGGCTGGTGTAGGCAGCTTTCAGGGTCCGCAGCCGCGCCACTTGAATGTCCAAGTCCATCTTTTCCTTAATCATGGGGTTACCCGCTGCCAAAGCCTTGACTTCGGCATAGGTGAGCGCAGCTTCGTCCAGATCCTCGCAGCTGCGGGCTGGGGATTTTGACGTCATAATTTGCGAAATAAACTTCTGTTTATTCTCGACAAGCTGCCAGCTGTACGAATCAAAAGTTGACTCTGTAACGTAAATAAATATGGAAACTTCCTTGTTCAGGTTGCCTTGGCGGACCATGCGTCCGTTGCGCTGGGCAATATCAGCAGGTCGCCATGGGCAGTCCAGATGGTGCAACGCAATAAGCCGTGTCTGTACATTGGTGCCAGCGCCCATCTTCTGGGTACTGCCCATCAGGACGCGCACGGTGCCGTTTCTGACTTTTCCAAATAGTTCGGCTTTTTTTGTTTCGGTATCCGCATCATGGATGAACTGTACTTCCTCTTTGGGGATGCCCTTGGCAACCAGCTTATCGCGCACATCGTTGTATACGTCAAAGCCGTCCTCCTTGGGGGTGCTGAGGTCGCAGAAAATCATCTGAGTGGATCGCTGCTCCTTGGTCTTTTCCCATATCTCATATACCTTATCCACACAGGCGTTGGCCTTGCTGCCGGGGTCATCCGGCAATAAAGGATTCATGAGCCGCTGGTCCAGTGCAAGTTTTCTGCCGTCATTGGTGATGCGCAGCATATTATCTTCCGTGGGCTGCACTTTTCCGCTTCGGACCTTTTCGGCGCGGTCTGCCAAGCCTTTGACCATTCTTTTCTGGACTTCACTTGGCTGTAACACCACATTGGTGGGCTTGCCGCCCACCAGTTCCGGCACCGGCAGATGCAGCATATCAGCGGTCTGAATGTCCGCAGACATCTTAAAAAGGCTCATGAGTTCCGGCAGATTGTAAAACCGCGCAAATCTGGTTTTTGTGCGGTATCCGGTGCCAGTTGGATTAAGCTCAATCGCTGTAATGCTCTCCCCGAAGGTCGATGCCCAGCTGTCAAAGTTGAGCAAGCCTTCCTTTTCCAACAAGCCCCTTTGCAGATAGCGCATCATGACATACATTTCTGTCATGGAATTGGAAATAGGAGTCCCGGTCGCAAAGACGATGCCATGCCCGCCGGTCACCTCATCAAGATACATACACTTCATCAGCATATCGCTGCTTTTCTGACTTTCGGTCTGGGAAATGCCCGCCACATTGCGCATTTTGGTGGCAATCATGGCGTTTTTGAAATAATGCGCCTCGTCCACCATAAGGCTGTCCACGCCCAGATCCTCAAAGGTAACCACATCGTCCTTGCGTTGCTGGTCGTTGAGCTTATCCAGCTTTTTCTTAAGCTGTTTTCTCGTGCGTTCCATCTGCTTGATGGTGAAATTCTCGGCACGGGAGCTTTTCAAAAGTGCGATTTGGTCAATAACATCGTCGATCTGTCTTTGCAGGTACATCTGTTGGCGTTCCGCCGAAAGCGGGATTTTCTCGAACTGGCTGTGCCCGATAACGATGATGTCATAGTTGCCGGTCGCAATGCGGGCGCAGAATTTCTTGCGGTTTTCCTTTTTGAAATCGGTTTTCTTTGCTACCAGAATTTCCGCGTTCGGATAGAGCAGGAGCGCTTCGGATGCCATCTGCTCGGTCAAATGGTTGGGAACAACGATCAGCGTTTTACTGCAAAGCCCCAGTCGCTTTTTCTCCATGGCACTGGCTACCATTTCATACGTCTTGCCCGCACCCACTTCGTGCGCCAGCAGGACATTGTTGCCGTACAGCACATGGGCAATGGCGTTCAACTGGTGCGGTCGAAGGGTGATTTCCGGGTTCATGCCCGGAAATTTCAGGTGACTGCCATCGTACTCGCGGGGACGCAGCGCGTTAAATTTTTCATTGTAGATGGCAACCAAACGCTGGCGGCGTTCCGGCTCCTTGAAAATCCAGTCTTGGAACTGCTCACAAATCTGGCGCTGCTTTTCCTGTGCAGTCTGCGTCGCCTCCTTATTCAGCACCCAAGAAACGCTTCCGTCAGCCGCTGTAACTTTATCCCGAATTTGGGTAGAACGCAGGTTCAGGGCATTCTCCGCAATCAGGTAGGCGTTGGCGCGGTTCGTACCGTAGGTCACCGTTGCTTTGATATTGCCGTCACCAAATTTTTTGTTGGTAATGGCCCAGCTGCCGGTATACGCAGCGAATTCCACTTTGACCATCCGCCGCGTGTAGTAGGGGGCATCCAACAGTTCCTCCAAAAACTGCTGTACATACTCTGCGGGAATCCAAGTAGCGCCCAGACGGACGCTGATTTCACTGGCTTCCAAGTCCTTGGGCTGCACCTTTTCAAGTGCAACTACATTGACTTGGAACTGTGGGTCACTAGCTGCCACCGCTTTTGCAGTCTGCAATTTTTCACGGACATTGCCGGATAGGTATTCATCCGCAGGGAGGTAGATAGGGTTGCCATCGGCATCGGCCTTTATGGGGTCACGGAAGATAATTCCGGTCAGATCGTTGATGATTGATTCTGTGGTTTTCCCGGTCAGCTTGGACATATATTCCAAGTCGACGTGTCCCTGCTCGGAGAGACTGAGCGCCAGCGATTCCTCGGCGGTATCTACATGATCGACTGCTTGTGCGGGGCGGATCGTCCGCTTGGTGAACATATCCGTCTTGCCTTTGAAGTTTCCCTCATCGTCCAGATCTTCCAAGGAGCAAAGCAGGAAGTAGCCGGAATCCTCACGGAACGCGGATGCTGTGCCACGGCTGTTGATAAGACCGTATTTCTTGCGGTAGGCATCGTATTGGTCGTTCAGACGGGCTTGCAGCTTTTCAATATACTCATCCGGAAAGTTTTCCAGCTGGGCGTCAATCAGCTCACGGCAGGTATCCCGCAGGGGCACCAGTGCGCGGATGCGGGCCAGCGTAGTATCTCCGCCCTTTACCACTCGCATCTTGGAGTTCTCGCGGTAGTAAATGACGTCATCCTTTACGGTATAGCTGAAATTGCGCACATTAGGGTCGGCATCAATGGTGCCACTTTCTTCTTCGGCATATTCCCGTTCGTCCACCAATGTGTACTCGGCGTGTAGGGTAGAAAGCGCTGCATCCAGCTGCTCCGCCAGCGGGCTTTGCTCATTCGGCATACAGGTGGAGCGCATTCCGTAGGGACCGCTGACCATCTGCATCTCACCGCAGATCATTTCCGGGTGGTCAATGAAATACTGGTTCAGCGGGATTCCGTTTTCTGTTTCTCCAACATGTATCCACGGTGCGTCCTGCTCCAAGACTCTGCCGCGTTTTTGCAGAAACAGAATGTCGGAGGTCACTTCCGTACCGGCATTGCTCTTGAACGTGGTATTGGGCAGGCGTACCGCGCCAATCAGGTCACACCGCGCGGCAAGATACTTTCGAACATCCTCGGATTTCTTATCCAGCGTACCGGAAGTGGTGATGAACGCCATAATGCCGCCAACACGCAGTTTATCTACCGTCTTGGCAAGGAAGTAATCGTGAATTTGAAAATGCAGCTTATCATACCGGCGGTCGCTGACCTGATATTGTCCAAACGGCACATTGCCGATGGCAAGGTCAAAGAAGTTATCCGGCAGGTCGGCTTTTTCATACCCTGTAATTTGAATTTTCGCTTTCTGGTAAAGCTGCTGCGCGATACGACCGGACAGGCTATCCAGCTCCACGCCGTACAGCTTGGCATTGTGGGTATCGAATTTGCTGTGCCGATGGCCGAAGAACGCGCCGACACCCATGCTGGGCTCCAGCACATTACCGCCCACGCAGCCGATATGCTCCAAGGCGCGGTACATAGCGTGAATGACCGTAGGCGGCGTGTAAAAGGCAGTCAGGGTAGATTCCCGTGCAGCGCCGTATTCGTCCTCGGTCAGTAGGGTTTTCAGCTGCTCATATTCGGTATGCCAGTTATCCTTGCCGGGGTCAAAGGCATCTGCCAGACCGCCCCAGCCAAGATAGCCAGCCAGAATGTCCTGTTCCTGCTCGGTTGCGGGGGCACCACCGGATGCCATGCGCTGCTCGATTTCTTTCAGCGTGCGGATGGCCTGCACATTGGCAGCGAACTTTGCTTTTGCGCCTTCCGGGATGGCAGGTTCATACGGTGCAAGGTAATTCGTGCGGTCATACTCGGCAGGTTCCTCATGCGCGGCAAGACGGTCCACATCCTGCATGACCTGCGATACAAAGGTGGATTCCTCCGGTTCGTCTGCGCTGATTTCGGGTTCCTGTTCCTCGATTTCGTTGATGTCCACTTCCATCAGGGAATCAAAATCGAGTATTGAGAGAAATTTTCTGTTCATTTCTTCCAAAGAAGAAAACTTCTCTTGTGCATACAGGGTATCGTCCACAAACTTGCTGATGGTGCAATGCTCCAGATCCGCATTGACCTGAATCGTATGCTGCTCGTCCTCGGTGGTGGTATAGCCCAGACCAATTTGGGTAAGGTCGGAGAAATCCGGCTCTGTGATTTCAAACTCATCCTTGAGGTAGTCCTCGATATAGGAGAGGGCCTGCTCACGCTGCTCCTGCACCAGAGATTCACGCTGCTGTTCGGATAGCACCATGCCGCCGTTGCGGGGATTGGCGTCCAACAGCTGTTGGAACTGTTCTCGGCTGACGGCGCGGCCTACCAGCGGGAAATCTTCATTGCGCAGGTGAACATCGAATCGTCCGATACTTTCTACGGTGAACCGCTGGTCATTTTCAAGGTAAACGGTGCTACCCACTTCGCAGACAGGTTTCTTGTCAGGGATGGGTGGCGGCAGGGTTTTCGATTCTGCCTGCCTGTTTATCCATGCAGGCATCTTCTCGCGTTCTGCATCCGTCAGGTAACGGTCCATCTGGATAAGATATTCCAGCCGCTTGCCGACATCCTTCCACTTAAGCTTTTTCTCATACCGCAGGTCATCCTTGAAATCGTAAAGGATGCTGAATCCCTTACCGTCAAAATTGACGAAGCCACTTCCACCATCAGCAAACGTCCAAGAGAAACCGCCGATGCCGTACTCTTTTTTGAGGAAAGCTACGGTTTCCTTTTCCGTTTTCTTTTGCTGGAAATGGTTATAGATGCGGTACTTGCCGCCCTCAAAAACGCTGCCTCTTGTAATGATGACGTTCACATCATCTTCCGTTATGTGACTGCCATCGTCCGGCTGGGGTTCTTTGTAGTGGTAAGTGGGCAGGGCTGCTTTGATTTTTTCGTCCTGTTCTTCCTCGGAATAGATGTCGTCCACTTCCAACGTTCCGACTTCATCGCCGCGGGAAGCATTTTCCGGCAGGTCAAAGGACAGTTGCTCGTCCCGACTGACAGCTTTTTTCGGGTCAATGGCCGCGATGAGTTCGTGGTTATCGACCAGTGCAGAGATGGCAGCAGTAACGCTGTGCCACGACAGATGCGATTCCGCGCTGCGGGTCAGGTAGGACCCCTGCCAGACAAGCAGACCATTGCTTTCTTTATAGAATCCAACGCGGGTATCATCTTCCAGCAGAAGCTCCGTAAACACGACCTTGTAGCTCTCGCGGATATAGCGAAGTCGGTCGATCAGCAGCGGTGTTTTGCTGAAAAAGGAAAGGATGTCCGCATTGGATGCGCGCGAGGTCGTATCTGCTTTCAGCAGGGACGGCAGCAGTTCTGCCGGAAATTCGGGCATAGAAAAAGCGGAGGGCGATGCTTCGCTCTCCGCAGCTGCGGGTTCTTCGGTTATACTTCGTACAGCATCGGAAGAATCATTTCTTCCGCCTGCTGCTTCAGGCTGTTGCACATCTGCGCCCAGCCCAGCGGGTTCGTCTTGCGGTCGGGCATCTGCGCTTTCTGCATCAGGTCGTGCAGCGTCTTGTCCACCATCTGCTGTGCGTCCAGCCCCATCTTGCGGCAGCTCGGCAGCAACGTTCCCTCCAGCATCATCTGGTCGCACAGGTTCGGCTCGTTCTGCTCCAAGTAGTCCAGCCGCATCCTGCCGTACCGGTTCAGGTTGGCTTTCTTGGCTTTCGGCAAGCTCAGGTTCGGGATCTGGTATCCGATTACGTTCGTGTACATCATCTGTGACAGCCTCCTCTCGACTGGTCATCTGTGTGGGTGATTGAGTATCTGTATTATGCACTGGTTCAGCCTGAATTGCAACACTGTCGCGGGCAAGCTGCATGACCTCATGTCCCAGCTCATCCAGCAAAGGTTCTGCCGCTGCCTGCACATAGCCGCCCAAGCAGAGCGAGATTCGGCTGGTATCAAACTGGGTGACATTCTGGAAAGCCGAAAAATCTCCTTCCCGCACCGGGATGCCCAAACGGATGCAGATCATGTACAGGGTGCTTTGTGCAGCGAGTTCCTGCAAGATGAATCGCTGGTCTTCCGGGTGGCTCCAGCCCAGTGTGCTGTCCTCAATGGAGCCTGCCATGACACGATTGGCACGGTCGGACAGGGCTACAACTTGCTCGGTTGCTCGATCCATCAGGCTGCCCACGGAATTGACCTGCATAAGAAGTGGACGGATGTCATCTGTCACTTCCCATGGGGCAGCAGCTTTGTCACCAGTAAGAACCGTGTCTGTCATGGAGAACACTCGTTTGGCAGTGGGTACACCCTGATGGCGTTGCAGGATGATGATGCTTTTACTGCCGTACATAACCTTGCGGTGTGCCTGCTCATTCCAGTATTTCATGGTAGCGCAGGCGGTGGCATCGGGGCGCTGGGCGTGGATCAGCAGCTGGTTGAGGTAGGTGGTGTGGTAGTTATGCGCTGCCGTATACAAGAACCGCCGCCAGTTTTCCGGTGAGGCTGTGACCTGTGTAGCGGTCTGCTGTGCCAGTTGGAAAATATCTTGTGGATTTGGCATTGCTTCACCTTTCCGGTTCGTCCTGAACCTGTTCTTTTTGGCGCTGGGCTTCGACTTCATGCAGTTCCGGCAGTAGGTGGCTCACATCTTTGAAGCCAATACTGTCCACATAGTAGGCAGTCTCTTTTCCGTTTTTCGTTGTGACCACAATATCACTGGTTGAAAGAGAGCACATATGATAGCGCAGCGGACGATTCGGGGCATTGAACTCCTGAAAGCATCTGTCCAAATCGTAGTCCGCAGGGAGATTTGCTATATAGACGCTGCTGTAATCGGCTGCATGGATGCGGCTTTTGGAATAGGCATAATTCATAAAGCGATATTCGCAGCCGCCTTTTGTAATTTGATAGATTTGGAGCTTATCCAGATTGTCTCCCGGCTGGGGGTGTTCAGGGGCAACATAGCAGCCGGTTCGAAAGTTATCCTCTGCATATTGCTGGATATGACAGCCATAGTGCCCGACATAGGCATGGGTTACGTCAATGTTCTTTACCGCCCTAATCCGCTTTGTTCCGTCCGCATTTGTCTCAATCACGCGCTGACCGTCACGCACCTGAAATAGTTCCCGCCCATCTCGGTTCAAGAACCGCGTGAATTGCAAACTGCTGCATAGCTCATGTGCGTAAAGCCATTCTGTAATGTGCATATCCTTTTCCACCTGTACCCATGTATAACCATCCCGCTGGGTATAGGTATGCGGTCGTACCCGGTCCACACCGATTACTTCTACAAGTTTCTTAGCCATTTGGGGGATTTGCGCATCACTACGGTCAGCGTAGGGACCGCGGTAGTCATCGCACAGGTAATTGATGCCATTTCGCACCTGTATGATTGCAACCGCTCCGTCCGGATTCTGACGATCAACACCTACCACCAATCGTGCATAAGGGAATCTTGTCCGTTCATTCCAAGTGCGTTCGTTGTTATAGGGCATTTCACGCAGTTGGTGATAACGCTTTTCCAAATCTGCGATATTATCAAAGAATTCCGTTGGTGTTTGCTTTCCAAATTGCTCCGGAAACGCACGGGTCATAGCATCCGGAATCAAGTAGTACCGATACTCTGCCATATCAGCGTTCCTCCTCATGTGCTTGCTCATGAGCCATCTGTCGAAAATAGCTTTCCAGAATTTTCAAGATGCGGTTTTCCATCTGCTGCTTGGTGCAGCTGGTCGGAAAATACTGCGCCACCTTGCTGACGTTGATGTTCAGCACCGGTTCACACGGCGCAACGCTCGGTTTCTGTGCCGACATGATTTCTTCCAACTTGTCCGGCGTTAAGGTCCCTTCTTTGCTGGCTGCTTTCAATTTCTGTGCTTGCGAAAGAGAGGGGGTGCAGTCCTGTGCCTCGGCATAGTCGAGAAAACTCTGCTGCTCGTCTGGGGTCAGGTAGGAAAGTTCAACTGCAGGGTTGAATTTCAGGGTGTTGGAATCGACCTTTTTCTGGAGTTCAGGGATTAGCTCGTTAAGACGGATGTAGCGATAGACCTGTTTAACACTATCACCAGCATCCGCGGCGATTGAATCTGATGTTCTTCCTTTACCAGAAATGTTGTCAACTTGACAACATTTCTGACTTGGTCTCCCGATGGAACGCTTAATGGCATCATTTTTCATTTTCAGCGCTCGCGCCTTTTCCATCGGACTGATATGTTCCCGCTGAATATTGGCATCGACCATGTCGATGATGGCTTGGTCGTCATCAACATTACGCACCTGCACCTTGATTTTGTCCAGCCCTGCAAGCTGCGCTGCATGAAAGCGCCGGTGTCCAGAGATGATTTCATAGCCACCCTCGGCACGGGGGCGAACGGTCAGGTTGGTAAGTACGCCATTTTCCTTGATGCTGTCCACCAGCTTCTGCATATCTTCATCGTCTCGCACCTCGAAAGGGTGATTGACGAAAGGATGCAGTTCAGAAAGCGGTACTTCCGTTACTAGGTCGCCGCTTTCTCGTTGGCGGTCAGCCTCTGAGGAAAACATATCAGCGATCGCGGGCATCTTCATCGCGTTCATAAACTTGTTCTTCGCGGCCATGACCTAATACCTCCTGCGTAAATTCAACGTATGCTCTTGCGCTGCTGCTTTTGGGTTCGTACAGGATAGTGGGTGCTGCAAACGCCTGACTTTCCTGCACTTTGACGTTATAGGGGATCTCCGTAGTAAATACATGGAGCGTTCTCCCATACTTGGCGCGGACATCATGGGCATAATGCTCTGAGACTTTCGTATGCTGGGTCATCGTCAGCAAAACGCCCCTGATATGCAGTCCGGGGTTGATTTTGCGCTGCACGCTGGAAATCGAATTTGTCAGCTGCGACATACCAACCACCGAGAACGGCTGCGCCTGCATCGGGATGATGACCTCATTGGCAGCGGACAGCGCGTTTGTCAGTAAAAGTCCTACGGAGGGAGAGCAATCAATGATGCAGTAATCATACTGGCTGCTGTACTGCTCCAGACAAGTTTTCAGCAGCACCTCGCGGCACATCATGGTGCCCATTGCCAGCTCAAAGCTAGCCAGCCGGAGATTGGACGGGATGAAATCCACCTGTGGTGCAGAGTCATCCGTGCGCTTGCTCTGATAAACGCATTCTCGGTTGGAGAGGGTCTTTTCATAGGCAACCTTCATCAGAAGCTCTGTGATTGTCTGTTCAAGGTCCTGCTCAGGCGGGATACCGCAGTAGCAGGACAGGTTGCCCTGCGGATCGAAGTCTACCATGAGTACACGGTAGCCCTGCTGGGTAAGGGCAATGCCCAAGTTATACGCGGTAGTCGTTTTGCCGGTGCCGCCTTTCTGATTTGCGATAGCAATAGTTTTCATCTGGTTTCCTCCTGCAAAATATCATCCAAGCTGATACAGTGCTTTTGGTATTCCTGCGTAACCTGCACCAGCGTGTCGTTATAGTCCTTGCCGATAGGCGGCGGGCGATCCTCTACGGTTTTGCCGCTGGCCTCCAAGTGCTTGATAATGTCCTGCGTTCTGGTTCTACCGGCTTCGTCATTATCAAGGCACAGGACAATGTGGGTTATGTTCGGGTAGTATGTAAGAAACGCATCCAGTGCAGCGTAATCCGTACCGCCCAGCGCCAGATAGTGAATGCCGCGCCAATTTCCAGTGTGCTGCATAATTTTCAGCGAGGCACCCGACATGGCATCTATGGGCGCTTCGTACACTTCCACCGTGTCGGCAGCGGCAGCAGCTTCGATGTAGAACGGATATATCTTCTTGCTACCGGGAATATCACGGCGAAACTGGATTTGCGAACAACCGCGCAAGCTGCCACCTTTAGGTTCACCGTTTCCATCGCGCCCGACAAATACACAGTTCGGATGATCCTTGAAGCTCGTCTGATACAGGATTCTCTTTTGCTTGCAGACCGTCAGCACATTGGGGTGAATGCAGCGCTTGCGAAGATAGGCAGTAGCAGCGTAGTTGTTCTTATCTGGCTTTGGCAGCCTGAATTCCTTTGCCGGTTTCTTCTCGGCAGGGGGTGAGGGCGCTTTTACAGGTTGGAAAGAAGGACGGACACCGCCCTGTATCCGATTGATTTCCCGCACCGCTTCTACAAACGAAACACCTTCAACCGCTATGAGATAGTTCAGCGCTGTGCGGCCGGTAGCTTTCGTTTTGAAGTACGTCCACGAACCATCCTCTGCGAAGGTCAACGAGCTGTGCCCTTTGTGGCGGAACTGTCCGGGTCCTTCCGGTTTGAAGTTGTCCGGCTCGCACAGCTGCATATATTGGTACAGATTCATCTGCTTCGCTTGGGCGATTTCCTGCTCTGTTACACCGGGCATACTCTACCACCTATTCTGTTTTCCTAACTGTAATTTATATTCTCAGTATCACTATAATCAGTCTAATTATTATCAGTATTAGTTCCATGTGATTTTCAAGAATCCAGAAGTGTGAAAATCACATATCAAGAATCACCTTTTTCACAGCTCTTGTCATTTATCGTTGCTGCGAAGTTTTTTACATAAATCAAATTCGGTCTACCAAGCCCCTGTCGCTTGCGCTCGATAAGCCCTGCCTGCTTTTCCAGTTCCACCATCAGGCGCGTGGCTTTCTGGTTAGCACAGTTCAGTGCATCCATGATTTCCTCCACGGTGAAGATAATGTAAACCTTGTTCTGTGCATCTAACCATTGATTTTTCAGCGACAAACTCATTCGATCCAGCAGAATCCCATACAGTACCTTGGCATCGGTGGACAGCTCCCTGAAGTTCGGCTCTGTAAATAGCGCTTTGGGTATGCGGTAAAAAGAGAACTGCTCCGCTTGAGCGCCGTAAAAATATTCGTATTGCATCTCACTTCTCCTGCCTAAAAATGGGTGCAGCTAATAAAGCCCACAAAACTACATTTCGTAAGCTATTACATATTGTAATCTTAATTTATCTTTCCAGTTCGTCCTCACGCTGTGGGCGCTGGCGGCTGGAGCGCTTGTGCTCCCAATTCCGCAGCAACGAAATGATGACATTCTGCATCTGCTGCGGTGTATAGCTGGATGGGAAGTACTGCTGCACATCAGACTGATTCAGAAAGAATTTCTGTCGCTGATTCGGCTTTTCTTCTGTCAGCAGGGTATGCAGGTAATTCTCCGTCAGCGTTCCATTCCGGCTCATGTCTTTAAGTGTTCGAGACTGAACCAAAGACGGTGTAGCATCACACATATCCATTTCTTCTTTGAGCCATGTCTGGTGTTCCTCTGTCATATAGGAGATTTCGACCGCTGGGTTGAATGCGATGCGACCGTCATCGACCATTTGCAGAATAGATGGAATCAGATAGGTAAGCCGAATATAACGCTTTACTTGATTCCGGCTGTCACCGGTTTCAGCTGCAATTTTTTCGCTACTGAACTTTGGCCCAACTTGGGCCAAAGTTGCTCGTCCTTGATGTTTCAACGCTTCCATGCGCATTTTATAAGCAAACGCCTTCTCACTTGGCAGCACATGCTCACGCTGGATATTGCTGTTGACCATCAGAATCGTGGCTTCGTCATCGTCTATGTATTCCACTCTGGCAGGGATACTTTCGATGCCGAGTTCTTTACAAGCCTCCCACCTGCGATGTCCGCTTATCACTTCATAGCCGACACCAACCTTTGGTCTGACGATGATGGGCGTAATGATGCCACTCTCTGAAATGCTGTCTACCAACTCACTGAATTCCAGATCATGGCGGATATGGAACGGATGATTGGAAAAGGGATGCAACTTATTTATTGGAATAGTTTCCTCTTTGCTTGCTCTGTAAGCAGGCGATGTTTTCCTCGTCATGCTGCGTACTCCTGCGGTTTTTTGATAGCTCTTAAGTACCCCGATTTGACCCCAAAAATGTACCCAAAAATCGTATACTTTTTGCTGAAAATGTACCCAAAGGGCATTTTTGCGTAAAAAAAGCCCCTAACCACTGTAGTACAGCGATTAGGGGCTTGCTATGATTTATAGAACGACCTTAACTGTCAGGTCTTTCCATTGCTTCGGCCAAAGCACGCAGCCACGCGAATTTCGATAAGAACAAGCCTTATCGTAATCCACATTTAATTGTAAAAATCTACGTGACTTAAGCGCGTGGATTTTTAATTGCTGCCTGTGCGGCGGCCAGGCGGGCGATGGGAACACGGTAGGGAGAGCAGCTGACGTAGTCCAGGCCAACGTTGTGGCAGAACTCGACACTGCTGGGATCGCCGCCGTGCTCGCCGCAGATGCCCAGACCCAGGTTCGGGTTGGTCGCGCGGCCATCGTGGGCAGCCATCTTGACCAGCTTGCCAACGCCGATCTGATCCAGATGCTGGAACGGATCGCTCTCGTAGATCTTGGCGTCGTAGTAGGCAGTCAGGAACTTGGCAGCGTCGTCACGGCTGAAGCCGAAGGTCATCTGGGTCAGGTCGTTGGTGCCGAAGCTGAAGAAGTCAGCTTCCTTGGCGATCTCGCCGGCAGTCAGGGCTGCACGGGGGATCTCGATCATGGTGCCGACCTCGTACTTCATGTCAACACCGGCAGCGGCAATCAGGGCATCGGCAGTCTTGACGACAACGTCCTTGACAAACTTCAGCTCCTTGACCTCGCCAACCAGAGGAATCATGATGTGGGGGGTGATCATCTTGCCGGTTTCGGCAGAAACCTTGAGGGCAGCCTTGATGACAGCGTTGGTCTGCATCTCGGCGATCTCGGGATAGGTAACAGCCAGACGGCAGCCACGGTGACCCATCATGGGGTTGAACTCGTGCAGGCTGACAACAACGTTGTTCAGCTCCTCGGTGGACATACCCATGTCCTTAGCCAGAGCCTCGATGTCCTCGGCCTTGGTGGGCAGGAACTCATGCAGCGGCGGATCCAGATAACGGATGGTCATCGGACGCTCGCCCATGATGCGGTACATAGCGGTGAAGTCGGCCTCCTGGAACGGCTCGACCTTAGCCAGGGCAGCCTTGCGCTCCTCAACGGTACGGGCGCAGATCATCTCACGGACAGCCTTGATGCGGTCCTCGGCGAAGAACATGTGCTCGGTACGGCACAGACCGATGCCCTCGGCACCCATGTCAACGGCGTTCTGCGCGTCACGCGGGTTGTCGGCGTTGGTCATGACCTTCATCTGGCGGTTTGCGTCAGCCCAGCCCATGAAGCGCTTGAAGTTGGCGTTCTCGGTGGAAGCGACGGTAGCGATCTGGCCCTCGTAGACGTTGCCGGTGGAGCCGTCGATGCTCATCCAGTCACCCTCGTGGAAGGTGTGGCCGTTGATGGTGATGACCTTGGCGTCATAGTCGATGGCGACGTTGTTATCGTTGCCGCAGCCGGAGACGCAGCAGGTGCCCATGCCGCGGGCGACGACAGCAGCGTGGCTGGTCATACCGCCGCGGACGGTCAGGATGCCCTGAGAGACCTGCATGCCGACGATGTCCTCGGGAGAGGTCTCGAGGCGGACCAGAACGACCTTCTTCCAGGCATCGTCCTTAACCTTCTCCTCGGCGTCCTCAGCAGAGAATACGACGCGGCCGCAGGCAGATCCCGGAGAAGCGGCCAGGCCCTTGCCGATTGCCTCGGCAGCCTTCAGAGCGGCAGCATCAAACTGCGGGTGCAGCAGGGTGTCCAGCTGCTTGGGCTCGACGCGCAGAACAGCGGTCTTTTCGTCGATAACGCCCTCGTCGACCAGGTCGCAGGCGATCTGCAGAGCAGCCTGGGCGGTGCGCTTGCCGTTACGGGTCTGCAGCATGAAGAGCTTGCCATCCTCGATGGTGAACTCCATGTCCTGCATATCCTTGTAGTAGTTCTCGAGGCGGGTAGCGATCTCAACGAACTGATCGTAGACCTCGGGCATCTCCTCATGCAGCTTGCTGATGGGAGAAGGCGTACGGATACCAGCGACGACGTCCTCGCCCTGAGCGTTGATCAGGTACTCGCCCATCAGCTTCTTCTCGCCGGTGGCGGGGTTACGGGTGAAGGCAACGCCGGTGCCGGAACGCATACCGGAGTTACCGAAGGCCATCTGCTGCACGTTGACGGCAGTGCCCCACTCGTAGGGGATCTCGTTCATCTTACGATACACGTTGGCGCGGGGGTTATCCCAGGAACGGAAAACGGCCTTGACGGCACCGATCAGCTGCTCCTTGGGATCCTGCGGGAACTCCTCGCCCTGCTTCTCAAGGTAGATCTGCTTGAACTCCTTGACGAGCTCCTTCAGGTCGTTGGCGTCCAGCTCAACGTCCTGCTTGACGCCCTTGCGCTCCTTCATAGCGTCGATGCGCTCCTCGAAGAAGCTCTTGCCCAGCTCCATGACGACGTCAGAGTACATCTGGATGAAGCGGCGGTAGCAGTCGTAGGCAAAACGGGGGTTGTTGGTCTTTTTGGCCAGACCCTCAACAGCCTGATCGTTCAGGCCGAGGTTCAGGATGGTGTCCATCATGCCGGGCATGGACTGACGTGCGCCGGAACGGACGGAAACCAGCAGGGGGTTCTCGATGGAGCCGAAGGTCTTACCGGTCTGCTCCTCGAGGATGCCCATGTATTTGAAGATGTCTGCCTTGATCTCATCGTTGATCTCACGGTTGTCAGCATAGTACTGGGTGCAGGCCTCGGTGGTGATGGTGAAGCCCTGCGGAACCGGCATGCCGGCGTGGGTCATCTCGGCCAAGCCGGCACCCTTACCACCCAGAGTGTTCTTCATGGTGGTCTGGTCGCCGCCGAAGGCGTCATGGCCCTCTTTGAACAGATACAAGAATTTCTTGCTCATAGTTACCTCCCAAATTGGTGACGTGTTTGCATCACATAAATCATGTTTGCATAGTCCATTATAACAGACCGAAAGACAGATTTCCAGTAGATTGTTAAAAAAATGCTCAATAGTTTCGCTGAAAAGTAGCCAAACTTTTTTGGTTCAGGTATTGCAATTTGCACAAAAATCGTGTATTTTATAATGGGTGGGAAGTTCGAAATATTTTTTGAACTGTCACTTTTTTCTTTTTGAGTTCCGCGGTAAATTTTTGCGGCGAACGGCGTTTTTCGGCTTGCTAAAATGCGCCGCATGTTATACAATATATAGATATAAGGCCCGTCGGCAGCCCCCGTGCGCCGCGGGCACGAAATGAGTGTATAAAGGAAGAACCGCTATATGTCTACCGCAAGAGAGAATTTCGAGCTGGCACAGCAGCGCTATGCCGCCACGTTTGAGCGCCATCTGGATAACGGCGTGAATTTTATCAGCGATAACGTCTGCATTGAGCCGGAGGTCGTCATTGCCCCCGGTGCGACCATCCTGCCGGGCTGCATCCTGCGCGGCCAGACGGTCATCGGCCCGGACTGCGTCATCGGCCCCAACACCCTGCTGGAGGATACCGTCGTTGACGCCGGGTCCACGATCAATGCCAGCCAGTGCTATGGGAGCCACATCGGCCCCAACAACAAGATCGGTCCCTTCACCCATGTGCGCGTCGGCACCAAAACTGCCGAGGGCTGCCATCTGGGCGCTTATGTCGAAACGAAGAACGCCGACTTTGCCGAGGGCAACACGGTCAGCCACCTGACCTACATCGGCGATGCCACGGTGGGCAAGTACTGCAACTTCGGCTGCGGCACCGTCACCTGCAACTACGACGGCGAGGGCAAGTTCCACACGACCATCGGCGACTATGCGTTCATCGGCTGCAACACGAACCTGGTCGCACCCGTCACCATCGGCGACCATGCGTTCACAGCTGCCGGCTCCACCATCGGCCATGATGTGCCCGCCGGTGCGCTGGGCATCGAGCGCGCCAAACAGGCCGAGGTCGACGGCTGGGGCGAACGCAAGCTGGAGAAGTATATCGCCAAGAAGCAGAAGCTGGAAGCGGAGAAGAAAGGGAAGTAAAGCGTTGTAGGGTGCGGCGTTCTCGACGCCCCGCGGCCTTCCCATAAACAGCCGCTTATCTTACGCTGCCGGGCCGGGCATGCCCGGCCCCTACGGTACTTCACGATTTTTCAAAGGATATATCTATGTTCGAAATGACCTCCGGGGCGGACTGGCTGATTGCCGGACTGGGCAACCCCGAACCGAAATATGACGGCACCCGCCACAACGCCGGTTTTGAGGCGCTTGACTATCTGGTCGCGCAGTGGCAGTGCGACATTGCCAAAGCCAAATGGCAGGGCCTGTACGGCACGGCACAGGTGAACGGCCACAAGGTCGTGCTGCTCAAGCCGCTGACCTACATGAACCTGAGCGGCCAGAGCATTGCCCCCGCCGCCAACTTTTACAAGATCCCGGCAGACCACATCATTGTGCTGTGCGATGACATCACCCAGGAGCCGGGACATCTGCGCATCCGGCCCCACGGCTCTGCCGGCGGGCACAACGGGCTGAAAAGCATCATCGCCAGCCTGGGCACCGACCATTTCAGCCGTATCCGCATCGGCATCGGCGCCAAACCGAACCCGCAGTACGACCTGGCCGCCTGGGTGCTGGGCAAGCTGCCTGCCGCAGACCGCAAGGCCATGACGGACCGCTACCCGGACATTGAGGAAGCCTGCAAGCTGCTGATGGACGACAATCTGCAGTACGCCCAGAACAAGTTCAACCACTAAGGGGACGTAAATCATGAGTGAAATCCGTAAAAAAGCAATGACCCGTCTGATGCTCTGCGCTGTAGCGCTCGTTGCCTGCATCATTTTCAGTGTCCTGCTGCTGAGCGGCACCTTTGACGGCAAAACCGGCGGCAGCAAGCCTGCCTCCGGCGATACCATCAGCAGCAGTGCCCCCGCGGAGGGCGTTGACGATCCCACCGCCGACAACTTTACCGCAGAGAGCACCCCTGCCGAGGAGGCGCCCGCCGAGCCCGAGACCACCATCCCGTACGCCGACACCATAGCGGCA
>ENA-OROP01000137-OROP01000137.1-human-gut-metagenome-genome-assembly--contig:-NODE-137-length-84630-cov-20.106119_pt1 | contig 84630 bp, 71 predicted proteins | sample MGYA00242132_ERZ509056 | MGnify/ENA primary metagenome ERZ509056 (study PRJEB26280, sample SAMEA2338768) | human gut metagenome | biome: human gut; feature: human-associated habitat; material: faeces...
TATAACAGAAAGAAAGACCTTGAGTTCATTATAAACTCTTGGTCTTTCTTTTTTTTCGGGACTATTCTTTTTTCACAGCCCCTTTTAACTTTCAAAAAACAAATAAAAAATGATTATAGTAGACGGAAAAAACACATTTTAAGAAAAAATCAAGAAATATGAAAAGCATTTTCCACTATATCCCTAAACAAAGCCGTACTTGCCTTACTCGGGCATACGGCTTTTCGCTTTATATCTATGCTACCTATTAAAAGGCCTTATTTTGATACTCGTTTTTAATAGCGGAAATGTTCTAAGCAATTCATTATTGAATATTTTCGATGTGTAACCATAGTTCTAACTTCTGTGGTTTAAATATTTAAATAGCAATTTTTTGTTGATTTAAATTAAAATGTACAAATTATTGGACAGTTAAAGTGCTATATCTTCAGTAATGAAAAATCAGCAGGGAAAACCCTGCTGAAGGAGAACAATATTCTCCATATTATATTTTCAATCCGCGTAGTAAAATACGACAATTTTTATTATAAATAATAACGTATGAATGTCAATTGGTAAAAATATTATTCTATAATATGGATAATATATTGACAAACAGGGTATGAAAGAATAATATGAAGATAGGAGGAAAGAAAAATGTATCTGGCACACAAGGAAAATGAAAAAAAGCAGGAATTAACAGTACATTTACTGGAAGCGGGACAGTATGCACAGAGTGAAGGAGAAAAGATAGGAATAGGAACATTAGCTACACTTTGTCTGCAATTGCATGATGCAGGAAAGTTTAGTACTGAATTTCAGGCATATATCAAGCAAGAAGATGATCTACCCAAAAGGGGAGCAGTAAATCATAGCTCTGCAGGAGCTGAATTATTAATGCAGGAATTTAAGAACAGTCCCTATCATTCAGTTCAAGATATGAGGCTTTTGATAGAGCTTATTTCATATACGATTACGGCACATCATGGAATTTATGACTGCATAGATGAAGATGGCGAAGACAAGTTTGAAGTCAGATTGAATGTGGTTGAAAAAGAAAAACTGGATGAAATTGCAAGACTGTGGTTTGAAGAAATGCATTTTACAAAAGATATGTTATGCAGTCAGATGAGAAAGGCATATGGTGAATTCATAACCGCTTTTTTGAAACCATTAAAACAAATCTGTCAGAATGGACAGACAGAAGGCACAGAGAGATTTTTTTATATGAGCTGTATGGAACGATTGCTTTTGTCTTTGCAAATAGATTCAGACTGGACAGATACAGCAAGAGCAATGGGTGACAGTATGCTTGATGATAATATGGAAACTGCAAACGTATATCAGAAGGCTTTGAAAAATTATCAGCAATATATGGATAAGCTGGAAAAAGAAGCACAGGAGAATCTCAGAACAGAGAAACAAAAACAAATCTTCGAACTGCGAAAAAAGATTAGAGAAGAATGTATGAATTTCTCAGAGACATCATATGGAATATATCGGTTATCACTTCCGACAGGTGCGGGAAAGACGTTAGCATCTTTGGGATATGCACTGAAAGTGGCAGCAGAGAGAAAAACACCGGAAGTTTCCCATATATTTTACATATCGCCATTCATATCCATCACAGAACAAAGCACTGAAGTGATAAAGAAAGCAGTCAGAAACGAAGAATGGGTGATGGAACATCACTCAAATGTCAGCAATTCTGATGAACAGGAGAAGCAGATAGATACTGCATGGAAGGAACCGATTATCTGTACAACTATGATTCAATTTTTGTATACGTTGTTTTCACAGAAAAATAAAAGCATCCGCCGTTTTCATCAATTGAAAAATTCTGTGATTATCGTAGATGAAGCACAGGCACTGCCGGTGCAGACAATACACACATTTAATCTTATGATGAATTTTCTATGTTATGTATGTCATGCGACTATTATTTTGTGTACAGCCACCCAACCGCAATTGGCATCTGGCAATATAAAAAGAAAGATTTTATATACAGCGCCTAAGGATATGGTCACAGGAGTGTGTGATATTTTTCAGCGTTTTCAGCGTACAAACATCTCTTTTGAAATAAATGAGCCAGACACATTTGAATCACTGGGAGAGAAGATATTCAATGATTTCCAAAAGGAACGGACAATACTTTTAATTTTGAATAAGAAAGAGACAGTTGGAGCATTTTTTGATTATATAAAAGCAGAATTGAAAGATGTGAAGATTTTTTATCTGACAACAAACTTATGTCCGGAACATCGGAGTGATCAATTGGAAAGCATAAAAAATTATCTGAAAAATAGTACAGAAAAAGTTTTGATTATAAGTACAAATCTGATAGAAGCGGGAGTGGATCTGTCAGTCAATCATGTCTATCGTTCACTTGCAGGATTGGACAATATCGCACAGGCGGCAGGTCGTTGCAACCGAAACGGGGAAATGGAGCAGGGGAGGGTTACTGTAATTCAATTAGTTGGGGATGAATTTGAGGTGATTCGAACAGCTCAGAAGAAAACGGAAGAAGTCTGTGAAAAATATAATCAGTCCAATAGTACGGAGAGTATTATTTTCCCAGAGTGGATGGATTGGTATTATGAAATTTATTATAAGGAAGTCAGCAATAAAATGGATTATGATATAGGAAAAGGCGAAACAATATATAAATTATTGAGCAGTGGATTTCCGGGAGAACGGAAACATTTCATCAGACAGGCATTTGAAACAGCAGGAGAAAACTACAGACCGATTCAGGAAGAGGGAAAAACAGTGATAGTTCCATATAAAGAGGGAATGGATATCCTTGAAAAACTGGAAACAGCGCAGAATATGTCTGATAAAAAAAGATTATTAAGAAAGATACAGCGTTATACGGTGTCTGTTTATGAAAATAAATTAAAAGAATGCTTACAAAATGGAGTGATAGAAGAAAGCAGGTTTTTACCAGACGTATATGTAGCTAAAAATTATGATATGGAAAAAGGACTGCTCAATGAACTTGTATTACAATATTATTGAAAAAGGGGGAAAGAAGAATGGAAAGAGAAAATGCAATAGAATATAAAGTCTATGGGAAATATGCACTTTTCACCGATCCATTAACGAAAACAGGAGGCGAAAAACTGTCATATCAGGTGCCAACGTATCAAGCATTGAAAGGAATCACAGAAAGTATTTACTGGAAACCTACGTTTACGTGGGTGATTGATGAGTGCAGAGTGATGCATCCAATACGGACAGAGTCAAAGGGAATGCGCCCGATAAAATATCAGGGAGGAAACGATCTGGCATCTTACACATATTTAAAAGATGTAGAATACCGGGTGAAAGCACATTTTGTATGGAATGAAAACAGACCGGATCTTGTAAATGACCGGAATGAGAATAAGCATTATCAAATTGCAAAAAGAATGTTAGAAAGAGGAGGCAGGAGAGATATTTTTCTTGGAACAAGAGAATGTCAGGGATATGTAGAACCCTGTACAGTGATGGAAGGAGAAGGATTCTATGACAATGATGGAAATATTTCTTTTGGAATCATGGTACATGGAATTACATATTCGGATGAAGCAGTCAGGGAGAATGAGAAAAAGCATATGACGATCCGGTTATGGAATGCATACATGAAAGACGGAGTGATTAGATTTCCGGAACCGGAAGAATGTCAGATCAGAAAAGCAGTTGCGGAAATGGAAATGAAAACATTTGACGAAACGAATTTCTGTGGAGTAAAGGAATTTGAAAGGGGGAATCTTTTTGGGCTGGATACAAATGCTTGAAAAAACATATGATGCATGTGAATCAATTGTTGGAAAAAAGGTGAATGAAGATCCAATCCTGCTCCCAATCTCACATTCTACGGCAAATGCGCAGTTGGAAGTGACGATTGACATGGATGGAAATTTTATGCCGGCTTTGTCTGGAATCATTCCAAAGGATGGGGAAGATAAAATTACGATTATTCCTGTGATGGCTTCTTCCAGAAGTGGCAAGCAAAGTTCGCCACATGCACTAGGTGATAAACTTTGTTATGTTGCAGGAGATTATTCATTATACACAAATGAGGACAAGACAGAATACTATAATGATTATCTTAACAATTTAAGAAAATGGACAATGTCTGAATTCTCCAATAAGTGGCTGCAATGCGTATACATTTATTTGAAAAAGGCTACACTGATTCAGGATTTAATCAAAGCGAAAGTATTGGTATTGAGCGAAGGCGGTTTACTATCCGAGTGTGAAAATAAAATTCAGTCAATTGCGCAAAAAGAAGCGATGGTAAGATTTGCAGTATGGGATAGTGGAGAAAAACATGAACTGTGGAAAGAACCAGAAATGTATCAATCTTTTATAGAGTATTATAAAACAAACCTGTGTAATTATAATATAGATTATGTGACAGGTGAAAGAATGTCGTGTTCTGAAAAACATCCTTGGAAAATTAGAAATTCAGGGGATCAGGCAAAACTTCTTTCAGCAAATGATACCTCTGGTTTTACTTACCGGGGAAGGTTCGCGAATCGTGAGCAGGCTGCCAGTATTGGATATGAAACTTCGCAGAAAGCACATAATGCTTTGCGCTGGTTGTTAGCAAGGCAGGGAAAATATATAGACGGTGAGATGACTGTGGTGTGGAAGCTTCCACAAAATCTAAAAGAAAAAGATTCTAATCTGGCTTTGGATGTAGTTGATTTATTTGGAGATACACAGGAAACATTTTTGGCAGATTTTGATTGGGCAGCAGAATGTAGGGACGAGGATGACATAGAACTCGACAGAAAATTTGCAGAGAAATTGAATCAGGCGATGGCTGGATACCGGGCAAAACTCCAACCGGATGATGAAGTAATCATTTTGTCGGTTGATGCAGCAACAACAGGAAGGTTAGCTGTTACTTACTATCAGGAAGTTCCGGGAAATGAATTTATAGACAGAGTTCTTCACTGGCATCAGAATTGTACCTGGCCACGATGGATAAAATTACATGAAACAAAAAAATGGGTGTTCATAAATAACACAGCGCCATCACCAAATGAGATAGCACTTGCTGCGTATGGAACAGAACAGGAAAAAGGATATCTGGCATGTAGTGATAAACTGAAAAAAACTACAATCCGAAGAATTTTACCGTGTATTATCGGATTAAGCCCGAAAATACCGGCCGATATTGTGAAAGCTGCTGTAAACAGGGCTTCAAATCCACAGGCATACAGCTCTTTTGTGTGGCAGAACTGTGTGGCGCCGGTGGCTTGTGCAATGATAAAATATAATGAATTTGATGGGAAGGTGAATAGTATGGAGCTAGAGAAAGACAGAAGCTATCTGTTTGGACAATTACTTGCTATCCTTGAAAAAGTCGAGGAGAGAGCACTATATTTACAGGAAAGTAAAACAGATGACAGACTTACCAATGCAAAGAAAATGTGGAATGTGTATACCAGACGTCCGGCAATCACTTATGAAAGACTCTATAGTCATATAGTGAGAGCATATCTGAAACGGTTAAATCCGGGTGCAAGAGCGAAAATAGAAAACGAAATAATGCAGATCATAAATGTTCTTCGGGAAACAGATGGATTCAACAACAATCCTTTGAATGAAAGATATTTACTTGGTTATTACGAGGAAAGAGAAAAATTAATGAAATCAAAAGGCGAAAAGTCGAATGAAGGAGGAGAAGAGTAATGGGAGCATTTACAAACAAAATTGATTTTGAAGTGGTGATTATGGTAAATCATGGAAATCCGAATGGGGATCCATTGAATGGAAATCGTCCAAGAGAAGATTTTGACGGATTCGGAGAGATTTCGGATGTATGTCTGAAAAGAAAAATCAGAAATCGTCTGCAGGATATGGGAGAGAAAATTTTTGTACAAAGCGAAGAACGCTGTGATGATGGATGCAAGAGTCTTGCAGACAGGACAAAGACAAATGATGAGATGCAGAAAGCATTGAAAGCAAAGGATAATGAGGCATATGCAAAAGCTGCATGTAAGACGTGGATTGATGTGAGAGCATTTGGACAGGTATTTGCTTTCAAAGGAAATTCCGTATCAGTTGGAGTGAGAGGACCTGTAACAATTCAGTCAGCATTCAGCGTAGATCCTATTGATATTGAAAGCATACAGATCACGAAAAGTGTAAATTCAGAAACAAGCGATAAAAGAGGGGCAGATACGATGGGAATGAAGCATCGTGTTAATTTTGCCATGTATACCGTGAAGGGAAGTATTAATCATCAGCTTGCAGAAAAGACAGGATTTTCAGATGAAGATGCGGAAAAGATAAAAGAAGCGCTCAGGACGCTTTTTGAAAATGATGCATCATCTGCAAGACCGGACGGAAGCATGGAAGTGGTAAGGGTTTACTGGTGGAAACATAATTGCCCGATGGGACAATATTCTTCTGCAAAAGTTCATCGCTTACTGAAAATTGAGAAGAAGACAGAATTTCCAAAAAGTATTGATGATTACGAATTTACATTAAATTCTTTACCAGGATTGGAAGTGGAAATAATTGAAGGAATATAAAGAAGACGATTATCTGATGATCTCCGGGATACAGCATTTTGCGTTTTGTAGAAGACAATGGGCATTGATTCATTTGGAACAGCAATGGACTGAAAACTACAAGACAATGGATGGAAACTTTATGCACAGACAGGCGCATAATGGGGCATTCCACGAGAAAAGAAAAGATATCATCATTTCTCGTGGAATGCCGGTTTTCTCACGAATAATGGGTGTGGGTGGGATTTGTGATATTGTGGAATTTCATGCAGATGAGTCTGGTACTTTGATACGTACATTTGGTGGGAAATATACGCCATTACCGATAGAATATAAAAGAGGAAAACCAAAAGATCATGATGCGGATATCCTGCAGGTAGCTGCACAGGCCATGTGTCTGGAAGAAATGTTGGATTGTACAATTACACAGGGCGCATTGTATTATGGAGAGATAAAGCATCGTGTTAATATTCAGATTACAGAGGGTATCAAGCAGAACGTAAAAGATATGTTTGATGAAATGCATCAATATTATGAAAGAGGTTATACACCAAAAGCAAAAAAGAAGAAAGCATGTTATGTGTGTTCTTTAAAAGATTTGTGTCTGCCGGAACTGGAAAAAACGGGAAATGTTGAAACATACATGAATAATATATTGGCAGAAGAATTGGAGGATAACACATGAAAAAATTGTTGAATACTCTCTATATCACATCCGAGAATAAATATTTATCTCTGGATGGAGAAAATGTGGTGATTAAAGAGGAAGGTGCAGAGCTTGGAAGAATGCCACTTCATAATCTTGAAATGATTGTAACGTTTAGCAGAGCAGGAGCCAGTCCGGCGTTGATGGGAAAATGTGCAGATAATAATATTTCAATTGTATTTTTGACGCCGTCCGGCTCATTCCTGGCAAGGGTAGAAGGAAAGACAAAAGGAAATGTGCTTCTGAGGAAGAAACAGTATGAAGTTGCAGCAGACGAGCAGGAAAGCCTAAAGATTGCACGCAATACGATTGTCGGAAAAGTTTATAATGGACGATGGGTAATTGAACGTACCATAAGAGACCATTCACTACAGACAGATGCAGATAAATTAAAAATTGTTTCAGAGAGGCTTCGGGATAAAATACCTGATATCAGAATCAGTAACAACAAAGATCAACTCAGGGGAATAGAGGGTGAACTTGCGTCACAGTATTTTTCTGTTTTTGATGAATTGATTTTACAACAAAAAGAAGATTTCTATTTTCATGAGAGAAACAGAAGACCACCTCTGGACAGGGTAAATGCATTATTATCATTTGTATATACACTATTAACAAGCATGATGGCAGCATCGTTAGAAACAGTTGGACTGGATCCATGTGTCGGATTTTTACATGGAGATAGACCTGGAAGATATTCACTGGCATTGGATATGATGGAAGAACTTCGGCCTGCGCTGGCTGATCGTTTTGTTTTGCGTCTTATTAATAAAAGGATGGTGGGCAAAACAGATTTTATAGAAAAAGAAGATGGAGCAATCTTATTGACAGATGATGCCAGAAAGAGAGTGCTTGACGAATGGCAGAAGCGAAAACAGGAACAGATAATACATCCATATTTAAAAGAAAAGATTCAGTGGGGAATGGTTTCTTATATGCAGGCAATGTTTTTGGCAAGATATTTACGTGGAGACATTGATGCATATCCGCCATTTTTGTGGAAATAGAGGTGATATTTTGCTTGTATTGATTACATATGATGTTAATACAGAAAATGAAGCAGGAAAGAGCAGACTTCGTAAAGTAGCAAAACAATGTGTAAACTATGGAGTACGAGTACAAAATTCTGTTTTTGAATGTATTGTAGATGGTGCCCAGTGTCGCATGCTGAAAGGAAAACTACAGGAAATTATAGACGAAGAAAAAGACAGCATTCGTATTTATTATTTAAACGATAAACAAAAACAGAAAATAGAATGTCTGGGTGTAAAAAAAGGAATATCAGTAGAAAATACGCTGATATTTTAAAGCGGTGCGGATCATAAGCGAACATGAAAAAGCGGATGATTCGCACCGGGAAATACAATATTTTTTGTGTTACATGAAATAATTATTGTAGTGTTGATGGGATTTTATAGATACTATGCAATAATTATTACAGATAAGTATAAGGATAATTGTGCATTTTTGCCGTCGCTCCTCTTGTAGGAGCGTGGATTGAAATTTGAAAGCACAGGTTATACCATAGACCCTAAAACGTCGCTCCTCTTGTAGGAGCGTGGATTGAAATAATTTTTCCTGCAAGGAAATAGCATTTGCTTTGGTCGCTCCTCTTGTAGGAGCGTGGATTGAAATTCCATGGAGGGGCGCAGTTCGAAGGAGCAGAAGCGTCGCTCCTCTTGTAGGAGCGTGGATTGAAATTTTAATTAATGTAGTGGAACTCAAGCGAGACAAAAGTCGCTCCTCTTGTAGGAGCGTGGATTGAAATACTTTGTAGCAATTCCCTTTTTCATTTACCATGTGTCGCTCCTCTTGTAGGAGCGTGGATTGAAATTCTTGAAGCGGCAGTGAGATGTTGCATCGTCACGTCGCTCCTCTTGTAGGAGCGTGGATTGAAATGATACGAGCAGGAACCGCAGATACCACAATAAAAGTCGCTCCTCTTGTAGGAGCGTGGATTGAAATACAGATGCAGAAACTTAGTGTTGAAGTCCTGGAGGTCGCTCCTCTTGTAGGAGCGTGGATTGAAATAGACGACAATTGAAATATCTCAGGGAAAAGACATAGTCGCTCCTCTTGTAGGAGCGTGGATTGAAATAACAGCAATTCCCACAACAGATCATGCCGCAACAAGTCGCTCCTCTTGTAGGAGCGTGGATTGAAATAAAAGGTGGATATATTATCCCGGAACCTGAACCGCGTCGCTCCTCTTGTAGGAGCGTGGATTGAAATAGTAAGAGGGCATTCCGAACACTTGCAATTTTCAGTCGCTCCTCTTGTAGGAGCGTGGATTGAAATATGAAGCAAAGAGTATCAGCTTACGAGACAGCTGGTCGCTCCTCTTGTAGGAGCGTGGATTGAAATATGAAGCAAAGAGTATCAGCTTACGAGACAGCTGGTCGCTCCTCTTGTAGGAGCGTGGATTGAAATAACTATTTCCATTTTGGATATATTTCAGTTTAAGTCGCTCCTCTTGTAGGAGCGTAGATTGAAATATTCCTAACGTGACAGGTGGGAAATTTCTTAGGTTGTTCATTAACATAATTTGATGTTCAAAAATATCTGCCAAATAAAGTCATTTATGTGATATCATGGATACTATAAAGAAAACCTATTTGATACTTTTTCATAGTTTTCAGTCAAATGAAGTAATTAATTAGAGGCGGTACATATTTGCAAATAAGAAAGACGAGCAAATAGCACAAAAATTTCATAAAAACACAATACAAAAAGGAGTCCCCATGCAATCATACAACGACCTACAATCACAATTAAAAACAATAGACCATAAAAGTTACCCATTATACAAATCCCTGCGCGGAAGTTACCAGTTCCCCAAATACATATTGTCAATTGACCATGTGCAGGGCGATCCGTTTGCGGCGCCATCGGATGTGAGGGTGACAGTGGATGCGAAGGCAGCCGGATTCCCGGCATTTGCGATGAAAGATAAGCTGACAAGAACTGCGTTGGCGGATGAACTGCTTCGCAATTTTGCGGCAAAAGTGAATCAGTTCAACTTTAAAGCGAAGGGATCCGGGAAAAGCGGGCTGATCTCAGTGACACACTGCGGACAGGAAGTGCTGCAGAGGACAGCATGTGAAATCAGTGAAAAAGAGATCACCGCCAGATTTGCAGTCGGGTTTCCTGCAAATGGAAGAACGATCAATGCAAAAGAACTCGAAAAAATCTTATTTGAATATCTGCCACAGTGCGTGGAGCAGTCTTTTTATTATAAAAATCTGAATGCGCAAAAAGTAAAAGAGGTTGTGGAACTGGCAGAAGATCAGCAGGCAATCCGTGAGAAGCTGCCAGAACTTGGGCTGGCTGCGTTTGTGGCGGATGATTCTGTGCTGCCAAGGGAGAGCGGTATCTCTTCCAAGCCAATGAAGCAGTCTGTAAAATTTGTTTCTCCGGAAACAATGCGTGTGACATTAGAACTGCCGCACCGGGGTAAGATTACAGGAATGGGAGTTCCCAAAGGGATCACCCTGATCGTAGGCGGCGGTTATCATGGAAAATCTACGCTTTTAAATGCGTTGGAATTAGGCGTATACAATCATATTGCCGGAGATGGCAGGGAATATGTGATCGCAGATGAAACGGCACAAAAGCTCCGCTCTGAGGACGGAAGATTTATCAAAAATGTAGATATTTCCATGTTTATCAATGATCTTCCAAACGGCAGGGATACGAAGGATTTTTCGACTGCTGATGCGAGTGGAAGCACGTCCCAGGCGGCTGGCATCGTGGAAGCGGTTGAGGCTGGCAGCAGACTGCTTTTGCTGGATGAGGATACTTCTGCAACCAATTTTATGGTGCGGGATGCGTTTATGCAGAAAGTGGTAAGCCCGGACAAAGAGCCGATCACACCGTTTTTATCCAGAGCAGAGGATCTGTATGAAAAAGCAGGAATTTCTACCATTCTGGTAGCGGGAAGTTCGGGAGCATTTTTCCACATTGCAGACACTGTGATCCAGATGGATCAGTATGAACCTGTGGATATCACAGAGAAAGCAAAGAACCTGTGTGGACAATTTCCAATCATGCAGGAGACAGCAAAACCATTTGTATTACCGGATAGCCACCGTGTCATGGAAAAAGACAGGAATGGAGCGGTAAAACGCAGGGACTACCGGAGCGGAGAAGTGAAAAAAGGCGAGCCGGAGCGCTTGAAGGTAAAGACGCTTGGTGTGGATGGCTTTATGCTTGGAAAACAGAATGTCGACCTGCGCTATATCGAGCAGTTGATCGACAGCGAGCAGACGGCGGCACTGGGACTGCTTTTGAAATATACTGTGGAACATCTGGTGGATGGAAAGCGTACCATTTCAGAAACGGCACAGTGGTTAGAACAAAAGTTAGAGCAGGAAGGAATGGTATTTGCCGCAGAGCATGGCGTTATCTCCGGTGGATACGCAATCCCAAGAATTCAGGAGATTTATTCCTGCCTGAACCGCTATCGGGTGTAAATTATTGTAAAAATGAAACAGAGTATATTTTTATAAAATTCCTGAATATAGAACAATGTAAAGTATTGTGTAAAGGAGTTTCGCAATCATCGGTTAAGGAAGGAAGTTTATTATGCGTCCCAAAATCACAAAACAGAATATAAAAACGCTGTTGGAAACAAAGTTTATCAAAGTATTTGATCTTCAGTATGCCGAGGGCAGACATTACTATAATGCAACAAGACGGAGCGCAGATGATCTTGTGGCAGTGAAGTCTACGGAAGAATTTCAAAATATGCTTCCGGATGCGGTGAGCTGCATCACGATCTGGAATCCATCCAACGGTGAGCCAAAACTGTTGTTGAACCGTGAATTCCGGTATCCGGCAGGACAATTTTTGCTGAGTGTCCCGGCGGGACTGATTGATCCGGCAGATAAGGTGGAAGATGAACCATTGCTTGTGACTGCAAAAAGAGAACTGAGGGAAGAGACCGGAATAGAGGTTTTGGATACGGATGAACTGGAAGTGATCAATCCATGTCTTTTCAGCACACCGGGAATGACGGATGAGAGCAACGCACTTGTGAAAATCGTGTTGAACCGGGATACTCTGACAGGTATGTCACAGGACGGTGCAGAGGGAAGCGAGTGTTTTGACGGCTTTTCTTTTCTGACAAAAGAGCAGGCGCAGAAAATTTTAAAGGACGGTGTTGATGAGTACGGCATTTTCTATTCCGTGTATACATGGACAGCATTGACCTATTTTGTGGCAGATATGTGGAATCGAAACCCTATTTACAAATGCATAAAAAAATAGGATAATAGCTGTGAAAATAACAACATATTCTTTATAAGAAGAAACAGCATTCCAAGAATGCAAAGCCATTCGAAAGGTATAAAGTATTTTTGGATTGCAAAGCATCGGAAAGATGTTTTAGAAGGTAATACATATGGAAATTGAGAGATTAGGTGAAAATAAGATCAGATGTGCACTGTCTGAAGAAGAAATCCGTGAAATGGGATACAATATTGATGAGATTATTGGAAATACCGAGGTGACGCAGGAGTTTATGCGTGCGGTGGTGGAACTGGTAGAGGAGCAGGGCAATATCAGTATGCAGAATATTTCACCGGTAGTGAAGGCAGAACTTTTGCAGGATCACAGCATGGCGATCACGTTTGGCGGAGATTCCGAGATGAGTTTTAAGAATCTTGTGGATACGGTCGGACAGCTGATGAACCAGCTCGCACCGGAAAAATTATCAGAATTTCGGCAGATGAATAAAGAGGAAAAACAGAGTGCTATCGATGATTTCCTCGAAAAATATAAGGCAAAGCACAGCCAGGATGCAAAAAAGACAGAGACAGAAGATGCAAATGGTACTGAGCAGAAAGAGGACAATGAAATTTTTGAGACATCGGTTCCGTTTAGTCTGGAGTTTTCCAGTCTGGATGAAATGCTGCGATTGATCCGTCTGGCACCATTTACAGAAAAAATGCCTACAAGCAGTCTTTATAAATTCCAACAAAAATACTATCTTGTGATGGATCTGATCCATTTTTCAAGGGAAGAATTACGGCCATTTGCGTTTACAATTGTAGAATATAACAATTGCCGTTATGCTGAGGTCGGACAAATTGCATTTATAAAAGAACACGGAAAATGTATTGTAGAAAATGAGGCACTGCAAACGCTGATGCAATTGTAAAAAGTGATGAAAATTTTTCAGGCAATAGACAAATGTGCCAAATGTCAGAAAAAATATTGTTACTTTTGCCGATGAATTTCATGCGCTAAAATCTACCATATATGCTATTATAGTTGAGGCGCACGTACGAGATATAGTGCACTGCAAATGAAAATATGTTATATGGGAGATTGGTTATGAGCAGAGAGCAGCTTTTAGAACTTGAAGATGTGAAGAGAAGTTTACTGGTACAGGCATACCGTATGAAACAGGAGCATCCGCATATGTCGCCGGTTGGAATCGAGATGGAGATGTATTCTGCTTTGATGGCTGAAGTAAAAGAGATCACAACGAGAATCCAGATGAGCGCAGAGGCATAGGTGACAACCAATAAGTTTTTCGGGCAGGCTTTTTCAGAGATGAAAGAACCTGCCTTTATTATGACAGAAAATACGATTTGAGTTTCTGTCAATAGATGATTGAAAAAAGAGGAGAACAACCATGAATTTTGCAGAGAGAAGAAAACAGGTTTTTGAGAAAATGGAGAGACAGTCAGCGTTGATCTTATTTTCCGGGATTGAGAGCCATGTGAGTGCAGATGAATATGCACCATTTGAGGCAGACAGAAACTTTTTTTATCTGACAGGATTAAGAAGAGACCATATGATTCTTTTGATGAAAAAGACATTGAAAGAGGAGCAGGTGATTTTATTTATCGAAGAAGCAGACCCGACACAGGAGCGCTGGTACGGAAGAAAAGTGACAGTGGATGAGGCAAAAGAGATTTCCGGTATCGATAATGTGATGTTTTTAGATTCTTTTGAGGGCGCTGTTGACCGCATGATGGCAAGGGAAGATATCGACAGCCTGTATTTTGACTGTTACAGATATCAGTTTGAGGACATGCCGGATTACAATATGATCAAAGCAAAAGAATTTGCAGAAAAATATCCGGGACATGCAGTGAAAAATATTTCGCAGGTGATCGCAGAACTGCGTATGCAAAAAGACGGGGATGAAGTAGCACTTGTGCGGGAGGCGATCGGCATTACCGATAAAGCATTGCAGTATGTGATGAAACATTTAGAGCCGGGAATGGCAGAATATCAGGCACAGGCTGATTTTGAATACATGATCCGCTATAACGGAGCGGAGGGAACTGCATTCCCTACCATCGCAGGAAGCGGTGCGAACGGAACCATGCTTCACTACGACACAAACCTTGACATTTGTGAGGATGGTTCTTTACTGCTGATGGATCTCGGGGCAAAATACCGCGGATACTGCGCAGATATCACAAGAACTTATCCGGTAAACGGAACATACACAGAGCGCCAGAGACAGGTTTACGACATTGTTTTAGCTGCAAACCGTGAGGTCGCAAAGACTGCAAAACCGGGCATGACGCTAAAAGAGTTAAATGAGATTGCAAAGAAAGTGCTTGCAGCAGGCTGCATGAAACTCGGTCTGATCGAAAAAGAGGACGAGATTGATACTTATTATATGCATGGCGTATCCCATCATCTTGGAATCGATGTGCATGATGTCACAGCGGCTTGCAATGACACATTACAACCGGGTGCCATCATTACTGATGAACCGGGACTTTACATTGACGAATGGGAGATCGGAATCCGTATCGAGGATGATCTTCTGATCACAGAGAACGGCTGTGAGTGTCTCTCAGAGGCAATTATCCGTGATCCGGACGAGATCGAAGCATTTATGAAAGACAGATAGAAATGAGGCAGAAATGAGTTGACCATTTCCGGTCACGATTATATAATAGCAATGGAAATTTTTTAGGAGGTGACATTCATGGACAGTTGTGATAGTGCGGGGCGAAAGAACAAAACCGATGGATTTTCTGAATGCTTTGGCATAGGGCAGATGTCTGTGGGCGTCTGACCTCTGTGATAATAGAATATGCCTTCTGAAACCACCGGTTTACATGCCTATACAATAGAGTGCACGCTTCGCGGACAATCTATTGTCATGAACTATAACAGCAGAAACTTACACATGCTGCTTGGAAGTAAAGCGGTGGTTTTTTATGCCCTTTTTTCAGGGAGAACAGGAGGCAGAAATGCAAAAAGAAGTATTAAAAGAACCGACTTATGTAGAAGAATTATTAACATTATTCCGAAGCAATCTTGGAAAAGAAGAACTGCTCGAAAAAATCTCCGATTATCATGAGAGCGACATTGCGGATGCAATGGAGCAGATGACACCGGAGGAAAGAAAAAAACTCTATCCGTTGCTTGGAGAGGAGTATATTGCGGAAATCCTTTCCTATACCGAGGATGCGGCAGAGTATTTGCAGGAGATCAACCTGGAAAATGCTGCCAGAGTCATTTCGGAGATGGATTCCGATGATGCGGTCGATGTTCTGGAGAATCTGGATGCGGACACTAAGACCAGGATCGTCGATCTGCTGGATGATGATGCGGAAAAAGATGTCAAACTGATTTTATCTTATGAAGATGATGAGATCGGTAGCAAAATGACAACGAATTTTATCGTCATAGGAAAGAATCTGAACATCCGTCAGGCTACGCATGAGCTGATCCGTCAGGCGGGAGAGAACGATAATATCTCAACGATCTATGTAGTAGATGAAAATGAGCAGTATTATGGAGCAATCGATTTAAAAGACCTGATCGTGGCAAGAGATTATCAGAATCTGGACGATCTGATCTCGACTTCCTATCCGTATGTGGGAGCACATGAGAAAATCAGTGAGTGTATCGAACGGTTAAAAGACTACGCAGAGGATTCCATTCCGGTATTGTCAGAGGAAGGAAAAATCTTAGGAGTCATCACAGCTTACGACATCGTGGAAGCCGTGGATGAAGAGATGGGAGAGGACTATGCGAAGTTGGCAGGTCTTACCGCGGAAGAAGATTTGGAGGAGACAACGTTTCAGAGTATGAAAAAACGTCTCCCGTGGCTGATCATCCTGCTGTTTTTGGGAATGGTGGTATCTTCGGTTGTCGGAATTTTTGAGACGGTCGTTGCAGTGATCCCGATTGTGATGTGTTTCCAGTCATTGATTTTAGATATGGCAGGAAATGTCGGAACCCAGTCGCTGGCGGTGACGATCCGTGTGCTGATGGATGAGAATTTAAACCGGAAAGATAAATTTGGACTGATTTTGAAAGAGATGCGCATTGGTTTTGCAAATGGACTGTTTCTTGGAATTATGGCATTTGTATTTATCGGACTCTATGTGTGTTTCATAAAAGGAAATGCGCTTTCCTATTCGTTTTTGATCTCAGGCTGTGTGGGAGTTTCCTTAATGCTTGCGATGGTGATCTCGAGCCTTGTCGGAACAACGATCCCATTGCTTTTCCATAAGATCAAAGTCGATCCGGCGGTCGCGTCAGGACCACTTATCACAACCGTGAATGATCTGGTAGCAGTGGTTACTTATTATGGACTGGTCTGGCTGTTTATGATCGAATTATTGAAGATTTAACATTTTGTATAGGTAATCTTTACCTTTTCTTTAGAATAATCCATGTGTATTTTAAGAATGAACCGTTATACTCGGTAACAGTAAAAATGTTACAGAGTATAGCGGAGGTCATTCCAAATGAAATATATCACATTTACAATCCCATGTTACAATTCAGAAAATTATATGCGAAGATGTGTGGATTCACTTTTGGTGGGCGGCGAGGATGTCGAGATCCTCATTATTGACGATGGTTCTTCCGACCGGACAGGTGCGATCGCAGATGAATACGAAATGCTTTATCCAAACATTGTAAAAGCGGTGCATAAGCCAAACGGTGGTCATGGTTCCGGTGTGAACAGAGGGCTGGAGCTGGCGCATGGACTTTATTATAAAGTCGTGGATTCCGACGACTGGTTCGACCGCGATGCTTATCTGAAAATGTTAGATAAAATAAAAAGTTTTGAAGTCGCACAGTTCCCGGATCTGATCATCTGTAATTATGTGTACGATCATCTGGATGAGGGAATCCAGAAACCGATGAATTACAGAAATGTATTTCCAACTGAAAAAATGTGCAACTGGAACACAATCGGACATTTTCATCCATCGCAGTATTTGATTATGCATGCACTTATGTTTCAGACGAAAGTATTGAGACAGTCGGGGGTAAAACTGCCGGAGCACACGTTTTATGTGGATAACCTGTTTTCCTATCAGCCGCTTCCGTATGCGAAGAATCTCTACTATATGGATATTGACTTGTATCATTACTACCTTGGAAGGGAAGATCAGTCGGTCAACGAGAAAGTCCTGATGAAGCGTATCGACCAACAGATCCGCGTGACAGAGCTTGTTGCAAAAAGTGTGGATTTAAGAGAAGTGAAAAAAATGTATCCAAAACTGGCCGTTTACATGATGCGCAATATTTCAATCATGTTGTCCATTTCTTCAATCCATCTTCTTCTGATCAAAACAGAGGAGGCGTTCCAGAAACGTAAAAGGATGTGGGAGCAGGTGAAGGATTATGACAGGATACTTTATTACCGGTTAAGATGTTCTACCTTAAGCGGTCTTACTTATCTGCCGGGAAGATTAGGTGGAAAAATCACAGTCGGCGGCTACCGCATGGCAAGAAAAATTTATCAGTTCCAGTGATAAGAAAAAAGTACAGAGGAATAAAGATATGGCACAGATTTATATTGCATTTGTAGATACACCGGGATTTTTTGCCGGAATGATACGGCAGGTCATCAAACAGAAGTACATTCATGTGGTTCTTTCGATGGATGCGGAACTTGAGGAGGCATACAGTGTGGGACGCAGAAATCCTGCGGTTCCGCTGTTTGCCGGATTTGAAAAAGAGGATAAAAGAAAAATCTTAACGGTGTTTCCGACGGCTGATTATATGGTGTGTAGTATTGAGTGTTCGCTTGTACAAAAGGAGGCAATCCGTCAGGAACTGCGTCTGGCTATGCAGGAAAGATTTCATTATCATTATGCAGTTGCAGGATTACCATTTATTTTGTGGAACATTCCATTTTACCAGGAAAACCATTACACCTGTTCTTCCTACGTGGCACGGGTATTAGAGGAGTACGGCGTCTGTCATTGGGAAAAACATTTTTCCCTTGTGACACCAAAGGATTTCATGGAAAAATTTGGACGGAAACGGATTTTTGAAGGAAGTTTGAGAGAATTAGTGGAAATGTCTGTGCAGGAAGAAACGGTTTGTGCTGTTGAAAAAATTGCGTAACAGTTCTGTCCAAAAAAGAGGAAAGGTGGCTACGTGGATATGAAAAAGAAAATCTTGCAGACAGTCTTGTTTCTTGGGATTATGTTTTTGACTTTTTATACGTTACTCCATGGACAGAATCTGTCAGAAATTTATCAGGCAGTAAAAAATATGTCAGTTCCGTACCTGATTGCAGCGGCAGGACTGGCGTTATTTTTTGTCTGCGCAGAGGGCAGCATGATCTGGTATCTGCTCACATCCATGCGAAAAAAAACAGACAGTCAGACAACCGTTCTCTGTGTTGTTGGAAAAGAAAAGGTATGTTCTCTGTGGCGCTGTATCCAATATTCGTTTATTGGATTTTTTTATTCGGGCATCACACCATCCGCAACAGGTGGGCAGCCGGTGCAGCTTTATTATATGAACAAAGATGGAAACAAAGGTTCTGACAGTACCATAGTGCTTATGACGGTGGCAGTAATTTATAAAATTGTGTTGGTAGTTTTAGGTGTCGGAATGTTACTTTTTTGCGGCGGCGCATTGAAAACAGAGCTGCAGTCCTTTTTTCCATTATATTTGCTGGGGCTTGCGCTGAACACGGTTGTCGTTGCAGTTGTACTTGCCGCAATGCTTTTTCCACAGTGGATGATTGTCGTTTGGGCGTGGGTGGAAAAGCAGTTTATCCGGCTCGACATCTGGAAAGCAAATCCACAGCGCATGGATAAGGTGCAGACATTTACGGGAAACTATAGAAATGCCGTGGATTGGCTGAAGCAGCATCCGGGAAAATTAATAGTGGTCATCGCCGTGACGTTTTTGCAGAGGTGTAGTGTATTTCTGCTTACTTATATGGTATATCTCGGACTTGGACAGGCGGGGACTTCCATACAGGAGGTAGTTCTATTACAGGCATCGGTCTATATTGCGGTGGATATGCTTCCGCTGCCGGGAGCGCAGGGAATCACCGAACTGATGTATCGGTCAGTCTTTGCACCGGTATTTTCTAAGGGCAGTCTGATCCCATCCATGCTGATCAGCAGGGGACTGAACTTCTATTTTCTTTTGTTGGCAGGAGCCGGGGTTACGGCTGCAAACCATTTTCTTGTAAAAAAGAAGATTTAAACTCTATTTGTAGGACACGGAGCAGCTCTTATAGCGGAAAAATAAAGATTTGGTAAAGAAAGTATAAAAGATTCGGGAATATATTTTTTTCAAAAAAAGAATGTGTTAAAATAGAAAGCAATTTATGGAAAATAATCTATGGAAAAGTTTTTTTGATCGAGAGGAAAAAGAGAAGTTATGAGCAATTTCAGGACAAAATATTTAAAAATTGCATGCAATCTGCTTTGGGCAGTGTTTTTATTGATTTTTGCGTTCACATTACTTCCAAAATTGCTGATCTATTTTATGCCGTTTGTGGTGGGAATGATTTTTGCGATGATCGCAAATCCGATGGTGAAGTTTCTGGAGAAACGGATCAAAATTAACCGGAAATATGGTTCGGTCATCATGATCGTGCTGGTCATCGGTCTGGTAGTGCTGGCCTGCTATGGCGCAGGGGCAGTCCTTGCAAAAGGAATCGGTGCATTTATGGCGTATCTGCCAACGATGTCTGCCAATGCCGGAACCGAATTTTCCGAGGCAATCGATCAGCTGCAGCAGCTGCTGGAAAAACTGCCATTTACGCAGAATGTGGATTTAAGCGCCATCGGAACTGCAATTCAGGATTTTTTGACAAATTTTGTGTCCAGCTCAGATTCTGCAACGCTTGGGGCAATCGGAGAATTTGCTAAAAGTCTGCCGGATATGATTGTTGGCATAGTCGTAGGACTGCTTGCAGCATATTTTTTTATTGCAGATAAAGACAAACTGATCACCGGGGTGGAGAAACATTTATCTGCCGGATTTCTTGCAAAAACAGAACGCATCTATAAACAGCTTGTGCATGCGGTAGGAGGCTATTTTAAAGCACAGTTTAAGATCATGGGCGTTATTTATGTAATTCTTCTGATCGGCCTTTTGATCCTCCGGGTAGATTTTGCATGGCTGATCGCCTTTGGCATTGCGTTTCTGGATATGCTTCCGGTGTTTGGAACGGGAACAGTGCTCTGTCCGTGGGCGGTTATCAAACTTTTTACCGGAGATTACAAGATGGCGGTTGGCATGATCGTTTTATATGTGGTCTCTCTTGTCGTGCACCAGATCGTACAGCCGAAGCTGATCGGCGATTCCGTAGGACTTGATCCGTTTGCATCGCTGTTATTCATGTTCATCGGTTACAGGGTGGGCAGTGTTGTGGGGATGATCCTTGCAATCCCGATTGGTATGATCCTGATCAATCTGTACGAGGCAGGCGCATTCGATACACTGGTCTGGTGTGTTCGGGAAGTCGTGAATGATTTCAATAACTTCCGCAAGGTTGGCGGAGAGAAGAAATAAGGGCACTCTGCCATGTGGAACTGGTAGCTGCGAGAGGAAATCTCATCGATTCGCCGAAAGAAATGATATGTTTATACATTTTTCGTCCTTAAAAGTGTTGATTAAACACATATTTACATCCTTAATAATGTTGACACCTGTGGGGTAGAATTTTATAATGCAGATATATGGAAATAATTTAATGGTTTCTTATAGATTATAGGAGTTGGAGGAAGGCTCATGGAACGATTTGCATTATCACGAATGAAAGAATGGAAGGAGAATGAAAATAGAAAACCATTGATTATCCGCGGGGCAAGACAGGTCGGAAAAACATGGATCATGAAGACATTTGGTCAACAGTATTTTGAGAAGACAGCCTATGTTAATTTTGATAATAACGCCCGTATGAAACAGGTATTCGAAGGAGATTTAGACATTGAAAGACTGGTTTTGGCGATCAGTGCTGAGACAGGAGTTTCTATTGAGGCAGAGAATACGCTGATCATTTTCGACGAAGTTCAGGAAGTACCAAAAGCACTTACATCATTAAAGTATTTTTACGAAAATGCACCTCAGTATGCAATTGTTGCAGCAGGATCACTTCTTGGAGTTGCATTACACCAAGGTACGTCATTTCCAGTTGGGAAGGTAGATTTTCTTGATTTGTATCCGCTTAATTTCAGGGAATTTTTGTGCGCAATGGGAGAGAAACAATTTGTTTCCATGTTAGACAGTTGTGATACGCAGATGGTAACAGTGTTCAAAACAAAATATATAGAACGTTTAAGGGAATACTATTTTGTAGGTGGGATGCCAGAGGTGGTAAAAGATTTTTCGGAAAAAAAGGATTATAATCGTGTTCGTGCGATTCAGAAAAATCTTATTAACTATTATCAGCAGGATTTTTCAAAACATGCTGAAATAAAGCTTGTTCCAAGACTGAATCTTGTGTGGAATTCGATTCCGATGCAGCTTGCAAAAGAGAATAAAAAATATATTTATGGACAGGTACGCGAGGGGAGCAGGGCAAAGGATTTTGAGCTGGCTATTCAATGGTTATTGGATTGTGGATTGATTCATAAAGTACAGCGGATTCAAAAACCGGATCTTCCATTGAAAGCATATATTGATTTTGATGCTTTTAAGCTTTTTTTAGTGGATATTGGATTGCTCATAGCGATGACAGATCTGGATGCAAAAGTGATTATAGAAGGAAATAAGATTTTTACTGAATTTAAGGGAGCACTGACAGAGCAGTATATATTGCAGCAGTTAATATCAGATGTCGGAGTGATACCTTACTATTATTCAACGCAAAATTCCAAGGGAGAGATTGATTTTTTAGTTCAGGGAAAAACATCTGTTATTCCAATTGAAGTAAAGGCGGAAGAAAATCTGAAAGCAAAGAGTTTGAAAGCTTTTTGTGAAAAGTATCAACCATCTTATGCAGTCCGAACATCAATGTCGGATTATAGAGAGCAGGATTGGATGACGAATATTCCTCTTTATGCAGTAAAGTGGATTAAAAATTATGTCAACCAATAAAATAAAAAGAAGATAAAAACCAGGACACATACCAGATAATGCGTAATAGCATCAGAGGTATGTGTCCTTTTTTAGGTAAATATAGTTTTTACAGTAATTCCATATTAATGGATTTTTCCGTAAATCCGTAATTACAGTACATCTCGTAAGCGGCTTGATTTTTAGCATTTACTTGAAGTTCAATGCCATCCAGCCTTTTTTTTGCTTTTATCTCTTTTACTTTTTCAAAGAAAAGATGTCCGACACCCATGCCGCGGTAAGGTTCGTCAACCGCCATTGTGTCGATAAAAACAATGTCCCGTGTCACCTGTGCAGGAGATTCAATATGCCGGAAGATAAGTTCTAAAATTCCGATCACATTTCCTTCATTTTCTGCAATATAGAAAGTATCGCCTTTTACGATTTCCTCAAATACTGCCTTTGGCAGAAGCGCATCATTGGGTTTGTAAATATCGGGACGCCAGTTTATATGAAGCGCCTGCCCCTGATTTAAGATGCGGACGACGGAGTCATAGTCGCTCATTTGTGCATTTCTTATGATACAGTTCATTATTTTACGATTACTTTCACGAATTTCTTTTTACCACGTTTTACAACAAGTCCATCTGCGCCGAAGGAATCTGCATTGTAAGCGGTCTTGATATCGGTTACTTTCTCGTCTGCAACTGAGACACCGCCCTGTTCTACGGCACGTCTTGCGTCGGAACGGGATGGAGCGAGCTCTGTTTTTACGAGAAGAGACAGGATATCCATATCTCCGTCTGCAAAATCAGCAGAGGATAACTCTACCGTTGGCATATGTGCGGAATCTCCGCCACCGGCAAAAAGTGCGTGGGAAGCTTCTCTTGCTTTGTTTGCCTCCTCTTCCCCGTGAACTAATTTGGTCAGCTCGAATGCAAGGATTTCTTTTGCCTGATTAAGCTGTGCACCTTCCCAGCTTTCCATTGCATCGATTTCCTCTAATGGAAGGAAAGTCAGCATACGGATACATTTTAATACGTCAGAGTCTGCCACGTTTCTCCAGTACTGGAAGAAGTCGAATGGAGAAGTTTTCTCAGGATCAAGCCATACAGCGCCGGACTGGGTTTTTCCCATCTTTTTTCCCTCAGAATTTAAAAGAAGGTTGATGGTCATAGCGTAAGCGTCTTTTCCGAGTTTACGGCGGATCAGCTCGGTACCACCTAACATGTTGCTCCACTGGTCATCGCCGCCGAACTCCATGTTGCAGCCGTATTTCTGGTATAAGGTGTAGAAATCGTAGCTCTGCATGATCATGTAGTTGAACTCCAGGAAGCTTAAGCCTTTCTCCATACGCTGTTTGTAGCACTCAGCAGTGAGCATACGGTTTACAGAGAAATGAGCACCAACTTCACGGAGAACGTCGATGTAATTTAAGTCCATGAGCCAGTCAGCGTTATTTACCATTAATGCTTTTCCATCGGAGAAGTCGATGAAACGGCTCATCTGTTTCTTGAAGCAGTCACAGTTGTGCTGGATGGTTTCCGGTGTCATCATCTGACGCATGTCGGTACGTCCGGACGGATCACCGATCATTGCGGTACCGCCACCGATTAAAGCGATTGGTTTGTTTCCAGCCATCTGGAGACGTTTCATGAGGCAGAGTGCCATGAAATGTCCTACGTGAAGGCTGTCTGCTGTCGGATCAAATCCGATATAAAAAGTTGCTTTTCCGTTGTTGATCAAATCTTTGATCTCTTCTTCGTCTGTTACCTGCGCGATAAGACCGCGGGCAACTAATTCGTCGTATAATGTCATTTTATTGGGTTCCTTTCTTTTTTTGAGTGAACGATTAAAATCCGCAGTGCCCACTCGAGAGCGAAGCTCTCTCGTTCGCGGGCTTAGCCCTATCGTCTAAGAAAATCACAAAATGCATTGTGCAAGCACAGCATTTTGTTCTTTCCTCAGACGGCACTGCTCATTTAATACGCGCAAAAACCCCCGTCCTAATAAAAGGACGAGGGTTAAACTCGTGTTACCACCTTAATTCATAAGCAGCTCACACTGCTTACCTTCGTGAGTGTCCGACAACACTCCGGCGCGGTTAACGTGCGCCACTACGTCACAGCCTACTATTGCAAGATTATCAAATATCAAAAACAAGTTCGGTGTGAAGCTCGGGGATGTATTCGAATTAAGATTCCGATGCGCCTCTCATCAGCCGGCAACTTTCTGTATCTTCCGCTTAACTGTACTTCTTCCCGTCAAAGCCTGTGTTCTGCTTCAATTAACGCTATTATAAGCATGAAAAAAATGATTTGTCAAGGAAAAAGAAAATTTTATTGACCTAATAATAAAACAATACAGTCGCAGCTTCCCAATACAAGAGAAGTACTTTCTCTGTTTCCATTTAAAATTTCATCCACAGCTTTTCCATTGGTAAGAAGTACACGGTCAGCCTGTTTTTTTAGCGGCAGTGTCACGGTGTCTGTGCCGAAATTTCCGGCAATCAGAATGCGTTGTCCGGTTTCTTCGTTGGTGCGGTAGTATGCAAACATATGGTCTACATCTTCATAAGCAGCGGCAAATGTTCCGTAAGTGAAGGTTTCCACGTATTCCGGTGCTTTGCGGAGTGCGATCAGTTCTTTGTAAAAAGAGAGAACGGAATCTGACCGGTTCATCTGGTCTGTTACATTGATCTTTGTATAGTTTGGATTCTCCGCAAGCCAGGGGGTTCCGGTGGTGAAACCGCCGTGCAGGGAATTGTCCCACTGCATAGGGGTTCTTGCATTGTCACGGCTGTTTTCATAGCAGGCGTGAAGTGCTGCCTCTTTCGAACATCCGGCATTTAAAGCAGCCTGATACTGATCTTTGGTGCTGATGTCATCGTATTCGGAAATATCGTTTCGGACACAGTTTGTCATGCCGATTTCCTGTCCCTGATAGATAAAAGGAATTCCGCGCAGTAAAAAGTAAGTAGCTGCAAGCATTTTCACACCGGCTTCATTTCTGGCGTGTGCAGGAAGATAGTGTGTAGCACCTCGTGGCTCATCGTGGTTTTCAATAATATTTGCCTCAAAGCCAACGGTAAGGTCAGCTTTCTGGGTGTCAAAAAGGGCAGTGCGCCACCGGTTGAAATCGAGGGCAGGAGCATCATACCAGCCGTGTTCCCCATAGGAAAGCACATGGGCGGAAAAGTCAAATTTGGTGGAAAAATGACCGTCCTCACCGATAAATTCACGCAGTTCATCCTCTTTTAAATGAAATACTTCGCCGACCGTAAAAGCGTCGTATTTGTCAAATGTTTCATGTTTCATTTCCTCTAAAAATGTGCCAATTCCATGTGCGGAAGCTAACATTTTATCGCAGGAGACAAGTCCGTCATCACCGTCCGCCGGGAAGGATGGAAAATCAAGATTTTTCTTGATATTGATGATGGCATCGATACGGAAACCGGAAATGCCTTTTTCAAACCACCAGTTGATCATCTCATAGATTTTTTTGCGGACGACCGGGTTCTCCCAGTTTAAATCGGGCTGTTCCTTAGCGAAGGTGTGGAGATAATATTTATTTGTGCCGGGAACTTTTGTCCATGCAGATCCACCAAAATAGGAGCGGTAATTGCTTGGTGCCTTGCCGTCTTTTCCTTCGCGGAAATAGAAGTAGCCGGCGTAAGGACCGTCCGGGTCGGCGAGTGCTTTCTGAAACCATTCGTGTTTGTCGGAACAGTGATTGACGACGAGATCCATGATCAGATGCATACCGCGTTTTTTCATTTCGGCGACAAGGGTGTCAAAATCATCCATTGTGCCAAACTGTTCTGCAATTTTATAGTAATCGGAAATGTCATATCCCTGATCGACAAAAGGGGATTCGTAAACCGGGGAGAGCCAGATGATGTCGATTCCGAGTTCTTTTAAATAGTCCAGCTTTGAGATGATTCCCTTTAAGTCGCCAATCCCATCTCCGTTTGTATCCAAAAAACTTTTTGGGTAAATCTGATAAGCTACTTTATCATGCCACCATTTTCTTTTCATAAATTCTCCTTTTCTTTCATTTGATTCTGGGGTGCGAAACTCATTTTTTGGTTTATTAAAATTGTTCAAAATTAAATTTACATTTCTTTGAGTTTCGCAATCTCTGCACTTGATTGTATGATACTGTTATAATAGAATATAGAAAAGAAAAAATCTTGCATAAATATAAGGAATTATTGCACAAAACTGCTATGCTGATGTGGATTAAGACAGCTTAGAAGGTGTTTGCCACCTGTTTCAATGATGTTAAAGAGGAATCAATACAATGAAAGAAAAAATAACCCTATCCTTAGACCAGCATGAGAACGCCAGACACGGCGAAGAAATTTTTCCGCTGCAAAAATATGTGACGCCGTTATGGAAAGAGTATCCTTATGTCACGGCGCACTGGCATGAGGAGGCAGAATTTACACGGATTGGGAAGGGAAGCTGCACATATCAGATCCATCTTGAAACTTATGATGTGGAAGAGGGAGATCTGATTTTTATTCCGCCTGCGGTGCTGCATGCGATTTCCAATGAAAAAGAGGAGCGCATGCAGTCGGAAACGTATGTGTTTCATATGGATTTTCTTGGTGCAAAGGCTGCGGATATCTGTGCCATCCGGTATTTGAATCCACTGATGAACCAGAAATTGATCCCGCCGTTTGTAATCAAAAAAGGACATCCGCTTTACGAAAAGGCAGCAGATCTGTTTGAGGATATAAACACGGAGTATGACAAAAAAACACCCGGATACGAGATTGCTATCAAGTCATATCTGTTGCAGCTTGTGGCGGCTTTGATTCCATATTGTACCCGGAATACAGAGGCAGATGCGATTTTGACAGAACATGCGAAAAAGTTAAAAGAAGTTTTAAGTTATATCGATGCACACTATATGGAGGAACTGACGATTTCAGGACTTGCCGGAATCTGTTTTTTCAGTGAGTATTATTTTATGCGTTTTTTCAAAAAATACATGGGAATGTCATGCGTGCAGTACATCAAAAATGTGCGTCTGGAGCGTGCGGCAGACCAGTTTGAAAATGGGGAGACAAATACGCTCGAGGTGGCGCTTTCCTGTGGATTTTCGAATTTGTCTTATTTCCATCGGGAGTTTAAAAAGAAATATGGAATGACGCCAAAAAGATTTATCAGTCTGTCTGCCCGGGCGGCAGATTTTCACGAAGGAAGTGAATAATTACCATTTTTATGACTCATAATATCATCGTGAAAAAAATGTGCGGATTTTAAAATCCGTCGGAAAGAGGTAGAAAGATGATATTGAGCGAAAAAGAGACAACCGTGATCAAAGACTTACAGACACAGGAGCAGTGCTGCGTGGAAAAATACGAGAGATACAGTAAACTTGCCAAAGATCAGGTGCTTATTGACCTGTTCGCAGATCTGCATGGAAAAGAGCAGAAGCATTTAGAATCCCTGACACAGGTGCTGTCTGGAAAAGTTCCTTCCTGCGACTGCAACGACAGTGATGGAAAAGATTATAACCCGGCTGCTACCTACAGCATGGCACCTTCCGAAGATAAGAAAACGGACTGTTTCCTTGCAACAGACTGTATCGGAACGGAAAAACTTGTTTCTTCCACTTACAATACGGAAGTGTTTGCATTCGGTGATCCGGGTGTCAGAAAACTTTTGGCAGACATTCAGATCGAAGAACAGAACCATGCGGAGATGCTTTATAAATATAAAACAGTCAACAGCATGGCGTAGCCCAGAGTTTAGGTTATGAGTCTGTCGTCAATCTATGTTATGAGCGGCAGAACCCAAAGGTTAAACTGTGGGATGGATAAAAAATGAGGGAAAAGTGGAAAAAAGCAGTGCAGCTATTGGGCTGCATGGCGCTTGTCTTTTCGGGTTGCGGAAAAACAGGTGATGTGAAAGAGTCAGGTGCAGTGGAACCTGTAAATGAGGATGCGCAGAAATTCTGGTATATGTACTGATCACTTCACTGATCGAGGCAGCGCAGATCGCATTCTCCATTTTCCCGGTTATCATCGTTTATTTGTTCCTGTCACGCTATATCGTGCAGGGAATTGCACTTGGAAGTGTGAAGGGGTAGGAAAAATTATATTTGGTTCAGATAAGAGGCGGGAAGCTTTTGAGGAATCTCAAAGGTTTCCTGTTTTTTTTGTATAAAAACGTTTTTAATGAAAAAAATATGTGCTACAATGGGTGCAGGAGAGAGGAAGAAGGGAGCCTGCGGCATGGTCTATTTCGCAATCACAGCGGCAGTTTTTACGCTTGATTTTTTCTTAAAAAAATATATTGATAAAAAATACGCCAGAAAAGTAAAAAATCCACGTCTCGGTGGAATGATCTGCATAGAGAAGTTCTACAACAAAGGTGCAACGTTAAATCTTCTCGCAAAACATCCGAAAGCCATGACTGCGATACACAGTGTCATCATGGCTTTTGTGGCAGTCGTTTATTATTTTGCAATGCGGATGACTGGAAAAAAACTCACAAAAACGGGACTTGCCATGTTAGCCGGCGGCGGACTGAGCAATTTATATGACCGCTATACAAAGCACCATGTTGTGGATTATGTGCGGTTTCAGACCGGACCGAAATGGTTTCGGAGGATTATTTTTAATGTGTCTGATTTCTTTATTTTTATAGGGGCAGTGCTTGCAGTCATCGGAAGCGAAGTGTAATATTAAGATAATCTCAAACCATAGATTGATAAAACAATTACCGGGAAGGAAATGATTTTTTGCTATGACAAAAGAACAGTATATCAAAATTACAGAACCGCTTCGGAGCAATCAGGAACGGGCGAAGCGTGTGACGAGTTTGAATCATATGCTGACAGCACTGGTATTCTGCGTGTATCCGCTCTATCTTTTCATGCTGTTTACGGACAAAAATCCGTGGCTCTGGCGGGCGATACTCGTTCCGGCAGTGTCCTTCGTGGGACTTTCCGTTGTCCGGAAAATCATCAATGCGCCAAGACCGTATGAAAAATTTGACATGCCGCCGGTACTGGAAAAAGACACAAAAGGAAAATCATTTCCAAGCCGGCATGTATTTTCTGTTTTTATTATTGCGATGACGATTTTTTATGAGCATCCGGGAGCAGGGGTACTGCTCGGAATCATTGGTTTGCTTCTGGGCATTGTGCGCGTGCTGGTCGGAGTGCATGAGCCAAAGGATATCATTGTGGGCGCGCTGGCAGGAATCGTCTGCGGTATTGTAGGATATTATGTTATATGATAATCTTAGTTACGGCTGTGCATAACGCTTCCGGTATTCCCTCGGGGTCTGCTGGAAGCGTTTTTTGAACGACCGGTTAAAATAGGAAAGATTATCAAATCCCACTTCCGCTGCGATATCTAAAATCGAAGAATCGGAGGAAATCAAAAGTCTGGAAGCCATCGTCAGCCGGTATTCATTCAGATAGTCGATAAAGGACGTTCCCATCGTATTTTTAAAATATTTCATAAAATGTGACTGGCTTAAGCTGACTTCTTTTGCTACATCTTCAATCGTGATTTTTTCCATGTAATTATTTTCCACAAATTTTAAGATCAACTTCATTTTTTCCAGAGATTTGTAATCTTTTTTCTGGACATTTCTGGAACTGCACTTGTTGAAAAGAATATAAAAAAGCATGAAAAGCTGGCTTTTGATGAAAAGCTGGTAAGCTGGCGGATTGGTTTTGCTGATTTCATCGTTTGCATCGACACAGGCGGAAATCTCTTTGTAATAGGGATCACCGGGCTGATAGAGTACCGGAATTGTGAGCGTTCCGTCCATCAGCGGGGAAAAATAGTCAGTGCTGCAGGTGTCGGTCTGCTTGGATAAAAGAATCTGCGGATGAAAAATAATATTTTCATATTCCATACTTTCGTTTTCGTATTGTTCAATCGAATGTAATTGTCCCGGAATGATAAGTGCGAGCGTTCCGGCACTGACCTGGTATTGTGTGAAGTCCACGGTGATAATGCCGTGTCCCTTCTTTATATAGATAATCTCCATTTCGTCATGCCAGTGGATCGGCACATAAGAAAAATCCAGTGGGATAGAACACAGATAAGTGATATATGGAAATAAAGGGTTTCCATGGGAGATTTTTTCCTGATAATTTTCGTATTCCAGTATATTCATAAGGTACATACTCCTTTGCGATGATTCTATTGTGTCGAAAACATGCACTTTGCGCTGCAATCTGGAAAATAAAACAACATGATTGAAAAGTGCACAAAAACAAGGTGCTCATTTTGTTATGTTTACACAATTTTAAAGAGGTTAAAATAATACATTATTTATAACATGATAGGATTGTACCACTTTTGTATGGAATATTACAAGAATAAAATGGTGTACCTGAATATAATATTAATCATAAAACATCGGTTTTACGAAAAAACACGAAAACAACTGCGGCAGAAAATGCGGCGGACAATACAATAAGCTTTCGCCAACAGGCGCAAGGAAAGGAGTAAATCATGAATTTACAGGAAATCGTAACAAAAAGAACAGGAAAAGCAATTTCCCAGTGCAGTAACAAAGAATTATACTTCTCTTTACTTGAAATGACAAAAGGAATGGCAGAGGAGAAAGTCAGCAACGAGGGAAAAAGAAAATTATATTATATTTCAGCAGAATTCCTGATCGGAAAATTATTATCCAACAACCTGATCAATCTTGGAATTTATGAGGATGTAAAAAAATTACTGGCAGACAATGGCAAGAGCCTTGCAGAGATCGAGGAGGTTGAGCCGGAACCATCTTTGGGAAATGGTGGACTTGGACGTCTTGCAGCATGTTTCCTTGACTCTATCGCTACACTTGGTTTAAACGGCGACGGTGTTGGTTTAAATTACCACTACGGATTATTCAAACAGGTATTTGAGAACAATCTCCAGCATGAGACTCCAAACCCATGGATCGAGAAAGAGAGCTGGCTGACAAAGACAGATAGAGCATACACCATTCAGTTCGGTGGATTCAATCTGCAGTCCAGAATGTACGATATTGATGTATTAGGATATAACAACCGTACCACAAAGCTTCATTTATTCGATGTAGAGACAGTAGATGAAAGCTTAGTTGGTGATGGAATTGATTTTGATAAAGAGGACATCAAAAAGAACCTTACTTTATTCTTATATCCGGATGATTCTGATGATAAGGGACGTATCCTCCGTGTTTACCAGCAGTACTTCATGGTAAGCAACGCAGCAAGACTGATCATTGATGAGACACTTGCAAGAGGCGGCGATTTACACAAATTAAATGAGTACGCAGTAGTTCAGATCAATGATACACACCCAAGTATGGTGATTCCTGAACTGATCCGTTTATTGATGGAGCGTGGAATCTTAATGGATGAGGCAATTGATATTGTATCCAAAACATGTGCTTACACAAACCATACCATTTTAGCAGAGGCTCTGGAAAAATGGCCGATCCATTTCTTAGAGAAGGCTGTTCCACAGTTAATGCCGATCATTTACGAATTAAACAGCCGTGTTGTGAAAAAATTTGACGATAAATCCGTAGCGATCATCGATGATGAGAGACGTGTCCATATGGCACACATGGATATCCATTACGGTTACAGCATCAACGGTGTTGCATACCTTCACACAGAGATCTTAAAGAACTCTGAACTGAATAACTTCTACAAGATCTATCCTGAGAAGTTCAATAACAAGACAAACGGAATCACTTTCCGCCGCTGGTTATTACACTGTGATCCGGAACTCACTGCATTATTCGAATCCCTGATCGGCGACGGCTTCAAGAAAGATGCAACAGAACTTGAAAAATTAGGTGCATTTGTAAATGATGAAGCAGTATTACAGAAGATTCTTGATGTTAAGAATGCAAAGAAAGCAGAATTAAAAGATTATCTTGCAAAAACACAGGGTATCGAGTTAAACGAGAACTCTATTTACGATATCCAGATCAAGAGATTGCATGAGTATAAGAGACAGCAGATGAACGCACTCTATGTGATCCACAAATACTTTGAGATCAAAGCAGGCAAAAAACCGGCCCGTCCGATCACTGTTATTTTCGGTGCAAAGGCAGCTCCGGCTTATGTCATTGCAAAAGATATCATTCATCTGATCCTTTGCTTACAGGAACTGATCAGCAAAGATCCGGAGGTTTCTCCATACTTAAAAGTTGTTATGGTAGAAAACTACAATGTAACATTAGCTGAAAAATTAATCCCGGCAGCAGATATCCATGAGCAGATTTCCCTTGCTTCCAAAGAGGCATCCGGAACATCCAACATGAAATTCATGTTAAACGGCGCAGTGGCGATCGGTACTATGGACGGTGCAAACGTTGAGATGCATCAGTTCGTTGGAGATGACAATATTTACATTTTCGGTGAGTCTTCTGAACAGGTGATTGAGCACTATGCAAAAGCAGATTATGTTTCCAGAAGCTACTATGACAATGATGAGAACATCAGACGTGCAATCGACTTCATCGTAAGCGATGAGATGATGGCAGTTGGATGCAGAGAAAACTTAGAGCGTCTTTACAATGAATTATTAAACAAAGACTGGTTCATGACATTACCGGATTTCGAGGAATATGTTGCAGCAAAAGAGCGCATCTTTGCAGATTACGAAGACCGTATGGCATGGGCGAAAAAAATGCTCGTAAACATGAGCCAGGCAGGTTTCTTCTCATCTGACAGAACCATTGCACAGTATAACGAGGATATCTGGCATCTGTAAAATTCAGCATCAGTAAAATTAGGGGAGTATATGATCTATATACAAAGTGGCGTGCGCCGTATGTAAAGTGCGGTGTGCGCCTCTTTTTTGTGTGTTGTAAAATCTGCCAACAACACATATAATGGGAGTAGGCAGTGAAACAGTGCCAGATACTGCGGAAGGAAAAAACTATGCACAGTAACGCTGGCAGGGGAATGAAGGAATCTGTTTTATAAATTGCTTGGAATATTTGGGCGTATGATTTATAATGTGCATAAAGCAATGAGCAGTGTCAGGAGGAAAAAATATCAAATGCAGTGCTTGCACGATGTATTTGATATTTTTGATGACTGATAGGGCGAATGCCCGTGAGCCCATGAAATCTTTGATTTCATGGGCGTGCACTGTGGACAAAATTAACAGAGGACTTAATTTCATGAATAAAAAGAAATTTACATATATCACAGCGCTTACCCTGTTAAGCTTTACACTTATGACAGGCTGTACCAATGAGCGCAAAGAAAACCAGACTGCTTACCGTCAGATTGGAATCAATGCAATGGAAAGCGGCGATTACGCAGGAGCCGTGGACGCGTTTAACAGTGCTCTGGGACAGTGCATTGGGAAAATCACAGAGAACGAATTAGATATCTGCTACTATAAGGCGGCGGCGCAGTATGCCGGTGGCGATTCCGCGGGGGCAGTGGACACTTACACAGCGATCATTGATTATGACAAAAAGGCAGCAGACGCTTATTATCTGCGCGGCTGTGTTTATCTGAAACAGGGAAATACCGAGGGTGCCGTTTCGGATTTTGATAAGGCAGTAAAAAATAACAGCAGCGATTACGAACTTTATGTCAACATTTACGAGAACCTTTCTGCTTATGATATGACGGAAAAAGGGGAAGAATACTTAAATAAAGCATTTGATATCAAAGGCAACAGTGCCGGAGATTATGCATGGCGCGGAAGAATTTACTATGATCTTGGACAGTACGACAATGCCCAGACAGAGTTGAAGTCGGCTTTAGATAAGGAGAGCGTCATCGCAAATCTTTACATTGCACAGGTGTATGAGGCACAGGGTGATCCTGAAAACGCAGAGGTTTATTATCAGAATTATGTAAACTCAGGAAACGCAGATTCCCAGGCGATGAATGCACTCGGGGAAATTGAGATGGCAAAAGGAAACTATTCCGGTGCACTCACCTATTTAGAGCAGGGTATTGCTATGGAAAATGTGACAAACAGAAGAGAACTAATGCAGAATCTCATCATTTGTTATGAATATACATCCGATTTTAATTCTGCATGGAACGTGGTACAGGAGTATGTACAGGTTTATCCGGATGATGCGAGTGCGCAGCGTGAATATATTTTCCTGAAAAACCGTATGGAACAGACAGCGCCTGTGGAGAATACAGAGGAAGCCGTGACGGAGGATACGCAGACAGTGGAAGATACACAGACACCGGAAGAAGCGCAGACACCGGAAGAGGCGCAGACACCGGCACAATAAAAGAGACCACAGGAAACAATAACGGAGAATAGAATGGCAGAAGCATTTAAAATAGAAGAGATAGAAGAAAAAGTAATTCTTGTAGGCGTGAGTGAGCAGGATGGAGATGACGCAGAGGATTCTGTTGCAGAGCTTGCGGAACTGGTGAAAACAGCAGGAGCAACGGTAGTCGGAACCATGATCCAGAAGCGGGAACTCATTCATCCGGGGACTTATATCGGTTCTGGAAAGGTGGCGGAGTTAAAGCTGCTTGTGGAGGAACTGGGCGCAACCGGCATTGTGTGTGATGATGAACTTTCACCGGCGCAGCTCCGTAATCTGGAAGATATGCTGGATACAAAAGTGATGGACCGCACACTGATCATTCTGGATATTTTTGCGGCAAGAGCAACTACCAGCGAGGGAAAGATCCAGGTGGAACTGGCACAGTTAAAGTACCGTCTGAGCAGGCTGACCGGACTTGGACGTTCCATGTCAAGACTTGGAGGCGGAATCGGTACGAGAGGTCCGGGTGAGAAAAAGCTGGAAATTGACAGACGTCTTATCAAAGACCGGATCGCACAGCTGAACCGGGAATTGAAAGAAGTACGGCAGCACCGTGATATCACCCGTGCACAGCGGGAAAAAAATCAGATGCCGGTGGCTGCGATCGTGGGATACACAAATGCAGGAAAATCAACACTTATCAATACACTGACCAATGCCGGAGTCCTGGAGGAGGACAAGCTGTTTGCAACGCTTGATCCTACCACAAGAGTGTTGGAACTGTCGGGACGGCAGCAGATATTGGTGACAGATACCGTCGGATTTATCCGCAAACTGCCGCATCATCTGATCGAGGCATTTAAAAGCACGCTGGAGGAGGCAAAATACGCAGACTATATTTTACATGTGGTAGATGCTTCCAATCCGCAGCACGAGAAGCAGATGCTGATCGTATATGAGACACTGGCAAATCTGGATGTGAAAGACAAGACGGTGATCACGCTGTTCAACAAGCAGGATGCAAGGATGGACAGCGAGCCGCTGCATGATTTTAAAGCAGATCATACGCTGCAGATCTCAGCGAAAAATGGAACCGGGTTAGAGGAATTAAAGAATCTTTTATCCGAGCTCCTGCGTGAAAATAAAATCCTCGTGGAGCGGACAGTGCCGTATGCAAATGCAGGCGTGATCCAGCTTGTCCGCAAATCCGGTGAACTGTTGGAAGAAGAATACCGTGAGGATGGAATCTATATCCGTGCTTACGTGCCAATGGAAATTTATGCAAAATTATAAAAATGACAAATATAGTTAATTCGAGAAGAAAGGAACAATAAAAATGATATTATTGATTAAAAACGGACATGTCATCAATCCGGCGACAGAGACAGACGAAGTGGCAGACATTCTCGCTGAGGATGGAAAAGTCGTAAAAATGGAAAAAAACATCAGGGATAAGGCAGACTATGTGATCGACGCAAAAGGCTGCTATGTCATGCCGGGATTTATTGATATGCATGTGCATTTAAGGGATCCGGGGCAGGAGCAGAAAGAGACGATCGAGACAGGCTGCAATGCGGCGGCACACGGCGGATACACAACCATCCTTGCAATGCCGAACACAAAGCCGGTGGTAGATAATCCGGATGTTGTAAAATACGTGCAAAACAAGGCAAAAACAGTTGGTGTCGTGAATGTTCTACAGGTGGGAGCCATCACAAAAGGACAGCAGGGAAAAGAATTAGCAGACATCCGTGGCATGTACGAAGCGGGAATTCCGGCGATCAGTGAAGATGGCAGATCCGTTATGAATTCCGAACTTTACCGGGAGGCGATGGAGATCGCAGCAGAACTCGATATCCCGGTACTTGCCCACTGTGAGGACATCAACCTTGTAAATGGCGGCGTTATGAATGAGGATGCGCATTCCAAAGAGCTTGGTTTAAGGGGAATCACCAATTCGGTAGAAGATATCATTGTAGCAAGAGATATTATGTTAAGCAGGGATACCGGTGCAAAATTACATTTGTGTCACTGCTCAACAAGAGATTCAGTAAAAATGGTACAACATGCGAAGATGGAAAAGACAAAGGTGACAGCAGAAGTATGCCCACATCATTTTACACTGACCTCGGATGATATCCATAAAATTGAACCATCCATCGATCAGGAGAAAAAACTTGCGATCGACGCGGATGCGGATACAAACTTTAAAATGAATCCGCCACTTCGTTCCAGAGAAGATGTGCAGGCATTAAAAGAAGGGCTGCGTGACAACATTATGGATGTGATCTCCACAGACCATGCACCGCATACATTTGAGGAGAAAAACACCTCCATGAAAAAAGCGCCGTTTGGAATCGTTGGACTTGAGACAGCTGCATGCCTCACTTACTCAGAACTTGTGTTGCAGGGCTATCTCACACCGATGCAGATGGCAGAGAAGATGAGCTATAACCCGGCAAAGATTGTTGGAATTGACAAGGGCGATATCCAGCCGGGCAAAATTGCTGACATCGTGATTTTTGATCCGGAAAAAACATATAAGATTGACAAAACGAAATTTGCAAGTAAAGGACGCAACACACCGTTTGACGGAAGAGAAGTAACCGGAAAAGTGATGGCAACCATCGTGGATGGACGTGTTGTTTACGAGGCAGAAGCATAGGAACACACCATATTAAGAGCTGCAGAGACAGATATTTAAGAATTCAAAGCAGCTGAGAGAGTGAAAAAGCGAGGAAGTACAAAGATGGCAGAAAAATTTGAAGAGACAGCGATCATCATCCGTCAGGAAGAAATCGCAGATGATATTTACAGTATGTGGCTGCACACTGACCAGATTGCAGCACATGCGAAAGCAGGACAGTTTGTTTCTGTTTATTGTAATGATGGAAGCAGACTGCTTCCAAGACCGATCAGTATTTGTGAGATTGATAAAAAGGATGGCGCAATCCGTCTGGTGTATCGTGTAGCAGGGAAAGGAACAGCAGAATTTTCTGGTATGCATACAGGCGCACAGCTTCGCATTGTAGGTCCTCTTGGAAATGGATTCCCGAAGAAAGAGAAAAAAGCTTTTTTGATCGGAGGCGGAATTGGAATTCCTCCAATGCTACAGCTCGCAAAAGAGTTAAACTGCGAAAAACAGATCGTATTAGGATTCCGCGATGAACTGTTTTTAATGGATGAGTTTAAACAGCAGGGCAGAGTTTACGTGGCAACCGAGGATGGAAGCGCAGGAACTGAGGGAAATGTTCTGGATGCGATCCGTGAAAACGGGCTGGACGCAGAGATCATTTATGCCTGCGGACCAATGCCGATGCTCCGAGCCTTAAAAGAATATGCAGAGAAAAATCACATCGAGTGCTGGATCTCCATGGAAGAACGTATGGCATGCGGTATCGGTGCGTGCCTTGCCTGCGTGTGCCAGTCAAAAGAAAAAGACGCACACAGCAACGTGAAGAACAAACGAATCTGTAAAGAAGGACCTGTATTCCGTGCAGAGGAGGTAGAATTCTAATGAACATGAAAGTAGATTTATGTGGAGTAACCTTAAACAATCCTGTCATGACTGCTTCCGGTACGTTTGGTTCCGGCGCAGAGTACGCAGAGTTTGTGGATCTGAATAAATTGGGAGCTGTTGTGACAAAGGGTGTTGCAAATGTTCCATGGCCGGGAAATCCGACACCGCGTGTTGCAGAAGTATATGGCGGTATGTTAAATGCAGTAGGACTTCAGAACCCTGGAATTGATCTTTTTGTGGAGCGCGACATTCCTTTTTTAAAACAGTTTGATACAAAAATCATGGTGAATGTATGTGGACATTCCACAGAGGAATATATTGAAGTAGTGGAACGGTTGAGAGACCAGCCGGTAGACCTTTTAGAAATCAACATTTCCTGCCCGAATGTCAAAGAGGGTGGAATTGCATTTGGTCAGGATCCAAAAGCAGTGGAAGCTATCACAAAGGAAATGAAAAAACATGCTGCACAGCCGGTCATCATGAAGCTTTCCCCGAATGTGACAGATATTACAGAGATGGCGAGGGCGGCAGAGGCAGGAGGCGCAGACGGACTGTCGCTGATCAACACCATCACAGGCATGAAGATCGATATCAACCGCCAGAAGTTTGTGCTTGCCAATAAGACAGGCGGCATGTCAGGTCCGGCCATTCACCCGGTCGCTGTCCGCATGGTTTATCAGACTGCCCAGGCAGTCAGACTGCCGATCGTCGGAATGGGTGGAATCATGAATGCAGAGGATGCGATTGAAATGATCCTTGCGGGAGCCACCGCAGTATCAGTAGGCACCGCAAATTTCACAAATCCGCATGTGACAGAGGAGATCGTCGCAGGAATCAGAGATTATATGGAGCGTTATCAGGTTGCCGATATCAAAGATCTGGTTGGCGCAGTGCATGAATAAGAAACAAATGCCAGAGAGAAAATAATGGATCACAGGAAATAAAGATCAGGAGGAAATGACAAGATGGAGAGTTATAAGAGCGAATTTATCGATTTTATGGTAGAGAGTGATGTTTTAAAATTTGGAGATTTTACGTTGAAAAGTGGACGTAAATCCCCATTTTTCATGAATGCAGGAGCCTATGTGACAGGTTCCCAGTTAAAGAGACTTGGAGAGTACTATGCAAAGGCAATCCATGACAACTATGGAGACGATTTCGACGTGCTTTTCGGACCGGCATATAAGGGAATCCCGCTTGCAGTTGTCACAGCGATCGCATACAGTGAATTATATGGAAAAGAAGTCCGTTACTGCTCAGACAGAAAAGAAGCAAAAGACCACGGAGCTGACAAGGGCGGTTTCCTCGGAAGCAGCTTGAAAGACGGTGACAGAGTTGTCATGATCGAGGACGTGACCACTTCCGGAAAATCCATGGAAGAGACTGTTCCAAAAGTAAGAGGAGCAGCAGACGTTGAGATCGTTGGTCTTATGGTAAGTTTAAACCGTATGGAAGTCGGACAGGGCGGAAAAGTAAGTGCGCTGGATGAGATCAAAGAAAAATACGGTTTTGAAGGAAAAGCAATTGTCACAATGGCAGAGGTGACAGAGTACCTTTACAACAGAGAACACAATGGCAGAGTCGTGATCAACGATGAGATCAAAGCCGCTATTGACAAATACTACGAAGAATATGGATGCAAATAAGAAAGGCAGCGAGCGCTGCCCGTTGATACGGAAAGGTAAGCACCGGGTACTGGCATTCGTGTTTTTTCTGATTTATTTCGCTGTGCTGTTCTATTTCCTCTTTTTTTCCGAGGAGATGGGGCGGACTTATTCAGAGAGAGCGTATCATTACAATCTGATTCCGTTCCATGAAATCATGCGGTTTATCAAATACCGTCATGTACTTGGATGGCAGGCTGTAGCACTCAATATCTGGGGAAATATCATTGCTTTTATGCCCTTTGGTTCATTTTTGCCAATCTATTCAAAAAGATGCAGAAATGTGTGGATGACGGTGCTGTACAGTTTTGAACTGAGTCTGCTTGTGGAACTGCTTCAGCTTGTGTTTAAGGTGGGGAGTTTTGATGTGGATGATCTGCTTTTGAACACGATCGGCGGACTGCTTGGTTATCTGGTGTACAAAGGGCTGATTGATCTGTGGAAAAGATACGAAAAGGCAAAGAATAATGTGAATAAGTAAGAAGCAGATTTTAATGCATTTGCGGGTTATATCAGGTAATTACTGAAAATATTTTGAGTGGCAGGGTATCATTATGGCACAGAGAAGACGTAGAAAATACGGATATAAGTTTACGGAGAAAACACAGTCAAAAAAGGGAATTGCAGCTTTTTTTCTGGCTGTGCTTTCGATTGCAATTTTTATTTATGTAATTGTAAATTCATTTCATCATGGCGGAAATGGAAGCATGTACCTTGGAAGTGCAGGAGTGTCCTCCATGCTGGTAGCACTGGTCGCTGTGGTACTGGCAGTGATGAGCCTTCGGGAGGAGGAGTCTTTTAAGCTGTTTCCATACATGTCGACGGTGCTGTCATTTCTTGCAGCCGGTGTGTGGATCGCAATTTATGTAATTGGATTTATAATCGTATAGTTAATAAGGGAGATCAGGATGGGATACAGAGATATTTATAAGGAGTCAAATGAGCAGGCAGAGGAGCGTTTTTCGCTTGTGATGGAGCGTATTGCAGAGATCGCAGAAGAAACGGATGTGCCGGAGAAATTTGACGATTATTTTAAAAAGACCGCAGCATTTTTGTTACAGTTAAAGAGTGTGTTAGAGAAAGCAGAGGCAGATACATTAATAGATGCTTCTCTTACAGAGTGTGAAAAACGGAATGCAGTTTTTTATGATGACATCAAAGCGGAAAATTATGGAAAAAGTTATGGAAATCCGACTTATGCAGTAGAAAAACTGGGAGAAGAGTACGGACAGATTTTATCTGCACTGTATGCAGAGTGTCGTAAACGTATTACGGATGTCTATGCTGCAAAAAAAATGAACGTGACGATCACCGCAGAATTATTTGTTGAGATCTATAATTATTTTGAAGACAAAGAGGGGATTGATAAAACTGCAATTGAGCAGGCGGTTTACTGGTATTTCCATGATTACAGTGAAATCTTTATCGGAGATTCTGTGCGTGAACTTGTGGATTCCGAAGAAGATTTCTTATATCAGATCGTGATGAACTCAGATTTGAACGACTTGCGTTATCTCTACCAGTATGGTCAGCATATTGGAAAAAATGAGACGGGGATTGCGGCATTTTTAAATGGCATGTCTGACGAAGAGATTCAGGCAATGGCAGATACTTACACAGAAGGATACCGCATTGGTTTTGCGGCAACTGGAAAAGATTTGTCAAAGAAAACAACGGCACAGGTGCGTTACCCGATCGGTTTTGAGCGCATGGTGCGTGCCGCAGTAAAAAATCTGGAAAAATTAAATTTAAAAGTAACAATGCGGGCATGTTCCTCCGCAGCAAATAAACAGTATGATTATGACCACAAAGAGGACAAAGCATTATATTATGATAAGGCATATGTGGAGAGACGTCTGGAAGTAATGAAAACTTCTTTTGAAGAGATGAAAAAACTTGCAAACGGTCAGGCTGGTCCTGCTGTTATCGAAGTGTTTGGCGAGATTCCATTTTCTCCGGAGACCAAAAAAGAGGTATTAAAGCTGGATGAAAAACAGCAGCAGTTAAGTGTTTACGATATGAGCATGTCGGGACAGATCACAAATCAGTATATTATCGGTGAGGAGCGCAGCTTTACGATTATTGCATATCCGGTGCCTGAGATCGGTGAGAAGTTTGAAGAAATTTTTGCCGAGACAGTCAAGATCAATACATTGGATTATACTTTATACCAGAATATGCAGCAGAAGATCATTGATGTATTAGATCAGGCTGAAAAAGTGCATATCACCGGTAAAAATGGTAATAAGACAGACCTCTATGTTTCTATCTGGCCATTAAAAGATGCCACAAAGGAATCTGCATTTGAAAACTGTGTGGCAGATGTCAACATCCCGGTAGGTGAAGTGTTTACTTCCCCGGTATTAAAAGGAACAACCGGAAAATTGTTTGTCAGTCAGGTTTATTTGAATGAACTGAAATACCTCAATCTCGAAATTGATTTTGAGGACGGAGTGATTAAAGATTACACCTGCACAAACTTTGAAAAAGAGGAAGAGTGCAGAAAATATATCAAAGAGAATGTCTTAATGAATCATGAGACACTGCCAATGGGTGAGTTTGCGATCGGAACCAACACCACAGCTTACCGCATGGCAAGAGATTTTGATATTGCAGATAAATTGCCAATCCTGATCGCAGAAAAGACAGGACCTCACTTTGCAGTGGGAGATACCTGCTATTCCCACGAGGAGGACATGGTGACTTATAACCCGGATGGAAAACAGATCGTTGCAAGAGAAAACGATTTTTCAAAACTCCGCAGCGAGGATATGAGCAAGGCATATTTCAACTGTCATACAGATATTACCATTCCTTATGATGAGCTTGACAAGATTACAGTCATCCGCAAGGATGGAACGACAGAAGATATTATTTCCGATGGACGTTTTGTGCTCGCAGGAATCGAAGAACTGAATAAGCCGCTGGACCGCTAAACGGGAAAAATATAAAATTCTGGATACTGCCAAAATAATAGGATTATTTGACGGTGTCCGGAATTTTTATATTTGACAAAACAGTTGATAATTATGTAATAAGATCACAATAATATATAAATATATTTAATAAAACAAATAACAATTATTAATTGGACTTCTTAATTAAGATGTATTATAATGAGCGCAAGAGAGAAAAATAATGACGATAGACAATTGCGAAACTCATGAAAATCTAAATTGAATTGTGAAAAATTAACAAAAGCTTGAGAAAACACTGGGGAGCGGTCGGTACTTAGAAGGCAGGTACGATGTCAATCGTGACTGGCTTCTTAGTACCGTTACCAGCGACACGTAGCGAGAGCGTGTTTTCGAAAATTTTGTTAATTTTGAACAATTGAAAGAAGAGTAGGATGAGTTTCGCAAACGCCTAAGTAATAACGACAAGAAAAGGAGACGAATATCATGGCAAAAGTTGGTATTGTAATGGGCAGTGACTCAGATATGCCGGTGATGGCAAAAGCAGCAGATATATTAGAAAAATTAGGAATCGATTACGAGATGACGATCATTTCCGCACACCGTGAACCGGATGTTTTCTTTGAGTATGCAAAATCGGCTGAGAGCAAAGGTTTTAAAGTCATCATTGCCGGAGCAGGAATGGCGGCGCATCTTCCAGGTATGTGCGCAGCAATTTTCCCAATGCCAGTCATTGGTATTCCGATGCATACCACTTCCTTAGGAGGAAGAGATTCCTTATATTCCATCGTGCAGATGCCGTCTGGTATTCCGGTAGCAACTGTAGCAATCAACGGTGGAGCAAATGCAGGACTTCTCGCAGCTAAAATCCTTGCAACTTCAGACGAAGCTTTGTTAGAGAGACTGAAAGCTTACTCCAAAGATCTGAAGGAGCAGGTTCAGGCAAAAGATGCAAGATTACAGGAAGTTGGATACAAGAACTACTAAAAAAGGAGAGAAAAAATGGATTACAAGAACGCAGGTGTAGATATTGAAGCTGGATATGAATCAGTGGAATTAATGAAAAAATATGTAAAGGGAACCATGCGTCCGGAAGTGTTAGGCGGACTTGGTGGATTTTCCGGTGCTTTTTCCATGGAAGCAATCAAGGGAATGGAGGAGCCGGTACTTTTATCTGGTACAGACGGATGTGGAACAAAAGTAAAATTGGCATTTCTTTTGGACAAGCATGATACGATTGGTATTGACTGTGTTGCAATGTGTGTCAATGATGTTGCCTGCGCAGGTGGTGAACCATTATTTTTCTTAGATTATATTGCATGTGGCAAAAACTATCCGGAAAAAATCGCAACGATCGTAAGCGGTGTGGCAGAGGGCTGTAAGCAGTCCGGCTGTGCTCTGATCGGTGGCGAGACAGCAGAACATCCGGGACTGATGCCGGAAGATGAATATGATCTTGCCGGATTTACTGTAGGTGTGGTAGATAAAAAAGACATTATTACAGGAGAGAACTTAAAGGTTGGTGATGTGCTGATCGGTATGGCTTCCACAGGTGTACATTCCAACGGATTTTCCCTTGTCAGAAAAATCTTTAAAATGGACAAAGAGACATTAAATACATACCATGAGGAACTTGGCAAGACATTGGGCGAAGCATTGCTTGCACCGACAAGAATTTATGTCAAGGCTTTGAAAAATGTGAAAGAAGCAGGTGTTCGGGTCAAGGCGTGCAGCCATATCACAGGTGGCGGTTTCTATGAGAACGTTCCTAGAATGTTACCGGAAGGCAAACATGCAGTCATCAAAAAAGACAGCTATGAAGTACCGGCTATCTTTAAAATGATGGAGAGAGAGGGAAATGTTGAGGAGCACATGATGTACAATACTTACAACATGGGTATTGGAATGATCGTTGCGGTTGATCCTGCGGATGTGGAGAAAACTATGGAAGCAATGCGTGCAGCCGGAGACACCCCATATGTGATTGGTGAGATCAAAGACGGCGAAAAAGGAGTAACTTTATGCTAAAAGTTGCAGTTTTAGTATCCGGCGGTGGTACGAACCTTCAGGCAATTTTAGATGCAATAGACAATGGAACGATTACCAATGCAAAAGTGGAAGTTGTGATCAGCAACAACAAAAATGCATACGCTTTAGAACGTGCGAAAAATCATGGGATCGAGGCTCTTTGCATTTCTCCGAAGGACTACGGGACAAGAGATGCGTTCAACAAAGCATTTCTGGAAAAATTAGATGACTGCCAACCGGATTTAATAGTTCTTGCTGGATTTTTGGTTGTGATCCCGAAGCAGATGATCGAAAAATACAGAAACCGTATCATCAATATCCATCCATCCCTGATTCCATCTTTCTGCGGAACTGGTTATTACGGACTGAAAGTCCATGAGGGTGTGCTATCCCGCGGTGTAAAAGTGACCGGAGCAACGGTACACTTTGTAGATGAGGGAACAGACACAGGTCCTATCATTTTACAGAAGGCAGTGGAAGTAGAGCAGGATGATACACCGGAAATCCTGCAGAGACGTGTCATGGAGCAGGCGGAGTGGATCATCATGCCGAAGGCGATCGATCTGATCGCAAACGGAAAAGTCTCTGTCGTAGATGGCAGAGTCCGAATTGACGACAATAAGTAATAGCGAAACCGAAAGAAGAGTTTCGCCAATATTTCATAGAGAAGGAGAATCCGCATGAAAGTATTAGTAGTAGGAAGTGGCGGCCGTGAACATGCGATCTGCACCAGCGTTGCAAAAAGTCCGCGTGTAGATAAAATCTACTGTGCACCGGGTAATGCCGGAATTGCAGCACTTGCAGAGTGTGTGCCGATCGGTGCGATGGAATTTGATAAATTAGTTGCTTTTGCAAAAGAAAAAGAAATTGATTTTACAATTGTAGGAATGGATGATCCGTTAGTTGGCGGAATTGTGGACGTATTTGAGGCAGAGGGACTTAAAGTATTCGGTCCAAGAAAAAATGCGGCAATCTTAGAGGGTTCCAAGGCATTTTCCAAAGACCTTATGAAAAAATACAACATTCCGACCGCAGCATACGAGAACTTTACTGATCCGCAGGAGGCACTTGCTTATCTGGAGACAGCAAAAATGCCGATCGTTTTAAAAGCGGACGGACTGGCACTTGGAAAAGGTGTTTTAATTTGCAATACATTAGAGGAAGCAAAAGCCGGTGTCAAAGAGATCATGGAGGATAAGAAGTTCGGAACAGCAGGAAATACCATGGTCATCGAAGAGTTTATGACCGGACGTGAAGTGTCCGTTTTATCTTTTGTGGATGGAAAGACCATTAAGATCATGTCCTCCGCACAGGATCACAAACGTGCAAAAGACGGCGATCAGGGCTTAAATACCGGAGGAATGGGAAACTTTTCTCCAAGCCCATTCTATACAAAAGAAGTGGATGAGTTCTGTAAAAAATACATTTATCAGGCAACAGTCGATGCGATGGCGGCAGAAGGAAGACCATTTACAGGTGTTATTTTCTTTGGACTGATGCTGACAGCAGACGGACCGAGAGTGTTAGAGTATAATGCCAGATTTGGTGATCCGGAAGCACAGGTTGTTCTTCCAAGAATGAAAAATGATATCATTGATGTGATGGAAGCCTGCGTGGATGGAAAATTGGATACAATTGATCTCCAGTTTGAAGATAATGCGGCAGTCTGCGTTGTGCTCGCATCTGACGGTTATCCGGTGGCTTATGAAAAAGGATTTGAGATCACCGGACTTGAGAAGTTTGAGGGAAAAGAGGATTACTTCTGTTTCCATGCCGGAACAAAATTCAATGAGGCAGGAAAAATTGTGACCAACGGCGGACGTGTTCTTGGAATCACAGCGACAGGAGCCGATTTAAAAGAAGCGAGAAAAAAAGCCTACGAGGCAACCGAGTGGGTAAACTTCGCCAATAAATACATGCGCCATGATATTGGAAAAGCAATTGACGAGGCGTAATATTTTTTGAATTTAAAATCGTTCAGACCGGATGCATCGGTTTTCGGAAAGTCAGATGGAGTTCTTATGATTCGAAAACGGTGGAAAAGGTCTGAGCGTTTTTTTTTCTTATAGTAATGGAAATTCCGCGAAGTCTGAATTCTATTAGATTCAGAAAAGAAAGACGTGGAATAATTGCGAAAAAACATTGCATATTTGCCCCAATCGGGTATAATTACAGTTGGTACATTCCAGCTTTGGAATGAATTTCAGGAAAACCAGACTGGAAAAATGATTCCAGAAACAGTTTTTCCAAAAAGCAGGGAGAATTACATGTCACAATCTGTAATGATTAAAAGCAACAAATATGGTATTAATCTGGTGCTGGATCCGAATATACCGTTTGTGGAATTGTTAAAGGATGTTATTGAGAAGTTCAAGGCATCAGAAAAATTCTTTAAAAATGCTGAATTAGCCATTTCTTTTGAGGGAAGGAAGCTTTCGGAAGAGGAAGAAAACCGTATTATCGAGGCAATCACAGAGAATACGACGATTCAGATTTTATGCATCGTACAAAATGGCAGTGAACAGGAAGCAGTCATGAAACAGCAGATTGAGTACTATCAGGCAGTACAACAGCAGTTTATGAATGCAAACACCGGTTCCGGAGATTTTTACAGAGGAACTTTGCGTTCCGGACAGGTTATCGAAAGTGAATCCAGCGTAACCATTATCGGGGATGTGAATCCTGGTGCGAAGATTATCTCGCAGGGGAATATCGTCATTCTTGGAGCGTTGAAAGGAAATGCACATGCGGGCAGCGCTGGTGACCGCAATTGTTTTATTTTTGCGCTTGATATGAACCCAATCCAGATTCAGATCGGTGATCTGATCGCCAAGAGCCCGGATAAAGAAAAAACGAGAAAACATCTGTTGAGACGTGAAAAAGTTCAGACCGCAGAGTCCCAGATCGCAGTGGCGAGGGATGGCAATATTTATATTGAGCCGGTCACAAAAGATATTTTAAACAGAATGTAAAATGCGAAATGCACAGGAGGAAATCATGAGCGAAGTTATTGTAATCACATCCGGAAAGGGTGGAGTAGGTAAGACAACTACAACAGCAAATGTAGGAACAGGTCTTGCACAGTTGAATAAAAAGGTAGTAATGATCGATACTGATATCGGTCTTCGTAACTTAGACGTTGTCATGGGATTAGAGAACCGTATTGTATACAATCTGGTTGATGTTATCGAGGGCAAATGTCGTTTGAAACAGGCACTCATCAAGGATAAAAAGTATCCTGAATTATGTCTGTTACCATCCGCGCAGACAAGAGATAAGGATGCCGTGACACCGGAGCAGATGGTAGAGCTGATCGATGAACTGAGAAAAGAATTTGATTACATTTTACTTGACTGCCCGGCTGGAATCGAGCAGGGATTTAAGAATGCCATTGCAGGCGCAGACAGAGCACTGGTTGTCACAACACCTGAGGTATCTGCAATCCGTGATGCAGACAGAATCGTTGGCTTGCTGGAAGCAAATGAGATGAAACGTATCGACCTTATCGTAAACCGTCTGAGAATGGATATGGTAAAACGTGGTGATATGATGAAGGTAGAAGATGTTACGGATATCCTTGCAGTAAATCTGATCGGTGCAGTGCCGGATGATGAACATATCGTTGTTTCTACAAACCAGGGTGAACCATTGGTTGGTTCTGACTGTCTTGCAGGAAAAGCATATGCCAATATCAGCAGACGTATTATAGGAGAAGAGGTTCCATTTTTAGACTTGGAAGTAAAACAGGGTGTATTTGGAAAATTAATGGATTTATTTAAGAAAAACTAAGGGGGGAGAAGCCACATGGGTTTAATGGATTTGTTCAAAAAGAAAAGTTCTGGTGACGTTGCAAAGGATCGTTTGAAACTTTTACTTGTATCTGACCGTGCCAACTGCTCTCCTGAGATGATGGAAATGATCAAACGGGATATTATTCAGGTAATTTCCAAGTACATGGACATTGATGCAGATGCGTTGGATGTGAAGATCACAGAGACAGAATCTGACTCCAATAATGGTATGGTTCCAGCATTATTTGCAAATATCCCGATCAAGGATATGAAACATAAACCGGATAAACGCTAAGATTTATAACCGGAGTTTGACTTACCGTAGTGTCGCAGATTTTGTGGTGCTTTCTCAGGGGGTGAAGGGGCAGATATAAGCGTCCTCTCACAAGTCTTGATTTTATAGGTTTATGAAAAGAAAAACGGTACAGACAAATATGATGTTCCTGTTCGCCGGGCATTCCGCTGGGCTTCTGATCAACAATCATGTTCAGCTGAAGCTTCCATGATTGTTAGAATCCCAGCTCCATGGCTCACAAAGGAAATCATATTTGTCTGCACCGTTTTTCTTTCAGTTACGTTATGGATGACTTGTGAGAGGACGCTTATACATGCCCAATCAATGCTACGAAGCACACCACAAAATCTGCAAGTTGCGTTATGGAACTCCCGGCTATGGTAAAAATCATGGTATTGATCAATAGGGTAATTCGAAAGGTGTTAATTTTTAAATAATAGCAGGAGAAATAAAATGAGTACAAAAAAAGCAATTGGCATATCTTTTGTTGCCATATTTATTTTAATAATTGCGCAGATTATTGCACAAGTCATTGCAAGTGTGTTTGTTATTATAAAGATTCCATATGGAATTTGTAATATTATCGCTGGAATTATATATGTTGGCTTAACATATCTTATTTTGAAAATGTTTATTAGCAAGATTGTTAAGTTACCTGTTTCAGATTTCGGAATGCCTAAATTTGAAATTAAAATAAGATGGATTTTAATAGCTATATTATTGCCATGCATTATAAAAGGAATTTATGTTTTAATATTCAATGGTGAGTATGTCTCCTAAAATATGAATGGAAATGAGATATTCAATACTTTAAGTGCAGGGGTTGCGTTCACCGGGATAGCGGCTGGATTTGTTGAAGAAATGGTGTTTAGAGGAGTTATACTCAATGCATTGAAGAAAAGATGGAATATGAAGGTGGCTGTAATTGTTCCATCAATGTTATTTGGTATTGTACATGTTCTGGGACAGGATTTTTCGATAGGCAGTTGTTTATTAGTCATTATCGCTGGAACTATGGTAGGCGTTATGTTTTCAATGATTGCAATAGAGAGTGGTTCGGTTTGGAATAGTGGAATAGTGCATGCTATCTGGAACATTGTGATCATTGGTGGCGGATTAGCCATTGGGGAAAAAATGGATTCATATTCTGTAATGACATATGTTCTTGATTCAAAAGTTTTTGCAATTACAGGTGGTGAGTTTGGAATTGAATCGTCTGTTATTTCGTTAATAGGGTACATAATAGTTGCCGGCATAGCATTTATTATGATTAAATCGAACAGGAAAAATTGATATGACGGTTTGAAAATGTGAAGCTATAAGGAACTTGTCCATTTTTAGTTTGTAGAAGTTTATTATAAAATAAGAGTTTCATAACGTAAATTGCAGATTTTGTGATGTAATTCATAGTGTTGGCAGGGCATGTATAAGCGGCATTTCACAAGTCATTCACAGTGTAAATGAAAAGAAAAATCGTACAGACAAATATTATTTTCTTTGTGAGCTATGGAGATAAGACTCTTTAGAGGCTTATCGGAATGCCGAGCGAACAGAAACATAATATTTGTCTGTACGATTTTTTTTAATCAACATATATAATAATGACTTGTGAGAGGGCGCTTATATCTGCCCTTTACACCCTAAGAAAGCACCACAAAATTTGCAAGTTGCGTTATGGAACTCACGGTTATCTTCGGGTTCTGCTGCTCACAACATGGATTGACGGATTTTCACAACTGGGATATTGCATGCTGCACAGCCTTGGATCAATAAAAAATAGAACTGATTTGTTTTCAGGATTTTGGGAGCGGCCGGTCCTTAGAAAGCAGACATTGCGATTTCAAAAGCCAATGTAATTGGATTTTGAAATCACGATGGATGCTTTCTTAGTACCGCTGCCAGCGACAACAAGCGGAAGCGCTCCTGAAAACAAACAGTTCTATTTTTTATATTTCTATACACTTTGTTGGCATGCAATACAACATAACCTCAGGAAATCCGTAACACCACCTGTAAACGGCAGCTCCTAAGTCAAACTCCGGTAAAATTCCAATCTTGAAAAAATGTATTGACAACAAAGTGCCATAGTGCTATGGTTAATTACATAAGTAATGAACCGCATAACGAACGAAAAACAAGAGGACAGATAAGCGCATTTGAAAAGCTGTCAGCAACAGAATAATTTCTGGAAAGAAAGGAGTATATTATGCATGAATGAGATTTTGACGCAGGAGAAATCCATATATCTGCAGATCGCAGAGATGATCGAGACAGATATTTTAAGGGATATTCTTCTGGAAGAGGAACGCGTGCCGAGCACGAATGAACTGGCGAAGCTATATGCCATTAATCCGGCGACAGCAGCCAAAGGAGTGAATATTTTGGTGGATGAAGGTGTTTTATATAAGAAAAGAGGGATTGGAATGTTTGTGTCAGCAGGTGCGAAAGAGGCAATCTTAAGCCGGAGAAAGAATGAATTTTATGATAACTATGTAAAAAAACTGTTAGAGGAAGCAGCGAGCATCGGACTTGGAAAAGAAGAAGTCATTCAGTTGATACAATCCGGCAATGAAGCGTAAAGAGCTGTCCGGATGGAAAACAGTGATACCGGAAGCATGGAATCATGCAAATAAGAGGAATGATACAGGAAATTGTATTTTAAAGTTTTGAAAAGAAAGGCAGGAAGATGATTCATGGAATCAATCGTATGTAATGGTATTGGTAAAATTTATGGAAAAAAACAGGTGTTAAAAGATATCAATCTCACATTGGAGAAAGGAAAGATTTATGGACTGATCGGAAGAAACGGTGCAGGAAAGACGACATTGTTATCCATTATGTCGGCACAGAATCCGGCATCCGAAGGAACTGTGACATGGAATGGTGAAAATGTATGGGAGAACCGCAAGGCGTTAGATCACATTTGCTTTTCCAGAGAGTTGTCCATCAATCTCTATGGAAGCGGCGTGAGCGGCATGAAAGTAAAAGATTATCTGAAAACTGCGTCCTATTATTATCCAAACTGGGATCAGGCACTTGCGGAGGAACTGATCAAAAAGTTTGAACTGAATACAAAGCAACGTATCAATAAAATGTCCAAAGGTATGCTGTCCATGGTGACGATCATCGTAGCACTTGCAAGCAAAGCCGATTTTACGTTTATGGATGAACCGGTGGCAGGCCTTGATGTTGTAATGCGTGATTATTTTTACCATAAACTGATGGAGGAATATACAGAGACCGGACGTACCTTCGTTATTTCCACACATATTATCGAGGAAGCAACAGACCTGATGGAAGAAGTGGTCATGATCAAAAATGGCGAGGTGCTGCTGAAAGAAAATACGCAGGAACTTCTGGAGAGAAGCTACCATGTAAGTGGTCTTGCAGAAGTTGTGGATCAGGCAACGGAAGGCTATGAGAGACATCATGAAGAGAAGATGGGAAGAAGCAAGAGTGTGACGATCCTTTTGGAGGAAGGACAGAAGCTGCCGGAAGGCTATGATGTGACCATACAGGCACTCAATCTGGAAAAATTGTTTGTATCCCTTTGCGGAATGGAGGAGTAGACATGGCAGAGAGCAGGATTATTAAGAGAAATGTTCGATTCTGGGGAAAATCAGGATTGCAGCTGACCGGCATGATGTTGATTTTTATGGTTGTATATGGATTCTTGTTTAATATGGGAAGCAGCAGGGTATTTGGGGATTTCTGGAAAACAGCCTATTTTTATGGCGGGATCATAAGCGTTTTATTTGCCATGATCGGACCGGTTTCTTATGTGGGATCTTATCTTCCGCTGACATTGTCTTTTGGCTCCGGAAGAAGGGAGGCAGTCTTTGGCGCACAGATTTTCTGTGTGGTCTATGTAGTAAGCGCCTATATCATTCTGGTATTTGCAGGGATTATGAGCAGTGGAAAGTTCAATGGAAAGCTGAATGCTTTGATCGCAGTTCTGTTTATATTCATGACAGCGATCGGGCAGCTTGTCTCGGTTGCACAGATGCATTTCGGAATGAAAGGAATGATTATAGGAATCGTCATGGTGGTATTAGGTATAGTCATCGGTATTGTGGCAGGAATTGGATTTATTGACCAGATCATGGCGTGGATCAACAGAATACAGACAAATGTAGTATGGACATTGCTTGCGATAGCAGCGATTGTCAGCATTGCGTTGTATGCAGTCAGTGTCATGGCACTTTTCCGTGAAATGAGACATTACGAAGTGAAAGCATAAGTTGGGAGGCGGAAAGAATGAACAGTTTTTTGATTCAGTGTAAGGTGCGGAAAGCAGAGCTTTTGCAATTTCTTGGAATTACTGCTGTGGGATACTTAATTGGTCTGATCGTTGTATTTATTGTGATGAACGTGGCAAAAGAGAATACCTGTGCAACAGCCGGAACCATGCTGGCGGTCATCGCCTTTGCTTTTATACATTTATTTGGGATAACTCTTTCTTTTATGGGGGATTTTAACATGGCAATTTCCCTAGGTGCGACCAGAAAAAGCTTTGTCTCAGGCTATGTACTTTTTAATCTGCTGGAGATCGCAGTGCTGGAACTTGAGATCGTTGTGTTTGGTGTAGTTGAGAAGTTTTTGCTGGAAAATGCATTTCCACAGGCGGTTATGGAAATTGACCTGACAAACTTTTTTACATGGAACTATCTGTCAGGTGTCCTGGTCGTATTTACAGCAGTGGAAATGTTTTTCGGCGCAGTTATTTTAAGATATGGCATGAAAGTGTTATGGATTTTATGGGCGGTCTGGATGATAATCTGTCTGGTTCCCATGAATATTGCAAAGAATGAAAAGCTTTCCGGTGAACTTGCGAAATTAGGGCTGTTTCTGGGTGGAAAATTCACGCCACAGGGAATTGTGGCTCTAGTGATTGCCTTAACAATTGTGATAGCAGTCATTACCTGGAACATTCTTCGGAAACAGCGAGTGACAGCATAAATATTATGTGATAAGATAAAACCATGTGGGTGAAAAATACCTGCATGGTTTTTGTTATGACGACCACTAATCAGATAACAGGATTACGGAAAAATATAAGGGGATTATGATGAACGATAAGTTAGAACAGTTACAGAAATATTTAGAGAAAATGGAACAGTTCAACCATGTGAACACATTATTGTATTGGGATATGAGAACCAACACTCCAAAGGAAGGATTTGCAGGACACAGCGATGCACTCACTTATTTTTCAACGGAGCAGTTTTCCATGTCGACCTCGGATGAACTGAAAACGTTATTGGATACACTGGCAGAGCCGGAAGAGTTTGAAAAGCTTGACGATAAGTGGAAGTTTGTTGTAAATAAAATGAAAACAGATATGGACAGAAATCGCAGAATTCCAAAAGAATTTTATGAAAGCTTCGTGAAAGCACAGTCGGAATCGGAGAATGCGTGGGAGGAAGCGAAGGAAAAAGCAGACTTTTCTGTTTTTGCCCCACATTTGCAGAAAATGATCGATATGACAGCGGAGATGACCGGTTACACAGATCCGGAAAAAGAAGTTTACGACGCACTGTTAGACCAGTATGAAAAAGGAATGGATTCCGCTACGATGGACCGCCTGTTTGAAGATTTAAAAGCAGAGCTGATTCCTCTGGTGCAGAAAGTGATTGCAGCGAAACAGCCGGATGACAGCAAGTTTCATGCTTCATTTGACAAGAATGCGCAGAAGGAAGTGGAGAAGCTTTTGCTGAGTTATATCGGATTTGACTGGAACAGAGGAACAACCGGGGAATCTACACATCCGTTTACACTGAATTTTTCGTCAAAGGATGTGCGTGTGACCAATCATTTTTATGAACATGATCCGCTCAGTGCGATGTATTCGGCAATCCATGAGGGTGGTCATGCGATTTTTGAGCAGAATGTGAATCCGGATTATGACGGAACGGTAGCGGGAAGCTGCAGTTATATGGGAATCCATGAGAGCCAGTCCCGTTTTTATGAGAACATTCTTGGAAGAAATAAGAATTTCTGGATTCCGGTTTATGCAAAAGTGCAGGAAAAAATGCCACAGCTTCAGGACGTTTCGTTGGATGAATTTTATAAGGAAGTCAATCATGTGAGAAACAGTTTTATCCGCACAGAGGCAGATGAACTGACTTACTGTTTCCATATTATTTTAAGATATGAGATCGAGAAGGCAATTTTCCGCGACCATGTGAAAGTGGAGGAACTTCCGGCACTCTGGAATCAGAAAATGCAGGAATATTTACAGATTACTCCGACAGATGATGCGGAAGGAATTTTGCAGGATATGCACTGGTCTGACGGTTCTTTTGGTTACTTTCCATCCTATCTGCTTGGCAGTATTTATGACGGCATGTATTTAGATCGTCTGGAGGAAGAACTTGGCTCTGTGGATGCGCTGCTCGCGGAGGGAAGAATCAGTGAGATTACAAAATGGCTGAATGAGAAGATTCATCAGTATGGTTCTACCAGAAGCCCGAAAGAAGTGATCAGATACGTCTGCGGCAAAGAAGTTTCAGCAGAACCGCTGATTCGTTATTTCAAAGAAAAATATACAAAAGTTTATAATCTTGGTTAAAAAAGAAATTTTTGTGGATAATGGATAGAAAAGGAGAAGTATGAAAAAAGGAATTATTTTTGATATGGACGGAACGCTGTGGGACTCGGCAGCGAACGTTGCAGAATCATGGAATCTTGCCATAAAACAGGACGGCTCTGTCGATAAAAAACTGACGGAGCAGGATATTCAGGGGGTTATGGGAAAGACCATGGATGTGATCGCCGACATTCTTTTCCCGGAACTGGAAAAAGAGGCGCGCATGAAATTGTTAGATCAGTGCTGTTCCATGGAAAATGACTACCTGAGAGAGCATGGTGGAGTTTTGTATCCAAAATTGGAGGAGACACTTTCTGCACTGAAAGAAAAGTATCCGCTCTACATCGTGAGCAACTGTCAGAGCGGTTATATCGAGGCATTTTTAGATCATTACGGATTTGGAAAATACTTTGAAGATATAGAATGTTATGGAAACAATCTGAAACAGAAGGGCGATAATATCAGATTATTAGCAGACCGGAACGGGTTGACAGAGGCAGTGTATGTCGGCGATATCCAGGGGGATTATGACGCCAGCTGCCACGCAGGTGTCGGGTTCATCCACGCAGCATATGGGTTTGGAACAATTGCAGCGGACGTGCCGGAAATCCATACATTTGAGGAACTTACAGAGGCAGCAGACCAATATTTTGCTCTGCGGTAAGAAATTATAAGGGTTTATCATATGACAAAATTAGATGAGTTAGTAACACAGATCAACAGAGAACATGTTTATATCCAGACACATAATTTTCCGGATCCGGATGCCATCGCAAGTGCGTTCGGCCTGCAGGAACTGTTAAAGCTTCGCGGGATCCATGCAACGATCTGCTATAAGGGAAAAATCGACCGTTACAGTACCGACAAGCTGAGAGAGATTTTGGACATCAGACTGGTAAATATTGAGGATATTGACAGTGAACTCACGGAGGACGACGAGGTTATCCTGGTAGATGCGCAGAGAGGCAATTCCAACATTATCGATATGACCGGGGATGAGATCATCTGTATCGACCATCATCCGGTTTATGAGAAAACGGAGTACCGGTTTACGGATATCCGGCCGGGTGTCGGGGCTTGTGCATCGATCATTGCACAATATTTTTTTGAAAATGAAATACCGATGGATCAAAGAGTTGCAACAGCGCTGACGTTTGGAATCCGTATGGATACACAGAAATTGTCAAGAGGCGTATGCAAAATGGATATGGAAATGATCTGGCGCATGTTTGACCTGTGCGATCAGGATATGATTTATCTCTTAGAGAACAGCACACTCTATTTTGAAGATCTGATGGCGTATTCCAAGGCAATCTCAAGCATTGAGGTGTTTGAGAATATCAGTTTTGCAGATACCGGAAGGGATTGCCCGGAGGCTCTGATCGCCAGTGTGTCAGATTTTATGCTTGCATTGGTGGAAGTCTCTTTTTCAGTGGTCTATTCCAGAAAAAAAGAAGGAATCAAAATTTCTGTGCGGAGTGAGCGTCCAACATTAGATGCCGGAAAAATTATAAGCAAGGCGTTAAAAGGCATCGGAAGCGGTGGCGGGCATGCTACGATGGCAGGCGGTTTTGTGCCGTTTGACGGAAATGACCGGGAGGAAGATCTGATGATCCAGAACATCCGCGAAAGATTTATAGATGTGATCAGCAGGACGAAACGAAAGTCATTAAGATAGGTGGAAAATCTTGACTTTTCGGGGAAATCTCTGTATAATCACAGAAGGTTAAAGGCAATGATCCATTCATTGCAAATAGAAAAGACGATGACGAAGACAGTAGTTGTTAAGAGAAAGGCAAAGAGAGCCGGGAATGGTGTGAACCGGTGCGAGTATCTTAGGAATGAACATCACTTCCCAGTCGCAGTCCAAAATGTTTTTACAGAGTAGGCACTGACGTTTTTCCTACGTTACAGGGAACGGGTATATGATTTTTATAAAATCTGTACATTGTAATTAGGTGGTACAACGAACATAACCCCTTCGTCCTATTTACAGGAAGAAGGGGTTTTTTGCACGTTAGGCATGAGCCGTGCGGCTGCAAAAAAAGAACAAACTGACGTGCATCAGTAAAAATGAAGAAAGAGGAAAGATCACATGTATAACAAAGTTGAAACAAATATGAACTTCGTTGACAGGGAAAAGCAGACAGAGAAGTTCTGGGAAGATCATGACATCTTCAAAAAATCAATGGAACAGCGCAAACAGGGAGAGACCTACACATTCTATGACGGACCTCCAACTGCAAATGGAAAACCACATATCGGACACGTATTAACACGTGTTATCAAGGATATGATCCCAAGATACCAGACTATGAAGGGAAAATATGTTCCGCGTAAAGCCGGATGGGATACACACGGACTTCCGGTCGAGTTAGAGGTAGAGAAGATGCTCGGCTTAAACGGAAAAGAGCAGATCGAAGAGTACGGTATGGAACCTTTCATCAAAAAATGTAAGGAATCTGTATGGAAATACAAGGGAATGTGGGAGGATTTCTCAGGAACCGTTGGTTTCTGGGCAGATATGGAAAACCCATATGTCACCTATGATGACAACTTCATCGAGTCCGAATGGTGGGCATTAAAACAAATCTGGGACAAAGGATTGTTATACAAAGGCTTCAAGATCGTTCCTTACTGTCCTCGTTGTGGTACACCACTTTCTTCCCAGGAAGTTGCACAGGGTTATAAGACTGTAAAAGAACGTTCTGCAGTGGTACGTTTCAAAGTTGTCGGAGAGGATGCTTACTTCCTTGCATGGACCACAACTCCGTGGACACTTCCATCCAACGTTGCACTCTGTGTGAACCCAAATGAGACTTACTGCAAAGTAAAAGCCGCAGACGGATACACCTACTACATGGCAGAGGCACTTCTTGACAAAGTGTTAGGAAAGCTTGGAAATGAAGAGGAAGGTGTCAAAGCATACGAAGTATTAGAGACTTACACCGGAAAAGATTTAGAGTACAAAGAATATGAGCCTTTATATGCATGTGCAGCAGAAGTAGCAGCAAAACAGCATAAAAAAGGACATTTTGTTACCTGTGACAATTATGTAACAATGTCAGATGGTACCGGTATCGTTCATATTGCTCCTGCATTCGGTGAAGATGATGCGAATGTCGGACGTAAGTACGATCTTCCGTTTGTACAGTTTGTAAACGGAAAAGGTGAGATGACAGAAGAGACACCTTATGCCGGATTATTTGTAAAGAAAGCCGACCCTGAAGTATTAAAAGATCTGGATGCGCAGGGCAAATTATTTGACGCACCAAAGTTCGAACACGAATATCCACACTGCTGGAGATGTGATACACCGCTTATTTACTATGCAAGAGAGTCATGGTTCATCAAGATGACAGCAGTCAAAGATGACCTGATCCGTAATAATAATACTGTAAACTGGATCCCGGAATCCATCGGTAAAGGACGTTTCGGTGACTGGCTTGAGAACATCCAGGACTGGGGAATCTCCCGTAACCGTTACTGGGGAACTCCTTTAAATGTATGGGAATGTGAAGGCTGCGGACATCAGGAGTCCATCGGAAGCCGCGCTGAATTAGCAGAGAAAAGCGGAAACCCGGATGATGCCAAAGTGGAATTACACAGACCGTATATCGACGCTGTGACCTTCAAATGCCCTGACTGTGGCAAGACCATGCACAGAGTGCCGGAAGTGATCGACTGCTGGTTCGACTCAGGAGCAATGCCGTTTGCACAGCACCATTATCCATTTGAAAATCAGGATTTGTTCAAACAGCAGTTCCCGGCTCAGTTCATTTCCGAGGCGGTAGACCAGACACGCGGATGGTTCTATTCCCTGATGGCAGAGTCCACTTTACTGTTTAATAAAGCTCCTTATGAAAACGTTATCGTTTTAGGACATGTACAGGATGAGAACGGACAGAAAATGTCCAAATCCAAAGGAAATGCAGTCGATCCGTTCGATGCATTAGAGACTTACGGAGCAGATGCGATCCGCTGGTATTTCTATATCAACAGCGCTCCATGGCTTCCAAACCGTTTCCATGGAAAAGCAGTGCAGGAGGGACAGCGTAAGTTCTTAAGCACCTTATGGAACACTTATGCATTCTTTGTACTGTATGCAAACATTGACGGATTTGACGCAACAAAATACAAACTGGAATATGATAAATTATCCGTGATGGATAAATGGTTACTGTCCAAATTAAATACCGTGATCGGCGCTGTGGATGATAACCTTGGCAGTTACAAGATCCCGGAAGCTGCAAGAGCACTCGATGAGTTTGTGGACGATATGAGTAACTGGTACGTAAGACGCTCCCGTGAACGTTTCTGGGCAAAAGGAATGGAGCAGGATAAGATCAATGCCTACATGACACTTTACACAGCGTTAGTAGAGATCTGTAAATGTGCAGCACCAATGATCCCGTTCATGACAGAGGAAATCTATCAGAATCTTGTGTGCAGCATTGATAAAAATGCGCCGGAAAGTATTCATTTATGTGACTTCCCAACCGTTAATGAAGCATACATTGACAAAGAGTTAGAGAAAAATATGGATGAGGTATTAAAGATCGTGGTTATGGGCCGTGCATGCCGTAATGCAGCAAACATCAAGAACCGTCAGCCGATCGGAAATATGTTTGTCAAAGCTCCATTTGAACTTTCAGAGTACTTCAAAGAGATCATCGAGGATGAGCTGAATGTAAAGAAAGTTTCCTTTACCGATGATGTAAGTTCCTACACAAGCTATACATTCAAACCACAGCTCCGTACTGTAGGACCAAAATATGGAAAATATTTAGGACAGATCCAGAAAGCTTTAGCGGAACTTGACGGAAACGCTGCTATGGCAGAGTTAAAGGAAAATGGATTTATCACTTTGAAGTCTGTCAGTGATGATGTAAAATTAGCAGAGGAAGATCTGTTAATTACAATGACACAGATGGAAGGTTATGTAACGGAGGGGGACAATACAGTAACCGTTGTCCTTGATACCAACTTAACACCGGAGTTAATTGAAGAAGGATTTGTGCGTGAGATCATCAGCAAGATCCAGACCATGAGAAAAGAAGCAGGATTCGAAGTGATGGATAAGATCATGATCTCTTATCAGGCAGATGACAAAGTGGCTGCCATCTTTGACAAATATGGTGATGCGATCAAAGCAGATGTACTCGGACTTGATGTTGTAGCTGGCAGTGTGGATGGATACGAGAAAGAATGGAATATTAATGGGGAAACCGTTCTTTTAGGTGTAAAAAAAGGAGAGTAAGGAAATGTCTAAAACAGCAGCAGTCTTCAATAAGAAAAAATTTATCAATGATGTAACAGAGACAGTCCGTCATATGTATCGCAAACAGTTAAAAGAAGCAAGCCAGCAGGAGATTTTCCAGGCGGTATCCTACGTCGTAAAAGACGTTGTGATCGATGACTGGCTGGCAACCCAGCAGGCATTTGACGATCAGGATCCAAAGATTGTCTATTATATGTCAATGGAATTTCTGATGGGCCGTGCGCTTGGAAATAACCTGATCAATTTAAAAGCTTACAAAGAAGTGAAAGAAGCTCTGGAAGAAATCGGACTGAATCTTGACGTGATCGAAGATCAGGAGCCGGATCCTGCACTCGGAAACGGTGGTCTTGGACGTCTTGCAGCATGCTTTATGGAATCACTGGCAACACTCGGATACGCAGCTTACGGCTGCGGTATCCGTTACCGTTATGGTATGTTCAAACAGCAGATTTCGGATGGTTTTCAGGTAGAGGTACCGGATAACTGGTTAAAGAATGGCTACCCATTCGAACTTCGCAGACCGGAGTATTCCTACGAGATCAAATTCGGCGGCTATGTCCGTACCGAAGACATGGGAAATGGCAACACCAGATTTATCCATGAAGGCTATCAGTCCGTTATGGCGATTCCATACGATATGCCGATCGTAGGATATGATAATCATATGGTAAATACGCTGATGATCTGGGATGCAGAGCCTAAGGAAGGTTTCCAGTTAGATTCCTTTGATAAAGGAGATTATAACAAAGCGGTAGAGCAGGAAAACCTTGCACGTAACCTGGTGGAAGTCCTTTATCCGAATGACAATCATATTCAGGGAAAAGAACTTCGTTTAAAACAGCAGTATTTCTTCGTATCTGCAAGTTTACAGCGTGCGATCGCAAGATTCAAAAAGCATCATGAGGATATCCATCAGCTGCCTGAGAAAGCAGTATTCCAGATGAATGATACACATCCGACGGTTGCAGTGGCAGAGTTAATGCGTATTTTGCTGGATGAGGAAGGCTTAAGCTGGGAGGATGCGTGGGATATCACAACCCACTGTGTTGCTTATACCAACCATACCATTATGGCTGAGGCTCTCGAAAAATGGCCGATCGAGATTTTCCAGAGACTGCTTCCGCGTGTATATCAGATCGTGGAAGAGATCAACCGCCGTTTTGTTTTACAGATCCAGGAGCAGTATCCGGGCAACAATGAAAAAATTGCAAAAATGGCAATTTTATATGATGGTCAGGTAAAAATGGCGCATCTTGCGATCGTTGCAGGTTATTCTGTCAACGGTGTTGCCAGACTGCACACAGAGATTTTGAAAAAAGAGCAGTTAAAAGATTTCTATGAGATGATGCCGCAGAAGTTCAATAACAAAACCAATGGTATCACACAGAGACGTTTCTTAGCACATGCGAACCCGCTTCTGGCTGACTGGGTGACAGCACATGTGGGAGAAGGCTGGATCACAGACCTTTCTCAGATCAGGAAACTTGCGCCTTATGCAGATGATAAAAAAGCACAGCAGGAGTTTCTGAAGATCAAGCACCAGAATAAAGTGCGCCTTGCAAAATATATCAAAGAGCACAATGGAATTGATGTTGATCCGGATTCCATCTTTGATGTACAGGTAAAACGTCTTCATGAGTACAAACGTCAGCTGTTGAATATCCTTCATGTTATGTATCTCTATAATGAGATCAAAGAGCATCCGGATATGGAATTTGTTCCAAGAACATTCATTTTTGGCGCAAAGGCAGCAGCCGGTTATAAAAATGCAAAACTTACCATTAAACTGATCAACAGCGTCGCAGAAGTGATCAACAATGATAAGAGTATCAATAATAAGATCAAAGTGGTATTTATCGAGGACTACAAAGTTTCCAATGCAGAGTGGATCTTTGCAGCAGCAGATGTCAGCGAGCAGATTTCAACTGCGAGTAAAGAGGCATCCGGTACCGGTAATATGAAGTTCATGTTAAACGGTGCCCTGACACTTGGAACGATGGACGGTGCGAATGTAGAGATGTACGAGGAAGTCGGACCGGATAATATGTTTATTTTCGGTATGAGCTCTGACGAAGTGATCGCACATGAGCATAACCGTGATTATGATCCGATGCAGATTTTCAACACGGATCAGGATATCCGCAAAGTTCTGACACAGTTAGTGAACGGATTCTACTCACCGAACGACTCCGAACTTTTCCGTGACCTGTACAATTCACTGCTGAATACACACAGCACACAGTATGCGGATACTTACTTCATTCTTGCAGACTTCCGTTCTTATGCAGAAGCGCAGAAGAAGATCATGGAGTATTACAAGAACAAGAGCGCCTGGGCAAAGAGCGCTATCTTAAACACTGCACATTCCGGCAAGTTCTCATCCGACAGAACGATTCAGGAATATGTGGATGATATCTGGCATTTACCGAAGGTGAATGTGGTTGTGGAATCATAGGATAAGAAAATAAAATTACAAAAAGGATTGTTTCTCTATACATAGGAGAGATAATCCTTTTTTATTGTAAATAATCAAAAAAATCAAGTAAAATAATATTGAAATTCAAGTGAAAAATGAATTATAAATAAATTAACCTTAATACGCGTATGGTTGTGAAAGAAAAAAGTGTAAATATAGGGAGGTTTTAAACATGAAAAATAAAGTGATTGCATTTATAATGATAGCGATGATGGCTGCTGGGTTGTTAGCAGGTTGTGGAAGTAATACATCAGACTTGGATCAAAATGTATCTGGTACTGAGTCTACAGCAGAGAAAAAGAGTGCGGACACAATTCAGGTAGAGTATTGGACAGCTCCAAATGAAAATCAATTTGAATACTGGTCAGCAAAAGCAGAGTCTTATAATCAGGAAAAACATCAGATTGATGGAAAAACAATAGTTGTTAATGTTTCAATGATTCCAGAGACAACATCTTCGGAAGCAGCAATTCAGAATGCATTGGCTACAGATTCTGCACCCGCTATTTCAGAGAACATTAACAATTCATTTATGGTAACATTGGCAGATTCAGGATGTGTTTATGATATACAGGATGAAGAATGGTATAAACAGATTATTACTACCAAAGCTTTAGATGAGGGAGTAACATCTACCTGGGCGTATGAAGGAAAACAGTATGTTATTCCGGTTTACATTAATCCAATTTGTCTGATTTGGAATCAAAAGGCTCTGGATGTATTAGGATGTGAAGTGCCTGCAACTCTGGATGAATTTAAAGCAGTTATTCAGAAATTTGTGGATAATAAAGATAAAATGAAAGAAATAGGTGTAGAATTTACAACTGTTGGATCATATTTTGCTAACTCAAGTGATTACTGGAATAGAAATTATGATTTTTTTATGATTTATGATGCGTTGGGCGGTGGTGAACTTTATAATGGCAATACACTTTGTATTGATCCGACAATTGCTAAGGATGCTTTTGAATTCTGGGGGATGTTAGGAAATACGATGTGTATTGAAGAAATCCCTGATGCATGGACAACAGCAGATGAGTATTGCTCATTATTTGGATTTGGATATCCGTGGGAGCTTGGTACATATACAGAAAATGGTAAAATATATGGTACCGATTACACATTTGGACCAACAATCGTAAAACAACAAGGTGACGAACCGGCATACTATTCTGATTCTAAAGGAATTGTATTTTATAAAGATAATAATATTACAGATGAAATACATAATGGGGCTGTAGATTTTGTTTCATGGGTATATAATGAGGAAAACTGTGCGCAGACAGATGCGGACTGGTTGGCTGCAACTAAGATGTTACCGGTAAGAGGAGATATTTCTTCAAATGATGCATTTGCTTCCGCTCTTGATGAAATGCCAGCGTTGGTATTTCTTGCAGATGCTATTCCAAATGCAGTTGCGGGTCCAACACATGCAAAATCATCTGATATGTATACAGCGCTTGGAGAAAAAGGTTTTGTACCTTATATTCAAGATGCGGTAGCAAATGATGTATTTGATACATTAGATGCATCTTCTTATGTGGAAGCAGCTTTAAATGCAGTAAAGACAGCAGGTAATCTGGATTAATATCATTATTGCAAACCGGATTTTTGATTAGTAAATTATTACTGATCTTGGAATGTTGTCACAATAAGAAAAATTAGACTTATTGTGACAACATTTTGCATATAGAAGGGAGGCAGATGAAGAAATTGAAAAAAACAAATAAACCATTAAGGACTCGTGATAAGAAAAGAGAAAATCTGATAGGCTGGCTGTTTTGTTCTCCATATTTTTTGTATACGATTGTTATGTTTTTGATACCATTAATCTGGGCAGTATGGCTGTCAACGATGGATTGGAATTTAATGTCGGAAAATCGTATTTTTGTAGGAATAAAAAACTTTATTGATTTATTTTCAGATGAGGCAGTCAAAAGAGCCTTTCTGAATTCATTCAGATATCTTATACCGATTGTATTTTTGTGTGTGGCAGGTGGTATGGGTATAGCTTTGGTTGTAAATGAATTGCCAGAAAGAATCAAAGGAGCTGCTTCAGTGGTAATGTTTATTCCTTATCTGACTTCAGGTGTTGCAACAGCAGTATTGGTTAAGTATATGTTTGCCTACAATTCTGTATTAAATATATTTTTGAGAGATCATTTTAATCTAAAAATTTCGTGGTTTACTGACAAGAAAGCAGCATTCTGTATTATTGTGGGGATTGTTGTATGGAAATGCTGTGGATATTATGCGATGTTTTTTTTGTCTGCATTGCAGGGGATATCTGAAGAAATATTAGAAGCAGCAAGTTTGGATGGGGCAACTGGTATGCGACAGTTTTTTTGTATTAAACTTCCGTTAATGCTGCCAAGTATTTCATCAGTTACTGCACTTGCCGCAGGACTTGCACTTGGAATCTATACAGAACCTTATCTTTTGACAAGTGGAGGACCATCTGGGGCTACAACGTCTTGGATTCTTGAAATTTATTATTCTGCTTTTACTAATTTTAGATCTGGATATGGAACTGCAATGGCGATTTTATATGCAATAGAAATTTTTATTATTTTAAAATTGATAGATTTTATCATGAACAAGCTAATACAGAAATTTGGATGTTAGGGAGGCAGAATGGATATGAAAAAAATGAAAGTGTCAAAAATCATTATTATTGTGATAGTGGTACTTTTAATGGTGTTTTCCATATACCCATTGATTTACCTAGTATTGCAGTCCCTTGCACCATGGGGTGAAGTAGATCAGAAATTAATTCCATCACAGTTGACATTACGCAGTTATGTACAGCTTTTTACTTCTTCGGGAAGTCAAAACTCGTTTACATGGATCAGGGCATTATTGAATTCATTTTTTGTGTGTATTGTTACAACAGCTGTATCTATTGCGACAGGATTATTAGTTGGATTTTCATTAACAAAATTATCTGGTTTTAAAGGGAAAAAAATTGTAATGAATACTTTACTATTTCAGATGTTTTTTCCAGTGGTTATGTTATTGGTTCCAAGATACGTTATTATGAAAAATTTTACAAATACATATACGGGAATGTTATTGCCGATGATTGTTTCAACCTGGGCAGTTTTTATGTATATTAACTATTTCAGAACACTGCCAGATGCAGTATTTGAGGCAGCTAAGATTGATGGAGCAGGAGCATTTAAAACGCTATGGTATATTGCATTACCATCAACAAAATCAATTACAACAATTGTTGCCCTAACAGTATTTATGGGACGATGGAATGAATTAATGTGGGACATGATTATAAGTCCAAATGAGAGGTATCAGACATTGAATGTTATTTTGTCTACAAAAATTAATATGCTTGTTCAGCAACAGGGAGTTTTATATGCGGCTTCTGTATTATTGATTTTACCCATTGTAATCCTTTTTCTTATATTTTCCAGATATTTTAAAGAAGGAATTAATTTTATGCTGAAATAAGAAGGGGTAGAGTATATGAAACCAACCATGAAGGCAATTGCACAAACGTTGAATTTATCCATTAATGCGGTATCACTTGCTTTAAATGACAAATCTGGAGTTAGCGAGGATACAAGAAATAGGATATTGGAAACGGCAGAAAAAATGGGCTATTTCGAATACAAAGCAAAATATAGGAAAACTTTTTCGAGTAAGCATATCGGACTGTTGATAATGAAAAAGAATTATAGAACAAGGTTTTATTCCAAAGTGCTATACGGAATAGAAAAAGAGGCAAATGAGTTAGGGTACTATGTTATTGTGAAATTTTTGGATGATGAGGAACTTTGGACAAGTATGGATGAAAAAAAATTCTGTGGACTTTTAGTGGTTGGAGTTGTAGAAGAAGCCACATTAGAAAAACTCAACAGATATCATTTGCCAATCGTACTGGTTGATACTACTTCCTATAAAATTCCTTTGGATTGCATTTTGACTGATAACCGTATAGGAACATATGAATCTGTTAATTATCTTCTTGAACAAGGGTATGAGGAGATTGGCTTTTTTGGAGAGTTTACATATTCACATAGTTTTAAAGAACGTTACTGGGGGTATTTGGAAGCACTCATGGAAAAGTATAAAGATCTTTCGGTAGTCAATCAAATTAGCAAAAAATATTCGATTTTAGATAAAATGGATCATTACGTGATTGATTATGATGTAGATGCAATTGTAAATATGATTAGGAAAAGAGATGTATTAGCAAAAGCATATCAGTGTGCAAATGACGAAACAGCCAATATTCTATGTGCAGCGTTAAAAATATTAGGATTGCGGATACCGGAAGATATTGCAATTATTGGATTTGATGATTCAGAACATGCTAATATGATGGTTCCTAAATTAACAACCTCCCATGTAAAACGAACACGGATGGGACAGGAAGCTGTCGATAAACTGGTATGGAGATTAAATCATAAAAAGGCAACGACGAGTAAAATTATGATACCAGTAGAACTTATTTTAAGAAATTCAACAAGGAGATATGAAAATGAGCAATAAAGCATTTCAAATAGTGGAAAGAAAAATTTATGAGAGTAGCAAATTGAAATTTGCAGGAGTGGATGGATATGATGTATACAATTGTAGTATTCCATTTCTTCATCAGGGAAAGAAATATATTTTTGGACGAGTAGAAAAAAGAAATGAATGGGCAGAATCTTTTGTTTATTTGTTTGAAGAAACCGGAAAAGATAGTTATGAGGTAGTAAAGGATAGTACACCGTATCAGTTGGAAGATCCATATGTGATGTTTCTGGGGAATGAAATTATTTTAGGTGGCACACATGTTACAAAAATGAGTGGAGAAATTGAGTCTGTATATGGATATTTTTACAGAGGTATGGACTTGAAACATCTTACGTATTTTACAACAGGACCAAAAGGAATGAAAGATATTCGTCTTGTGAAATTAAAAAATGGAAAAATTGGTGTTTTTTCGCGCCCTAGGAATGAAAAAATTGCTGAGAAATATGGTTCGGAATCTATGATAGGATTTGCTGTTATTGATCGTATCGAGGACTTGAATGCAGAGGTAATCGTAAATGCAAAATATATTCATGGAATTTTTGAAAATGGGCAGTGGGGAGGATGTAATCAGGCATACTTATTTGATAATGGAAAAATTGGAGTAATTGGACATCTTAGTGATAAAATTTATGATGAGAAGGGAAATGAAATCCTTTCGTATAAGAATATTTCGTTTGTTTTTAATCCGGAGACATATGGGGTAGAGGATTTAAAAATTATTGCTACAAGGGCAGATTATCCAGATGGACCAGCGAAAATGCCGAATTTGGTTGATTGTGCGTTTACCAGTGGAATCGAAATGGAAAAAGATGGAAAAGTAAACCTTTACAGTGGAATTGGTGATTGTGAGGAAGGAAGGATTTTAATTGAAAATCCATTTGCAAATTTTGGCAATATTGTAAGTTTGTTGGAATTTTAACAATTTTGATTTGTTCAGGGAGAACAAGACATAAGATGGAGAGAATATATTTAGATGATGTATGGGTGATGCAGGATTGCTCAACAGGTATTTGTTATAGATCAAAAGTTCCTGGCAGTGTGGTAAAAACATTATTAGAACATAATGTCATGCAACACCCATATGTTCGTATGAATGAAAAAAAATGGTTAAGCAAACTGAATGGGGATTTTTGTTTTTACAGAGAATTTGAAGTAGAAGAAAAATTTCTGAATCTGGCACATATTGAACTGGTATGTTTTGGAATTGATACATTGGCAGATATTTATATCAATGGACAATTGATAAAACAGGTAAATAATATGCACAGAACATGGAAAATCTATTGCCGGGATTATCTGATTTGTGGAAAAAATGAGATTAAAATTTATTTTTATTCGCCATTAATATATTTAGAAAATTATGTTCCACAAAACGAGCCGGATATTGGATTTAAAGCAGAAGGGGCAATCAGTGGTCATCAGCATATACGAAAAGCACACTCTATGTTTGGATGGGATTGGGGGATTCAACTTCCAGACAGTGGAATTTGGAGAAAAGTTGAAATTCAGGCATATCAGTCTGCAAAGTTAGGATGCGCTTTTGTGAAACAAAATCATGAAAAGCATTATGTGAAACTGTCAATCTGTGTTCCGGTTATTAGATATGACCAAAAAGATGATAGGAAACTATTCGTTCGTGTAGAAATCAAAGAGCCAAATGGAAGCAATATCGTGTTGGAAAAAGAAGCGTCAAATGGAAATAACTATTTTGATGTGTTTATAGAAAATCCGCAATTGTGGTGGCCAAACGGATATGGAGAGCAGCCTCTTTATACAATAGACTATTCTTTGAAAGTTTTACAACAATCTAAAATGCTGGAACATGAAAATAAAACATTGCGGATTGGATTGAGAACGCTTACTGTCAGTCAGGAGAATGATGTTTATGGACAGGAATTCTGTCTGATGATTAATGGTGTAAAAATTTTTGCAAAGGGTGCTGACTGGATACCGGAAGACGCTGTTTATCCTGATATTACAAAAAATAAAATTGAGTATCTTATACATTCAGCAGTGCAGGCTAATTTTAATACAATACGTATCTGGGGTGGTGGATATTATCCATCAGATGATTTTTATGACAAGTGTGATGAGGCGGGACTGATCGTATGGCAGGATCTAATGTTTGCATGTAATACATATGATGTAACAGAGGAATTTGAGACAAATATAGTACAAGAGATACAGGATAATCTTATCCGTATCCGTCATCATGCATCATTGGGAATTTTATGTGGAAATAATGAGATTGAATGGACATGGGCAGATTGGGATAAGGGAAAAAAGAATGATATTCTGAACATTCAGGCAGAATATATCAGAATGTTTGAACATATTATTCCAGAAGTGTTGAATAAAATAGAATATGATACTTTTTTTTGGAAATCATCGCCATCATCTGGTGGAACATATGATGAACCAAATAATGATAGCGTCGGTGATGTGCATTATTGGGGGGTATGGCATGGAATGGAGCCGTTTACGGAATACAGAAAGCACTATTTCAGATTTTGTTCAGAATTTGGATTTCAGTCATTTCCGTGCAGTAAAACGGTAAATTGTTTTACAGTGGAGCAGGATCGAAATATTTTTTCAGAGGTAATGGAATGTCATCAAAAAAACGGAAACGCAAATTCCAAAATATTAAATTATTTGTCTGCTTATTTTCGATACCCGGACTCGTTTGAAAATCTATTATATGTGACACAGATACAGCAGGCGGTTGCAATAAAAACAGGAGTAGATCATTGGAGAAAAAACAGGGGCAGATGCATGGGGGCAATTTATTGGCAGTTAAATGATAATTGGCCGGTAGCATCATGGTCAAGTATTGACTATTATGGAAGATGGAAAGCATTACATTACTTTGCAAGGCATTTTTTTGCACAGCGTGCAGGAATTCTTACTATATCAGGCATGAATGCAGAACTTGCAGTCTTAAATGAAAATAGATATCCATGGAAAGGGATGTGCTATCTTAGATTGCGAAATATGTGTGCGCAGATATTTGAAGAGGAAATATATCTATTTGAAGTTGGGGCATTGTCATCAAAAACTATAGCGACTACTAATTACATAAGATGGAGCGAACAGAAGAATAATCTTGTTGTAGAAGCAGTCTTTACAGATGAACAGGAAAATGTAATTTCAGTGGAGTATGATTATTTTGTGCCATATAAATACTTGCAAATCGATAAGGATGACATTTGTGTTAGTATAGAAGAAAAAGAGCAGTTATTTGAAATAACGTTAAAAACCAAGGTGATGGCACTTTTTGTGGAAGTATATTTTGAATCATTTGATGTGGTTCTTAGTGATAATTTTATGACGATTCCTGATAAAAAGACGATAGCATTTGAAAAAAGTGATGTGCCAATGCAATATAGGAGTGTAGAAGCTATTTTGGATAACATAAGAATTCGCAGTTTGAGAGATACCTATTAAGATAAGTGATTTTTGAGGGTGGAAAAGGAGAAAATATGTTGATTGGTGGCATTGAAGCAGGTGGAACAAAAATGATATGTGCGGTAGGAGATGAAGATGGTAAATTGATTGACCGGATAACAATTCCTACAGAACAGCCAGAAACGACAGTCCCTGAAATGATTCGTTATTTAAAAAAATGGAATCTGGAAGCACTTGGAATTGCCTGTTTTGGACCAGTAGATTTGAATAAAGATTCTGAAACATATGGTTTCATTACGGAGACACCAAAGAAAGAATGGAAAAATTTTCCTATGGTAAGAACATTTGAAACAGAGCTAGGAATTCCCATAGGATTTGACACAGATGTAAATGGTGCAGTTCTGGGGGAAGTTAAGTATGGTGCTGCAAAAGGATGTGAGTGTGCAATCTATATTACAATCGGAACTGGTGTGGGTGTAGGAGTTTATTGTAATGGAAAACTGCTTCACGGTCTTGCGCATCCGGAAGGAGGGCATATTTTTATTCCAAAACATCCAAAGGATCAATATGAAGGAAATTGTCCATATCATAAGCAGTGTTTTGAAGGGCTGGCATGTGGCCCTGCGATTGAAAAACGTTGGGGAAAAAAAGTAGTAAATTTATCTGGACAAAAAGAAGTTTGGGAGCTGGAGGCTTATTATATTGCAGAGGCAATTACTAATTATATATTAACTTATTCACCACAAAAAATTATTTTATGGGGAGGGGTCATGCATCAAGAATATTTATTTAAAATGGTACGCCAAAAGACTAAGGAATTATTGAATGGGTATATCCGCAATAATATGATTTTGGAACAGATGGAACACTACATTGTGGCACCAAAATTAGGAGAAAATCCGGGGATTATTGGGGCACTTTGTCTCGGAATGAAGGCTATAAGAAAAGATTTATAGTTATACTGATTGTATTCTATCTTGAAAAGATGTTGAAATCGAGTGATTTGACACATGCTAATTCAATGATCAATGAAATCGGAGAATTAGTACTAAATGCTCGTCGGCGTGTGGCAGTACAAGTAAACACAGAAGTATTATCTACTTATTGGAATGTAGGAAAAATACTACTAAGGACAGTATAGCTGCTGAATATGAGCTGGGCGGTATGCCCAATAATATTTTTACTTCGTGCTATGTTTCTTATATTCCAAATAAAGAGCAGCTTATCGCACAGGTAGAAGCTGTTTTGGATGAGTGGAACAAGTCGAAAAAAGAATAATAGATGAAAAATGGGGCTGTCGCACTAAGTGCACAGCCCCTTTTGCATGAAAAAATTGTTGTTTTGGTGCATTGATCAAACAAAATTATTATAGTAAAATATCAGAAAAATCGGAAAGGATATTGTGCAAATAAAAAAGGAAACGAGCACGCCGCTTGAGTAAAAACTGTACGGTAGAAAACTTCGTTTCCTTGAATTGCATTCTAGCAGACAATAGGATGATTGTCAATCCGGGTTTTCAAAGCTACCTCATGTCTGAACAGCACAAGTTTTTTTTGAAATATGTAAAAATGTTGCATGATTCTTGTGAATTGTTGCAATATGAGGTGAATTAGTTGCAAAGTGCAGTTTATGCGTTATAATTTAGAAAAAAGAACGTGATAAATTTTAATATAGAAGAAAAAGCAGAAGCCACGATCCGGACAGCTGCATTTTCTTCAGAAAAACAAGGAGGATTTTATGATCTGGGAAGATGTATTAGCAAAATTTAAAGAGTTATTCGGGGATGAGGGTGAAATCGGTGTTTATTTTGCACCGGGACGTGTGAACATGATCGGTGAGCATACCGATTACAACGGAGGACACGTTTTCCCTTGTGCACTCACCATTGGTACATATGGTGTTGCAAGAAAAAGAGATGACAAGAAACTTCGTTTCTATTCCATGAATTTTGAGCAGCTCGGTGTGATCGAGTCCTCAGTAGAAGGTTTAAAGCCGGAAAAAGAAGCTGACTGGACGAACTATCCAAAGGGAGTTATGTGGGCGTTTGGCGAGAAGGGAATGAAAGTAGAGCAGGGCATGGATCTTGTTTTATTTGGTAATATTCCAAACGGCTCCGGACTTTCTTCTTCTGCATCAGTTGAAGTTCTGACCGGATATATTTTAAAAGATATGTTTGGATTCGACGTGACAAATCAGGATCTTGCGCTGATCGGACAGTTCTCTGAAAATAAATTCAACGGCGTAAACTGTGGTATCATGGATCAGTTTGCGATTGCAATGGGAAAAGCAGGTCATGCGATTTTCCTTGACACAGCAACTTTAAAATATGAGTATGCACCGATCAAACTGGAAAATGCAAAGATCGTGATCTCCTGCAGCAACAAAAAACGTGGGCTTGGAGATTCCAAATACAATGAGAGAAGAAGTGAGTGTGAGACTGCGCTGGCAGAACTCCAAAAAGTCGTTAAAATTGATTCCCTCGGTGATCTCACAGAGGAACAGTTTGAACAGTACAAAGATGCGATCAAAGATCCTGTCAGAGTAAAACGTGCAAAACATGCTGTCTATGAGAACCAGAGAACCATCAAGGCAGTGGAGGCATTGAAGAATAATGATGTTACTCTGTTTGGCGAGTTGATGAACGCCTCCCATGTTTCCCTTCGTGATGATTACGAAGTAACCGGTATCGAGCTTGACACATTGGTGGAGGAAGCATGGAAAGTAGACGGAGTGATCGGTTCCCGCATGACAGGTGCAGGATTTGGCGGATGTACCGTCAGCATCGTAAAGGATGAGGCAGTGGATTCCTTTATTGAAAAAGTAGGTGCTGCTTACAAAGATAAAATCGGTTACGCTGCTGATTTCTATGTAGTTGAGATCGGTGACGGTCCAGTAAAATTGGATTAATAATTCTTATAGATAATTGCGAAACTCATAAATAAGTAGATTTAAATTGTGAAAAATTGACAAAAGCTTGAGAAGACACTGGGGAGCCGCCGGTTCTTAGAAGTCAGATTCTGTATTTCATTCTGATTTATCAGAATTGAAATACAGGAGATGAGTTCTTAGTACCGTTGCGAGCGACACGTAGCGGAAGCGTGTCTTCGAAAATTTTGTTAATTCTTCACAATTGTTACAACCTAAATCAGAGTTTCGCAATTATCTAAATAATTCTTAAATAAAGAGGATAACACAATGATTCAGGAAAGAATTTTAGAATTGACAGAATATGGTCTTGTGACCGGGCTGGTAGAGCCGGAAGACAGGCGATTTACCATTAACCGCCTGTTAGAACTTTTTCATCTGGATGAATTAGACGATGAAGTGGCAGCAGCCTATGCAAAGAGAACTCCGATGACACAGGAGAGTGCAGAGGCAGCATTGGAAGACATCTTAAATGAGATGCTCGATTATGCGGCAGAAGATGGACTGATGCCGGAAGATACGATCACATACAGAGACTTATTTGATACAAAGATCATGGGCATGCTTGTGCCAAGACCAAGTGAAGTGATCAAAAAATTCCAGGCACTCTATCAGATCAGCCCAAAGGAGGCAACTGACTATTTTTACAAATTAAGCAGGGATACAAACTACATTCGTAGATATCGTATCAAAAAAGACCAGAAATGGACTGCAGATACCGAGTTTGGAACATTGGATATCACCATCAATCTCTCCAAACCGGAAAAAGATCCGAAGGCGATCGCAGCAGCCAAGCTTGCAAAACAGAGCGGTTATCCAAAATGCCTTCTGTGCAAAGAAAACGAGGGATATGCAGGACGTGTGAACCATCCGGCAAGACAGAACCACAGGATCATTCCGGTAACGATCAACCACAGTGACTGGTTTTTCCAGTATTCACCATATGTTTACTACAATGAGCACTGTATCGTTTTTAACGCAGAGCATACACCGATGAAAATCGAGAAAGCAACCTTTGGAAAACTGTTGGATTTTGTAGAGCAGTTCCCACATTACTTTGTCGGATCGAATGCTGACCTTCCGATCGTTGGTGGATCTATTTTGAGCCACGATCATTTTCAGGGTGGACATTATGAGTTCGCTATGGCAAAAGCACCGGTGGAAAAAGAGCTGGTCTTCAAGGGATTTGAGGATGTGAAAGCCGGAATCGTAAAATGGCCAATGTCCGTGATCCGTATCAGCGCACCACAAAAAGAGCGCCTGATCGAGCTCGCAGATAAGATTTTACTTGCATGGAGAGGTTATACGGATGAAGATGCATTTATTTTTGCAGAGACAGAGGGCGAACCACACAACACGATCACTCCTATCGCAAGAAAACGCGGCAATGATTATGAGTTAGATCTTGTACTCCGCAACAATATCACGACGGAGGAGCATCCGCTGGGTGTTTACCATCCACATGCAAAACTTCATCACATCAAAAAAGAAAACATTGGTCTGATCGAGGTTATGGGACTTGCAGTGCTTCCAGCCAGATTAAAAGATGAGATGGCTGCATTGGAGCAGGCAATCTTAGACGGCGCAGAAATCCGTGAGGATGAAGTTCTTGCAAAACATGCAGACTGGGTGGAGGAATTTCTGCCGAAGTATGGATTTACGGCAGGAAGCGGCCTGGAAGGTGAGATTACACCGGAAAAATTACATGAGATCATTCAGACAGAAATCGGTCTTGTGTTCAAAGAAGTTTTATTGGACGCAGGTGTTTACAAATGCACAGAGGAAGGCAGAAAAGCGTTCCAGAAGTTCGTAGATACCGTCAATGCATAAAAATACAGGGGAGTATTTTTAATAAACAAAAACTGTCCGGGGCAGTATCCGTAAGGAAAATGTCCTGTGGCAGTTTTCTTTTTTTATCTATTTACTTTCATACAGTATTGTTGTAAAGTAATAATTGTTCCGTGGATCTGCACATTTACGGTGCAGACCGCAGAAAAATGACTCGAGAGTAAGAAAACAGTGAGGAAGAGAATATGATTTCACAGAAAATACAGAAGGCATTGCAGGGAAGTTCTGCGATCCGTGCAATGTTTGTAGAGGGAAATGAACTTGCCGCCAGGGTGGGAAGAGAGAACGTGTATGATTTTTCATTGGGGAATCCTGCAACACCGGCTCCGGCAGCATTGAACGAGGCAATTAAGCAACTGGTGGATGAGACCGATCCGCTGGTTTTACATGGATATATGGACAATGCCGGTTACCCGGATGTCCGTCAGGCGGTTGCAGAGAACTTAAACAAGCGTTTTGGAACTGCATTTACTTCCCATAATATTGTGATGACAGTGGGAGCAGCGGGAGGATTGAACATTATTTTTAAAACAATCTTAGATCCGGGTGACGAGGTGATCGTGTTCGCCCCGTATTTTGGAGAGTACAAGAGTTATGCAGCCAATTTTGATGCGGAAGTCGTGGAGGTAGCGCCGGATTTTGAAACATTCCAGCCAGATTTGACTGCATTGGAAAAAGCGATCAATGAAAAGACCAAGGCAGTGATCGTGAACACACCAAACAATCCGACCGGTGTGATCTATCATGAAGAAACCATGAAAAAGATGGCTGAGATTCTGGAAAAGAAGGAAAAAGAGATTGGACACGAAATTTATCTGATTTCCGATGAGCCTTACCGTGAACTTGTCTACGATGGAAATCAAGAGGATTTCCTCACAAAGTATTACAGGAATACCATTGTGGGTTATTCCTTCAGCAAATCTCTTTCCCTTCCGGGTGAACGTATCGGATATGTGATCGTTCCGGATGAGGTGGAGAACGCAGATCAGGTCATTGACGGCATTGTTGTTTCTAACCGTACCCTCGGTTTTGTGAATGCGCCATCCCTGCTTCAGAAAGCAGTTGCAAAATGTCTGGATGAGAAAACCAATCTGGCATTTTATGATGAAAACAGAAAGATGTTATACGAAGGACTGCAAAAGCTAGGTTTTCACTGCATCAAACCGGAAGGCGCTTTTTATATGTGGGTAAAATCTCCGGATGCAGACGAAGAAAAATTTGTTGCAGCAGGTAAAAAATACAATATCATCATGGTAAAGGGCAGCGCATTCGGATGTGCAGGCTATGTCCGTCTTGCTTACTGTGTTTCCCATGAGACGGTGAAAAATGCCCTGACTGCGTTTGAAAAACTGGCAGAAGATTACGGATTGTATACAGAATGAAATGAGCAGATTGTAATGAATTTGTGAAATATATCAGGAAAATCGAGAGAGTGGAGAGAGTAAAATTTATGAGTAACTGGGAAGAATATGTAAGAACAGTGGAACCGTATGTTCCGGGAGAACAGCCAAACCAGCCGGACATGATCAAATTGAATACCAACGAAAATCCATATCCGCCCGCACCGGGAGTGGTAGAGGCTCTGAAGAACTTTGATACAGATAAGCTGCGGCTTTATCCGGAACCGACCTGCAAAGTGTTGGTCGATGCGATCGCAGATTATTATGGAATCAGGAGCAGTCAGGTATTTACCGGTGTCGGTTCTGATGATGTGCTTGCCATGATATTTATGACGTTTTTTAACAGCAAAAAGCCGATCCTGTTTCCGGATATCACCTATTCTTTTTATGATGTGTGGGCAGATATGCTTCGGATCCCATTTGAGACAAAAGCGTTAGATGATGATTTTCAGATAAGAAAAGAGGACTATTATGGGGACAACGGCGGCGTGGTGTTCCCAAATCCGAATGCACCGACCGGAATCCTCATGCCGCTCTCAGAGATCGAGGATATCATTGCACACAACCGCGATGTGATCGTAGTTGTGGATGAGGCATACATTGATTTTGGCGGGGTGTCTGCGCTGCCTCTGATCGAAAAATATGACAATCTTCTCGTGGTACAGACCTTTTCAAAATCGCATTCCCTGGCAGGTATGCGGCTTGGCTTTGCGATGGGAAATGAAAAGCTGATCCGGTATATCAATGATGTGAAATATTCTTTCAATTCCTACACGCTCAATCAGACAGCGCTTGTACTTGGTGTGCAGGCAATCAGGGACAGGGAGTATTTTGAGGAAACCTGTGCGAAAGTCATCGCTACAAGGGAATGGACGAAGTGCGAACTGAAAAAACTTGGATTTTCTTTTGGGGATTCCATGAGCAACTTTATTTTTGCAACACATGAAAGAGTTCCTGCAAAAGAAATATTTGAAGCACTCCGGGAGCATAACATTTTCGTGCGCTATTTTTCCAAGCCGAGAATTAGCAATTATCTGCGTATCAGCATCGGAACCCAGCAGGAGATGGAGCGTCTGACCGCTTTTCTGGCTGTTTTTCTGGGAGAATAACAGGATGCCGTCAGGTATAAATTAAAGTTATAGTTAATATGAAAATAAGTGTTGCTTTTTCGACTGGATTCGACTATTATAGAATTTGCATCTGTAACACTTTAGTGTGTAAAACAGATATTTACTTTAAAACTTTACTATGATAAAATGTGCGTAGATTGGAAGTTTCTGATTATAGTAAAAGATGATATCATTTTGATTTATGAGAAGGAGAAAGTAAAATGAGCAAGAAACTAAGGACCGAGGCAGTAGACCATCTTTTTGATGCGATTTTAAGCCTGGAAAACAGAGAAGAATGTTATACTTTTTTTGAAGATGTCTGCACTGTGAATGAACTGCTTTCCTTATCACAGCGATTTGAGGTTGCCAAGATGCTGCGCGACCAGAAAACATATCTTGATATTGCAGAGAAAACAGGTGCTTCCACAGCGACCATCAGCCGTGTAAACCGTTCTTTGAATTATGGGAATGACGGATATGACATGGTATTTGCCAGAATGGCTGCATCAGAGACAAACGAAGCGTAAAACAGAATAGAAAAACCCGGAAAAAAAGAAAAACCCGGAGCTGCACGGATCATGTCTGGTATAGACAGTGTTCCATTCAGCACCGGGTTTTATTTTTCTTTTTTGGAAGGATCTTTTTCTTCGTGCAGCATCTGATCGACAATGCGCTCGATAATTGTTTTTTTCAGGTAGACATCATAGCTTAACATGCAGATAAAACTGAATGTCCGTAAAAGCTCTGCATCCTCACCTTCCATGCCCTCAAAAGTTTTCATGGAGGTGTTAAACTTCTTTGCAAGGTCTTTCATGATATTTAAGGTTTCCTGATGCTCCAGACCGAACACTTCTTTATAGATATCCTCAAGACTCATCTCGGAGCTGCCTTTTCCAAAATATCTGCCCGTGATCGGATTTAAGATACTCTGGATGTCACTGATGCTTAAGATACTTTTAAAATAGTAGATAAAGATCAAAGTCAGCACATGTTCTTTGGAATATTTTTTCTTTTCAGGTGGAGGAAGAAGATCGTTTTTTGCATAATTGTTGATCATGGTCTTAGTCAGGATCTTATCGTCCTCATGCCGCTTGGATGTGGCAAGCTGGGAATCCATAAATGTTGTCACCTGATCCATGTAAAGATCGATATTTGGGATATCTTCCGGTTTTACATAGTCGATTTTGTTAAATTCATCTAATATATCACTTAAAAATTGTTTTGTATTCATTTTTTTACCTGCTTTTACTCTTACTGGTTCAATCGTATTCTCTACATCAGATTATATAGTATTGAAAACTAGCTGACAAGATACAATTGAATTTAATTGTATGAATTTGAATGTGGACGGTCGTAGATTTTTTCTGACGCAAAAGTAAAAAAAGAGACGGGTGTATTTGACAAAAATATATGTTTGTCATATAATGCACTTAACAGGAAAGCCGATAGATAGGTGTGAGCTATCTACTCCGGCGAAAAATCAATGTTAAAATAACCGTCAACTTTTCTCAGGAGCTGGACGGTTATTTTTTATTGTTAAAAAAAGAAAATATGTTCGATTTTACTGTTCATAAGCAGGGATAATGTGTTACAATAGATGGGAATATGATATTGTAATAAAAAAGGGATTGAATATTACAAACAACAACGGAAATGGAGATGTCTATGAGCATTTATGATACATTGAACGAACAGCAGAGAGAAGCGGTATTTCACACGGAGGGACCGGTTTTGATCTTGGCGGGTGCAGGTTCCGGAAAAACGAGGGTTCTGACACATCGCACTGCCTATCTGATCGAAGAAAAGGGCGTGAATCCATACAATATTATGGCAATCACCTTTACGAATAAAGCGGCAGGTGAGATGCGTGAGAGAATCGACCAGCTTGTGGGATATGGCTCTGAGAGCATCTGGGTATCAACGTTTCATTCTACCTGTGTGCGCATTTTAAGACGTCATATTGACCGCATCGGGTTTGACACTAATTTTACAATCTATGATTCCGATGATCAGAAGACACTGATGAAGGATATCTGTAAACGTCTGAATGTGGATACTAAGATTTACAAAGAGCGGAGTCTGCTTGCTGCGATTTCCAAAGCAAAAGATGAACTGGTAGATCCACAGGAATTTTCTCTCCGTGCGGCTGCTTCCGGGGATTTTGCGAAACGGAAACAGGCAGAGATCTACAGAGAGTATCAGGATGCACTGCGGCGGAATAATGCACTTGATTTTGACGATCTGATCGTAAAGACGGTTGAATTGTTTAAAACGGATGCCCAGGTGTTAGACTACTATCAGGAACGTTTTCGCTATATTATGGTGGACGAGTATCAGGATACGAATACGGCACAGTTTGAACTGATCAGTATTCTTGCAAGAAAGTATAAGAACCTGTGTGTCGTTGGTGATGATGACCAGTCTATCTATAAGTTCCGCGGTGCGAATATTTATAATATCCTGAACTTTGAAAAACATTTTCCGGAGGCAGTGACGATAAAACTGGAACAGAATTACCGTTCTACACAGAATATTTTAAATGCTGCAAATGGTGTGATCTCCAACAATATGGGACGAAAAAGAAAGACACTCTGGACAGACAATGAAGCGGGGAAAAAAATCGGTTTCAAGCAGTTTGAGACAGGCTATGAAGAGGCAGAGTATGTCGCAAAGGATATCAATGCCTGTGTGAAGGACGGCAGATATCATTACGGTGACTGTGCTGTTCTCTACCGCACAAACGCACAGTCCCGTCTTTTTGAGGAAAAATTTATTGTATCCAATATTCCGTATAAGATTGTCGGCGGCGTGAACTTCTATGCAAGAAAAGAGATCAAAGACCTGCTTGCCTATTTAAAAACAATCGATAATGCAAGAGATGATCTTGCTGTCCGCAGAATTATCAATGTGCCAAAACGTGGAATCGGTGCAACAACCTTAAACCGTGTGGCAGATTATGCGGCGACGGCAGATATCAGTTTTTATAATGCACTAAAAATGGCAGACGATATTCCAACACTCGGTAAGAGTGCAGCAAAGATCAAGCCATTTGTGAATTTTATTCAGGTGATGCGCAGTAAAGTAGAGATTATCAGCGTTTCTGAACTTTTGCAGGAGATTATAGACGAAACCGGGTATGTGAAAGAATTGGAAGCGGAAGATACCGAAGAGGCAAAGGCGCGAATTGAGAATATCGATGAGTTGATCAGTAAAGTGGTTGCTTACGAGGAAGGCGAGGAACATCCGACACTCAGTGGCTTTTTAGAGGAAGTGGCACTGGTTGCAGACATCGACAGTCTCGATGAGGGCAGTGATTATGTTGTTTTAATGACATTACATAGCGCAAAAGGTCTGGAGTTCCCGAAAGTTTACCTTGCCGGAATGGAGGATGGATTGTTCCCGAGTTATATGTCCATCACTTCGGACAGTTCTTCTGAGGATCTCGAAGAGGAGCGGCGTCTGGCTTATGTGGGTATCACAAGAGCCAAAGAAGAACTTACGATCACCTGTGCAAGACAGCGTATGATCCGTGGCGAAACGCAATATAATAGAGTATCGCGGTTTGTTCGGGAGATCCCGTCTGAGCTGTTGGACAGTGAACTTAGAAAGCCGGAATCTGCAAGAGGATCTTCTTTTGGAAAAGAGAGCAGTTTTCCATCTTTTTTACAGAATCAGACAACTGCACGACCGAAAAGAACAACACTGCGCCAGCAGCCATCCGGACAGAGCATGCAGGCAAAGGCACTTGTCACAAAGGGTGTTGTAAAGTCAGAGCTTGACTATGGCATCGGGGACGCCGTATCGCATATCAAGTTTGGCAGAGGAGTTGTGAAAAACATTATGGATGGCGGAAGAGATTACGAGGTGACCGTGGATTTCGAAGGATATGGTGTGAAAAAAATGTTTGCATCTTTTGCAAAATTAAAGCGTATCTGATTCTGTCCGGGAGCATGGAAGTCTGCGTATCCGAAACTCTAAAAAAAATATAAAATTTTTGAAAAATGCAAATTTTTTATATTCGAAAAGTAAAGGATATGGTATAATGGGCGTAAGCAATGAGCGGTGCACATAGATTTTTCTGGTGTGTATTGCGTTTAGGTTTTGCATATCCTATAAAAGTATAAATAAGAGAAGGAGCGGAACACTATGAACAAGGTGGAAGATTTCATCAATGCGACAAAGTTAAACGACTTACTCAATAAGAAAGAGGATCTGATCAATATGACAAAGTTGAATGAATTATTAAACAAAAAAGAAGCAGAAGAAAAGAAAACATCAAAGGTTGTATGGATTTTTGCAATCATCGGTATTATTGCAGCAGTTGCAGCAGCAGTATATGGCGTATATCGTTTCTTTACACCAGATTATCTGGAAGATTTTGAAGACGATTTTGAAGATGATTATGATGACGATTTCTTCGAAGATGAAGAGGACGAAGAAGAGCCGGCAAAACCAGCAGAGAAAAAAGAAGAAGAATAAAAATAATCTGGAGGGCTGCGGATGCAGCCCTTTTTTCTTGTGTAACAGATAAAAGAAATAGAAAACTGTGAAGTTAATAAAATGTCAATGGAATCATGGACAATTTTATAGTTGATGAAATAAAAATGCGAGGAATTTATGAAAAAAGGACAAATCATAGAAGGCGTGATCGAGCGCGTAGACTTTCCAAATAAGGGAATTATCAGAACAGAGGATGGCAGACAGGTTATTGTAAAAAATACGATACCGGGACAGAAAGTGTCTGCTTCCATCAATAAAATCCGCAAGGGAAAGGCAGAGGGCAGACTTTTAGAGGTATTGGAAAAGTCACCGCTGGAAGGGGACAAAACAGGATGTGTCCATGCCGGGGAATGTGGAGGATGTACTTACCAGACACTTCCATACGACAGGCAGCTTGAGATGAAAGCAGAACAGGTAAAAAAATTAATGGATGATGTGATCGATCAGGAAAACCGGGATTACCAGTTTCTGGGAATCAAGGAAAGTCCAAGGCAGACTGCATACCGCAATAAAATGGAATTTTCCTTTGGGGATGAATTTAAGGATGGACCGTTAGCACTTGGAATGCATAAGCGTGGAAGCTTTTATGATATTGTGACGGTGGAAAACTGCCAGATCGTGGATGAGGATTTCAGAAAGATCCTGTCTGTCACACTTGCTTATTTTCGTGAAAAAAATATCACCTATTACCATAAACTGCGTCACACCGGATATTTAAGACATCTGCTTGTCCGTAAGGCAGTCAAAACAGGGGAAATATTAGTAGATCTGGTGACTACAACGCAGACGGATTTTCAGGGAATTGCCGGAGCACAGATGGATGAAGTTAAAAGTACGTTGAACAATGCACAGGAAAACGCATTTGCAGGAACGGAAGAGGAATTATTAGAGGGCTGGAAAGCTGCTCTTCTTGCAGCAGATTACAAAGGTATCATGACAGGTATTCTGCATACGAGAAATGACAATGTGGCAGATACCGTGACGAATGAAGGCACGGATGTTTTATATGGACAGGATTTCTTTTACGAGGAATTGTTAGGGCTTCGCTTTAAGATTACACCATTTTCCTTTTTCCAGACAAATTCTCTGGGTGCAGAGGTGCTATATCAGACTGCCAGAGAGTTTATCGGAGATGCACTTCCAAGCGGAACAGACGCAGATATTGCGGAACATGGTAAAATTGTATTTGATCTGTATTCCGGAACTGGAACGATCGCACAAATGCTTTCTCCGGTAGCTAAAAAAGTGATCGGTGTGGAGATCATTGAGGAAGCAGTGGAAGCTGCCAAGGAGAATGCACAGTTAAATGGTTTACATAACTGCGAGTTTATCGCAGGGGATGTGCTCAAAGTCATTGACAGCATTGAAGAAAAGCCGGATTATATTGTACTTGATCCACCAAGGGACGGAATCAATCCAAAAGCTTTGGAAAAAATCATTCGTTACAATGTGCCTCAGATGGTTTATATTTCCTGCAAGCCGACCAGTCTGGCAAGAGATCTGGAAGTTTTACAGGCGAGAGGATATGAAGTGAAAAAGGTCTGTTGTGTCGATATGTTTCCTTCGACGTTTCATGTTGAGACGGTTGTTCTTTTGTCCCAACAAAAACCAGATGACACGATAGAGATCGACTTAGACCTGGACGAGCTGGATGCCACCAGTGCCG
>ENA-OROP01000141-OROP01000141.1-human-gut-metagenome-genome-assembly--contig:-NODE-141-length-83689-cov-6.648863_pt1 | contig 83689 bp, 70 predicted proteins | sample MGYA00242132_ERZ509056 | MGnify/ENA primary metagenome ERZ509056 (study PRJEB26280, sample SAMEA2338768) | human gut metagenome | biome: human gut; feature: human-associated habitat; material: faeces...
TTGATAGAATTGCGGAAGTCAATCAAAATATTGTAGTGGTTTTATTTTCAGGACGTCCGTTAGACATACGTGAAATAAACAAAAAGGCAAAATCTATCCTTCAGGTGTGGCTGCCTGGAACGGAAGGGGCGCGGGCAATTGTGGACACTTTATTTGGAAAGTATAATCCAAGTGGAAAACTGCCTATGAGCTTTCCATATTGTGTAGGACAGGTACCAGTACATTATAATGAATATTCAACAGGACGCCCACATATAGAAGGCAAAGATAAAGACAGATTCCGCTCGAAATATCTGGATATTCCAAATGAGCCATTGTATCCATTTGGATACGGTCTGAGTTACACAACATTTGAGGTATCAGATATTCATTTGGATCGGACATGGATGGATACATCGGGACAGATCGAAGCGGAGGTAACTGTAAAAAATACAGGAAATTGCACGGGAACAGAAACCCTGCAGCTTTATATCCATGATATTGCGGCTTCTGTAGTGCGTCCGGTCAAAGAATTGAAAGATTTTAAGAAGGTTACGCTTTTGCCTGGAGAGGAAAAAAAGGTAGTCTTTACCATAACAGAACAGGAACTGCGTTTTTTGACAGAGGATGGAATCTATGCGAGCGAAGCAGGAGAATTTGAAATATTTATCGGAAAAGACAGTTTGACAGGTAATAAAGCTTCATTTGTATTGAAAAAATGATCTACATAAGTCTGAGATTTTTCATGATACTCTAAATAGAATGTCATCGGTTATGACACAGCATTTATGTGAAGAAATTTAAGAGCCCGGCTTCGAAAAAGTCGGGCTCTTGGTATAAAATGAATGTATGATCAATGGAATCTCCGGAGTGAGCTTTAACTGGCAAAGCTGATACTGCACTCACGGAAAAAGGATGTGAGATGGCGGATAAAGTTATTGAGATATTTGAGATGACAGATGGTATAATGAAAAGCGGCATGAGTGAAAAGGAGAGAAATGCAATGGGCTATTTAATTTCAGAGACAACAAAAGAAGAGCGGGAGAAGATCGTGGCGGAATCATTAGGAAATATTGATGCAGCCTGTGATGGCTGCATGTCCGGACTCGTGGAAATGTACCAGGATTACATCGACGGGAAAAAAGAATTGCGTGAGATCAATATGGAGTTCAATGCCCGCTATGTGAAAAGTGAGGATATGCCGGGAAGGGAAGGCCGCGGATATCAGGGAAGATAAGGAGGAAAATCAAATGAGTTTCGTAAAAGGAATCCATCATGTACGTTTGAAAAGAAGCCAGATTTGAAAAAAAGAGAGTGCAGGCGGCTTTGGCAGCAGATGTTGAAAATTAAAGTCAACTAAAATTTACGAAAAAACATTTATCAAACCCACCAGGACATGGTATAATGGTAATTTCTGTGCCCTCATGTTTATGATACGCTGGAAAAATATAAAAATCCCACAGTGGGTGATCCATCTGCTTCTTGTGGTAAACATGGGATTTTATGTTATGATCGCAACCGTTGATTATCATCATCTATACTATAAAGATTACTGGCTGGCTCCTTCGAAGGCAAACCTGAACGGATATACGCTGGAAATCTCTCCAGCACCAATGTACTATGTCTATATGGCTTTCTTACTGGCAGAAATCATGACCACGATCGGCATCATCATCTCTTCCTACTGCTCTCAGAGAAGTATGCCCAATAAAGGAAAAATCCATTTCCTTATGATCGCAGCGATGCTTTCACCAATGCTCCTGTTGTCTCTGCGCATTTTAAAAATTCTAAAAGGAGATGATCCAACACCTCTTGGAATTCTGTTGTCCTGTATCTTTATGAGCATTGCCGTTGTAAAATACGGCTTGTTTGATCCTGTCAAAAATGCAAAAAATTATATTATTGATAATCTGAAAGAAGCTGTCATTGTAACAGATGCGGATCACCGTTTCCTTTTTTTAAATTCGATGGCGGATAAAATTATTATTTCTATAAATAAGGAACAGGGATATAGCACGGATGATAAGATATATGCATTTATTCAGGGCAGTCAGGATTTTTTGACTGGAAAGACCGGCATTATCAGGTGGAAGAAACGGTATTAAAGGACAATGAACTGATACAGGGATATATGATGACGATTGTTGATGTGACAAAGATCATAGAGCAGAACCATCTGATGAAGCGTCTTGTATTACAGACGGAAGATGCCAACCGTGCCAAAACCAACTTCGTTTCGAATATGTCACATGAGATACGTACGCCGATGAACTCTATTGTGGGAATTACAGAGATCTTACTGCGTTCCCGGCATTCACCGAAGGAGCAGGAATATCTGCTGAATATCCAGAGTTCCGGGCGTGTGCTTCTTACAATCATCAATGATGTGCTGGATTGTTCAAAGATGGAAGCCGGTAAAATGCAGCTGTTTGATGAACCGTATGATACATGTTCACTGTTTCATGATCTGAGGATCAGTATGGAAAACAGGATCGGACATTCTGGTCTGGAACTGATCTATGATATTGATCAGGATATTCCATGTAAGCTGAAAGGGGATATGGGGCGTATCCGTCAGGTCATCATAAACCTGGTAAATAACGCCATTAAATATACAGAGAAAGGCAGCGTCCGCTTTTCCGTGCATGTCAGACAGAAAAATACGGATAAAGTAATGCTTTATTATGAGGTGGCAGATACCGGGATCGGAATCCGCAAGGAAGATCATAAAATTCTGTTCGATGCGTTTCAGCGCGTGGAGATGGACAGAAACCGTTATGTGGAAGGAACCGGACTGGGCTTGACAATTTCCCAGAATTTAGTCAATATGATGGGAGGGGTTATCGAAGTAGAAAGTGAATACGGAAAGGGAAGCAGGTTTTTCTTTACGATAGAACAGACAATCATTGATCCGACACCTGTTTCTGCGGTAAATTATAATGGACAGAAAGATAATGTGACGGAAAAAGAAGCGGAATGTCTGTTTATTGCCCCGGAGGCACACATTTTACTTGTGGATGATAACGAATTGAATCTTGTGGTGGCAAAAGAACTGCTAAAACCTCTCCGGATGCAGATCGATACGGCAGAAAATGGACTGCAGGCAGTAAAAATGGTCAGGGGCAGCCAGTATGATCTGGTGCTGATGGATCACATGATGCCGGTTATGGATGGAATAGAAGCTGCAAAAGCTATTCGTGCACTGCCGGAGGACAAGTATCAGAAGCTTCCGATCATTGCACTCACTGCGAATGCAATGGTAGATGCCAGAAAGGAATTCCTGAATGCAGGAATGAATGGTTTCGTTGCAAAACCGATTGATTTTGCACGGATCTGTAACCAGCTGAAACTGTGGCTGCCAAAAGATCTTGTGCGTGATGTCCCGAAGGAGGAGGCAAAGAAGCTTCTTGCAGATGATCTCTCTGACCGTGAGATACAGCCGGAAGATCCACAGATGGGATTTTCATTCGAGGAGGGGGTAAATCACTGTGGTTCGAAGGCAGCACTGATGAAAACGATCCGGATATTTTACCGTACGATCGACAGTAAGGCAAATAAGATCGAACAGTGCCTGAAAGAGGGCCTGATCAGTGATTATGTGATTGAAATACATGCGTTAAAAAGTTCTGCACTTCTGATCGGTGCAGTACCGTTGTCGGAGGCAGCAAAGGAACTTGAGGATTATGGAAAACAGGGTAAGACAGAGGTGTTAGAGGAAAAAACACCGGATGTGCTTACCCTGTACCGTGATTTAAAAAATATATTGCGCCCCTATGCAGAGAAGGAAGAGGATGCAAAAAAAGAGTTTTCGGACGGAGAGTGGATCACTGCATTACAGCAGATACACCAGTGCATAGAACAGTTTGACCTTGATGGAGTGGATCAGATCATGGAACAACTTGAAGAATATCAGGTTCCGGAATGCATCAGGGAATCCATGGATCAGCTGCGTGTTTATGTGGCGGATGTATCGCTGGAAGAGATTATGGAATTGACAGATACCATGACAGGGTTATTGCGGGATTAAAGGCGGTTGGGGTTAAAGTGATCGTAGATCATGCAATCAAGCATAAAACACCTGTGTTTGTCATGGGAAATGTGGAAGAACTTGAGAAACTCTGGGAAACACTTCCAAAACAGATGTTTACCGATATTTTTATAAGACCGATCAATGTGGTTGAGATGGTGGAAAACATCAAAAGGCAGATGGATGAATATGATAAAATGAAAAAAAGAACCATTTTAGCGGTGGATGATTCAGGAGTGATCCTCCGGAATATTAAAACACTGCTGGAAGATAAATATCAGGTAATTCCTGTCAATTCCAGCGAGATGGCGATCAAATATCTTGCCTTAAATATACCGGATCTGATCCTGTTAGACTATGAAATGCCAATCGTGGATGGCAGACAGTTCATGCAGATGATTCGTGAAGATACGGAATTTCAGAATATTCCGATTATTTTTCTTACCGGAAAAAATGATGCACAGACGGTTATGGACGTGATGTCGTTAAAGCCGAATGGTTACCTGTTAAAAAGCATGGATGCGCAGAAACTGCATGCTGCGATCGATGATTTCTTTAAAAAGCAGGCAAAATAAAGGCTGTTCGATCAACAATGAAGTGTACAGAATATGGAAATGCATGATACCCCTTAAGCAGCCAGGGCAAATAATCCCAAACTGTTTAGGGGTTTTTATGTATACAAAGCGATAAAAAACTAAGAAAAGTTTAATCTTCACAAAATTGACAAATCTGTATGTAATGATAGAATAACTTTGTTGAAAAAGAGACTATGAGAGATGGAAATATGAGGAAATCATGAAGATAAAGTTATATTTTGAAAAAGAGAATCTGATCCGACTTGCTGTGGCAGTGGTCTTTGCAGCAGTGCTGTTTGCAGTGATAAGGTTTCCGGTATGGGTACTGTTTGGATTTGGAGTACTTTATTTTGGAATTAAAAGTTTAAAGATTGAATTAAACGAAAAGCTTTCATGGCTGTGGAGTGCGATCATGCTTGGGACAGGCGGCATTTTTACGGCGTATCATATCCAGTATCTGTTACTGGATGCGGAACTGAGAGCAAAAATATCCGACAATAAAATGCTGTTAAATGTATTGTGCTGTCTGGTAGTTTTTCTGGCTGTTCAGGTATTTACAGACAATACAGGACTGACCTGTCTGATTTCGCATATTGTGCTGTTGTCCCTTGCCGGGATCAACTATTTTGTATATCTGTTTCGTGGAAATGAGTTTATTTTCAGTGATTTAAAGTCCATCCAGACCGGGCTTTCTGTGGCGGGAAATTATGAATTTGCCCTGGATGAAAGGGCAGGGTATGTAATACTCCTTTCCACGCTGTACATTGCGTTTATCCGAAAGTTACATGTTTCCTTTCAGAAAAGGATTCCGATGTCGATCGTGTGCATTTCACTTGCCGTGCTGTGCTGTGCATACATTGGAAAGCATACGCAGGGTGTTGTGACGGAGACATGGGAACAAAAAGGAAGTTACAGAAACGGCTATATCTTAAACTTTGTGTTAAGTATCCGCGACTGCTTTATTGCGCAACCGGATGGGTATTCGAAAGAGGCAGTCAAGGAACTTGAGGATCAGTACAGCAAAGAGACGGATACAGCCACCGGAGAAACGGAGAAGAAGCCGACCATTATTGTGGTTATGAGTGAATCCTATGCGGACCTTAGTGTGGTGGGGAATTTTTCAACCAATATCGATCTGACACCGTTTTACGATTCACTGGAGGAAAATACGATCAAGGGGCATGCGCTCTCTTCCGTGTTTGGCGCCAAAACACCAAACTCCGAGTGGGAATTTTTGACGGGAAATTCCATGGCATTTCTGCCGAGCGGTTCGGTTGTCTATCAGCAGTATATCACGGATACACCGACTTCTCTGGTGTCAAATCTGAAAAATATCGGTTACACCTGTGTGGCAATGCATCCTTATTATGATACCGGATGGAGCCGCAATATCGTATATCCGAATATGGGATTTGATGAAACGCATTTTATCGATGATTTTGACCAGACGAAGATATTGCGTGATTATATTACAGATCAGGAACTGTATGAGAAGATCGTCGACCGTTATGAGAGTAAGAAATCCAACGAGGATTTATTCATTATGAGTATTTCCATGCAGAATCATGGCGGTTATACGGAGAAATATGACAATTTTGATGAAAAAGCGCGTATGCTTGGCATCAATTATCCGGACGTGAACCAGTACCTGTCATTGATCCACGAGAGTGATTCGGCATTAGAGTATTTGATCTCCTATTTTGAAAAAGTGGATGATCCGGTTGAGATCGTCTTTTTCGGGGATCATCAGCCGAGTTTGTCATCCAGTTTTTATCCGTATCTGAATGGGAAAGGATTGGGCGGACTGACGCTGTCTGAACTTGAAAATCTTTACACCGTACCGTTTTTTATCTGGACGAATTATGACAGCGGCAAAGAAAGTGTGGAACTGACAAGCCTTAATTATCTGTCAACATTGGCGTTGGAGCGCGCAGGCATTGCGCTTCCGGCATACAATCAGTTTTTAGCCGACATGATGGAAGAAATTCCGGCGGTCAATTCGAGAGGATTTTATTCCAAATCGCAGGGAAAATTTTTACATGTGGAAGATGCGGCCGGCGAGGATGCAAAATGGCTGAAAAATTATGAGATACTGCAGTATAATAATATGTTTGATAAGCGGAATAAGAGCGGGTTATTTTTCTCTTATTTAAAACAATAGAATGTTCGTGGGTGTGCATTCTGCTGCATAGATGATGTTGGGCGCAAATAGTGGTTAAAACACGATTGATTTAAGGAGGAAAACGATAAGAGTTATGGAAGCGGTAGTTTTAGGAAGTACAGGGATCAAAGTAAATAAGAATGGATTTGGTGCACTGCCGATCCAGAGAGTCAGCACGGAGGATGCGGTAAAACTGGCGAGAAAAGCGTATGAAGCGGGCATTACGTTTTTTGATACGGCGCGGTTTTACACGGATAGTGAGGAAAAATTAGGCGAGGCATTCGACGGAATGCGTGAAAAAGTCTACATTGCGACCAAAACGGCGGCAAAAAATGCGGACGAATTCTGGGAACAGCTTGGGATTTCCTTACATAATTTAAGGACGGATTACATTGATATCTATCAGTTCCACAATCCTTCTTTCTGCCCGAAACCGGGAGATGGAACAGGACTTTATGAGGCGATGCTTGAGGCAAAGGCGCAGGGGAAGATCCGTCATATCGGTATCACGAACCACAGGCTTGCGGTTGCCGAGGAGGCAATCGAATCCGGGCTGTATGAGACACTGCAGTTTCCGTTCTGCTATCTGGCAACGGATAAGGATATTGCATTAGTGGAAAAATGTAAAAAGGCAGACATGGGATTTATCGCAATGAAGGCATTATCCGGCGGTCTGATCACGAATTCTGCGGCAGCCTATGCATTTGAGGCGCAGTATGAAAATGTACTGCCGATCTGGGGTGTGCAGCGGGAAAAAGAGCTGGACGAATTTATTTCATATATTGATAATCCACCGACGATGACGGATGAGATCCGTGCACTGATCGAGAATGACCGAAAAGAGCTGGCAGGCGATTTCTGCCGCGGCTGCGGTTATTGCATGCCGTGTCCGGCGGGCATTGAGATCAATAACTGTGCGCGTATGTCGCTTCTGCTGCGCCGCTCTCCGTCTGCACTGCAGCTCACACCGGAGGTTCAGGCGAAAATGAAAAAGATCGAAAACTGCCTGCACTGCAATAAATGCAAGAGCAAATGTCCGTATGGACTGGATACACCGGCGCTCCTTGCAAAGAATTACGAAGATTACAGGCAGGTGCTTGCGGGAAACGTGAGTGTCAATTAGAAAAAGGAAATATGTGTGGATCAAAAGATTTATCACAAGCAGAAATGAGGATTATTATGAAAAAATATGAAACAGTCGTATTTGACCTGGATGGAACTTTATTAAATACGTTAGAGGATCTGGCAGATGCCACAAACTATGCGCTGCGAACGATGCAGATGCCGGAGCGCACGATCGGGGAAGTGCGTGCATTTGTTGGAAACGGTGTGCGTCGTCTGATGGAGCTTTCCGTTCCGGGCGGATTTGACAATCCGAAATTCGAAGAAACATTTGCTGTTTTTAAAAAGTATTATGGAGAACACTGCAATGACAAAACGAGAGCTTACGATGGTGTTGTTCCGGTGCTCCGCAAATTAAAGGAAAAAGGTTATGCGCTTGCAATCGTTTCGAATAAGATTGATTTTGCAGTCAAAGAGTTAAACGAGATTTATTTCGAAGGCATTGTGCAGGCTGCGATCGGGGAGCGCGAAGGTGTGGCGAGAAAACCAGCGCCGGATATGGTGCACACGGCGCTTGCAGAACTTGGAAAACCGGCGGATACGGCAGTCTACATCGGTGATTCGGATGTGGATGTCATGACGGCAAAAAATTCAGGACTGCCGTGCATCTCAGTGCTTTGGGGATTCCGTGATAAGGAGTTCCTGATGGAACACGGGGCGACAAATTTTGCAGAAAAACCGGAAGATATTGTGAAGTTTTTGGAGCAGTAGATGTTGGCAGACTAATTTATCTATAAAAGAAAAGGAATTCAGTGTAAAAAACTGCGCAGAAAAGGGGATCTATATGAGAAGAAGAAATCTTATATTAATTACGGTATTATCACTGTCACTCACGTTTGCAGCAGGCTGTGGTGAAAATAAAAACACTGGTGCGGCAGGCTCTATGGATCAGCAGAAAACCAGTGAGACTACAGTACAGAATGAAACGGAGCCAGAAACCTCACAGGTTTCGGAGGATTCAGAACAGGACGAAACAGAAGCCGCTGCCACAACAGAGGCAGGGCAGGACGCACAGTCTGATTATCAGATAGAGATGGTAAGCTACAAAAAGACGGATCTGATTGATATTTCTTATCCGAAGATTACAGGCTGGAGTGATACCGAAAAACAGGAAGAATGGAATACTTACTTTGAAAATACGGCAAAAGAAGCTGCCGGGGAAATGACGGGAGATACGGAGGAGATGAACCTTGGTGCAAGTGATTCCGTGGTGCTCACATATACCGTGCAGGAACAGACAAAGGATATGCTTTCTCTGACCTGTCAGAGTTATTATGATTATGAAGGATCAGCGCATCCTTCTGCAGCACTTACTTCCGTTAATATTAACATGAAGACCGGAGAAAAAATGACATTTTCTGATTTTGCAGATCCGGATGAGACGGCTAAAATTTTATTTGCCGGAAAAGACAATACAGATACTGCACAGGGCTATACCGTGCTGGATCCGGAAGGAAATCCGACTACTGAAATTACGATGAAAGATATTTTGGAATTTAATTTCATCTGGATGGAACCGACGGAGGAAGCACTTGCGGCAAGTCTTACCCATTTTGACGGAGATGTGGACGATTACGGAGCCGATGAGACGATGGGAGAGTCTTATGTGCACGACGGAAAAGTATATGTGATCTTTTATGTCAGTCATGCCATGGGCGATTATACAGTGGTAAGAATAGATTAAATTATATGAAATAAAGGATTATTATGCAGTCAGTACAGGAAAAATATAAAAATTTACAGGAATATTTAAAGTCACTGGGCAGTGTTGCAGTCGCTTTTTCCAGCGGCGTGGATTCGACATTTCTGCTTGCAGCGGCAAAGAAAACACTTGGTGCGGATCATGTGATCGCAGTTACGGCATCCTCCTGTTCTTTCCCGAAAAGGGAGTTAGAGGAGGCAAAGCAGTTTTGCAAGGAGCAGGGAATCAGGCACATTGTATGCAAGTCGGAAGAACTTGATATCGAGGGATTTCGTCAGAATCCGAAGAACCGTTGCTATCTCTGCAAACATGAATTGTTTGAGAAAATACTGGAAATTGCAAAAGAATATCATATCAATGCCGTGGCTGAGGGATCTAACATGGATGATAATGGTGACTATCGACCGGGACTGGTCGCAGTTGCAGAGCTTGGTATCAAAAGTCCGCTCAGGGAGGCTTTGTTGAACAAAGAAGAGATCCGTACACTTTCCAAAGAGATGGGACTGCCAACCTGGGACAAGCAGTCATTTGCATGCCTTTCCTCCCGGTTTGTCTATGGGGAGACAATTTCCGAAGAAAAACTCGGCATGGTGGATAAGGCGGAGCAGCTTTTGCTGGATATGGGCTTTCATCAGGTGCGCGTAAGGATCCATGGGGATATTGCGCGTATCGAGGTGCTGCCGGATGAGATCGCAAAACTGGTAGAAGGGGAAAACAGGGAAAAGATTTATTCTTACCTGAAACAGCTTGGATTTGCCTATGTGACGCTTGACCTTAGTGGATATCGTATGGGAAGTATGAATGAGACACTTGATATAGAGAAAAAATAATTTTGTACAAGAGGCAGGAATGAACTTCCCGATATGGAAAAAATAATTTTGCACAAATGATAATAGGAACTAAGAGATAAGGAAATAACAGGAGAAAAGCACAGGATATGTTGAATCAGTTTTCAAGAACCCAGTTACTGCTGGGTGCAGATAATATGGAACGGCTTGCAAATGCAAAAGTTGCAGTTTTTGGAATCGGCGGAGTCGGCGGTTATGTGGTTGAGGCGCTTGCCAGGAGCGGAGTCGGTTCTTTTGTGATCGTGGATGATGACAAGGTATGTCTGACGAATATCAACCGTCAGATCATTGCGACCAGAAAAACGGTTGGAAAATATAAAGTTGATGTGATGACGGAGCGTATCTTAGAGATCAATCCGGATGCAAAAGTGGAAGCGAGAAAATGTTTTTATCTGCCGGAAAATGCGCATGAGTTTGATTTTTCTGAGTATGATTATGTCGTGGATGCAGTAGATACGGTCACTGCAAAATTAGAGATCATCATGCGCGCAAAAGAGTGCAATGTGCCTGTCATAAGCTGCATGGGAGCTGGCAATAAATTAGACCCGACCCAGTTTGAGGTGGCTGACATTTACAAGACGTCAGTCTGCCCGCTCGCGCGTGTCATGCGCCGTGAGTTAAAAAAACGCGGGGTCAAAAAATTAAAGGTCGTATATTCCAAAGAGCAGCCGACAAGACCGATCGAGGATATGAGTATCAGCTGCCGGTCACATTGCGTCTGCCCTCCGGGAACCGTCCACAAATGCACCGAGCGCCGTGATATCCCTGGAAGTATTGCGTTTGTGCCGTCTGTGGCGGGACTGATTCTTGCAGGAGAGGTCATCAAAGATCTTACAAAGTAAAATAGACTGTATTTTTGGAATGGATTTGTTGTTTTTAGTTACAAAACTCCAGTTTGAGAACTGCCCTCCGGAAGTTAGATGAAAAATCTAATGGCTGGAGGGCTTTTTTTCTTTATAGGATTAGGGTGTCAAAAGGTGGTTCATAACTTAGCGATTGTCAAATTGCACAAAGCCGAGACTGTTTTTGTGACTTTGGGAGAAAATTAGAAAATCTTAGTTTTTCTTATTTTCGGACAACGGAACAAAACAAGTTCGGTTTTGTGCAATTTGACAGACCCAAAATTGAAAACCATCTTTTGACACCCGAATCTTTATAGGATGACAAATAGTACATGCAAGATTTTTGATTGACAAATTGCACTATTTGAGCTCAACATCATAGGATTAAGGTGGCAAAAAATTTTAAAATCATGATTGTTTGAGTGAGGGAAAATAAAAGCTATTCACCCATTATATTAACGGAAAAATAGTACGAAAGTACAAAATGTATAACATAATACTTGCATTTTGTAATGTGATGTGCTAAAGTGTTATCAGCGTAAAGGGGCGCAGAGGAAAAGAGCCATCTTTGCGCATTTTTATTAAGGAGGAAAATCCTCTGCTCCTGCAAGAGGCACATGCTATGCAGGCATAGCAGACATTTTGCTCCGCAAAACAAGGAGGAAAATCCTCTGCTCCTGCAAAGGCAGTCGCATTTTGCTCCGCAAAACAAGGAGGATTACTATTATGAAAAAAACCAAAGCAGTTTTGGCTATTTTGATGGCCGGAACAATGATGCTTGGTCTTGCAGGCTGTGGCGGGAACAGTTCTTCTGCAACACAGGGAACGACCACAGGCACAGAGACAGGCAACGCAGCAGGTGATGCTGCAGGAACAGATGCCGCAGCAAGCGCATCAGACATGAATGTTATGCTTGAAACTCCGGTCGAGTCACTCGATCCGCAGCAGGCTACCGACGGAACATCCTTTGAGGTAATCGCTGATTATACCGACGGTCTGATGCAGATGGATGCAGACGGACAGGCAGTTCCGGCAATCGCAGAAAGCTATGATTTATCAGACGATGGTTTAACTTATACATTCCATCTTCGTACCGATGCAAAATGGAGCAACGGCACACCGGTTACCGCAGCAGATTTCGTATTCGGATGGCAGAGAGCTGTTGATCCGGATGTCGCATCTGAGTATGCATATATGTTAAGCGATATCGGTCAGATTAAAAATGCAGCAGAGATCATCGCAGGTGAGAAAGACAAGAGTGAACTTGGTGTGACAGCAGTAGACGACAATACACTTCAGGTCGAACTGAATGCACCAGTCAGCTATTTCACTTCTCTGATGTATTTCCCGACTTTCTATCCGGTAAATGAGGAGTTCTTTACTTCCTGTGGAGATACATTTGCAACAAGTCCTGAGACAGTATTATCAAACGGTGCATTTGTGCTGGATTCTTATCAGCCGGCAGCAACTGCATTCCATTTAACAAAAAATGCAGACTACTATGATACCGACAGAGTAAAACTTTCCGGATTAAGTTATCAGGTAATCCAGGATTCACAGCAGGCATTAATGAGCTACCAGACAGGTGCACTTGATACAACATTAGTAAACGGTGAGCAGGTTGACCAGGTAAAAGACGATCCTGAATTCACAACTGTTGGTGCAGGCTACTTATGGTATGTCAGCCCGAATATGAATTCTGTTCCTGAACTCGCAAACTTAAATATACGTCTTGCAATGACAATGGCAATCGACCGTGATTCCATCACAGCAGATGTATTAAAAGATGGTTCCGCTTCTACATACACAGCAGTTCCGATGCAGTTTGCAGCAGGTCCTGACGGATCTGACTTCTCCGAAGATCAGACGAAATTCTCTGATGTGTGTGTATATGATACAGAAAAAGCAGCAGATTACTGGGCAAAAGGTTTAGAGGAACTTGGAGAATCTGAGATCACTTTAGACATGGTAGTAGATGCAGATGACGCACCTCAGAAAGTAGCGCAGGTATTAAAAGAGCAATGGGAGACAACTCTTCCTGGACTGACCGTAAATCTGGTTGTTGAGCCGAAGAAACAGCGTGTGGAAGACATGCAGAACGGTAACTTCCAGTTAGGTTTAACACGTTGGGGACCGGACTACGCAGATCCAATGACATATCTTGGAATGTGGGTAACAGATAACTCTAACAACTACGGTCTGTGGAGCAACGCAGATTACGATGCAATCATTGATGAGTGTACAACCGGTGATCTTTGCACAGATGCAGAGGGACGCTGGGCAAGACTTTACGATGCTGAGAAGATCGTTATGGATGAGGCAGTTATTTATCCGCTTTACACACAGTGCAACGCAGAGATGCTTTCTTCTAAAGTAACAGGCGTTGAGTATCATCCGGTAGCTATCAACCGTGTATACAAAGATGCTGTAAAGACTGAATAAAGAAATTTAGACAGTAGAAATCCTGTTTTACAGGAAAATGAATATAGCCGCACTAAAGTGCAAAACTTTGGTGCGGCAATTTCATCATATTGTTGACGCTATAGGAAATGAGGCAGGAATTTCCTATGTCGTGAACGGAAAAACAAGGAGGAAAATCCTCTGCTCCTGCAAGAGGCACATGCTATGCAAGCTATTGAGCATAGCATGCATAGCAGGCATTTTCCTTCGGAAAACAAGGAGGAAAATCCTCTGCTCCTGCAAAGGCAGTCGCATTTTGCTCCGCAAAACTAAAGGAGGATTAGAACGTGAAAAAATATGCACTTAAGAGAATCGTAACGTCTCTGTTTACGCTGCTTGCAATTTTACTCGTTCTGTTTATTTTGATGCAGCTGATGCCGGGTTCTCCATTCAACGATGAGAAGTTAAATGCAGACCAGAGGGCAGCACTGTATACGAAATATGGACTGGATCAGCCATTGCCGGTACAGTTTGTGAAATATGTAGGCAATATGTTAAAAGGAGACCTTGGCGTAAGCTACAATATCTCAAAGAATACACCAATCTCCCAGTTGATAAAGACGAGACTTCCGATCTCCATCAGTATCGGAGGATATGCGGTGTTGATCGGTGCCGTGGTCGGGCTTCTGCTCGGGCTTCTTGCGGCGTTAAAGCATGATACGATATGGGATTCGTTAGCGACGATCATTTCGGTTATCGGTGTGTCGGTGCCATCGTATGTGTTTGCGCTGGCACTCAGCTATAACTTCGGATTTAAATTAGGGTGGTTTCCGATGTTGTTTTCGGAGAGCGATATTTTCGGATCAAGCGTGCTGCCCAGTATCTCACTTTCGATGTTTACGATGGCGTCAATCGCCCGTTTTACGCGAAGTGAAATGCTTGAAGTACTCGGCAGCGATTATATGCTGCTTGCGGAGAGTAAAGGAATTTCGGGTTCGGCGTTGATTTTTAAACATGCGCTGCGAAATGCACTGATCCCGATCATCACTGTGCTTGCACCGCTGATCGTCGATCTGATGACCGGTTCTCTGGTTGTTGAAAAAATATTTGCAATACCGGGTGTCGGAAGTCTTCTGGTAAATGCCATTCAGTCGAACGACTACAACGTGGTTATCGCATTAAGCTTTATTTATTCTGCAATGTACATTGCCATCATGCTTGTGGTAGATATCCTTTACGGGATCATTGACCCGAGAATTCGTCTGGCAAAGAAAGGAGACTGATATGGTGTCACAGGAAAATACCATGAATGTGGGAAATGATGCTGCCGGCTACATACCGGTCGAGGCGGATTTTAAATTTAAACATACGGATGGCGAACTTGCGTTAGATGACAACTTTGCTGCACAGAGTTTCTGGAAAGACGTATTGATCCGCTATTTCAAAAAAATCAGTGCAGTGATCGGTCTGATCCTGATCATTATCATTACGGTATTTGCAATTATTGGTCCGGGGATGAATGATTTCAGTTACTCCGAACAGTCACTGACACAGAAGAACTTTGCACCGAGGGTAAAAGGTCTTGAAAAACTTGGTATCTTCGATGGTAGTGAAGGCATGAAAACAACGACCGGAACCAAAAAGATCAATTACTATGAAGAAAAAGGTCTGGATGATCTTTACTACTGGTTCGGAAGTGATAACTTCGGACGTGATATCTGGACACGTACCTGGTCCGGTGCACGCGTTTCCCTGATTATCGCCGTAGCAGCCGCTATCATCGATATGGTGATCGGTATGAGCTATGGACTGATCTCCGGATATTTTGGCGGGAAAGTCGATATGTTCATGCAGCGGTTTCTGGAGGTCGCGAACGGTATTCCGCGTCTTGTAATCGTAACACTTTTGTTACTGGTACTGCAGCCGGGTATGCTTACCATTATTTTTGCATTGATGTTGACGGAGTGGGTCGGCATGAGCCGTATTGCAAGAGCTGAGATGCTGAAATTAAAAGAGCAGGAATTTGTACTTGCATCACGGACACTTGGAGCAGGAAATTTCTTTATTATCTTTAAAGAAGTTCTGCCAAATATCATTGGACCGATCATTACACAGGTAATGTTCTCCATCCCGACGGCGATCTTTACCGAGGCGTTCTTAAGTTTCGTAGGTCTTGGTATTCCGGTGCCGCAGTGTTCACTTGGTTCACTGATCTCCGAAGGATTTAACAGTTTTACCACACATCCGTACCAGATCATTCCGCCGATCGTTGTAATGGCGCTTCTGATGTTAAGCTTTAACCTTGTAGCAGATGGTTTACGTGAAGCATTAGATCCGAAGCTGAAAGAAATGTAAGAAAGGGGATTCGTATATGTCAGAGACAAAAGAACAGATTTTAAAAATACGGGACCTGGATATTACGTTTCAGACGACTGCAGGAAGCGTGCACGCCATCCGTGGAGTCAATATTGACCTGATGAAGGGCGAGACAGTTGCGATCGTTGGTGAGTCCGGCTCCGGTAAATCCGTAACAATGAAAGCTGCCATGGGTATTTTGGCATCCAATGCGAAAGTAACGGGCGGTACTATAGAATTTTCCTATCATCATGCGGATGGAACACCGCAGACGGTAGACATTTTAACAAAAGATAAAAAGTGGATCAGACGACATATCAATGGAAAAAGAATTGCTATGGTATTCCAGGATCCGATGACGAGTCTTGATCCGACCATGACGATCGGAAAACAGATCATGGAAGGTATGATCTGGCATTTTAAGACACCGAAGAAAGAAGCCTGGGATAAGGCAGTAGAACTGTTAAAAGAGGTTGGTATCGAGGATGCGGAAAAACGTATGAAAAACTATCCGCACCAGCTCTCCGGTGGTATGAGACAGCGTGTGGTCATTGCCATCGCGCTTGCCTGCAACCCGGATCTTCTGATCTGTGATGAGCCGACGACTGCACTGGATGTTACGATTCAGGCAAAGATCATCGAGCTGATCCGCAGGGTACAGAAAGAGAGAGGCATTTCCGTTATTTACATCACACATGACCTCGGCGTGGTTGCCAAAGTGGCAGATTACGTCAATGTCATGTATGCCGGAAAAATCGTTGAGAAAGGTATGATCAATGAGATCTTCTATGATCCGAAACATCCGTATACCTGGGGACTGCTCTCTGCAATGCCTGATCTTGACACTGCGGATGAGAGACTCTACACGATCCCTGGTTCGCCGCCAAACCTGTTAAACGAAAAACCGGGCGATGCGTTTGCACCGCGTAACCAGTTTGCGCTTGAGATCGACGACAAGGCAGATCCACCAATGTTTCAGGTGACAGATACACATTATGCGGCTACCTGGCTGTTAGATCCGCGGGCACCGAAGGCAGAGATGCCGCCTGAATTAAAAGAGCGTATTGCGCGAATGAAGAAGGAGGCAAAGATCGATGACGGTGAATGAAAACAGTAAGCCTCTTCTTACCGTGAAAGGCTTGAAACAATATTTTAAGGTAAGTAATAATTATACCGTGCATGCGGTGGAAAACGTAAGTTTTCAGATCTATCCGGGTGAGACATATGGTCTGGTCGGGGAATCCGGTTCCGGAAAATCAACGATCGGAAGAAGTATCATAAGACTTTATGATCCGACCGCCGGGGAGATCAATTTTAATGGAATGGACATCAGCGGCAGGATCAATAAGGCAAACAGCCAGGCACTGCGCACGCAGATGCAGATGATCTTCCAGGACCCGATGGCATCCTTAAATCCAAGAAAAAAGGTGCGCGATATCATCGGCGAGGGGTTAGATATCCATCATATGTACAAGACACGCGCAGAGCGTGAGGAAAAGATCAAAAACATCCTGGCAAAAGTTGGACTTGCGCCGGAACATGCGGGCCGTTATCCGCATCAGTTTTCCGGTGGACAGAGACAGCGTGTCGGAATTGCGAGAGCGCTGATCATGAACCCGAAACTGATCATTGCAGATGAGTGTATCTCTGCGCTGGACGTTTCCATTCAGGCACAGGTCGTTAACCTGATGAAGGATATCCAGCAGGAGACAGGAACCGCGTATCTGTTTATCGCACATGATCTTTCCATGGTCAAATATATTTCGGATCGCATCGGGGTACTTCATCTGGGACATCTCTTAGAGACCGGAACAACGGAGGAAATCTTTGAGAATCCAATCCACCCATATACGAAGAGCCTTCTTTCTGCGATACCTGCACCGAATCCGGTCGTGGAAAAAAATCGTGTGGCACTGAGCTACGATTACAAGACTTCCGGCATTGATTATAATAAGGGAACGGATCATCTGGTGTCCGGGACACATTATGTGAAATGTACGGATGAAGAATTTAAGAAGTGGACAGAATAATATAGCAGGAAACCATCACAAACCGGGAGCCGGGGAGTGGTGGTTTTCTTTTTTAGTAAAAGTGCTGAATTTTTTTGCGTGGGATGTGCTGAATATTATGCGAAAAGTAGAATATGAAAAATTGAACCGAAACCGTATTGACTTTGAAAATGGAATTTGGTATATAAGAGTAAAAATTCAAAAATTCAATAGAGAAAGGAAATAACAATCTATGTTGTCACAAAAGAGTACAATGAAAGACAAATTGGAAAATATGCATCTGCAGGAGAGGATAAACTATGGCTACGGAAAAGTCATTAGTATGATGTTGATTTCGGGTCTGTTTTCTATTGTGGTCATAGGTGTGTTATTTGCTAATATGTTACATTATATAGATGATGTCAATGCTGCGGATCAGGCGGTAAAAATCTGCAGGATCAATGTGAATACGTCAGCGAGAAATATCAGGGAAATGGCATTAAATAATGATACATCTGCTTATGACAGTTATGAGCAGAATGTAAAAAAGCTGCTTACAGAAGTGGATTCGCAGCTGGAAATATTAAAGAAAACCAAAGTCTTACCGGATGAGGAATATAATGAGTATGCATCTGCTCTTTCTGATTGGGGAAACATTGGTTATTCGATTATAGAAGAAATTAAAAATGGCGAAAAAGAGAAAGCGATTGATGAAATTTTTAATAGTTGTACACCTGCATTAAATAAACTTGTGAAAATTGCCATAAGATTAGATGAGATCACAGATGAAGTAAGTGAGCAGTCTGCAAGAACTACAATTATTTTTGCTGTTGCAGGAATGGTGTGTATTATTATCTGTCTGGTTTGTGCATGCACACTGGCTAAGGTAATAAGTAAAAAGGTACTTGAAACAATTCTGGATCCGTTACGTGCAGTGGAAGACGTTGCAAGGGAACTGACAGAAGGAAATTTACACAGTGCGCTGGAATATCATTCGGAAGATGAGATTGGAAAACTGGCGCACAGTATGCGCAAATCAATTCGTATTTTGGGAACTTATGTAGATGATATTGGTCGTGCAATGAAACTGTTCTCAGAAGGAAATTTTGATGTTCAGCCGGAAGTAGAGTGGAAGGGAGATTTTGTCGGTATTTTAAATTCTTTCATGTCATTTGAGAAGAGTATGGCAGAAACGATCAAAGGAATTAAAAATGTTTCGAGTGAGGTTTCAAGTGCAGCAGACCAGGTGGCATCAAGTTCCAATGATCTTGCAGATGGAGCTACGAATCAGGCAGCGGTTGTAGAAGAACTGACGGCTACAGTTGCCGGGGTTTCTGAACAGGTAGAAAAAAATTCACAATCTGCAAAAGCAATCAGTGGAAGAGTGGATGAACTTGGAAATGCCATTTCAGACAGCAATGGTAAGATGCATGAAATGGTTGCTTCTATGCATGAGATTAATGAGGCATCAAAAGAGATTGATAAGATTATTGCAACAATTAATGAAATTGCTTCCCAGACAAATCTGTTGGCGTTGAATGCTTCTATTGAAGCGGCAAGGGCCGGAGAGGCAGGAAAAGGATTTGCAGTTGTAGCGAATCAGGTAAATTTATTAGCTGAACAGAGTGCCCAGGCGGCAAAAGAATCAGCATCACTGATTGAAACATCTGTGAATGCGGTAGAAAAAGGTATGATAATCGCGGAAGAGACTGCGGCACAGCTGGAGGAGGTAGCAGAGAACTCCAAGCTGATTACGGAAGACGTTACACATATTGCGGATACATTAGAGACACAGACAACAGAAATCCAGCAGATCAATGAGGGAATTGAGCAGATCAATGACGTTGTGCAGACAAATTCTGCAACATCTGAGGAGTGTGCGGCTGCCAGTCAGGAGATGAGCAGTGAGGCAGAGAGTCTGCAGGGAATGATCCAGAAATTTAAAATTCCGGAAACTGAAAATGTAACAGAATAAAAATATTTCAACTATATTACATTAAATTATCACTTGTTTATTGCATGAAAGAGACAATCTATAGTATGATAGAGAAAGTACAAACTAAGGATGGAAAAGGTATATACTATGATAGTCTCGGTCATTGAAAAGATCTACGCATTTTTATGGGGAGATCTGATTACGATCCCTTTGCCGCAGGAAAGCAGCATAGGGATTTCTTTACTTGTAATTCTTCTGATTCCGACAGGAATCTATTTTACGATCCGCACAAGATTTTTGCCGGTCAGGCTTTTCCCGGATATGATAAAAGCACTTATGGCAAAAAAGGAAACAAAGGACAGTCTTTCCACATTTCAGACGCTGATCGTCTCGACGGCTACCAGAGTCGGCATGGGAAATCTGGTAGGCGTTGTGGCGGCAATCTCGGCAGGCGGTGCCGGTGCTGTGTTCTGGATGTGGGTGACTGCGCTGATCGGTTCCTCGACCGCATTTGTGGAGGGGACGCTCGCACAGTTACACAAGGAAAAAGATCCTTTGTATGGCGGATATCGCGGAGGTCCCGCATATTATATCCATCATTTCTGTGAAGAAAAATTGAAAAAGAAGAAAAAGCATGTGCTGATCGCGGTACTTTTTGCAATTTCAGGACTAATCTGCTGGTGTGGCATCAGCCAGGTCATCAGCAATTCCGTGGTATCTTCCTTTGAAAATGCATTTGGCATCCCGCCACTTTACACAACGATCGTACTGGTTGCGATCGCAGCGGTGATCGTCCTTCGGAAAAATGCGACGGTAAAAGTGCTTGACGTGGTCGTACCGGTTATGGCGGTCTGCTATTTTGCAATCACGATATTTATTATCCTGAAAAATATTGGAAGCATCCCGGCGGTTTTTGGTCGGATTTTTGAGGAGGCGTTTGGGCTAAGACAGGCAGTTTCCGGCGGCTTCGGCGCTGTCCTTATGAACGGCATCAAGCGTGGACTGTTTTCAAACGAAGCCGGTTCCGGCTCTGCTCCTTGTGCAGCCGCAGCAGCCGAATGTGAGACACCGGTCAGCGCCGGACTGACACAGGCACTTGGCGTATTTGTCGACACCATTGTGATCTGCAGCTGCACTGCTATGATCATGCTCACTGCACCGGAAAATATCGTAGCAGGAAAAGAAGGCATGGATCTTCTCCAGTCCGCAATGCGCTATCACCTGGGCGAATTTGGCGTCATATTCATCGCAGTGACACTGTTTTTATTCAGTTTCTCCACATTCTTAGGCATCCTCTTCTATGCCAGAAGTAACGTCGCCTATTTATTTGGAGATAAATGGATCTTTCAGACCTTGTACAAAATCCTTGCACTGGTTATGCTGTTCATCGGCGGAATCGCTGCCTACACTTTCGTATGGGATCTCGGCGACGTCGGAATCGGTCTGATGACTATCTTCAACACCGGAATATTGTATTTGCTTGGTGGTCAGGCACTTAGCGCCCTAAAAGAATTTGAATCCACCAAGTAAAAAATAAAATAGAAACGGAGCAAAATAAAAATGAAACGAGAATCCTTCAAATCCCGCCTGGGCTTTCTGCTCGTAAGCGCCGGCTGCGCCATCGGAATCGGAAACGTCTGGCGATTCCCCTATGTGGCTGGACAAAACGGCGGCGGCATCTTCGTCCTGTTCTACCTGATATTTTTAATAGCAATGGGACTTCCGGTGCTCACCATGGAATTTGCCGTGGGGCGCGCCAGCAGAAAAAGCGCCGTGTTAGGTTATAAAGCACTCGAAAAAGAAGGCAGCAAGTGGCATATTCACGGCTGGATCGCAATGTTTGGCTGCTATATGCTGATGATGTATTACACGACCGTATCAGGCTGGATGGTATCGTATTTCTTTAAATTTTTAAAAGGCGAATTCCAGACCGGCATGACTGCGGACGATACTGCGGCAGTATTTTCTAATCTGCTCGCAGATCCGGGACAGATGGCGTTCTGGATGATACTTACCGTGATACTGGGATTTTTTGTGTGCAGCAGGGGACTGCAGAACGGACTGGAAAAAATAAGCAAGATCATGATGAGCGCGCTGCTGATTCTGATTGTTGTTCTCGCGGTGCACAGTATTACACTGCAGGGTGCAGCAGAAGGCGTGAAGTTTTATCTTGTCCCGAATCTGGACACGGTTGCAGAGACAGGGCTTAAAAATGTGATCACGGCAGCCATGAATCAGGCATTTTTCACACTGAGTCTTGGCGTTGCCGCAATGGAGATCTTCGGAAGTTATATGGGTAAAGATCACTCGCTTGCCGGTGAGGGCGCAAGAATTTGCGGTCTTGACACCTTTGTGGCGATCATGTCTGGACTGATCATTTTCCCGGCATGTTTCAGCTATGGAGTGGAAGTGGATGCCGGACCGAGCCTGATCTTTATCACGCTGCCAAATGTGTTTGTCAATATGTCTGGCGGGCGGATCTGGGGATGTCTGTTTTTCCTTTTCATGACCTTTGCAAGTTTTTCGACGGTCATGGCAGTGTTTGAAAACATTATGTCATTTTGTATGGATATGTTTCACTGGAACAGAAATAAAGCTGCATTTATCAATGGAGTGATCATCCTGTTCGCAAGTCTTCCATGTGTACTGGGTTACAATGTGTGGAGCAGCCTGCATCTGATAGGCGGCCGTGATGTGCTCGACAGTGAGGATTTTATCGTCAGCAACCTGCTTCTTCCGGTCGGTTCACTGATCTATCTGCTGTTTAGCGTAACAAAGTGGGGTTGGGGATTTGATAAATATATTGACGAGGCAAATACGGGAGAGGGCCTTAAGATTTCGAAAAAGTTAAAGCCATATTTCCAGTTTATACTGCCGCTGCTGATCCTGTTTATCCTGATTCAGGGGCTGGTGTAAAAAAGGAAAGTAATTAAGAAAAAAATAGTGAAAGAATAGTGAAAAATAGTGTAAAAATAGTGTAAATTTAATGGAATAAATTACGGGAATGAAAGGACCAAAATGATAAATCGCGACGACATGTTAGAACTGACCAGGCGCATGACTCCCGCACGGGCATCCATAGACCGGATCGCAGGCGCATATTTTGACGAAGAGGGATATGTGGATGGAACATTCAATACGCATTTCTTAAAACTGTCTGCATCCGAAGGAGCCAAAAACTTAGAACTTGCCAAGACGGTGCTGATCTCAAAAACAAATGAACAGTTAAGAGAATACCAGATCCCGGAAGAAAAAAGAAAGCCGGGCAGTATCTGGCAGCTCTTTGACGGGATCAGGGAGACAGGTCTGAAAGACGATGCATTCCCGGATCTTTTCTATGAGCTGCTTGGAGAGAAATATAAACCGGGGTACCCATATGCGTGTTTTTTGTTCCACGGGAGATACGATGTCCCGGTCAAAGGGACCGATAAGGCATGGCAGGAGGGCTCAGAGGAAGTGTACGAATATCTGATCTGTGCGGTCAGTCCGTTAGAGGGCGAGTATGAGCCGGGCGTGCCGGAGAGCGGATTTTTGTACCCGGCATTTAAGGATCGCAGCACGGCGGGAGAGTATATCAATTTGTATGAGAAAGATGCCGGTCACAGTGAGAGTGTGTGGCAGAAGCTGCTAAAGTGATATGTCAAAAATGGATGAATACATGGTCGTGCTGCCGGAGGCACATCCGCTTTGCGTAAAAGAAAAGATTGAAATTGAAAATCTGGAAAATGAGCCGTTCATGCTGTCAGAGCACGGTGGAAAAAACGAAGTGACCGAACTGTTGGAAAAAAGCGGTGTTCACCCGCAGAAATAATTTTGTGAAATGAAAAGCAATTTTGTGGTATCAAAAGTGATTTTGGTGTGCTAAGATAGAAAAAAATAAAAAAGAAAGTGAATGGGAAATGGAATTAGATATTATTGGTCTGCTTGGTGCATGCTCTTATGCACTCGACTGTGTCGAAGCGGAACTGACCCATGTTGCGACAAAACATGGAAAAAGAGTTGCATATATGAGCGTATGCACAGCACAAAAAATGGGAATTACAGGAGATGCCCTGCAGGATCTCGCGGCGTGTTCGCTGCTGCACGACAATGCGCTGACGCAGTATATTTATGAGGAATTTCACAATGATCTTACAAAAAATAATACGGAAAATATAACGTCAAAGCAGCTTGGCATCCACTGCATTTACGGGGAGGAAAACTTAAAAATGTACCCGTTTCTGACGGATGTGAAAAATGTGATTTTATATCACCATGAAAATGCTGATGGAAGCGGACCATTTGGAAAAACGTGGGAAGAGATCCCTCTTTTTGCAAGGATCATTCATCTGTGTGATATTTTAGATGCGTTCTGCCGGACGCCGGTATTTGATGATGCCGTGTGGCAGCGCGCGAAAGATTATCTTTTGAAAAATAAAGGGACAAAATTTGATACTGCATGCGTAGATACTTTTTTGGAAGTGTTTGGGCAAGAACATTTTTTGAGTCTTGGAGATGCAGATTTAGAAGAACGGCTGTGGAATATTGTTCCGAGAAAAAAGCGGGATTTAAGCGATGAAATGTGCAAAAATTTTGCCAATCTGTTTGCAAAGATCATCGACTATAAATCCGAATTTACAAGCCGCCATTCACTCGGTGTTGCGGAAAATGCAGCCAGATTATCCAGATATCTCGGTGATGACGAGGAGACGGTGCTGAAAATGTACCTGGCAGGCGCACTGCACGATATCGGGAAAGCGGCAATCGGAAATGATATCTTAGAAAAACCGGGACGCCTGACGGACGAGGAGTTTTCTAAAATGAAAAATCATGCGGGATACACATATCTGATCTTATCACAGGCAGAAGGAATGGAAGATATCCGTGACTGGGCGGCGCTCCACCATGAAAAACTCGATGGCACCGGGTATCCGTTCGGTAAAACTGCCGACGAGCTAAACAGGCAGGAACGTATCATGGCGTGCATTGATATCTATCAGGCACTGACGGAGAGCAGACCGTATAAATCCGGAATGACGCACGAGGCAGCATGTGAGATATTGGAAAATATGGTGCAAAAGGGATGGATAGACGGTGAGATCACAGAACAGATCAAAAAATGTTTTGCTTAAGAGGAAGCGGCATTGAGCCTGCTCCACTCGTTTTACTGCTGGGGCTGCACGGGTGCAGTTCTGCTTTTTAGTTATAAAAACCGTGCGGATTAAAATTACCGCACGGTTTTTTTGAGCAAATATTAATTTGTATATCGTTCATATGATTTACAGCTTAAATTGTTTCATATCTGCAGAAAGTTTTTCAATATCATCTGCTAAAGCAGATACCAGATCCGAAGATTTACGGACAACGGCATCGAGTTCCGTTGCCATAGCAGAAGTCTCTTCTGTGGAAGATGCATTGTCGGTTGCAAGCTGTGTCAGGGTATCAATACTCTCTGTGACAAGTTCACGCTGTGAGTTGACATTCTGGATTTTTCCGGTAATGGTCTGGATGGAAGCCATACAGGAATCAAGTGCACCCTTTAAATCCTCAAACATCTGCTGTGTGCTTTCAAGCGCTGCAACCTGCTCGTCAGATGCCTCACTCATTTTCTTCATCAGCTCCATAGATTTTTCAGAGTTCTGGCTTAATTCACTGATGATATTGTTGATCTCACTGACCGTCTGCGCAGACTGGGTGGCAAGTCCACCGATTTCTTCTGCAACAACCGCGAATCCACGTCCGGCTTCACCGGCTCTTGCTGCCTCAATGGAAGCATTTAAGGAAAGCAGGTTGGTCTGGGATGCAATTTCGCTGATCAGGGTAGCTGCCTGACTGATCTTGTTGACGGAATCATTTGTCTGGGCAGTCTGGTTATACATAGAATCAATATCAGTCTTGGTTGTAGAATTGACATCAATCAGTCTGTGTAAAGTTTCCATGGACTTATTGGAACGATCCTGCATCAGCTGTGCATTCTGATCAAGGGATTCCATTTCTGAGGAAGTATCTGCGATGCCATCGGCAATCTCAGCAATATTTTCAGAGGCACTTGAAGTTGATGCTGCCTGAGAGTTACTGTTTTGGGCAATTTCATTGATTGCAGTCGAAACGTTCTGGATAGATTCGTTCATGCTGTCAAAATTCTTTTTGAAATCCGAAACGGCGGACTGTAAATGAGAGGAAACTCCATCAATGTTGGAGATAAGTCCGACAACCTCCTGCTGTGCAAGATCAAGTGCACCGGCTGTTTTTCCAAGTTCATTTTTACTTGAAACATTGACTCCGGTAGTCAGGTCTCCGGTCGACATCCTGTTTGCAAAATTCTGAATCTCGATCAAAGGTTTGCAGATCGTATTACCGAAAATACGGGAAGCAATGAATACGATAACTGTAAAAATCAGATCAATTATGATTATGACTGTGATCATAGTATGGTATTTCGCCTGAACTTCGTTTTTGGAACTATTCATTTCCGCTTCCATATCATCTACATAGTTACCGGTGGAAACAACCCAGTTCCATGGGGTAAAGATTTGAGAGTACGCGATCTTTGGTGCTACGGTAACACCGTCGGCTTTCGTAAAATAAAATTCATTGAAGCCGCCGCCGTCAGAACCGGTCGAGACCTTCATGATCTCCTGAATGATCTTGACGCCATTCTGATCTGTCAGATCGTAACGGTTATTACCTTCCTGATCGGTTAAGATCGGATGCATAATGAGGTTGTAGTCGGTATCATCGATCCAGAAATAGCCGCTTCCATCATCCCTGTAACGCATGTTGCGGACGATCTCTGCTGCTTCTTTTTTTGCTTCGTCTTCAGTCAGATCACCGTTTTGGGATTTGTCGTATTCTGCCTGTAAAATAGCGATGACAGACTGTACCTGACTTTTGATCTCAGTATTGTACCCATCTAACCTGGCATTTTCATAATTCTTGTTTGCCGTGGAAGTCATAGTGCTGATATTTGAAATTGAAATACCGCCAATGACTATGACAGATACCAGAACAATCATAAGACACATTAGTGTCAGTGAATTTTTTACGCTTTTGCTTTTCATGGATATCAAGCTCCCTTTCCTATAGATTAATTACACTTATTTTACTATTTTTTGACAAAAAATGGTAGACATAAATTAAAAAAATATGGTACTTTGGCTATGAAATTGTGGGTAATCACGAAAAAGTGTGAAAAGAAAAAAGGAAACACAAATATAAAGCAAATTGTGTTTCCTTTTGGAAGAGCGGAGACGGAGGGATTCGAACCCTCGTGCCCCGGAGGGCTAACGCATTTCGAGTGCGCCCCGTTATGACCACTTCGATACGTCTCCAGATATGTTTTTGCAAATACTTGATTAGTATACCATATTTTGAATGATTTGCAAGAGAAAAGTGGTTGTTGTAAATAGGGAGTGGATATGCTAGTATATTAAAAGTTTCATAGAGAAGATAATTGGTGCCGGCTGTTTTTATCCGGGAAATGGAGCAGTACATAAAGTACAGTATATTTTTCATATTAAAAATAGGTTGGTTAAAAGGGAAACAGGTGCGATTCCTGTACGATCTCGTCACTGTGATTAGGGAGTGCAGATTCCAAAGATAAGTCACTGATGTACTTTGCAGTATGTTGGGAAGGCGGAATCTGTGTGATGATCTTTCAGCCAGGAAACCTGCCAGTTGTCTGGTACAGGGAAATATTTCCCGGATCACGAGTAATTGGTCGTACCGTAAATGTAGGCTGTCAGATTGTCAGCTTATTTATGCAGACTTATTACTCCGCCCTCAAATAAGGCGGAGTGTTTCTTTGTGTGGAAAAATTCCACTGTGTACTATGAACGATACATTATATTATAATAAGGAGAGCATTATGAAGAAAAGAACTATCGCGTTACTTACCACATTAGCGCTTGCAACAGGCATGGTCGCCGGATGCGGAAGCAGCAACACAGCAGCAACAGACACAGCAAAAACCTCTGAGACAGTATCTTCAGAGAAAACAGAGGCAACAGAAACCGTAGAGAGCACGGAAGTTGACGATCAGGCGGCAGCCGATCACGTCGCAGAACTGATCGATGCGATCTATGTTCAGACAAGAAATGATGATACGGACGCACAGTGTGCAGAGGCAAAAGAGGCATGGGATGCATTGACAGATGCACAGAAGGAATTAGTTTCCGGCGAGAACGCAGATCCGGATTATTTCGGAAGAGATACAGGAGATGCCTCAAAGGATGATCCGTTAAATGAAGATAATATCGGAGAAAATGAACTTCTTGTAGTAAGTTTTGGTACCTCATTTAACGACAGTCGTGCCGAGGATATCAGTGGAATCGAAAAAGCACTGGAAGCAGCATATCCGGACTGGTCTGTAAGAAGAGCATTTACCGCACAGATCATCATCAACCATGTACAGGCAAGAGATGACGAAAAGATTGATAATGTGGATCAGGCATTAGAGAGAGCTGTTGACAACGGAGTAAAAAATCTTGTTGTTCAGCCGACACACTTAATGCATGGTGCAGAGTATGACGAGCTGGTAGAGACACTTGACAATTATAAAGACAAATTTGAGACAGTTACCGTTGCAGAGCCAATGCTTGGTGAAGTAGGATCTGACGCAACTGTGATCAATGAGGATAAGGCAAAAGTTGCAGAAGCAATTACAGCAGAGGCAGTAAAGACAGCAGGATATGATTCTTTAGATGCAGCAAAAGAAGATGGAACTGCATTCGTATTTATGGGACATGGAACTTCTCATTCTGCAAAAGTAAGCTACAGCCAGATGGCAGCACAGATGAAAGATCTTTCCTATGATAATGTGTTTATCGGAACTGTTGAGGGTGAGCCGGAAGAGACAGCATGCGAAAATGTGATTGAGGCAGTAAAAGAAGCCGGTTATACAAAAGTTGTTTTAAGACCTCTTATGGTTGTTGCAGGAGATCATGCAAACAACGATATGGCAGGTGACGACGAAGATTCCTGGAAGAGCCAGTTCACAGCAAGTGGATATTTTGACAGCGTTGATACACAGATTTCAGGACTTGGAAGAATCGAAGCAATCCAGCAGATCTATATTGATCATACAAAAGATGCAATTGATTCCCTTGGAAACCTTGAGTCAACATCCACCACAGAGAGTACCGTTGGTACTCTCGAGGATGGTGTTTACACCGCAAAGTTTGATACAGACAGCAGCATGTTTCATGTAAATGAGGCAGATGAGGGACGTGGTATCCTTACCGTAGAAAACGGAAAAATGACGATCCATATCAGCCTTGTTTCAAAAAAAATTGTAAATCTGTTTGTCGGAACAGCAGATGATGCGAAAAAAGACGGTGCTGATATTTTAGAGCCGACAACGGATACTGTAAAATACAGTGATGGAACCACCGACGAGGTATATGGTTTTGATGTGCCGGTAGAAGCATTAGATGAAGAATTTGATCTTGCAATCCTCGGCACAAAAGGCGAGTGGTACGATCACAAAGTAAGCGTTTCTGATCCGCAGGAGACAGATAACTAATAAATGGAGATTTGTATGAATAAAAAGAGAGTGACCGCAGTAATCTTATCCGCAATGATGTGCATGCAGATATTCACGGGATGCGGTGCAAAAAATAATGCCGCTGCAGTAGAAGGCGGGGCTGGTCAGACAGCCACGGAAAGTGCACAGGGAGCGGCAGGTACAGTCACAGAGGAAAATGCACAGACAGCAGAGGAAAATGTGCAGGGAACGGCAGATCAGGATGGAACAGAAGAAAGCATGACTGGAAATGATGCCGCAGAACAGGCAGACAGCACAGAAGTTTCAGTTCCTGAGGATGGCGAATATACGGTGGAAGTCACATTAGAAGGCGGCAGCGGAAAAGCAACTGTGGATTCACAGGCGAAAGTTACTGTGAAGGATGGAGTGGCATATGCGACGATCACATGGAGCAGTACGCATTACGATTACATGATCGTGAACGGGGAGAAATATCTCAATGAAAATGAAGGTGGAAACTCTACATTCACATTTCCAATTGATGGAATCCCATGTGAGATGGATGTGATCGGTGATACGACGGCAATGAGTACGCCGCATGAGATTGATTACACCCTGACTTTTCAATTTCCGGAAACGGCAGGTTTTAAAGACTTAGACTGCAATGGGCGTATGGAGTTATCCTACGCCGACCAGTTTGAAGTAGAACAATATGGTGCTTATAAGCTGATTACGATCGTGGATAACGGTCGTTTTTTGCTTGTGCCAAAAGGTGTCAAAGTGCCGGCGGATGTTCCGGCAGATGTGACAGTTTTAGAACAGCCGCTTGAAAATGTATATCTGGTGTCGAGTGCGGTGATGGATTTAGTCTGCCAGATCGGTGCTGTCTCAGATCTGAAATATACAGGAGTAAAAGAAAAAGACTGGTATGTAAAAGAGGCGGCAGATGCGATGGCAGCGGGAAATCTGATCTATGCCGGGAAATACAGTGCGCCTGACTATGAACTTTTACTTTCCGGTGGATGCACGTTTGCGATTGAAAATACGATGATCACGCACAACCCGGAAGTGAAAGAAAAATTAGAAGAACTTGGAATCAAGGTCATGATCGAGCGCTCCAGCTATGAAAAGCACCCGCTTGGAAGACTCGAATGGATAAAGCTTTTTGGCGTTTTGTTCGGGAGAGAACAGCAGGCCAAAGCGTTTTTTGATGCGCAGGCAGCACATATTGAGCCGATTTTGGAAAAAGAAAAAACGGGGCTGTCGGTAGCATTTTTTGCAGTTGCATCGGATGGAACGATTACGGTACGGAAACCAAATGATTATGTATCATCAATGATCGAACTTGCGGGGGGCACTTATTCCTTAAATGGTTATGTCCCGGAAGAGGAAAATGCACTCTCCACATTAAAAATGCAGATGGAAGATTTCTATGCGGCCGAAAAAGATGCTGACATTCTCATTTACAATGGTACAATAGAGGGAGAACTGACATCGATCGCTGAACTGGTACAGAAAAACAGTCTGTTTGCCGACTTTAAAGCAGTAAAATCAGGACAGGTCTACACAACCGGAAACAATTTTTACCAGCAGACCAGTGGAACCTGTGATTTTATCGAGGATCTCAATAAGGTACTGAATGGGGAAACGGATGCAGAGTACCGGTTTTTGAAGAAAATCAACTGACAGGAATTCATATAAACCAGAGGAAATCATGAAAAAACGTTATATCATCTCTTTTGTTGTTGCAATTATCATATTATCGGTATTGTTTTTATGGAATGTCGGGGCGGGAAGTGTGGACATATCCACATCGGATCTGTTTGCAATCCTTGCGGGAAGTGGAAAAGATGAGACATTTTCACAGATCGTGTGGAAAATCAGACTGCCGCGCATCCTTGCTGCGATCTTGTTAGGAGGAGCACTGTCAGTGTCGGGATTTTTACTCCAGAGCTTTTTCCAGAATCCGATTGCAGGACCGTATGTGCTTGGAATTTCATCCGGTGCAAAACTTGTGGTGGCGCTCACCATGATTTTTTTGCTGGAAAAAGGCATTATGATCAGTTCCTTTGGCATGGTTATGGCTGCGTTTGTGGGTTCCATACTTGCCATGGGATTCGTGCTTTTAATTTCATTTCGCGTGTCAAAAATGTCGCTGCTGGTGGTCTGTGGGATCATGATCGGTTATATCTGTTCCGCCATCACGGACTTCTGCGTCACATTTGCCAGCGATTCGAATATCGTCAATCTTCACAACTGGTCGATGGGAAGTTTTTCCGGCATGACATGGGAAAATATAAAAATGATCGTCGTGATCGTCGGCGCAGCAGTGCTTGTGACTTTTTGTCTGGCAAAACCGATCGGGGCATATCAGATGGGGGAGGCATATGCCAGAAATATTGGTGTCAATGTAAAAGTGTTGAGGGTCACGATGATTCTTTTATCAAGCCTTCTGTCTGCCTGCGTGACTGCATTTGCGGGACCGATCTCCTTTGTCGGAATTGCAGTGCCGCATCTGGTGAGGATGGCGACAAAAACAGCGCGCCCGATTATCCTGATTCCGGGGTGTTTTTTGTGTGGTGCAGTTGTGACACTTTTTTGTGACGGAATTGCAAGAACCGTGTTTGCGCCGACGGAAATCAGTATCAGCTCGGTTACGGCACTGTTTCTGGTGCCGGTCGTGATCGCAGCAATGTTGAGAAAACAGGAGGGGAGGTAGTCATATATGCAGGAGATCCGCACAGAGCATCTGACTGTCGGCTATGATAAAACACCTTTGATCGGGGATGTGAATCTTTCTGTCCGGCCGGGGGAGATACTGACACTGATCGGGCCGAATGGTTCCGGAAAATCCACGATCTTAAAGACGATTACAAAGCAGTTAAAGAAACTGGATGGAACCGTATTTTTGGGCGAAGCATCCATGGATGAATTAAAAGACAGCCAGATTTCCAGACGATTGTCCATGGTCATGACAGAACGCCTCCGCACGGAGCTGATGAGCGGCAGGGAAGTGGTTGCCTCCGGGCGTTATCCTTATACGGGAAGATTTGGCATCCTGTCAAAAGAGGACTGGGCAAAAGTGGATGAGGCGATCGCGCTTGTCCATGCAGGTGAAGTGCAGGATCAGGATTTCATGAAGATCAGCGACGGACAGCGCCAGCGTCTGATGCTTGCGCGGGCAATCTGTCAGGATACAAAAATCCTGATCTTAGACGAGCCAACCTCCTATCTGGATATGGGCTTTAAGATGGATATACTTACAAATATCCGCATGCTTGCAAGAGATAAAAAGATGGCGGTCATTATGTCACTACATGAGCTTGACCTTGCGCAGAAAGTTTCCGATACGGTCGCCTGTGTCAGAGGCGACCGCATCGACCGCATCGGCACACCGGAGAAGATTTTTGCCGGAAATTATGTGCAGGAATTATACGGGGTGGCGGATCAGAGTTTTGATCCGGTGACGGGGCAGATTTTTTTGTGCACGGGATATCAGAATACAAGAGATTTCAAAGATTCTGACATAGAGAATTGCAGCAGTAAAGATTTCTGCAGTGGCAGTCAAGTCCCAGATCCGGTCAGTTCACAGATTTTTGTGATCGGCGGTGCGGGCAGCGGCATCCCGGTATACAACAGGCTGTGGCGCGAAAACATTCCGTTTGCAGCGGGAATCTTGCAGGAAAATGATGTGGAGTACAAAGCGGCTGTGGCACTTGCATTAGAAGTTGTGTCAGAAAAGGCATTTTACCCGGTTGGACAGGACAAGGTGCAGGCGGCAAAGCGGCTGATCGATAGCTGTAAAAAATGTATCTGTGCGGTGGAAGAGTTTGGGCCGTTAAATGAAGCGAACCGGGAGCTGGCGGAGTATGCGAGGAGGATTGGGAAGACTGGCAAAAACATATGAACAGTATACACAGAGATATCTTCAAAGCTATCCACGAAGGAAAATGGCTGAAAATTGAATATCTGAACAAAGAGGGCAGGCACACGAACTACTGGATCGGAATCCGGGACTTAGACCCACGGAACAAGACTTTAAAAGTGGACGGACTTCATCTCAACCGGTGCTCGATTGAGGGATACGATAAGATCTATATCGATTCCATCCTCTCGACCGAGATCGTGGAAGGCTCGTACTGCCCGGAGAATGAGCGGCTGATCGAAGATATCGCGCTGCACCCGGAACGCTACCAGAACCTTTTTGCAAACACGGCAAATTTAAAAATACTGAATTATCTGGAAATGTGCAGCAAACTGGATGCCACGCCGTATACGACCGATTATGAACTGGTGCGCTATATCGACGGAGATCAGGTGCGTGACGGGGAGTACCAGTTGTCGGAGGAACAGTTTAAAGAGATCGTGACAAATTTTCAGCGGCGCATGAACCGGGGCACGAAACAGGGGAAAACGCTTCATATTCAAAAGCTGGCACTAAATATTTTAAGCATCCATACAAAAAATGGATTGTATGTGCTGGCATACCGGAATCTGAATCTGGATGTAAAAAACAAGGCATTTAAACCGGATGAAGATATCACGATCTGCACGCAGTTTACCATAGGGGGAGAGCAGGAAAATATCCGAAGGTATTTAGATGCGGATGAATATGAGCTGTTATCCGATTTTGAAAAAAATCTTGAAAAAATAAAAGATGCGATTACAGAAAAAAACGGTGCACGGGCGGTTGTGGATGACATGCCCTATGTCATCGGACTTGGCATGGACTGTGCATTAAATCTGCATGAAGAGTATAAGGCGATTCTTGACATGTACGAAAAAGAGCAGGTGACTTTTCCAATCCGGGCATTTTTCGGCGATCTTTTGGAACGTCCGCGAAGAACGAAGGCATATCCGATCGCACTGTTAAACCAGAACATCAATCTCGACCAGCTTCTTGCAGTCAACAATGCCATGAAATATCCGCTTGCCTATATTCAGGGACCACCGGGAACCGGCAAGACGAATACGATCTTAAACACGATCGTGACGGCATTTTTTAACAATATGACGGTACTGTTTGCGTCTTACAACAATGTACCCATAAACAATGTATTTGAAAAATTAAGTTCCCTGACTTATAAGGGAAAACGGGTCGCATTTCCGGTACTGCGCCTTGGAAATCAGGAAAAAGTAAAAGAATGTATCTGTTACATCAACCAGCTGCGGAGAGAGGTGCAGGGCATTAAAGTATTTTCTTCCACGTTAGATCGTCGAAAAGGTGATAGAATTGACCGGGCGAAACAGCTTTCCGGCAGGTTAAAGGAATATGAGGAAGTCTTAGACCTGACGGAGCGCAAAGAAACGTTAACGCAGGTCATGGAGTATCAGGAACGGATGAAAAATGTGGCGACGCTCTTTCATTTTCATACGGATCTGCAGGGGCGTCAGCTGCGGAATCTGGATGAAAAAATCCAGAAGATCGGTGAGATATCTGAGCGGGATGCAATGGCTCTATTAGACCGCAATGAGGATGAATTTTACAGTTATCTGTATTATACCTCCGCAAAATACATCAAGGAGCTGGAAAGTAACAGGTTTCAGGATTTACGGAAAATTTTAGATGATGATGAAGATGTGAATGAGCAGGCAGCAGCATTTAACAAGTATCTGCAGAAATCGGAGAATGTAAAGAAGCTGCAGAAGGTATTTCCAATCATGATAACGACCTGCATTTCTTCCCATAAACTGGGTGAACCGGAACCGCTGTTTGATATGACAATCATGGATGAGGCGAGCCAGTGCAATGTTGCGGTCTCACTTGTGCCAATCATCCGGGGTGAAAAACTGATGCTGGTGGGAGATCCGCAGCAGTTAAAGCCGGTTATTTTATTGGACGAACTCACGAACCGGAAACTGCGCAGAAAATACCATGTTGCGGATGAATATGATTACCGTGAAAATTCCATTTATAAGACGTATCTTGCCTGTGATGCGGTCAGCGATGAGATACTTTTGCGAAATCATTACCGCTGTAATAAAAAAATCATAGACTTTAACAACAAAAAATATTATAACTCCAAACTTCAGGTGCAGTCCGACAGCAGGGAAAGACAGCCGCTTGTCTATGTCAATGTGGATGGCGGGCCGGGTGACATGAAGAATACCTCTCCGGCAGAGGTGGAGGAGATCATGCGCTATGCGGGGGAAAATCCTGATAAAAGTATTGCTGTCATCACACCGTTTGTGAATCAGCGGATACTGATCGAGCGCGGGATCAAAGAAAACGGATTTGAGCATGTTGTATGCGGAACGGTACATGCATTTCAGGGAGACGAAAAGGATGTGGTGCTGTTTTCCACGGCGTTAAGCGACCGGACTGGAAAGGGAACTTATGACTGGCTCAAAAATAATAAGGAACTGATCAATGTCGCAACGTCGCGGGCGAAGGACAAGCTGATCCTTCTTGCGGACGGGAAAGAATTGGAGCGCCTTCATCAGGGAAATGAGGATGATGATCTGTACGAGCTGGTGCAGTATGTGAAAATGAACGGGGAATCCAAAATTACGGAAAAGCATATCAGTTCGAGAGCACTTGGAATCCAGCCGTTTTCCACGGAAACAGAAGCGGCATTTATGAAAAACCTGACACATGCGCTGGAAAATATCTGGCTCACCCGGAATAAATATACGATCCACAAAGAGGTTGCCATATCCCAGGTGTTTCATGATAATGTCACTTATGATAATCTGTTTTATATGGGAAGATTCGACTTTGTTGTCTATGAAAAGAGGGGAAAAAGCGAGCTGCCCGTTTTTGCGATCGAACTCGACGGCAAGGAGCATTTTGAGGATGAAGTGGTACGGGAGCGGGACAGACAGAAAAATGAGATCTGTAAGGCGCACCATATGCAGATCATCCGTGTGGAAAACTCTTATGCAAGACGCTATCACTACATCAAGGAAATTTTGAATGACTATTTTGCGAAGGCACGTTAAAAATTTTGCGTTCAAACATCCGGCAAAAAGTGGTATGATGTCTTTATGTATCACACAGGACAAAGGAGAAAATAATACAATATGGAAAAAAAGAGCCGGGAATTATTAGCACCGCATGTGGAAGAAGAACTGATGGATTATATTTTGCATACGCCGGTGAAAATAGGTGAGAAACTGCCAAATGAGTTTGAACTGGCAGAGCTGTTCGGCGTTGGGCGGAGCACAGTGCGGGAGACGGTAAAAAGCCTGGTTTCCAAAGGTGTGCTTGAGGTCCGCAGGGGTTCCGGGACTTATGTGATCGGGACGAACCGCTTAGAGGATGATCCGTTAGGGCTTTCAGGGTTTACGGACAAATATGAACTGGCGTTAGACCTCTGCAATGTGCGCCTGATGTTAGAGCCGGAGATCGCCATGCTGGCAAGTGAAAACGCGACGGACGAGGAAAAGGCGGAGTTAAAGCGGCTGTGTGATGAGGTGGAAAATCTGTATCTTGCCGGGGAGAACCATCTGCAGAAAGATGTGGAATTTCACACTTACATTGCGCGGTGCAGCAAAAATAAAGTCATTGAGAAACTGGTACCGATCATTCAGTCGGCGGTCATCACGTTCGTGAACCTGACACACCGCCAGTTAAAAGACGAAACGATTGATACCCACCGTGCGATCACGGATGCAATCTTAAATGGAGACAGTGCGGGTGCAAAATATGCGATGATCATGCACCTCAATTATAATCGTCAGATGATTTTGAAAAAACAGGCAAAGGCGCAGCAAAAAAATGAGTAAGGGACAAAAACTCCAAAAACTGGTAAGACGTCATATGACATGATGCAATATCGGAAAAATATACAAAAAACAAGGTGCTTTTTTAGGAAAACACCTTGTTTTTTTGTCTAAAAGAGAGGTTTTAACAAACTAGACATCAGATGTATTGACAAAAAATGATCAATAAAATACAATAATCACAACAAAACATCAGACGTCATACAAATATCAATAAGGAGGTATATCATGGGTAACGTCGCAGAATTAGATACAACCCGGCTGGTTATCGCAGCAATTATCGGACTGGCATTGTTGTTAGTTTTGATCATCAAATTTAAGGTTCACGCAATGCTTTCGATCTTAATCGGTGCGATTGCAATCGGACTGATCGCAGGAATGCCGTTTGAAGAAATCGTAACGGCGGTGGACGATGGTATAGGAAACACGCTAAAGGGAATTGCCCTCCTGGTAGGACTCGGTTCCATGTTCGGTGCGATACTTGAAGCATCGGGTGGAGCACAGACTTTAGCAGTTACAATGGTAAAGAAATTTGGGGATGAGAAGGCTGCATGGGCGCTTGGAATCACCGGCCTTGTTATTTCTATCCCGGTATTCTTTGATGCAGGACTTATCATTTTAATTCCACTTGCATTTTCTCTTGCAAAAAGAACAAAGAAATCTTCCCTGTTTTATGCGATCCCGCTTTTAGCAGGACTTGCCGTAGGACACGCATTTATTCCGCCGACACCTGGCCCGGTATTAGTTGCCACAATGTTAAATGTGGAACTTGGATGGGTTATTTTAGTCGGTGTATGCTGTGGATTTTTTGCAATGATCGTTGCAGGTCCGGTCTGGGGAGCTATCTGCGGAAAGAAATATTATGTTCCGGTTCCGGATCAGATTGCAAACCAGGAAGATATTGATGAATCCAAACTTCCGAGTTTTGCATCGGTCGTTACCATCATCATGATCCCTCTGGTACTTATCATATTGAAATCTGTTGCAGGCGTGGTTCCGGCATTGGCAGGAGTGGCACCGTTATTTAACTTTTTAGGACAGCCGTTTGCAGCACTTCTGATCGCAACATTAGCCGCAATGTTCATCCTTGGAACAAGACATGGATACACGATGCCGGAATTAGAGAAGATCCTCACAAAATCTTTAGAGCCGACAGGACTGATCCTTCTTGTGACAGCATGTGGCGGCGTGCTCCGTTATATTTTACAGTACTCCGGCTTAGGTGAGATCATTGGTAATGCTGTGGCATCCATAAATCTTCCAATCGTTGTTGTAGCATTTTTAGTTGCAGCACTGGTAAGAATCTGTGTAGGTTCTGCAACCGTAGCAATGACCATGGCAGCAGGAATTGTAGCAGCAATGCCGGAGATCGCATCCTTATCACCGATGTATCTTGCATGTGTGGTTGCAGCAGTTGCCGGTGGAGCGACAGTCTGCTCACACTTTAACGATTCCGGATTCTGGCTGGTAAGATCACTGATCGGACTTGACGAGAAGACAACATTAAAAACCTGGACGATCATGGAGACATTGGTTGGTGGAACCGGATTTATCGTTGCACTGATCATTTCTTTCTTCGTGTAGAAGAAACGGTAATGACAGAGCAATCACAGAGCATGAAATTCAGTATATTATAGATTCTTACAGTAAAAAAACAGCGCAGGAATGGAGGCTAGTGTGAAAAATAAGATTTTTCACACGCAAGATTTGTGCTTACGCACAAACTTGAGATGCGCAAAAAAACAGCGCAGGAATGGAGGCTATCATGGAATTAAGAAGTCAGAAAGTAAGAGAACTTGCACCGGAGATGGACCCGCTTCGCATGGGTATGGGATGGAAGGCGGAGGAGCTTTCCAAACCACAGATCATCATTGAGAGTACTTATGGAAACAGCCATCCGGGTTCAAGCCATTTAAATATTTTTGTGGAAGAAGCAGTAAAAGGTGTTGATGAAAACGGTGGAAAAGCAGCGCGTTATTATGCAACAGATATGTGCGATGGAATGTCCCAGGGACACGATGGAATCAATTATTCTTTAGCACACAGAGATGCGATCACAAACCTTGTGGAGGCGCAGGCAAACGCTACAACGTTTGATGGTGGTGTTTTTATCGCAAGCTGTGACAAGGCAATGCCGGCGATGCTTATGAGTATCGGCCGTTTAAAAGAGATGAGCGCGATCGTTGTGACCGGTGGCGTTATGGAAGCCACGGTTGTAAAACCGGAATACGTGGAAAATGATCCGGGCTGTAAGATCAATGAGCTTTTAACCTTAGAGCAGATCGGAAAATTCAGCGCGCAGTATGAGCGTGGTGAGATCCCGGAAGAGCAGCTCCGCTATTACAAACACAATGCATGTCCAAGCTGTGGCGCATGTTCTTTCATGGGAACCGCTTCCACAATGCAGGTTATGGCTGAAGCACTTGGACTGATGCTTCCGGGAACAGCACTGATGCCGGCAACTGCACCGGAATTAAAAAAGGCTGCCTATGATGCCGGAAAACAGTTAATGAAATTAGTTGAAATGGGAATTGCTGCAAAAGATATCGTCACAATGGAAAGTCTTGAGAATGCGATCATGGTACATGCTGCAATCTCAGGTTCCACCAACGCGGTCATGCACATTCCGGCAATCGCACACGAATTTGGTTTTGAAATTGATGCGGATACGTTTGACAGAATGCACCGCGGTGCACATTATCTGCTAAACATCCGCCCGGCAGGAGACTGGCCGGCACAGTATTTCTACTATGCAGGCGGTGTGCCGAGAGTCATGGAAGAAATCAAGAGCATGCTCCACCTTGATGTGATGACAGTTACCGGAAAAACACTCGGTGAGAATTTAGAAGAGTTAAAAAAGAACGGTTTCTACGAGCACTGTGATGCGATCTTAAAAGAGAAATCAGCCCTGATCGGAAAAGAGATCAAACGTACCGATATCATCGCTGATTTTGACCATGCGATCGGTACAGAGGGAAGCATCGCAATCCTGCGCGGCAACCTTGCACCGGAGGGAGCAGTCATTAAACACACTGCCTGCCCGAAAGAAATGTTCCATGCAAGATTAAACGCAAAACCGTATGACAGCGAGGAAGAAGCGATCGATGCGATCCTGAAGGGAAAAGTAGTACCGGGAGATGCCGTATTTATCCGCTACGAGGGACCGAGAGGCAGCGGTATGCCGGAGATGTTCTACACCGGCGAGGCAATCTGCTCCGACCCGAAACTTGCAGCCAGCGTTGCACTGATCACAGACGGACGTTTTTCCGGCGCATCCAGAGGACCGGTCGTAGGACATGTATCTCCGGAGGCAGCAGCCGGCGGCCCGATCGCATTTGTGGAAGAGGGAGATCTCATTGAACTTGATGTTGAGAACCGCCGTCTTGCGATCGTAGGTGTCAAAGGCGAGGAAAAGACCGGGGAAGAAATTGCACAGATCTTAGAGGAACGTAAAAAGAACTGGAAAGGTTTTACCAGCAAATATAAGAGTGGTCTGTTAAAATTGTATGCACAGCATGCGACCAGTGCGATGAAGGGTGCCTATATGGACTAAGTATCCAGACCATAAAAAAATCCGGGTGTTGCTGCCCGGATTTTTTGTATTCATGTACGATGTCAGCTCTGTTTTTTTAATTCATAGGAAATTACGTCCTATGAATTAAAAAGCCCTCCGGGCGGGATGCGCATCTCGCGGAGTAGAAGTTAGCTGTAAACAGCACCGCTCGAGCGCGAAAGAGTCGCAAGCGACTCTTTGTTCAATATCAACTGATAGTTGATGTGTAAAAAGAAATAACAACCGGCACATGCTTGAAAAATCAACCATTAGTTTTATAATGAAATTAGAAAAACGAGATGGGGGATGCGAAGTGTTTGATATCATGACAATGGCGGAAAACATCAAAACATACCGGAATAAAAGAGGACTGAATCAATACGAATTTGCGGAAAAATTAGGAATCAGCCCACAGGCGGTATCCAAATGGGAGTGTGGACAGTCCTGTCCGAGTATCGAAAATCTTTGTGTGATCTCAGAGATTTTAGATGTTTCCATCGATACGCTGATCGGTGAAAACAGTGACAGTGAAAAGATGATGATCGGAATCGATGGCGGGGGAACGAAAACAGAGTTTGTTTTATTTTCGGAAAGCGGAAGAATTTTAAAACGGATCGTCCTTGACGGCTGCAATCCGAATACGGTAGGAATGGAGGAGGCAATGAACATCCTGCAGCTTGGCATTGATACGCTCATGAAGATCAAGGGGAAGATCAGCGGAATCTTTGTGGGTGCTGCAGGATTAGATTCCGGAAACAATACATCAAAGATCAAAAAGATGTTAAAAGAAAAATATCCGAAAGTAAAAATCCAGTGCGAAAATGACATCTATAACGTCATTGCCTGTGGAAAAAATCTTGACCGGTGTGTGGCTGCAATCAGCGGAACCGGAATGATCATTTACGCAAACCAGAATGGAAATTTAAAGCATTTTGGCGGGCGGGGATATCTGCTTGATAAAGGCGGCAGCGGCTACCACATCGGACGGGATGCGATCTGTGCAGCGCAGGATGCAAGGGACGGGATCGGAGAACATACGATACTGACGGATCTTGTTGAGGAAAAATTAGGGAATACGGTATGGGAGAGCATCCAGGACATCTACAGTAAAAACCAGTCCTATATTGCTTCGTTTACGCCGTGCGTATTTCTGGCATATGAAAATGGGGATAAAATCGCAGAGCAGATTTTAAAGAACAATGCAGCATGTTTAGCGGAACTTATCAATTTTGCCGTGGATCATTATGATATCGGAAAATATGTGGTTGCATCCGGCGGAATTTTAAAACAGAAACCGGCATTCCGGGAAATGTTAAAAGAGATGCTGCATCCGGATATTGAATTAGACGTTCCGGACTATCCACCGGTATATGGCGCATGTATCATGTGCTGCCTGTTATGTGGGGTTGATACAAAGCCGGTAAAAGAGCGTTTTATGATGTCATATGATTCATACCAGTAAGGAGAGGGAGGAAAACAACATGAGAATTATTAAAGTGAAAAACTATGATGAGGTTTCTGTAAAGACAGCAAATTTGATTTTAGGACAGGTAAATTTAAAACCGGATGCGGTTTTAGGACTTGCTACCGGTGGTTCACCTGTGGGGGCATATAAAAAGATCGTGGAAGCATATAACAACGGTGAGGTTGATTTTTCCGGGGTTACGACGATCAATCTGGATGAATACAGAGGAATCAAAAGAAACCACGAACAGAGCTACTGGAGTTTTATGCAGGAAAATCTGTTTAAACATGTAAATGTAAGGGAAGACCACATTTTCATTCCAAACGGAGAAAATCTTAACAGTGAGGAAGTCTGCAGGGAATATGACAAGATCATAGAAACAGCCGGTGGTATTGATATGCAGCTTCTTGGAATTGGTCTGGACGGACACATCGGTTTTAACGAACCGGCGGATCATTTTGAAAAAAATACACACTGTGTGGAACTGACGGAGAGCACGATCGAGGCAAACAAGAGATTTTTTGAGAGTAAGGATGAAGTTCCGCGTCAGGCATATACCATGGGTATCCTGCCAATCGTACAGGCAAAGAAAGTCATCATGATCGCAAATGGAAAAAACAAGGCGGATATCATCAAAAAAGCATTTACCGGACCGGTCACACCGGAAGTCCCGGCATCCATTCTGCAGATGCATCCGGATTTCACACTGATCGCAGATGAGGATGCACTTTCGGAGATTTAAAAGGGGGAAAATCCAAAATGATCATAAAAAATGCATTGGTTTATACAGAAGATCATAAGTTTGAAAAGAAAGATGTCAGGATCGAAGATGAACGGATCGCAGAGATCGCAGAGAACGGTCAGATTACTGCCACAGATGAGGATGTGATCGACGGGGAAGGCATGTATGCGATACCGGGACTTGTGGATATTCATTTTCATGGGGCGGTAGGCTATGATTTCTGTCAGGCATCGAAAGAAGAACTGTTAAAAATAGCAGAATATGAGGCAAAAAATGGTGTTCTTGCCATCTGCCCGGCGACAATGTCCTATAATGAAGAAATCTTAGGACATGTCATGGACAAGGCGGCAGATTACAAAGAAGATACCGGAGCAGATTTAGTCGGCATCAATATGGAAGGACCGTTTATCAATCTAAAAAAAGCCGGGGCACAGAACCCGGAATATATTATGCCGGCAGATAAAGAAATGTTTCTGCGTCTGCAGGAGAGAAGCGGCGGGCTGATCAAACTGGTAGATATCGCACCGGAAGAAAAAGGTGCGATGGAATTTATCGAACAGTGCCATGACCAGGTAAAAATCTCTATCGCGCATACCTGCAGTGATTACGATACGGCGCGCGAGGCATTGGAAAAAGGCGTGGGACATATGACACATCTCTATAATGCCATGCCGGGGATCAACCACAGGGAGCCGGGACCCATCATAGCGGCACTTGAGGCAGGAGCCGAGGTGGAACTGATCGCAGACGGTATTCATATCCATCCGGCGATGGTGAGAACGACATTCCGCATTTTCGGGGCAGATAAAGTCATTCTGATCTCAGACAGTATGGAAGCTACGGGACTTTTGGACGGGGACTACCAGCTTGGCGGGCAGGGCGTGACCGTAAAAGGCAGAAAAGCCGTCCTGACAAAAGATCCGGGTGTTATCGCAGGCAGTGTCACAAACCTGTTTGACTGCATGAAAAACTGTGTACTGAATATGGGAATCCCGCTCGAGGATGCAGTCCTGGCAGCAACTGAAAATCCTGCGGAATCGATCGGTGTGGAGAAAGATTACGGTAAGATTGCAGTTGGAAATTATGGAAACCTGCTATTGCTGGATAAAGATCTGCAGATAAAAAACATCGTTCAAAAAGGGAAAATAATGTCCGTCTGAAAATTACAGACATGGTCGTAAGTGCACAATTTTTTAATTTTTTTAGTAATTTTTCGCGATCTTAAGGCAGAGGCTTGAACTTGCAGATATTTAATAGTATAATCACTTAAGCTAAAAAAATTTTAAGTACCTAAAAATATATTTATGGAGGAAAATGCGCGATTCTTATGGAGCGGGTATTTCTCTCTGAAAAACAAGGAGGACATTATGATTACCTGGAACAACTTAGACACCCTTGATTCCTATAAGGAACTTTCAAAGGCTTCCCGCGTAAACCTTGCAGAAGTAATGTCAGGCGAGAACGGTGCAGAGCGTGTAAAAAATTACAGCATTCCTATGGCTGAGGGATTTACTTACAATTATGCAGCAAAAGCTGTTGATGATGATGTGCTTGATGCACTCGTAAAACTTGCAAAAGAGGCACAGCTTGCAGAGAAATTTAAGGCTCTCTACAATGGTGAAGTTGTAAATACCGGTGAAAAACGTCTGGTACTTCATCATATGACACGTGGACAGCTTGGTGATGCAGTAAACGCTGACGGCGTGGACAAACGTGCTTTTTATGTAGAGCAGCAGAATCGCATTGCTGATTTTGCAAACAAAGTACATGCAGGCGAGATCACAAACGCAGCAGGTGAGAAGTTTACAACAGTTGTTCAGATCGGTATCGGCGGCAGTGATCTTGGTCCTCGTGCTATGTATCTTGCATTAGAAAACTGGGCAAAGAAAAACAACACATTCAAGATGGAAGCAAAATTCATCAGCAACGTTGACCCGGATGATGCAGCAGCAGTTTTAAATTCCATTGATGTGGCACACTCTATTTTCGTACTGGTTTCCAAATCAGGTACCACACTTGAGACATTAACAAATGAATCTTTCGTAAAAGACGCATTAAAGAAAGCAGGATTAGATGCTTCGAAACATATGATCGCAGTTACCAGTGAGACATCCCCGCTTGCAAAGAGCGATGACTATCTGGCAGCTTTCTTCATGGATGACTATATCGGAGGACGTTTCTCTTCCACTTCCGCAGTCGGCGGAGCCGTTTTATCCCTGGCATTCGGACCGGAAGTATTTGCACGGTTCTTAGAGGGTGCAGCAGCCGAAGATAAACTTTCCGCAAATGAAGATGTATTAAAGAACCCTGAGATGCTTGATGCACTGATCGGTGTATATGAGCGAAACGTTTTAGGTTATCCTTGCACTGCAGTATTGCCATATTCCCAGGCATTAAACCGTTTCCCTGCGCATTTACAGCAGCTTGACATGGAGTCAAACGGTAAATCTGTAAACCGCTTCGGTGAGCCGGTCAGCTATCCGACAGGCCCGGTGATCTTTGGTGAGCCAGGAACAAATGGACAGCACTCTTTCTACCAGTTATTACATCAGGGAACCGACATTGTTCCACTTCAGTTCGTTGGATTTAAGAATAACCAGATCGGAACCGATGTTGTGATCCAGGACAGCACAAGCCAGCAGAAACTGTGTGCAAACGTTGCAGCACAGATCGTTGCATTTGCATGTGGTAAATCCGATGAGAACCGCAACAAGAACTTCGAGGGCGGCCGCCCATCCAGCATCATTATCGGTGATCAGGTAAATCCTGGTTCTCTTGGTGCGTTATTAGCACACTTCGAGAATAAGATTATGTTCCAGGGATTCTTATGGAATGTAAACAGCTTCGACCAGGAAGGTGTTCAGCTTGGTAAAGTCCTTGCAAAACGTGTTCTTGCACATGAGACAGACGGTGCACTGAAAGTATTTAGTGATCTGCTGAATATCTAGTAGATATGGATGATGGTGTAAACTTGGGATTCTATGTAATTTAGGATTACATGTAATTTAGGATTACATGTAATTTGAGATTACATGCAGTTTGTCAGTGAATACAATTTCAGATGAAGTAAAAATGCTCTTTTCTAAGCAGGCGGGTAAATGTCTCTCAGAAGAGGGCATTTTTTGTGTTGTGGGATTTTTTATAATGCGCAAAGCAATCAGGCATTGAATTGTTCCAATCCAGCAATTATAATGAAAGACATTAGTTGTTGATGGAAAAGGATGGTTTTGAGATCATCATAAGAAATATTTTTTTGAAACCATGATTTGGAAACAGAAAGGACAGACATATGGAACAGGAACAGCAGACACCGCACAAGAGGCGTGTACGTTACAAGGGAAAATACCCCAAGAAGTTTGAAGAGAAATATAAAGAACTTCAGCCGGAAAAATATCAGGATACGATCGAACATGTCATCAAAAAGGGAAACACGCCGGCAGGAATGCATATTTCCATTATGGTGCAGGAAATTCTTGATACCTTAAATATCCAGCCGGGCGAGACCGGTTTTGATGCTACGTTAGGATATGGAGGGCATACAAAAGCAATGCTTGCCTGTCTGAACGGACAGGGGCATATCTATGCAACCGATGTTGACCCGGAGGAGTCCGCCAAGACGAAAAAGAGACTGGAAGAACTCGGGTACGGAGAGGATATCCTGACGATCCGGCTGCAGAATTTCTGTACGATCGATGAGATCGCAAAAGAAGCCGGCGGTTTTGATTTCATTTTAGCGGATCTGGGTGTATCTTCCATGCAGATCGACAATCCAAAGCGTGGATTTTCCTTTAAGGTGGATGGCCCACTTGACCTGCGCTTAAATCAGGAAGCAGGAATCAGCGCGGCAGAACGTCTTGATACCATCACAAGGGAGGAACTTGCCGGAATGCTCTATGAAAATTCCGATGAACCTTACTGTGAGGAGCTTGCGAAGGCGATCACCGACGAGATACGAAAGGGCAGCCGGATCGACACGACGACAAAATTGCGCGAAGTGATTGAAAAAACACTGGATTTTCTGCCGGAAAAAGAAAAAAAAGACACGATCAAAAAGACCTGTCAGCGTACATTTCAGGCACTCCGCATCGATGTGAACCGTGAGTTTGAGGTCTTATATGAATTCATGGAAAAACTGCCAGACGCCTTAAAACCAGGGGGACGTGTGGCAATCCTCACGTTTCATTCTGGGGAGGATAAGCTGGTCAAGAAAGCATTAAAAGAAGGCTGTCGTGCAGGAATTTATGCAGATTATTCAAAAGATGTTGTAAGACCGAGTGCACAGGAATGTGCACAGAATGGAAGAGCGCGGTCTACGAAGATGCGCTGGGCAGTCCGGGCATAGAAGATTTATTGGTGCTGATATGGTATCATGGATTGAAATAAAAAATGAATGCTCAGATCATGTTAATTACAAACTGGCATGGCTGAAAAAGAAAAAACTGGATGTTTTCATGCATCCAGTTTTTTCTTATACTTCATAACATCAGGATCCGGAAAGAAATTGATACAGAGTAACTGTTTGAAAAACTGCGCAGAAAATCAAACTGGTTGTCTGAAAAAGGAGAAAGTTAGTTATGAGTAATATAAATAATACAAAAGAGCAGTATGAATTAAACCGTGAACTGGCACAGATGTTAAAGGGTGGTGTCATCATGGATGTCACAAATGCCGAGCAGGCAAAAACCGCAGAGGCAGCAGGAGCATGTGCGGTTATGGCATTAGAGCGGATCCCGGCGGATATCAGAGCGGCAGGCGGTGTGGCAAGAATGAGTGATCCGAAGCTGATCAGGGAGATTCAGGGTGCGGTTTCCATTCCGGTTATGGCAAAATGCCGAATCGGTCATTTTGCGGAGGCACAGATCTTACAGGCATTAGAGATCGATTACATTGACGAGAGTGAAGTGCTTTCTCCGGCAGATGATGTTTACCACATTGACAAGACAAAATTTCAGGTGCCGTTTGTCTGCGGAGCAAAAAATTTAGGAGAGGCACTCAGAAGAATCGCTGAGGGTGCAGCGATGATCCGTACCAAAGGGGAACCGGGAACCGGTGATGTGGTTCAGGCGGTACATCATATGAGACTGATCAACTCCGAGATCGCGGCAGTTGCGGCAAAGCGTGAGGATGAACTTTTTGAGGCGGCAAAACAGCTTCAGGTTCCATATGATCTTGTAAAATATGTGCATGACCACAAAAAACTTCCGGTTGTAAATTTTGCGGCAGGCGGTGTGGCAACTCCGGCAGATGCAGCATTGATGATGCAGCTTGGTGCCGAGGGCGTATTTGTAGGTTCGGGTATTTTTAAATCCGGCAATCCGGCAAAACGTGCAGCAGCAATCGTACAGGCAGTGACCAATTACAATGATGCAAAACTGATTGCAGAGTTATCTGAAGATTTAGGAGAAGCGATGGTCGGCATCAACGAGGACGAGATACAGCTGCTTATGGCAGAGCGTGGGAAATAAATTGCTCAGAAATGGAGATTAGTGTGAAAAATAAGATTTTTCACACGCAAGATTTGTGCTTACGCACAAACTTGAGATGCGCAAAAAACAGCGCAAGAATGGAGAATATCATGTCAGAAAAAGTATCAATCGGAATCCTTGCGGTGCAGGGCGCATTTGCGGAGCATCAGGCGATGCTTGACGGGCTTGGCGCGGATACATTCCTGATCCGTCAGAAAAAGGATTTGGAAGAGTCTGTGCAGAATGGCGGACTGCAGGGGATCGTGCTTCCCGGAGGTGAAAGCACGGTACAGGGAAAACTGCTTAGAGATCTTGGCATGTCTGACCAGTTAAAAGAACTGATCGAAGCGGGTACACCGGTGCTTGCGACCTGTGCAGGGCTGATCCTTTTAGCAGAGCGTGTTTCCAACGATGACAGAGCGTATTTAAAAACCCTGCCGGTAAGCGTGAAGCGCAACGCCTATGGCAGACAGCTCGGAAGCTTTGTCACGGACGCAGAGATTGCACACATTGGAACTTATCGGATGAATTTTATCCGTGCACCATATATTGATGAAATTTTAAATCCGCAGGTGGAGACATTGGCGATAGTGGATGGCAATACGGTAGCAGTCCGCTACAAAAACCAGCTTGCGCTCAGTTTTCACCCGGAAGTGAGTGAAGATGCAAGGGTGCACGCGTATTTCTTAAATGAAATCGTGCAGGGGGTATAAAAAGGAAGAAATGGGTGAAATGAAGTGAAAACGAAAGAGATTCCCCCATTTTTATCGAAGACCAATGGAGATTTAGAAGAGAATGGGCGAAAGCGTTATAAGGATGAAGCCAATAGCCCACGAAAATGAAAAAATCAGGGCGAAAACAGGAGAACAGAAGATGGTTTCGCCCGAAAAGACTGTGAAAATGTCAAAAAGAAAGAAGAAATGGGCGAAAGAGACTTGGATAAAGGAACTTTCGCCCATTATATATTGAGGATAGCAGGATGCATGTTATTAAGCTTCCAAAATCAGGAAAAAGGTCTCGCGAAATAGAATTTTTAGAAACAAATAATACTTGACCGCGTGCCGGAGGAAAATGACGCCCGCTATAAAAGAATCGTATTTCAGGACAAAGCGGCAGGCATCAAAGATGCGCTTCGCGCAGAGATTGAAGAGTCCGAAGCGTTGCTCCTGCGGGGAATTTCAAAAGAGGAAAAAGAAATCTTTTTGAGAGTGGCACAGAAAATGCTGGAAAATCTGGATTCTGACTAAACTGCCCCCGTTAAAGTATGTATATATCGGTGTAGAAATGGTAATTCGTGTGAAAGCGTTTTTTCATGAAAAACCACCGAAAGAAAGGAGAAAAAATGAACGAAAATGAACTGATGAGCAGCCTTCCCGTCCCGAAGGCGGTTGCAAAGATGGCAATCCCGAGTGTGATCAGCAGTCTGGTAACAGTTGTATACAACATGGCAGATACTTTTTTGTCGGACAGACCGGAGATCCGCTGCAGGTGGCGGCGATCGGCATCGTGTTTAAGGCAAACATGTTTATCACATTTTTACAGATGGGACTGGCAAACGGAGTGCAGCCGCTTCTGGGATATAACTATGGTTCTGGAGATCACAAGCGGTTTGTTTCCGTGGAACGGTATACAAAAAAATGCTGTGTCATTGTCGGCATTTTAGCTACGGCGCTGTTTTTTGTTTTACGGGAGCCGATCATAAGGCTGTTCATCAGTGATGGGGAAGTTGTGTATTATGGCGTGAAAATGCTGATCGCCTACATGCTTTCCGGTCCGGTCATAGGGCTGTTATTTGTCAATATGAACTGTATGCAGTCAGTAGGAAATTCATTTCCGGCGACGATACTTTCCGTTATGCGTCAGGGACTGCTTCTGATACCGCTTTTGTACCTGTTAAATGCGTGTATGGGGTTAAACGGTGTCATTTACGGACAGGCATTGACGGATTATGCAGCAGTTATTTTGTCGGCTGTTTTATGGAGGAGAATCAGAAGACGGATTGAAAGACGGTAAGATCGGGCGTATAATAAAGGTGAACGAGCAATTTTGAAACCGGCAGTTATGAAAATTAGTAGGATGAATTTCGTATTTGTCGCATATTATGATTCGGGTGTCAAAAGGTGGTTTTCAATTTTGGGTCTGTCAAATTGCACAAAACCGAACTTGTTTTGTTCCGTTGTCCGAAAATAAGAAAAACTAAGTATGCCTGAATCAGTTTTTCACAGAGTGACGTAAACGGCATTCAACGAGCCTTCCATGGCTCGTGAAGCCTTGTTCTGCCGTCCGTGGCAGAACATTACTGTAAATAGACAGGCATACTAAGATTTTCTAATTTTCTCCCAAAGTCACAAAAACAGTCTCGGCTTTGTGCAATTTGACAATCGCTAAGTTATGAACCACCTTTTGACACCCTAATCATATTATCTCAACTGTAAAAATTGGCATATTGAATTGCAGATTTGCCGTATGATGAATCCTGGGTATAAAAGACCTATGGGGATGGAGGGGAGGAGCGTTATGATCGGTGGCGTGGATGGATACAAATGGAATATCACAGATTCCTATGATAATAATTTAAATCAGCGGAATAATGTTAATAATAAAGATGAACTGGGACAGAAAGGCGCGGTCGATAAATCTAAGACCACAGAGTGCCAGACCTGTAAAAACCGCAAATATGTTGATGGCTCTAACGAAGCGAACGTTTCCTTTAAAAATGCTGCGCATATTTCACCGGAAGCGGCATCTTCTGCTGTCCGGGCACATGAGGGGCAGCATGTTTCCAATGCGTATCACAAAGCTGCCACGCAAAACGGCGAAGTGGTATCTGCATCCGTCAGAGTCCAGACATCGGTCTGCCCGGAATGTGGTCGTTCTTATATTTCCGGTGGTGTGACGGACACACAGATCAGATATTATAATGAGTCGAATCCATACCAGCAGGATTTAAAACAGACAGACGGAATTAAACTGCGTGGGGCAAACGTGGACGAGATTGGCTAGATTTTTCGTACGAAAGCCCCGGCTTGAAAACAATATAAGAATGGAGAATTTTATGTGTACAGCAGCAACTTACCTGACGAAAGACTTTTATTTTGGAAGAACATTAGATTATGAATTTTCTTATGGCGAGGAAATTGCGGTGACACCGCGGAATTATCCATTTCATTTCCGTCACACGGAAAATCTGGAAAAACATTATGCGATCATTGGCATGGCGCACATGGCAGGAGATTATCCGCTTTATTATGATGCGGTGAACGAAAAAGGCGTCGGCATGGCGGGACTTAATTTTGTCGGCAATGCATATTATCATAAGGAAGAAAGCGGTAAAAAAAATGTGGCATCCTTTGAATTTATTCCATGGGTGCTTGCGCAGTGCGCAACGTTAGATGAGGTGCGGGAGCTGATTGCAGATTTAAGTATTGTGGATACGCCGTTCAGTGAAAATCTGCCGTCCGGCATGCTACACTGGATCATCTCAGATAAGAGTGGATCGATTACAGTAGAATCCATGAAAGACGGACTGCATATCCATGAAAATCCGGTTGGTGTCCTGACAAACAATCCGCCATTTGAGCAGCAGATGTTTATGCTGAATAATTACATGGGACTGTCACCAAAACAGCCGGAAAATCATTTTGCGGATAAACTGGATCTGAATATGTACAGTCGTGGCATGGGAGCATTAGGACTGCCGGGTGATCTTTCATCAGCTTCCCGTTTTGCGAGAGTCGCGTTTACAAAAATGAACGCAGTTTCTGACGATTCCGAGGAGGAGAGTGTGGCACAGTTTTTCCATATCTTAGGATCTGTCGACCAGCAGAGAGGCTGCTGCGAGGTATCCGATGGAAAATATGAGATCACGATCTACACCTCCTGCTGTAATGCAAGCCGTGGAATTTATTACTACACCACATATTCCAACAGCCAGATCACGGCGGTGGACATGCACAGAGAAGATCTTGACGGAAGTGTTCCGGTGCATTATCCAATGCTCACAAAACAACAGATCCTGTGGCAGAATTAATCTGGTATCATAGGATACTCACATTCTTTTAAAACAAATTCACAAAAATTTCTTACGGCAGGCGGCATAAACGCCTGCCGGTCATGAATCATATACAGATTACGCTCCCATACAGGCGCACTGATCTGCAGAATCTTCACATCCAGCTTTAATAAAAGATCCATATAAGGAACGACGGCAATGCCAAAACCCTGTGCAGTGAGTCCCGCAATCACCTCGGCTTCCTCTGTCTCATAGGCAATCTGCGGTACTGCATTGATCTGTGAAAACAGATGGTTCACAACGTCACGCATACCGGAACCGTGGGAAAAATAAATCTGTGGATAGATGAGCGTTTCCGTCAATGCAACGGACTGTTTTGCTGCCAGTGGGTGATGGTCTGGAACGATAAGTACCAGATCCTCGTGGGTGATCGGCACAGTGTCTAACGATTCTGTCTCCGGCGGCATGGAACAGAAAATCAGATCATAATCCCTTGCCGAGAGACCGTTGACAAGATCGCCGGTCGAGCCGGTATGAAATGTAAAACGCACATCATGCTCAGGATGGGATGCCAGATAACGCGCGGCAAGCTGCGGAATGAAACTGACACCGAGGGAACGCAGCATGCCAAGCCGGATCAATCCGTCACCGCGTGCGCTCCGCTGCAGGGATGAAACTCCGGAATCCAATGTGGCAAGCGTGCGGTTTGCGCAGATTAAAAACTCTTCCCCAAAACTTGTGAGTGTAGTATTGCGTCCGCTTTTTTCAAAAAGTGCCACGCCAAGTTCTGCCTCCAACTGCGAGATCGCATGGCTTAAACTCGGCTGTGTGATACAAAGTTCATGTGCAGCCCTTGTGTAGTGCTGCATTTTTGCTAAAGTTACAAAATAACGAAGCTGGAATAAGTTCATGGCAATCCTCCTTGTTTTGCGAAGCAAAATCCAATTTTACATGGTAAAATTTGCCCAATGCCGAGGAGAGGATTTTCCTCTCTGTTTTGCTCATTTTATCACGATTAATAGATACTGTCTATCGAACTATAAAAACTATTGATTTGTTAAATGGATTAGAAAGGTGTAAAGTGTTTCTGAAATTTGGGGATGACCATAAATGCAGAAGCAGGACTTCTGTAAAAACTTCCCCGGGAGGAAATATTTAAAATGAAAGAAACAGAAATACAGAAAGAAAAATCCCGCCGCACGGTCCGCGGGGAACTTGCACTCATGGTCGCAGTTGCCATCAACAGTCTTGGTGTTGTACTGATGCTGCATTCCGGCGCAGGCATCTCGGCAATATCAAGCGTGCCGTATGCATTTTCCGAAGTTTTCACACGCGTATCGCTTGGAACCTGGACTTATATATTTCAGGGACTTCTGGTGCTAAGTCTCATGATCCTGCGGAAAAAATTTGTGCCGCAGTATCTGTTTAGTTTTGTAGTGGGATTTGCATTCAGCGAATTATTGGATGTGCATGAGAGCTGGATCAATGTTTTGCCGCTGATGCCGGGATATCGTGTAATCTATTTTCTGATCAGTTATATTTTGCTCTGTATTGGAATTGCTTTGTCGAACCGATGCAAACTGCCGATCATACCGACGGATTTATTCCCGAGAGAATTGTCGGATATCACATCCGTTACCTATTCTAAGATCAAAGTTGGATTTGATGTTACCTGCCTTGCCGTGACAGCCGGACTGACCTTTGCATTTTTAGGACATCTTGACGGCCTTGGGATCGGAACCATTTTAGCCGCATTTACTATGGGAAAAGTGATCGGACTGATCGGAAAATGGATGGACAGACATGCCTGCTTTGTATCGTTCATGACACAAAGACAGACAGCCTGAACTAGTGTAATGTATCATTCACATTTCGTATAATTACTTGCCTGAATTTTCATCTGCTGTGGCAAATGAAAATTACAAATTTTTCTCAAATGCTTCCACTGCCTTTGCATCTAAGATAGAGGTGCAATGCGGGCAGCGGTATTTAACGCTTTCACCAGTATAAATACAACAAAAGCCATGATCAGGAAATTCATCACGGCAGTCAGAAACTTTCCGTAATTCAATGTGACATCCCCAACAATATTCCAGTGCAGCTTGTCAAAATTCATGCCACCGAAAATTCCAAGAAACGGGTTGATAATATCCTCGACCAGTGACGACACAATACTTGTAAAAGTACCGCCGATAATAATACCGACAGCCATGTCCATCCGAATCGAACCCATCCACATAATTATATCGGCTCAAAATCCCCCCACAAGACTGTTCATAACAAAAAAGTGTGTTATAATCAAAAACAGGAAATAATTTGAACACAAAAAGAAATAGATAACACAAAAAACAGCAAAAATAGAAGCAAAAAAGAAGGTGTGACACACATGACAATGCAGGAAGCGGTCATAAAAAATATTGATACGGATTACTCGTACCAGCTTGCAAAACGGATGGAGCAGTTTCGCTCAAACGAGAAACTCGGTTACCGTCCTGCGGGTTCGAAGGCAGAATTCCTGACAGGGGAAATGTTAAAGGATGAGATGCAAAAACTTGGACTGTCGGATGTATGTAAAAATGCGGTTACCGTGGATGGCTGGGAGTTTGAAAATGCGGAGCTTACGTTTGAAACGAAAGAGGGAAAAAGGCATACCGCATTGCTCGGGGCATATCAGACAGATTTTGTAACGGACGGTGAGCAGGCATTTTCCCTGATGTATCTTGGAAAGGGAACAGAAGCGGATTATGAAGGGAAAGATGTAACCGGAAAACTGGTGTTAGTGGATATCAACCAGAGAGATGAGTGGTGGATCAATTATCCGGTTTATCAGGCACATTTAAAAGGTGCGGCGGCAGTGATCGCTGTGCAGTGTGGCGGTTATGGAGAAGTCGATGCGAAGGCACTCAACGCACAGGATATCGCCGGACCGGAGGATGCACCGGCATTTTCCATCTCAAGGGAGGATGCTGCATTATTGCGGGAACTGCTGGATGGAGAGAAAGAAGCAACCGTATGGTTGAAAGCCGACAGCCGGGTAAAACGTGACTGCACGACTTATAACATTTCAGGCTGTATTCCGGGAAAACACCCGGAGCGCATGGTATTGTTATCTGCACACTATGACTCCTATTTCAGTGGATTTCAAGATGATAATACGGCAGTCGCCATGATGTTTGGCATTGCAAAAACGCTGATTGAAAGCGGATTCAAGCCGAACAACACGATCGTGTTCTGTGCGATGGCGGCAGAGGAATGGGGCGTTGTTGATTCCAACTTTGACTGGTCGACCGGAGCTTACGAGCAGATTTTTACCGCACATCCGGAATGGGTCGGAAAAGTGATCGCAGATCTGAATTTTGAGCTGCCGGCGCTGGCACACGGCACGCGTGCAAGAATCCGCTGCTGTTATGAATATGTACATTATATAAAAGAATATTTAGACGGACTTCCGGAACTGACAAAGGCTTATCCTGAGATGACAAGCGTGACGGCACCGATCGAAACCTGGTCAGATGATTTTTCGATGGCAATCGCAGGAATCCCTTCCATGGTCAATGATTTTACCGGCGGAAGTTTCATGGAAACACATTACCATTCCCAGTTTGATAATGATGATTTTTATGATGAGGCGGTTTACCGGCTGCACCATGAGCTGTTCACACTGCTGATCTTAGCACTGGATGAAACGGCAGTTGTGCCGCTTGATTTTACACCGGTGTTAGAGCGCATACTTGCCGGAGGCAGTGAAATCACAGCGAAAGTGGAAGAAACACAGGAACAGATCGCTGCAATCACAAAAAAATTAATTCAGGTAACAGAAGAGGCACAGGAAAAAGCAAAACAGTCTTACGAAGAGACTGCCGCTATCAATACCCGCTACTACGCACTTCTTGCAGAAGGTAACATGCAAGAGGCAGAACAGCTCTTTGCGGAAAACAGGGAAAGAGAAAAACAACTGCTTGTAAAATTCAAACAGGAGCAGGATCATTTTGTCCGCATTGATTGGTATGGAGAGGTATTTTTCCCACATGAGATATTGTGGAAAAATATTGGCTTATTGCAGGACTCTGTAAACGCTCTGGAACAATCTGATGTGGATAAAGCACTGGAAAAAATATATCAGGTGGATAACAATGCGTATGCATTTATGTTTGATGAATATGTTTACCGCCATTTTACGGACTATGTGTTCAATCAGCCCAAAGATCGTCTGAAATGGGGTTACGGCAGGCTGTTAGGGCATGAAGATCTCTACCATGTGGTGAAATGCCTGCTGAAAAAGAGAAAAGAAGCAGACACAGATTACCGGGAAGAACTGCATTACTTAAAGGAATGCTATAAAAAACAGACCAGACGTCTCTGCGAGACTTTAAAAGAAATCAGTCAGACGGTAAAGGAAATGTTCTGACACAATAAAAAGGGGATAAGAAAAATATGAAATCGGACAAATTATACCGGGTACAGCGCGAGGATCTGCCAAAATTAGAGCAGCTTTTATACCGCTGTTTTGCGCATGATCCACTCTATGAAACGCTGATCCCGGATGCCGAAATAAGAAAACGGCTGATGCCGGAATTATTTCAATGTGATATGGATGAATTTTATGAGACATGTGAGATTTTTGCGGACAGTGAAGAGTTAAACAGCATTCTTGTCGTGTCGGATGAGGCGGAACACATTAATATGTTCCACTTTTTTCTGACGGAGTCATGGGCGACGATCCATACGGACGCTTTCCTGATCAAGGAAGATCCGACACTTGCGACGTTCCACAATTTTATCAAGGGTGGGGATTACCTGAACTCAAGCTGGACCGATCAGCTGCACCAGACACAGAGACTTCATATTATTTATCTTGCAGTCGATCCGGAAATGCAGCACCATGGGATCGCTGCGAAACTGTTAGATGAAACGATCACATATGCGCAGGAACACCACATGATGATATCGTTGGAAACACACAATGAAAAAAATGTAGATTTTTATAAAAACTTTGGATTTCAGGTGTATGGAATTGTGGAGAAGAACTTCCCACTGAAACAATACTGCCTGATCCGTGAATACCAGTAGAAAAATGACAGGATACTGCGAAAAGTGGTGACCTGTCATTTTCTTTTTTCATATTTGCGCTAATGAAAAAAATGATTCGTCCGATATAAACACTAGAAAGCGAATTTCAAGGAAGAAAGGAGATGCCATTATGCGAGTAGAAGCTTATAATCAGGTGGCACAACTTTACAATAGAGAGAAAACGCAGAAAGTGCAGAACACAAAGCAGATGAGCACCGGACGCGATGAAGTGCAGATCTCTTCTATGGGACGTGATTACCAGATCGCAAAGCAGGCAGTGGCAGATGCTTCGGATATCAGGGAAGATAGAGTCGCACAGCTAAAGGAAAGGTTGGACTCTGGTAATTATAACGTGGATATGAATGATTTCGCGAATAAGTTATTAGAAAAGTACAATGCTTTAGTAAAGTAAAAGTGAGGATGAATCTGTGGCTAGTTTAATGGAAGAGCTTTTGGATGTGCTGGGTAAAGAGGAGAAGCAGTATCAGGAACTGATCACACTTGCATCTGAAAAAACAGATGCAGTGGTGCAGGGCAATATCGAACATCTTACGGATGTTACGACGAGAGAGCAGGATGCTGCGAGCGTGCTTCTTAATCTTTCCAATAAAAGAAACCGTGTCCTGACGGATATGGCGACTGTCTTAGGTCAGAGCCCGGAAGAGATGACGATCACAAAGATGATCGGATATCTTAACAAGCAGCCAAAAGAACAGGAAGCACTTACCAGACAGCGTGACAGGCTGCTTGAGGCCGGTGCTAAGATGCAGCAGCTAAACAGACAGAATGAAGCACTTTTAAAACAGGCATTGGAGATGGTGGAATTTGACCTTACCTTGCTGAGAAGTACGCGACAGGCACCTGAGACTGCCAACTATGATAAGAATGCCTATAATACAGGCGATATCTTAGGCAGCAGTGGATTCGACGCGAAGCAATAGTAAAAGCAGGGAGGAACTACCATGGCAAATGGTTTTGGAAGTATGTTTATCGGCGTAGCCGGTTTACAGAGCAGTCAGAATGCACTTAACGTAACATCAAACAACCTGGCGAACTTAGACACAACAGGATATGTGCGTCAGAGCGTTTTGTTTGCAGACCGTGACTATGTCACATTTAATACAACAGCAGCAATCAGCAATCAGCAATCCGGTCTTGGTGTAACGATCGGAGATGTTGTCCATTCAAGAGATGTATTCTTAGATCGGTTATACCGTACAGAATCAAGCCGTCAGTCTTTTTATGCATCGACCAGTGAGGCACTGACAGAGGTGCAGAACTATTATCAGGAATTAGAGGGACAGGCTTTTCAGAATGCATTAACCGATTTCTGGGGCTCATTTCAGGAGCTATATAAATACCCGGAGGATAGCGTATATCAGAATCTTGTTGTTCAGAAGGCACAGCTTTTTACCAGCAGATCAAGTGCTGTTTATTCTGGACTGAAGAGTTATCAGTATAATATCAATTCACAGATTTCCGACGACATTGATCAGGTCAATGAACTTGGAAAGACGATCAGTGAACTAAATCTGCAGATCCAGAAGATCGAGGCAGGAAATATTGAAACTGCAATGACACTGCGTGATGCAAGAGATTTAGCACTGGATGAGTTAGCAAGTCTCGTTGATATCTCCTATAAAGAAGAAGTAAACGGTGTTGTGCGCGTCAGCGTGGAGGGCAACGAGTTTGTCAATGAGAACGGCTACTATAAAGTAGAAAAACAGACGGACAAAGCGACAGGATTTGTGACACCATACTGGTCACATCTCTCTGACCCGGACAAGGGTGAGTATACCTATCTGTTTAATTTTAACCGTGATATTTCCACGGAAAATAAAAACGATATGGGAGAGATCAAAGCTCTTGTGCTTGCGAGAGGAGATAAAGTTGCCAATTACAAGGATATTCTTGGAGTGGACGGCAAGACTTATGATGATACGACAGGCATGTCTGTTATGCTCCGTGCAGAAGCACAGATGGATCAGCTGTTCCATGGAATTGCAACAGCGATCAACGATATTTTATGCCCGAATACAGAAGCATCAAATTATATTACAGGCCTGACAGGAAATAATTCCGTTACCATGACCGATGCAGACGGCAATACCTATACCGTGACAGCAAATACGAAGATCTTAGATGCAGATAAGTGTGCAGTTGGATCGGATGGGAAACTGCCACCACAGGAGTTATTTACAAGACTTGGAACAGAACGTTACACAGAGGTTACATATACAGATACAAGTGTTAATCCACCGACAACGAAGACGTATTATTTATATAATGAAGAAGATCCGACAGACACGACAAAGCAGTACACCATGGCAAGCACCGGAGTAAACAGTGCACTGATCACAGATGAGACATTACTTCCACATTTACAGCAGAATGGAGATGTGGATCAGTCATTGATGGCGACACTTGCAGCAGTGTGGGATAAAGAAAGCCTTACAGTCAATCCGAATGACACAAAGGCATACAGCTTTAAGGGCTATTATACAGCTATGATCGAAGAGGTTGCTACCTACGGAAATGTATACAATTCTACTGCAACAAACCTGTCCCAGACGGTACAGTCAGTTGATAACCAGAGACAGCAGGTAATCGGAGTTTCTTCGGATGAAGAATTGACTTATATGATCAAATACCAGAACGCATACAATGCATCCAGCCGTTTTATTAATGTTATTAATGAGATGATCGAGCATCTGATCACACAGCTTGGATAGCAGCATAGGAGGTTAACATGCCATCAACATTTTTTGGATTAACGATTGCATCTTCAGGATTAAGTGCATATCAGGTTGCCTTAAATACGAGTGCAAATAATATATCGAATGTACAGACAAAAGGATACAGCAAACAGCAGGCAAACCGTGTTGCTTCCGAATCCATCCGTGCCTATGCAAAATACGGCAGTATGGGAACCGGTGTTACGACCGAGTCCGTAAAACAGCTTCGCAACCAGTATTATGACAACAAATACTGGTACAACCAGTCATCTGTCGGTTTATATGAGACGAAGCTCAATTACCTGAAGCAGATTGAAAATTATTTTATTGATGATGATTCTTCCAAAGGTTTTTCAACAATCTTAAACACGATGTTTAATGACTTAGATACCTTAAAGAACAATGCCGGAGATGTGAATACACGTCAGCAGTTTATCGGAAGTGCCCAGAACTTTGCAACATTCTTTAACAGCGTTGCATCCGGTCTGGGAGATATTCAGAATAATGCCAACGAGGAGATCAAGTCCACGGTTCAGAATATCAATTCCATCGCAGAAAAGATTGCAAGTTTAAATCATCAGATCAACGTCATTGAGATCCAGGGCGGTTATGCAAACGAGCTTCGTGACCAGAGAGCACTGTTGATCGATGAGTTATCCGAAATTGTTCCGACAGAGGCAGAGGAACTTCCGGTACAGAATTCAAATGATCCGGAACTGCCAACAGGTGCCAATTACTTTACAGTTAAGATTGGTGGACAGGTCTTAGTCGATACCTACGATTATGAAACATTACAATGCGTTGCAAGGGAAAATAAAGTAAACCAGTCCGATATGGATGGCTTATATGATGTTAAATGGGAAAAAACCGGAAACAGTTTCAAAGCGGGAGCAAGTTCCATGTCAGGTACCTTAAAGGCATTGTTTGATATCCGTGATGGTAATAACGGAGAGAACTTTACCGGTGAGGCAAGAGTGATCGACAGCAAACATGTGAAAGTTGTCAGTCCTTCCATCACAGACATTGAGGCAATGACGGTGCCTGAGAGCGGTACACTTACCATTTACGGAAAAGATTACAATTATACAAACTTTACTTTTGAGACAGACGCCAATGGCAAGATCACATCCTATACATTTGAACTTGAAGATGCATTAAGCCAGCAGCAGTCCAATAAGGTAGATGGAATGCAGGCATCCATTGGAAACTCTGTTGATACCATGGGTGTTCCGTATTACATGTCACAGATGAACCAGTTTTTACGTTCTTTCTGTTCTTTGTTTAATGATATTATGTTAAAAGGACAGGATTTAGACGGAAATGCAACCGATTATTATTCATTCTTTACCGGGGCAGATCAGGTAACCGGCGAGGAATATGCATTAGGAAAGAGCGATAAGAATAATGGAAACACAACAGACTGTGGTGCCAGCTCATATTACAAACTGACAGCATCCAATATCTGCGTTTCTTCCATTTGTGTAAAAGATTCATCTAAACTTGCTGCACAGTATAAGACCGATACAGAAGATGGTGTAGATAAGTATAAACTGGTTGAAGATCTGGCAAAATTAAAGAGTGATACGGTTTTATTCCGTGCAGGAAATGCATCAGGATTCCTGAAATGTATGATTTCTGATATCTCCATTGATACACAGCAGTCTACGATCTTCAGCAACAATTATACAAATATACAGGCGGCGCTTGAGACACAGAGAATGTCTGTTTCCGGTGTGGATGAGGATGAGGAAGCACTTGATCTGATCAAGTTCCAGAATGCCTACAATTTATCATCCAAGATGATCTCAGTTATGGCAGAAGTATATGACAAACTGATCGAGGAAACCGGAGTATAAACGGATTTATAACAGGAGGAAATGGCAATGCGTATTACAAATAATATCATATTGCATAATACATCCATTAATATCAATGGAAATAAAGGAAATGTGGACACACTGAACAATCAGATGACCAGCCAGAAAAAAATACAGCGTCCTTCTGATGACCCGGTAACAGCGATCCGTGCACTCCGTCTGCGCAGTACCTTAAGTGAGATCGACCAGTACTACGAGAAGAACATTCCGGATGCAGAGTCATGGTTAGATGTAACAGAGACTGCGATCACCAGTATGCAGGAAGTGATCAAGACGATCCGTACCCAGTGTGAATACGGTGCCCAGGATTCCCTGACGACAGACAACCGGAAAACAATCCTGACACAGCTGGAAAAACTTCGTGACAAAGTATATGCAGAGGGAAATGCAGACTATGCCGGCAGAACAGTATTTACCGGATACCGCACAAATAAAAAGCTGACATTCACGGAAGACGAACAAAAGACTTCATACGAGATCGACCAGAAGATGTCGTATGCTGATCTGCAGGAACACCGGTATTATGGAAATGATGTTACAGTTCCGGGAAATAAGGCAGATGTGTTAGATGGCACAAAGATCGCTTCTCCAACCCAGGCTGCTTATAATAGAATCCGTCTTGGCTATGACAGCATTGACAGCCTGGATGTGACAGATGCAGCAGGAACTACCACAAAAACCTCTGCAAATGGCAGCACGGTAACGATCAGTTACAATTATACAGATACAACAGGGACAACGCCTGTCAATAAGACGGGAAATATGAATGTTACCGTATATGATTCTTATGATAAATGGTTAGAAGCATCTACGAAAACACCAAAATCATATGACATTGCAGATGGAGAGGCAGTGCTGATCCGTAATACCGGAGAAATGGTATTCAGCAAAACAGCAGCAGATACACTTTCCACTAATAAAGCATCTTTGGATATTTCCTATACAAAGACCGGATTTACAAATGGTGAACTTCGTCCGGAATATTATTACAACTGCACGAATATTACAGATACGAACAATAAGTTAAAGTATGAGAAATATGATAAAGATGGCAATCAGATCTATCAGGATATCGATTATGTAGTGGCTGCAAACCAGACACTTACTGTCAATACAGAGGCATCAAATGTATTTGATCATGGACTCAGCAGGGATGTGGATGAGCTGATCGATGCTGTACAGCGTTCGCTTGACGCAGAACAGAAAGTGACAGATTTAAATGCCATGAAGAAAATGCAGGAATATTCTTCCGATGACTGTCAGGCAAAATTAGAAGAGTGGATCGCAGCAGCCGAAAAAGAGCGTGATTATGCAAATGATAATATGCAGAAACTCTATAACAGCTATATTGGGAACTGCGATACTTACCTGAATAAAGTCAATCTTGCATTGACAGACGTCGGAAGCAAAGGACAGAGCCTTGCGCTGACAAAAAACCGTATGTCAAATGAGCAGGAAACGATGGAAGAGTTAAAGTCCAAGAATGAAGACCGAGAACTTTCAGATATCATTCTGGAGTATACAGCGGCATACACTGCTTATCAGTCATCACTGCAGGCTGCTTCAAAAGTAAATCAGGTGACACTGCTCAGCTATCTGTAAAATAGATTAACAGTAAAATGACAGCACTATTTTTAGAATGCGTGTCGTGATCATACAGACTGCATCAGGAGGAAAAGGGAATGAAAGCGAACACAAGGCTTTTTGGGGAGATAGATATCGATGAGGAGAAGATCATCACTTTAGAGAATGGAATGATCGGATTTCCGGATCTGAGAAAATTTACACTGATTTTTGACAAAGAAAAAGAAAGAACGCCATCCTCAATCATGTGGTTTCAGTCCATGGATGAACCGGAAGTTGCTTTTCCGGTCATGCATCCAAATGAACTGAAACCGGATTATGCACCATCGGTCAGCAATGAAATGCTGATCCCACTTGGAGATCTTACAGAGGATAACACCTACATACTTGTAACGCTGACAGCAGCGGCGGATAAAAAAGATACAACCGTTAATTTAAAGGCACCGCTGGTAATCAATACAGATACCAGAAAGGGCTGCCAGGTGATTGTTGAGGATGATTATCCGATCAAGTTTAATGTATATGAAGCTGTAAAAGGCAGAAAGAAAGCAGAGGAATAAAAATGCTGGCATTGACACGAAAAAAGGGTGAGTCTCTGGTGGTAAATAACAATATCGAGATCACAGTGCTTGAGATCCGCGGAGATCAGGTGAAAATCGGCATATCTGCACCGAAAGAAGTGCCGATATACCGCAAGGAAGTATATCTTCAGATTCAGAATGAAAATAAGGCAGCTCTCAATATCGATGCGATCGCATCTTTAAAGGATCTGCTCTAAGAAAATACCGGAGCACATAATTCACAATAATAGAATGACCGCTGAGCGTACATTGTTACTGTTCACTCGTACCTCGTTCCGTGCATTCTGTTATACAGGCAGAAAAATGCGGCTCCGGTATTAATTTTATACGCAAAGAAACCGATATAAATCACAGATTAAGTAGATTAGCATACAGGCCACAAGATAGCCGGCATGCACAGATAGACACAGGGAAGTGTGAATCACAGCAGAAAGAAGCTGAGAATACCATGGAAACGGAGGTCAGAATCATGGGAGTTCAACGGATACAGGAAACATCGACAGCATCTTACGGCAAATCCGTAGAGGCAGCTGCAGCAGGAAATAGCAGTGCTGCAGGCAGCGGAAGTGCTACAGGCGGCACAACGCAGACAGTGGAGAACATCACGACTCCATGGAAGGCAGAAAACAAAAACAGTACGGATACCAAAAACAGTCTGAGTGCCAGAAACGACAAGGATGAGGAGCAGGAAACACTCGTAGGAGCAGGAAATAACACCCAGATCCGGAAAGCTGTAGAAGAGATCAATAAGAGAGCACACAATTCGGAAGCAGTCTTTGGCATCCACGATGCCACGAACCGCGTTATGATCAAGATTGTGGACAAGGACACGAAAGAAGTCTTAAAGGAATATCCACCGGAGAAAACACTTGATATGATCGCAAAAGTCTGGGAAGTCGCAGGACTTTTGGTGGACGAGAAAATGTAAACAAAGACAGTACGGACTGTCTATAGAGTATACACAATAACAGATGGAATTTTCATCAGATAGGAGTGATAATATGCCAATCAGAATTACCGGTCTGACATCAGGTCTTGATACAGAAGCTATCATTTCAGCTCTGGTATCTTCATACAACTATAAGACGAATAAATACAAAAAGGCACAGACAAAATTATCCTGGAAACAGGATGCGTGGAAAACACTGAATACGAAGATTTACAGTCTTTACAGCAGCGTCGGCAGCATGAAATTATCTACCGCATATAATTTAAAATCAACAACTGTTTCCGATTCTACCAAAGCAACGGTAAAGGCAGGAAATAATGCACCGACCGGAACACAACAGCTAAATATTCTTAAAGTTGCGCAGGCGGGTTATCTGACCGGAGCACAGCTTTCAAGCAAGACGACGACATCCACAACACTTGCTGAACTAGGTTATACAGGTGGAGATGCAAAGATCAATCTGACAAAGGGTGATGGTACAACAAAAGAGATTACAGTGACACAGGGATCGACTGTTGGTGATGTGATCGCTTCATTAAAAGATGCCGGTGTTAGTGCAAACTTTGATGAGACAAATCATCGTATCTTCATTAGTTCTAAAGATACCGGAAAAGATAATGATTTCACTCTGACCGGTGGAAATACAGAAGGTGCAAGAGCACTGTATCAGATGGGACTGGCTGTTGGCTCAGATGCGACGAATGCAACATACAAGTCTTATACACAGTACTATGATGCAAATGACACTAAGTTGGAGCAGAATGTAGTGAAGGCCATTCAGAAATATCAGGATGCGCAGAAAGCATATAAGACAGCATCAGGGCAGAATGCGAATCTTTCATCTGCATATGGATATGCAACGGCATATACAGAGATGATGGATGCGTTAAAAAACAGTGGTTTATCTGATGATGATCAGAAGAAACTTAAAACTTTACTTGGCATGAGTGCAACGCAGAGAGTGAATTCTGTGATAGATTCATCTGGTAATGTATACGAAAAGTCAACTACCTTAGATGATGGAAGCATTATCTATGAATATAGCAGTGGAAAAGATAAGAAATACATTCAGGCAATCACGACTGCAACGGATGATGGCGGTAATACATACACAAAAAATGCAGATGGTAATTATGTAGATTCAGGAGCAGGTCTGGTTTATAAGCCGACTGGCGAAAAAGACAGTGATGGCAATGAGTATTATGCATGTACGATGCCGGATGGACAGGTAGCGAAGCTTGCCATGAAGGAGACTACAAACTATTATCAGGCAGATGTAACACAAAAGGGTTATACGCAGTACACAGATGATGATGGTATTGTCTATACGTCTAATGATGCTGGAAAATATACTGGATCTGATGGAAAAACTTATAAGCTGGATAATAACACATTTACAGAAATTGGCATCGATGGCAATGCGGTTAGCAATGGAAGAACAGCGACAGTTACAGAAGATCAGAAAAAAGAAGTTAAGACAACTTACAGTCATGGAAATACAGCATTGTCTGATACAACCCGTGCAGCAGATCTGCTCAGCAAGTTCAGAGAGGATCATAAGGATACACTTACCGATGACGTTATTTCCAAATTGACCTCTGATATTGAGAAAGTCAATGTGTATGAAAGCGCAGAGGATACACTAGACGATAGCGATGAATATTCCAGAAAAAAAATTATTGAGTCCATTCAGACGGAATATAATAAAGGCGGCGCAAGTGCAGTTACAAATATAACTAATACATATGCAAAGCACATTAATGAGAATCAGGAAAAAATGTCCACAGCTCAGAAAACTCTGGATGATAATTCTGTACTTGCAGATCTGGCGGCTATTGATACTTCAACAGTTGATGGACAAAATAAATATAGTGATGCATTAGCTGCATTTGTAAAGAAAGTACAGGATTCAAAAGAAATTATGGATCAGAGCTCTCAATATACCAATTCAGGTGCTAAGAAGATTGATGGCTGTGATTCTGAAATTAAATTAAACGGTATTACATACACCAGTTCACTGAATACCTACTCTATCAACGGACTTTCCATTACTGCAATGCAGGCAACCGGAGATGGGGATACCAATGCGATTACCGTCACAACTGCGACCGATACACAGGCAATTTACGATAAAATCAAGAGTTTCCTGACACAGTACAACTCTCTGATCAACGAAATGACATCACTTTACAACGCAGATACGGCAAAGGGATATGAGCCTTTGACAGATGATGAAAAGAGTGCAATGTCTGATTCTGAGGTTGAGAAGTGGGAAGAGAAAATTAAATCTTCATTGCTCCGTCGTGATGACAGCCTGGAGAGCGTCATGAATCTGATGACAAATGCCATGAGTCAGCCGGTTACGATTGATGGCAAGAAATATTATCTGTCAAGTTTTGGAATCAAGACACTGGGTTTCTTGAATGCACCGGAGAATCAGCAGAATGCATATCATATTGACGGTGATGAGGACGATACAGCAACTTCCGGAAACGAAGATAAGCTGATGGTAATGATCAACTCTGATCCGGATACGGTCGTTTCCTTTATGCAGCAGCTTACGACCAATTTATACGATGCAATTGGAACGAAGATGAAATCTTCAACTTTAAGCAGTATTTATAAAGTATACAATGATAAAGAGATGGCATCCGAATACAGTGATTACACTACCACGATCAAAAAGTGGGAGCAGAAACTGCAGGATCAGGAGGACGCATATTACAAGAAGTTCTCTGCAATGGAGACAGCATTGTCTAAATTACAGAGCCAGACATCTTCATTATCCAACCTGTTTGGAGGTTGATAAAATTGCTGAAAATGGTGGTAAAATAAAAAAGAGAGTGATAAAATTTAAATATCTGCCCCACATAGATGTGGGACAGATATTTGTGACATAAAGAAAATTATATCTAAAATTATATAACACATGGAGGAAATGATTTATGTTGGCTAACAAGGGATACGCAGCGTATGCAAATAACAAAGTTATGACTGCATCACCGGCAGAATTGACATTGATGCTTTATGAAGGTGCGATAAAGTTTGCAAATATCGCGATTGAAGCGATCGAAGCAAAAGATATTCAAAAAGCACATGACAATATTATGAAAGTAGAGCACATTATAGAAGAGTTCCAGAGTACATTAAATCATAAATATCCGGTGGCAAAAGACTTTAATGAGGTATATAATTATCTGATGATGCGCTTACAGGAAGCAAACATGAAAAAAGATAAGGAAATCATGGAAGAAGTATTAAAACATCTTCGTACCATGCGTGATACCTGGATACAGGTTATGAAGCTGGCACATACACAGCAGTAAGGGTACAGAGAATATGGAGAAGAATCAATATATTCCGGTTATGATACAGAGCCTGAAGAAAAAAAGCGAAATTTTAGACACCATAATGGAATTAAATATCAGGCAGAGCGAAGAACTCGAAAATCCGGCATTAGATCCGGATGATTTTGATAAGACAGTAGAGGAAAAGTCAAAGCAGATGGAACAGCTGGATCTGTTGGATGATGGTTTTCAGGAACTGTTTGACCGGGTAAAAGATGACTTGAAGAATCATCAGGATCTTTATCGTGATGAAATAGCGCAGATGCAGGATTATATCCGTAAATTAACCAGCAAAAGTGCAACCATACAGGTACAGGAAGCACGCAATAAAGATTTAATGACAAAAAAATTTGCATCCGTACATAAACAGGTCAGGGAAGTCCGCAAGAGCCAGCGTGTTGTAAATCAGTATTATAAAAATATGATGAAGACAAACTATGGCGAGCCGGTGTTTACGGACAAGAAGAAATAGAGATAGAAAAAAGAAAAAATTTCTTTTTTACTATAAAGTATCGGGATGAACATCCGATATATAATACAAGTAAACAAAGTGATGATGAACATTACTTAAAAAAGTTACTTGGCAGTGGAACGGAATGGAGCGTACGGCCGGAAAGGGAAGCTGCAAAAATAAGATGATGCGGCATGGAAGCCGCAGTAAATTCAAGGAGGAAATGAATTATGGTAGTACAGCACAATATGACCGCAGCAAATGCGAACAGAATGTTAGGCGTTACAACAAGCGCACAGGCAAAATCTTCAGAGAAATTATCTTCCGGTTACAAAATCAACCGTGCAGGTGATGACGCTGCTGGTTTAACAATTTCAGAGAAGATGAGAAGCCAGATCCGTGGATTAAACAAAGCTTCTGACAATGCTCAGGACGGTGTTTCTTTAATTCAGGTTGCTGAGGGTGCATTATCTGAAACACATTCTATCTTACAGCGTATGAACGAGTTAGCTACTCAGGCAGCTAACGATACGAATACAACTGCTGATAGAAATGCTATTCAGTCTGAGATTAACCAGTTAACATCTGAGATCGACCGTATCCAGTCTACAACCCAGTTCAACACAATGAACCTGATTGATGGTTCATACTCAGGAAAGAATCTTCAGGTTGGTTCTTTATCTGGACAGAGCATCGTGATCTCTATTTCTAATATGGATGCATCTAGCTTATTTGGAAGTGCAAATACAACAGCTAATTTAAATGCTGGTAATGATACAACACCAACAACAGCAACAAATAGTAAAGTATTTGTATCCAGCTATGCAAGCGCTGGTACTGCTATGAAGACGATCCAGTCAGCTATTAGCAAAGTATCTTCACAGAGATCTTATCTTGGTGCAGTTCAGAACCGTCTGGAGCACACAATTGCGAACTTGGACAACATTTCTGAGAATACTCAGTCAGCAGAGTCTCGTATCCGTGATACAGATATGGCTGAAGAGATGGTTACTTACAGCAAGAACAACATTCTTGCTCAGGCAGGACAGTCTATGCTTGCTCAGGCTAACCAGTCTACTCAGGGTGTACTTTCTCTGTTACAGTAATTTCGATTATAACAACAGAAGATATGTATGTAAAAACGGAGTCGGTTTACCGGCTCCGTTTTGTTATATTTTTAATGAAATACAATCGAAAAGATATCCGTCAGGCATTTCTTATAACTGTGATTTTGGGCAGTTTTCTGATGCCCATTTTCAGTAATCTGTTTGCGCTTTTCATCATGTTCCAGATAATAATCTATTTTTTTGATCAGGTCGCTCTGATCTTCATAGTAGACGAAATCTTCATTAGGAATAAAGTGATCCAGCATATCTGCCTGATAATTCGTGAGAAGAAAACCACCGGCTGCCATAATGTCCATACAGCGAAGAGGAATGCCGGTTTTTATGCTTCGTAGAGAGATATTCAGATTGATTTTGCTGTCATGAAATACAAGTGGCATTTCAGAATAGTAGTCAGTGATTCCCATGTTAGTTACATTTGGAATATTTACATTTGAGTTTAATGTAAATAATTTTAAGGGATAATGCTGGGCAACAGAGGAAAGAACCTGTGTACGTTCTAATGAAGTCAGTTTTCGTGCAATATAATAATCTGCGTAAATATAATCAAGTGTTTCGGCTCCATCAAAAGTTGGTTCATAGGGTTCTGCGATATAAAGTTTTTTTATAATATCAGGAGTAAGTGCCTCCCTGATAAAATTATATCCGGAAATCTTAAGCTGCGAGGCCATAATCCCATCCAGATAACCCTTTGTAAAAGAGTCAAGCTTTTGATACATACGGTCAAATATATTATGTTCCTCGTTATAAAGAGAACCGACAAAAGAGATGGAACAAGTGGTACGTTTGGTATCGTATTTTTTTTGCAATAAAGTATCTATAATTTCTGAATTTGCAGGTAAAACGGTATAGTAAACCGTTTGAATTCCACTATTGTGAAGCTCCAGATACAAGGCAGAGTCAAATAGAAATACATAATTTGTTGGATAGGTTATAGTATAAGAATATAATTTTACAAAGGGACTGTCATATACAATAGAAATATATTTTAAATTTTTTTTATGGCAGCATTCCGCAAGAATGGGGTAAAAGTTGTAAGAGATGCAAAAGTCAAAAGAAGTTGTTTGATAGATTTTATCAAATTCTTCAGAAAAAGTTTTACTTTCTCTTTCCTGGTAATCCTTATGGAAGAATTTGGTTACATGATAACCAAATTCGTGCTCTAATGAAAAAATCAGGTCAACCTGACCAAAGCATGGCCAGTCCAAATATAAAGCATTCATAAATACTCCTTTTAAACAATTTTAAAATTAATATAAAGCAAATGCCAGTTTAAGCATTTGTGTCAGGCGAATTTCATAAGTATGATAATTTTTTACTGTTTCCAAACCATGCATTGCAATTTCTTTTGCATGGTTTGGATGAGAAAGATAATATGCTGCTTTTTCATCCAGTTCTTCTAAACTTGCATAGGAATCAAGATCCTCACCGATAGATAAGAATTCCGGAAGCTCAGATTGATAATTTGTCAGACAAAAACCACCGGAACCAAGAATATCCCATATCCGGAGGGGGAGACCGCTTCGAATTGATTTTGCAGTAGTATTTAAATTGATTGTTGATTCATGGAATATAAGAGGCATTTCTGAATGAGTGGATGCCAAACCTTTGTTTATTAGTTTTGGATAAGCGGTAGTATCGCTTCCGGTATAAATCTGGAACGAGTACTTTGCTGATAAAAGTTTCATGATATGATCGCGCTCCATTACCGTTATTTTGGTCCCAATATAAAGTTGGGATAAAGTTGTGCGGTCACATAGAAAACTGTCAAAAGGGAATTCATAAAAATTCGGGAAATTCTGTTTAAACTGTCTTATAATTTCATCTGAAAGTATTTCATCAATAAAGTAATATCCATAAACTTTTTCCTGCGCATTCATGATACCATTTAAATAGCCAATGAGATAGGGATTATCCGGTTTTAAACGATCATAAGCGCACTTTTCCGTATAGAGCGAGCCGATGAAGGATAGATCACAATGGTATCTGCTTAAGACGGCATCAGAACTGGAAGAAATAAGAGCCTGTTTTTCAGAAACGTTGGTGGCTAATGGTAAGTGGAAAATGCAATCGGGATTATAATTATGAATATCATTGTAAATCTCACGATCAAATAGGAAAATACGGTTCCATTTATTTTTGATAGAATGAGTATATAATTCCATGACAGGAGAGTCTACAATCCAACAGAGATATGGTATATGAAAAATATTGCATACCTCTGACAGGAAAGGATAAAAATTTATGCTGAAAATAAAGTCGGTTGGATTAGAATAAAGATATTCACTTACAATACGAATACTTTCCTGAGGTGCAATGGTTTTATTTGTAATTTCAACAGTGATCTGATTTACATGAAGACCTAATTCCTGGAATGCAAGTATAATATCCTGCTCACAGATACTTCCATATCGGTAAAATAAAAGATTCATAAAAACTCCTTATACTTATGATGAAGATTCGTTTAGATTTATTTGTTCACAGATATTTAAAATTTCAGATAATCTGTTTTGATACGAATACAGATTAGTTACTTTTTTACATCCGGCAAGGGCAATCTCAAGACGTTCACGTTCGTGGTTTAGATAGTAATCAGCTGCTTCCTTTAATTCTGCCAGATCGCGAAAGACGGCGATGTCTTTTCCAGGAGTAAATAAAGTGTCCATTTCGGTCTGGTAATTTGAAAGAACGAAACCACCATATGCCATAATGTCATAGATTCGTTGAGGAACACCTGTTTCAATAGAAGGAAGAGTAATGTTTAAATTTATTTTACTATAGTAATATGCTTTTCCTAATTCTACATAATAATTAAGTGCTGGATGGACATTTAATGAATCAATAAAAGGGCTGTGACTGGTTGTATAGAGATCTATCGTATGGTTTTCTGCAAGCGTATTCAAACACACGATACGTTCCATTTCTCCTAATTTACGAACCAGTGTAACATTACCAAGGTACAGCGATGCAGGTAATTCGAAATCAGATAAATTGTGATGAGAAAAATCTGTATTTTTCAAATATTCCATGCAATTTTCGGGAAGAGAAGGCCATAAACGGACATTATGCCAGTTACATAAATTTTTGTATAAGTAATGATTGAGAGAAATAACACATTCGTCTGGAAACACTTGAGTTATAGATTGATATGAATTTTCTTCATATAGTGACCCAATAAAAGAAATATCACAGGTATATTTTGCAGCGTCTTCATCAGTGAGAACCAGGGAATTACTTCGATCAATATTAGTTGCCAGAGGCATGTAATATACATGTGGAATACCGATTTGTATCATGCGTTCATAAAAAGAATGATCAAAAATGAATATACGGTTCACAGGATTAAATACAGATTTATGAAATAAAGATACAAGTGGGGAATCATAAACCCATGAGATATAAGGTGTACGATATTTCTGACAGAGATCAGAAATAGTTGTAACATAAAGATATGAGATTACATAGTCATATTTATGAGTGGATAAATGTGTTTCAACAATCTGTAATTCATCCACTGGATGAACATTTAGTGGATCAAATTCATAATTATCAATTACTGTAAGTTTATGTCCCATAGACTCCAAAACGAAAGCCATATCATAAATAGAGTTTTTGACAGATATAAATAAAAAATACATAGTTCAACCTCTTGCATATAGTATTTTGTAATTGCTATAATAAATGTACCATTAATAATATGGTTTTGCAATGAAATAGGATAGGTTTACGGAAAAGAAAAAGGAAGAAAATTGGACAAGTTTATCATACAGAATGCACAGCAGAACAAAATATTGGCAAATTATGATGATAAAGATCGCATTTTGCTGGAAGGAACCAGAAAAATAGTGAATGGTCAGAAATTATCAGAGCAGAAAGTTATGGAAAATGAAATCTGCCTGTATCATCCATATCTGCAAAGAAAAGAACAGTTATCTTTTTTACAGATATTGCTGGATGAACGATATGCAGAAGGTTATCTTAGTATTCCGGCAAAGGTGTTACGGAAATGTGGATATCTGAATGAGAGATTGCCGAGTAAAAGAATATATGAATTATTGTTGCGGGTGATACAGGAGTATCCGATCACAGGAGTTCCAGTAGAAACGGATTTTACGGAAGAAGAGAGGAAGCTGTCAGATACAGAAGATGACTTTGAGACGGATTGCTACATTGTTGGGAAATATAGCAATGTATTGCAGAAGAACGGATGTTTTAATGAAGTAATAGCAGATCTGGTCAGTCGGTCAGAGCAGTGTGACAGGAAAGAACAGAGACTGGATTATCTTGAGGATATGCTTGCAAAAAGAGAAAATTATACATGGATTGAGGCTGGAACGGCACCGATCTTGATTTATTTTGGAGTAACCTATTGTTATAATATCATGAATGTTATGCTAGAACAGCTTGCAGTTTCTTTGGAATGTAAGGGAGTGCCGGTTCTTCGATATGATGAGCAAAAAGAAGATATTGCAGGACTTGGCAGATATGTAGGGAGAACATTTCGCGCAATAATTGGAATGCAGACATATTTACTTTCTGTTTATATGAAAGAAACAGGACGATTTTTACATGACGAAATACATGGTCCTAAGTTTAATATTGTGCTGGATCATCCATTCTGGTTAAAAAATCAACTTACACATGTACCGGGGAAATATTATGTCCTTACACATGATGAACATTATAAAGAGTTTGTGGATAGATATTATCTGGAGGTGAGTGGATGTTACCTGTTCCCACCTGGGGGAATACTGCAGACCAGAAAAATCAGTTTGAAAGAGCGCAAATATGAGGTTTGCTTTATAGGAACATATGGGAATTACAGAGAAAAATGCAAACTGATATTACAGTCGGAACGAAGATTAAGATTTATTGCTAACCGATTATTGCTGTATTTACGAAAGGAACCATCGCTTACAGCAGAAGAAGCCTTGAAAAAAGCGCTGGATTACTATGATATTTCGCTATCGCAGGAACAGTTTTTGGAAATGATGTATCGAATGGGGACTGTGATACAGTGTGTAATGTATTATTATAGGGAAAAAACGGTATGGGTACTGGCTGATGCAGGTATACGAATTGACATATGGGGTGACAGTTGGAAGAAGAGTATATTAGGAATGTTTTCGAACGTTACCATTCACAGAGACGTACAGTGGCAGGAGAGCCTTGATATACTGAGAGAGTCAAAAATTTCATTGAATGTCATGGCGTGGCATAAAGGTGGTTTTACAGAGCGGATGGCAAATAGTATGCTGGCAGGGGCAGTATTGCTTACGGATGAGACATCTTATCACAGAGAAGAGTTTTTAAATGGCAGAGAATGTGTTATGTTTTCGCTAAAGACATTGAATACATTGCCTGAAAAGGTAAAAGATATTCTGTTGGATGATACAAAGCGAAATGCGATTGCCCGAAATGGGTATATATATGCAAAAAAGAATCATACATGGGATATACGTGCAGAAGAAATGTTGTCACTTATTGATGAGCTATAGAGGTAAAAAAATGACGAAGATTTTTACTATGACGCATAAAAAGTTTGCGGTGCCGGAAGATTCGGTATATGTGCCGTTACAGGTTGGAAAAATAAATCATGAGGATCTTGGATATTGGGGGGATGACACAGGAGATTCTATTTCAAAATGGAACTGCTACTATGGGGAGCTTACAGGGGTATACTGGCTTTGGAAAAATTATAAAGGCAGGGAAAATATCGGAATTTGCCATTACAGACGATTTTTTATTGATGAACATATGGAACTTTTAAAGGAAAAAGATTATGATGAGATACTGTCAGAGTATGACATTATCACTTCGAAAGCAATGGATGCAGGAGAACCTTATAGAGAGTATTACGGAAAAGCACATCATATCAGCGATCTTGAGGAAGAAGGACGGGTGATACAGGAACTATATCCGGAGGATTATCCCGTTTTTTGCAAAGTGATGGGAGAAAGAAAACATTATTTTGGTAATTTAATGGTGACTTCTCGGGAATTATTTGATGAATACTGCAGATGGTTGTTTTCTATTTTTAAAGAATTAGAGCAGAGAATTGATGTGAGCACCTATGACGAATATCATAGAAGAGTATTTGGTTTTTTATCCGAGCAGATGCTCTTGGTTTGGATAACAGCACGTGGACTGAAAGTTTATGAATCAAGGGTTGGTATTTCTGAGGAAAAAGCGGAAACAAAAGAATTTAAGCTGGCAATTGGACAATTGCTTAAGATGGGACAGATTACGCAGGCCAGACAGATGTTTTATGAGATCCTAAAAGTACGTCCGGATATTCAGCTGGAACATTCTGATTTAAAACATGAGATACCGGATATAGAGCAGATTCTGTATATTTGTGAACTGGAAGAACAGAATGGAATACCTGGTATGATGGAATATTCGAAAGAAATTACCGTATTGACAGTGCATTTAAGGAAAATAAGAACACTTCTGGAAAAGGAAGAATGGCAGAAAGAGGATTTGGACTACTTTGACACAACACATACATCAGATCTGGCTGTGGAAGTAATTCTTCGAAATGATGCAGGTTTAGCTGGCAAATGGGAGAGGAAAATGGGAAAATGGCAAAAGAGAAAGTAAGTATTATTATACCGACATATAATCGTGCACATATCATTAAGAACGCAATAGATAGCGTCTTGTCACAGACGTATCCGTGGTTTGAGATAATTATAGTGGATGATGGATCTACAGACAATACCAGGGAAGTGATAGAGTCTTTTAAGGATGAGAGAATACGATATTATTATGCGGGATTAAATCAGGGTGCATCTGCAGCGAGAAATTATGGATTAAAAAAGGCGCAATATGATTTTATTGCTTTTGAGGATTCAGATGATATCTGGTATGCTGATAAACTGGAGAAACAGATGAAGATATTGTGCAATGCAAAACCGGAGGTAGGGATCGTTTACCATAAAATTGTTTATGACTTTGGCGGTGGGCAATATGCTGTTCTGCCGTCAGAGAAAATCCCGGAAGAAAAGAAATCTGGTGATATATACGCACAAATGCTGTATCATAATTTAATACCTTGTCCATCCATATTGGCAAGACGCAGTGCTATTATGGATGCAGGTGAGTTTGATATAGAACTTAAGGCATTGGAAGATTACGACTTTGCGCTTAAATTGACACGAAAATACAAGGCATGTTTTGTGAATGAGATCCTGTTAAAAGCCTCTCTTTTTGATCAGGGAGTATCTTCGAACCCAATCAATTATTTGGTTGCAAGTTGTATGATCTTGGCAAGATATAAAAATGATTATTTGCAGACAAATACATTTAATCATCGGATTGAACTTATTTTAAGAGATGCAGAAGCAATAGGAATGAAAGAAAAATTTGTACAGTTAATGGAAAAAATGTTGCAAAATAATGGATGAGGAGTTGCAATATGGTAGAGAAACTGCAAAAACTGATTTTTGATGGAAAGTATATGGAAGCAAGAGAACTTGCAAACCAGATGTATGAATATGGAGAGCAGTCAGAAAATTTTTGGATTTTAAATGCAGAGCTGTATCGGATAGAAGGACAAAGAGATACAGAACATGCCTGTATTACGAGAGGATTGCAAAAGAATGCCTGTAATTACGAGTTATATTATATGCTTGGAGAATATTACAAGTCAGTTAATATTAATCAGGCATATTTGTGCATGGAACAGGCGGAGTACTATTGCAGTCAGGAAAAAGACCTGAATATGATTCGTACCGCAAAGAATGAGATCGCACAAAGCGGAAAGTGTCAGGTTCATCCGTTATCAATTGTAATATTGTCATATAATATAAGGGACATTATGATTGGCTGCATTGAAAGTATACGAAATACTTGCCCGAAAGAAAGCTATGAACTTGTGGTGGTAGATAATGCATCAACAGATGGTGTTATAGATTGGCTGAGAGAACAGAAAGACATTGTTTTACAATGTAATACAGAAAATAAAGGATTTGCAGAGGGGTGTAATCAGGGAATCAGGATGTCGAAAGTATTTAATGATATTATGCTTCTGAATAACGATACGATTGTACCGCCTAATGCGATTTTCTGGCTTCGAATGGGACTGTATGAAAGAGAGACGGTTGGAGCAGTTGGTCCACTTACGAACTATGCTGGAAATGACCAGCAAATATTGGGAGAATATAAGACAAAAGAGGAATATTTAAAGCTGGCAGAAGAGGTCTGTTTGCCAGATCCTAATCCGTATGAACATAAAGTATGGCTTGTTGGATTTGCCATATTGATTAAAAGATCAGCACTTGATAAGGTTGGTGGATTAGATACCAGATATACATGGGGAAATTACGAAGATAATGATTATGGAATGATGCTGTCGAAAGAAGGCTATGAATTACTTTTGTGCTATAATAGTTTTATCTATCATTATGGAAGCCTGAATATGGCGAAGGATAAGCAAAAATATATGGCATATCAAAAGAAAAACAAAGAAAAGCTGCAGAAAAAGTGGAAATTTGATTCGACGAAATATGATCAGGTGAATCAGGAGTATATAAAGGAAATTACTGAAGATTCAAAACAACCTATAAATATATTGCAAATTGACTGTGGTTGGGGAGCGACGCTTGCCCGTATAAAATATTTATATCCTGCAGCGAAGGTATATGGGATAGAAGAATCGGAAAATGTAGCAACGTTTGGGAATTATTTGGCAGAGATTATTGTTGGAATTGCAGATAAGTTACAGCTTCCGTATCCGGAAAAATATTTTGATTATATTTTTTTAGGACAAGAGGAGGAGTCAATTGAGAATTTAAGAGAAATTCGTCGTAAACTCAAAAAATATTTAAAACAGACTGGCAGATTTATTGGTGGAGAAAATATGGACAGGGAATGGGAATTTTTAACTTCACCAGAAGAATATAAGGAAATTGTAATCGATCATCAGGAGGAAATCCAACAGTATTTGAAACAGATTGACGAGTGTTTGAAAAATAAAACAGCTTCTTCTATTACAGAGTATCTGCATATTATGCAAAAAAAAGATGTGTTGGACAAATTCCTTTGGTGTGTACCGGAGATTGCTTATGCGCACATTTTTTCTATTATTACAATTAAGGAAGTGCAGAAAAGAGCAGATGTATGCTATTTACTGAATGGAAGTTCGGTAAAAGAACTGACGAGAGTACTGAAAAGGGTTGAATTTCGGATTTGGGAGGTGGAATTTGACAGGACAACTGAAGCTGAGCAACATTTATATGAGACAATGCAGCAGTATTATATTACACCAGAGGCAATGTCCTGTATTATTGTGATATCTGCGATGGATAAATGTGATGTTTTTATTACGTTGAGCTGCATTTATATTGATCATCAGGATGCGGAAGGGGCTATTGCACTGTTGGAGTATTCTCTGGAATGGTATCCGGAGGATGAAAGGATTCTTCAGGTATTATCAAAATTATGCAGGAAAACTGGAAAAATAGAATTGGCAGAAAAATGTGAGGGAAAACTAAAATGTGTGCAGCAGTAAGTATTATTATTCCGGTATATAATGCTGAGCAGTATCTGTCTGAGTGTCTTGGGAATATTGTAAATCAGACTTTTAAAGATATAGAAGTAATTCTTGTCAACGATGCTTCGACAGATCAGAGCCTTTTCATAATGAGGGAATGCGAGAGACAATATCCGGATAAGGTTCATGTAATTGATTCAAAAGATAATCTTGGTGCTGGCGGAGCCAGAAACCTTGGTATTGAGATAGCGCAGGGAGAATACATTGGATTTGCGGACAGTGATGATCTGGTAGATGTAACTATGTATGAAAAGTTATATGTGAAAGCCAAAGAAGGAGATTATGATGTTGTAGATTGTGGGTATTATAAACAATCACAGGATCTTGCCATACTTCATGTGTCGGATGAATTGTCAGGAATATTGAATGTGGAAAAAAGAAAAGAACTTATTGTAGGTGGAGGATATATTGTAAGTAAAATATTTCGGAGAAAATTGTTTGATGATGTCAGACTTCGTTTTCGTAAGAATGCGATTTTGGAGGATGCGGATTTTCTTACTTATCTTTACGGTACAATTCATAGCATTGGAAATGTAAAAGAAGTATTGTATTTTTATCGGGATAACCAGGTATCGTCCTCTAATGTGAAAAACTTTAGTTGCTATTATCAGAATATATACGATGCTATGAGTGCTATCTATGAAAAAACAATATCGCTTTCAAATTACAGAGATATACAGAGGGCTGTAGAGTATGAAATTCTGCAGATGTATTCTTATGGCGTAAATATGTGCCTGAAAACATATCTGGAACAGAAGGGGGAAGGTTTGGAAGAAAAGCTTGTTAAAATTGCAGGGTTAAAGAAAAACATCGTAAAAGGAGATTATGAAAACCCTTATGTTACCGCAAAAATTAAACCGCTGGACATTGAAATTATGCAGTTGAATGATAAGAATTCCAAGGAATTGCTGTCATGGGCTCAAAAGCAGGCAGGAGGAACAAAACGTGAATGAAAAGAAAATCTGTTTTATTATGTGTGTCAACGACGAATTATATGAGGAAGAGTGTATTCGATATATAAAGAGACTACGTGTACCGGAGGGATATGAGGTGCAGCAATTGTCCGTTTGGGGAGCTGAATCTATGGCAGCCGGATATATTGAGGCGATGAAACAGTCAGATGCCAAGTATAAGGTATATCTTCATCAGGATGTATTTATAGTCAACAAAAATTTTATACGAGATTTATTGTGGATATTTGCTCAGAATAAAGAAATTGGAATGGTTGGAATGGTAGGTTCAATTGTTATGCCGATAGAAGGAGTTATGTGGGCGGGGGGGAGAGTAGGTTCACTGTTTACCAGCAATGTAAAACAGGCAGGTCCGTCGCTGATAGGACAGGTAAAGGCTCCATATGAACAGGTAGAAGCAGTTGATGGATTACTGATAGCTACACAAGAAGATCTCCCCTGGAGAGAAGATCTTTTTACTGGATGGGATTTTTACGATATTTCACAGTCCATGGAATTTAGAAAAAAAGGATATAAAGTTGTTGTCCCACATATGGAAATCCCATGGTGCCTGCATGATGATGGTTATATAAATCTGGATCATTATTTTAAATGGCGTGATGTTTTTTTAAAGGAATATGGGGATATGCTTCATGATTAAGATATTTATATTTTAATCAAAGCAATGAAAAAAGCTGATGTAACTGATGTTCATAGGAAAAATCACTGGCAATTCGTAAAAGAGCATTGGATGCGATTTCCTTACGTTCTTTGGGGTGAGACAGGTAATATTCTATTTTAGATAGCAGATCTTCTTTACTATCAAAGTAAACATAGTCTACACCATTTGTAAAATATTCATCCAGTTCTGGCTGATAATTTGTAAGTAGAAAGCCACCACAGCCCATAATATCTAATGCCCGCAGAGGAATGCCTGAACAAATAGAACGTAGAGAAATATTCAGGTTAATCTTAGAATTTGCGAATACGAAAGGCATTTCTGTGACATAGTTAACAGTGCCCTTACAGGATGCAAGAGGACATAATGAACGGTCTGATGCTGAGTATAGAGATACCGGATAAATGTTTGAAAGGGTATTCAAATGTTCAATACGTTCTCTACAGGTAAGTTCTGCCTGGAGCATATTTAAGAAAAAAAGCTGTTTGGGAATCGGACAGAGAGGATCAGCCGGATATTTGATGTATGTGTCAAGCTGATGAACCAGGTCTGGCGTAAGTAGTTCTGAAAGCAGATTTTGTCCCCAGATTTGTCCCTGTGAGACAAGTATTCCGTCAATATAACCTAGAAGCTGGTCAGGCAGATATTGAATTTGCCTGAAAGTATTGTTTTCGTAAAGTGAGCCGACAAAAGAAATGTCGTCATTATAAGAGGAAGACTGATTCAATAGAGGAGTAAGCCGGTGTACGTTTACTGCAAGTGGAAGATGAAAAACATGCAATGCACCGTTGTTCTGCACTTGCTGTACCATGTTCCGGTCAAAGAGAAAAATATAATTATAGGGATTAGATATGGTGGGAGAAAATAAGGTCCAGTGCGGGCAGTCATATACCCAGGATATGTAAGGAAGCTTTGCCTGTGATGCAGCTTCGGATAGAACAGGAAGATAATTGAAACTGAAAATAACATCACAATGACTTTGAAGGGCTACAGAGCAGATAAGATCACATAGTTCCGGGTTGTTCAGATAATTGATTTGAGGTGCAGTGATCAGGGAAACACCATAATTCAATCGTGACATAGCATCTAACATATCAATCTTACAGTTTTCTTCCCAGGAAAAATATAAAACATGCATATGGAAACTCCTTTGTTGTAACAGAATTAAATTTATTATATATCGGGTTTGGAGGAAAGAAAAGTGGAAAAAAGTATGAATCTGATGATTGTTACCAATTCGGCGTATTTAAAACCGACATACATAATGTTATTTTCTCTTTTTGCACAGCATCCGCAAAGAAAAATGGATATCTACCTGCCGTATGAAGATATAAAAGAAACGGAACTTATAAAATTAACAGAATTTGTTGAAACTTTTCCGCAAAAGAGAATTTATCCATTATATGTAGGAAATGTATTTAAAACGAAAGTGAAATCAAGAAACGGAATAAATGTAGAAACTTATTACCGGATACTGGGAATTGATTTATTGCCGGATACAATTGATAGAATATTATATCTGGATGTTGATATGGTGATAAAGGGTTCATTAGAATCTTTATACGATACGCAATTGGGAAATGCTGCATTTGCAGTGTGCGAGGATATTTACGGTATTATTAATGGATTTCATGTAGCGAATAAGAGAAGATTGCAGATCCCGGATGAGTATTCTTATTTTAATGCAGGGGTAATGTTATATAATCTTGGGTTTTTGAGAGAAAACAATGCCGTGGAAAAAATACTGAAAAATATCTATCAGCATTATGAACGATATGAATATAATGATCAGGATGTCCTGAATGAGATGTATTATAATAATCTTGTTTATGTGGGATGGGATGAATATAATTGTCCTCCGGTGTGGTGTTACCTGAATAAAGTGAAACTGAGACAGGGTGTGCTGGAATTTGCAGATTACAATGAAATACGTGAGTTATCCAAAAACCCGGAGAAGATGGTACAGGAATATCAGAATGTAACAAGACCGATCTATGAGAATGCGAAAATTATTCATTATCTTGGTAATACAAAACCGTGGAGTGTTACAAGAGAAAGGAGTAAGCTGTATGAGATGTTTGATGGAGCATATGAAAAAATGACAACTGAGATGCAAAAGAAAGTTTGATTTGTTAAAAGTGGGATAGGGTTATGAATAAAAAAAATATGCCGATATAATAATTAGGAGCGTTACATGTGCATGGAGGCATCATAGTGGAAATAAGAGGGGCTGCTACGTTGTCGGAGGATACTGTAGCAGCCTTTAATATGTGAATTGGAGACCAGCTATGAAAAGTCAATCATAAATTAGCAGAAAATTTCTTTTTCATATCGGTGGTAAAAAAGGGTAACTTTAATAGAGCTCCCCTTAGGTGCTTTTTCAAAATCTATCGATATTGGTATACAGACCTCTTATTCGAGGTTGA
>ENA-OROP01000153-OROP01000153.1-human-gut-metagenome-genome-assembly--contig:-NODE-153-length-80648-cov-8.860534_pt1 | contig 80648 bp, 68 predicted proteins | sample MGYA00242132_ERZ509056 | MGnify/ENA primary metagenome ERZ509056 (study PRJEB26280, sample SAMEA2338768) | human gut metagenome | biome: human gut; feature: human-associated habitat; material: faeces...
CCATTATTATAATCTACATACATTTTATTTATTATATTTTTGTCTAATATAATTTCATTCATTGAATATTCATAATATTTTGTACTATCTTTTAAATATACAAAATACCACATATATTCTCCAATTAATTCTGAAATATTTGTAGCCATTTCTCTGTCTTCTGTATACATTACTATATTAATAGGTATAAAAGGCGTTGATGCTGCATAATTATAATTTAAAACATAATTAAATAATTTTTTTATTTTGTTTTTTGTTTCTTTATTACAAGATAACTTTTCTACACGTTCTAAATATATTCTATTAAATAACTTTCCTCTATTGCTAATTTTATCTTTATTTCTTTGCAATATATATTTTTCTAATTGTTTTATAACATCTATTTTTTTATTTTCTATTAAAAATGTATAATATGAAGCTAAATTATAAATATACTTATAATCTGTAACATCTGTAATATTGTTGTTTTTTTCAAATTCCTTTATATTCAGTTCTATTTCATTCTTATAGTTCCCAGAATAATATTGATGTATTTTATTAATATAATATGTATAATTTTCTAAATTTACTAAGTTTAATACATTAAATTTAGCTATTTTTGTTTCTTCGTTATAATCTATTAATTGTATAAATTTATTCTTTAAAATTATTTCCACAAACATTAAAGAAATTATATCTATATTGTCAAATTCAACTTTTACTGTGTCATTTAAATTAATATTATCTTTTTCGTTTATGAAAAGATTTATTAATTTTTGGGCATTTATTACAGTTTTATCTCTATTTTGTATCTTTAATATTTCACATAAAAAATTTCTTAATAAATATTTTATACAATATTCTATATTACAATTTTGGCATTTATTCTTTTTTTCACCAAGTTTATCTATAAAAACATTTCTTGCAAGATTTAAATTAATTCTGTAATTGCAATCCATTAAAAGTTCTAAATAATTATAATCTGATGGAACGCAACTTCTTATAACAGCATATTTAATTTGATTGTTACTTTTTTCGTTTGCATCTTGTTGATATATTTCTATTAAGTTCAATCTTAAATACATTAGCATTATTTTTAGTGTTGCTTTATCTAACTTTTTATATACTTCAAATTCTTTACTTTCAATTAATTGTTTCATATATTCATCCATACTATCACTCCTTGCCTTTAAGATATATTTAAGATTTTATAATGTCAATATTTTTTTAATTTTTTTTTGTTTTGTATGGACTTTTTTTGTATTTTTGTGTATGATTGTTATGTATAAAATAGATAATATGAATAAGGACATTTTTAGGAGGTTTTAACATATGATAAAAAAATTTTTATTAATCATACCAATAATAATTTTAAGTTTATTTTTTGTAAATATTTCCTCTGTTTTTGCAGTGGATGATATAGACATGAATCTTACATCAAATGAAACATCTAATACTGTAGCTACAGAAGATACTTATGCTCCACCAGCACCAACAAATTATTCTTCTACTTCAGCTTCTGGTGGTTTAGATATTTCTAATATTTTAAATATTTTGTTAATTGTAATTGGAATACTTCTTATATTATTAAGTATTGCTATATTAATTAGATTAAAACATTAATTTTTTTACCAATCTTTAGTTAGATTGGTTTATTTTTTTTGTATATTTTTTATTAATTTTCTAAAAATAATAAAGAGATATTTTAATAATATTTCAAACTTTAGCAGGAGGTAAATTATGGCTAATCTAGCTAAGAAGATTTCTTTTGTTATATTTTCTGCTGTAATAATATTTTTTATAACTGGTAATTCTTTCGCTAATAATGATATGCTTCCTAAAGCTGCTGAATCTACTAAAAATGGTGTTGGACATACAGAAAATGTTATGCAAGATGCTTCTAATACTGTAAAGAATATTTCTAATTCAATGAAAGATATGTCTAGTAATATAGTTACAAAAACTAATGAACAAGCAAAAGATTTTAAAAATGGTATTGGTGAAGCTACAGAAGATGTAAAAGATGGTGCATATAATGCAACAAGAACTGCTACAGTTGCAACAAATTCCGCTTTTTCTAATGGTACTGTTTGGTCTTGGATTATAGTTGTTGCTGTTACATTAGGTATTGCTTTTCTTGTATGGTATTTAGTAAAAAGAAATCATAATGAATAATTTTTTATAAGGAATACTTTAATTAAACTATACTCATCCTAATTATAAGCTGTTACTTATCTGGTAACAGCTTAATCTTTACTTTTTTTATTTTCATGTTATAATAAAATAACAAAAATAAGAGAGGTAATTTTATGAATACAAAATTAATTGCTAAAAATCCAACAGCCAAACATAATTATGAAATATTAGATACTTATGAAACTGGAATTGTATTATCTGGTACAGAAATTAAATCTATTAGGCTTGGAAAAGTTAATTTAAAAGATAGTTATGCTAGTATTTCTAACTCTGAATGTTATGTATATAATTTACACATAAGTCCTTATGAACATGGCAACATATATAATAAAGATCCTTTAAGACCGAAAAAACTTTTACTACATAAAAAAGAAATTTTAAAACTATATGGGCTATTAAAACAAAAAGGCTATGCTTTAATTCCTTTAAGTATTTATTTTAAAGGTAGTTTAGTAAAATTAGAACTTGGGCTTGCTAAGGGTAAGAAATTGTATGATAAAAGAGAAGATTTAAAAAAGAAAGACGCTAATAAACAAATATTAAAGAGTTTAAGCGAAAAAAACTTATAAATTTGTAATACTCTTTAGCAGTTTGTAATAATCTTAAAATAGTATGATATACCAAAGATTTTCTCATAATTAGAAAACCTTTGGTATATTTTTTATTTATTAGTCTTTTTGTAACTTACACACATTGTTTCTTTTTCAGTTCCTGTATTTACATTTGTATTTGGCATAACATTTATAGCTTTTAATTTACATTCTTGTACTGTTATATCATTATATTTGCAACTACCAACCGAGCAATGTATCTTTTGGTTATATTCCATATTATCATACCTCCATATTTTTATTATTAACGTATATATCCTTTTTATTCTAATTAGAATTTTATTAACAAAAATTTTTTTATGCCATATACTATTAATAAAAATATAAAGGAGTATATTTTTATGGATTATGAAATAATGATGAATAATAACTTAAAAATTGGTATGGAAGCTCCAGATTTTAATGCTGTTTCTACTACTGGTGATATTTCTCTTTCTACTTATAAGGGCAAATGGGTAGTATTTTTTTCGCATCCTGGTGATTTTACCCCAGTTTGTACAACTGAAATAATTGGCTTTGCTAAAGCAGATACATATTTTAAGAAAATAAATACTGAACTTATTGGTATAAGCGTAGATGGATTAAATTCCCATTTAGCATGGTTGTATGATATTTATTTAAAAACAGGTCTTATTGTAAATTTTCCAATTATAGCAGATCAAAGCGGTATTATTTCTAGAAAATATGGTATGATTTCTAATGATATAAGTTCTACAGAAACTGTAAGAAATGTTTTTATAATTGACAATAATGGAATTATTAGAAGTATTTTTATTTATCCTATGAATATAGGTAGATATATACCAGAAATATTAAGAACTGTAACTGCACTGCAATATGCTGACCAAAATAAGTGTATGACACCAGCTAATTGGGTTCCGGGTAATCCAATGATTGCTCCTTCCCCAAGAACTTTTAATTCACTTTGCCAAAGAAATGATAGCCTTAATAAAAATAAAAATGGTATGACCTGGTATTTAAGCTTTAAAAATTCTGAAAACAAAAAATTAGATAAATAATTTAATAGTAAACTACTTATCATATTAAAATTTGCTCGATTAACATACAAAATCCCTCCTTTATAAATATAAAGGAGGGATTTTAAGGACCGTCCCCCGATCCCTTTTATGCTTTGTTGCTTGATCCAAATACTTCTCTTATTTTATGTGCTACTGTTTCTTCTATTAGGTCTCTTCCTTTTCCCATGTATTTTCTTGGATCAAATACATTTGGACTTTCTACAAATGTTTCTCTTATTCCTGCTGTCATTGCTAATCTTAAGTCTGTATCTACATTTATTTTTGATACTCCTAAAGTACTTGCTTCGTGTAATATTTCATCTGGAACACCTTTTGCTCCTGGTAAGTCTGCTCCATATTTGTTACAAGTTTCTACAAGTTCTGGTATAACTGTTGAAGCTCCATGTAATACTATTGGAGTATTTGGTATTTTTTCTTTTATTTTAGCTAAAATATCAAATCTTAATTTTGCTTCACCTTTAAATTTGTAAGCTCCATGGCTTGTTCCAATTGCTATTGCTAAAGAATCGCAACCTGTTCTTTCTACGAATTCTTTTGCTTCTTCTGGGTCTGTATACATTGCATCTTCTGCTGAAACATTAACATCATCTTCAATTCCTGCTAATTTTCCAAGTTCTGCTTCTACTACTACACCATGTGCATGTGCATAGTCTACAACCTCTTTTGTTAATTTAATATTTGTTTCAAAGTCGTATTTTGAACCATCAAACATTATTGATGTATAACCATTGTCTACACACATCTTACAAGTTTCGAAGTCTGGACCATGGTCTAAATGTAATGCTACTGGAATATCATGTTCTTCTAGACCTGCTTCTATCATTTTCTTTAAATATGGTATTCTTGCATATTTTATAGCACTTGCTGAAGTTTGTAATATAACTGGTGAATTTTCTTTAGCTGCTGCATCCATTATTGCTTGTACAAACTCCATATTATTAATATTAAATGCACCTATTGCAAATTTCTCCTTCATAGATTTTTCAAACATTTCCTTTGTTGTTACAAATGGCATAAAAAATCACCTTCCTTAAATTCATTTTCTTTCTTATTTTATTTCTTATTCTTTATAATGTCAATCATATTATTAGTTAATTTTCTAATTTGTTAATGATTTAACTAAAAGCACTATTCTATAGAATAGTGCTTTTAGTTATTACTTCTTGATTTCGACATCATTTGTTCCATTGCGATATTTATGTATTTATCCAATTTTTGGCTTTGCCTCACAATATCATTATAGTCCTCTTTGTCTAAAATCATTTGTTCTAATTTCGCTCTATGTTTTTGAATTTTTAAAGAAACATCCATATCGCATCCCTCCTATATACAAATTATAGCATATAGTGTCGATATTTTTTGTCGAAACTTGTCGTACAATTAAATTTTTTTTATTTTTTTTCAAATAATGATATTATAAATTTATCACCGCTAAATGGATGACTATATTCTTCTTTATTTTTTATAATATTTGTTCCTTCCATTTCGTTAATATAATCATACATATTTGAATCTGCAGCATCTATTACCCAAATCCTACCAGCATAATTTTCAATCTCTTCTAAGTTATTTATAACTTTCATTTGTGGTGCAAAAGCTCCATAAGCCTTTTCTACAGTCCAATTATCTTTATTATAAAAATATTGTTTATTATTATCAAATTCTATAGCAACAGAACTACTAGGCCCAATTGTTGTATATACAAAAATGTCATTCTCTTGTATTTCTGCTTTAATTGCATCTATAGGTTTGCTATTTTCTTCAGAATAAGACTTGTTCCATAATGTAGTCCCATTCCAAATACTTAATCCTATTAACCCTGTACATATTATTATTTTTACAATTCGACTTTTTTCGACAGATAATACATATGCTAGCGCAAATATAAATAGTCCTAGCATTGGTAACATATATCTTGGTATAAATACTGCTCTTACAAAAGAAATTAATAATGTTACAAGTATTACTAATCCGCAAGTAGTTAATGCTATTGTAACTGGTCTTATTTTCTTTTTATCTTCCAAATATAATTTATGTACTCTTAAAATCATATATACTACTATAAATACACCAAATACAGCTGGCAAGCCAGAATTAATGCTATCTAAAAAGAAAAATTCTATAATTTGAGTTATAATATCTGGGTATTGTACACTTATCCAGAATCCATTTGCTACTCTAGATGATTGCATAAAGAATATTAGCGCTCCTGGTAAATAACAAACTATTTGTATAGCACCATATATAAACCATCTTTTTAAAAGTTCTTTTCTTTCTCTTATTATAAAGAAAAGTAATAAAATATTTATAATTCCAATAGTAAATAATGCAAAATAATGTGTATACGCACTACAAACACTTACTATTGCAAATATTATCCAATCCTTTTTCTTGTTATTTTTATAAGCTAAGTATGCATATACTGCTGTAATTGTAACAAAAAGCATTGCTAAACTATACATTCTTATTTGCGAACCATAATGAATTGTAACTGGTAATAATAAAAGAACTAAGTTAAAATAAAAACTTACTTTTTCTCCAAATTCTTTTCTTATTTTTACAAATGAAAATATAGCTAATAAAATTATTGGAATTACCGAAAATATTCTTAGTGCTATTACACTAGTTCCAAACACTAATGAATATAATTTAAGTAATACATAATACAATATTGGGTGAACATCATTAATTGTAGAAATTAATAAATTCCCCAATGGCTGTCTTGCAATTCCTACAGAATATGCCTCGTCAAACCATAAACTATCATTAAAGCATAGAAGCATAGGTGCTATTGCAATTAATACAATAAGCCCTATGTTTAATTTATTTAAATGCTTTTTTATAAATTCTTTCATTTCTTTCTCCTTCTATTTTACTTTTGTTTCCACTTTTATATTAGAGCCATCACTTACAACAAGAATATTACCGTCTTCATCTGTTCTATAAATCTTTGACCCTACAGAACTTAGTTTTTCTAATGTTTCTTTATTTGGCAAATTGTATGAATTATCTTTTCCTACTGGTATAACTGATATAGATGGCATTACTTGAAGAATAAAGTTTTGTGTAGAAGATGTTCTTGAGCCATGATGTCCAACTTTTAATACATCTGCTGGTTGCCATGTTCTACTTTCCTCTACTTCTGCTTCTGCATCTCCCATAAATAAGAAACTATTTCCTCCATAAGTCATTCTTAGAACAATAGAAGATAAATTTATATTATCTTTTGTGTCTTCTGTATCTGTAGCCATTATCGTACAATTGGCATTTGTTAATTTAAATGTATCTCCAACAACTGGAGTTGTAACTTGTAAATTTTTATTTGCAATGCTGTCTAAAACATCTTCAAAAGTTTTTGTTGTAGTCTGCATTTTTGGCATATAAATTGCTCCAATGTCAAAATTATTTATAACATCATCTAGCCCACCAATGTGATCTTCATGAGGATGTGTTCCTATTAAGTAATCTATTTTAGTTATTCCTTTATCCTTTAAAAATTTTACTACAGTATCTCCAGCTTCATTTGTTCCTGCATCTATTAGCATGGTTTTATCTTTATCTATAACTAATGTACTATCTGCTTGTCCTACATCTATATAATACACTCTAAGATTTCCATCTGCTACCGCTTCTGTTTCTATTGTATTTGTTTTTTCTATATCATTTATTATAACATCATCTTGAATCTTATTTCCTAATGTATTTTCTATATAGTTGTTGTAATCGTGTGTTTCCCAATAGTTTTTTCCTAATACTAGTAAAACGATTAAAATTATAAGTGAAGCTAGTCTACTAAGCCATGTGTGTATTTTATAATATTTCGTTTTTTTCCCTAATTTTGACTTTTCCCAAAGACTAATTTTTCCATTTTCATCTTTATTTCCCATGTTACTTACTCCATTCTTTCTTTTGTTCTATTTCCACAATTTATTCATTTTTTCTCGTATTCTGTCTTCAACTTTTTTTTGTTCCTCGTTGTCTATTTCATATTTGTTGTTAACCATTTTTAAAATTGTTCCTTCTTTTAATTCTTGTGGTAAATCACTCTTATTTACATTAAGCATTTCGCCTGTATCACGATTTTCTAAAATTGCTATATCATTTTCAATTCTATCAACTGTAAATCTATTTTCCATTTCTTCTAATTTATTTGTTAGCTCCCTTTTAAATTGATTAATATCAATATCGTTTTGCCCCCTAATAATGTTATTTAATAGGTCTAATTCCAAATAAATTTTCCTCCTTAAATTATAGTTATTCTCTTTAAATTTAATATACTCATGTAAATTCTATTTTTTTGACATTTGTTCTTTTATATAAGAAACTTCTTCTTCTAAATCTAACCTTACAAATAGAGGTTCTCCCTTTTCTATTACCTTTGTAGAGTCAGGAATTTTATCATATTCATATAAACTTTCCCATGTTTGTAGATTTTCGTTATTTAATCCTAATTGATTAAATATTCTATTTGATGTTTCTTCCATAAATGGACTAATTAATATCGCAACTTTTCTTAAGTTTTCACATAAATGATACATTACAGACTTTAATTTTTCTTGCATATCTTCATCTTTTGCAAGTAACCATGGAGCTGTTTCGTCTATATATTTATTTGTTCTAGAAATTAAGTTCCAAATTTCTGCTAATGCTTCATTTAAATGTAAATTTTCCATTTTCTCTTCTACAATTCTTATTTGTTCTAATGAATATTTTTCTATTTCTTCGTCAGGTTCATTTTGGTGACCATTATATTTATAAATATTTCCATCAAAATATTTATTTATCATTCCTATTGTTCTATTTAATAAGTTTCCTAAATCATTACACAAATCATAATTAAATCTTTCAACAAAACCCTCTGGTGTAAATATTGTGTCTTGCCCATATGGAAATTCTCTAATTAAGAAATATTTTGTGGCATCTATGCCATATTTATCCACTAAAATTTCTGGATAAATTACATTTCCTTTAGATTTAGACATTTTACCATCTTTCATCATTATAAATCCATGTGCATAAATTTTCTTTGGAAGTGGTAAATCTAATGCCATTAAGAAAATTGGCCAATATATTCCATGAAATCTTATAATATCTTTACCAACAACATGTAAGTCTGCTGGCCAATATTTGTTAAATAAATCTTCATTATTAGATCCATAGCCTAAAGCTGTAATATAGTTTGTTAGTGCATCAAGCCACACATATACAACATGTTTAGGATCACTTTTTACTTTTACACCCCAGTCGAATGTAGTTCTTGTTATACATAAATCTTCTAAACCTGGTTTTAAGAAATTGTTAAATATTTCATTTTTTCTAGATTCTGGTTCTATAAATTTTGGATTTTCTTCATAAAATTGTATTAGTTTATCTGCATATTTTTTCATATTAAAGAAATATGCTTCTTCTTTCATTTTCTTAACTTCTCTACCGCAATCTGGACATTTTCCATCTACTAATTGTGTTTCTGTAAAATATGTTTCACATGGCATACAATACCATCCTTCATATTCGCCTTTATAAATGTCCCCTTTTGCTAAAAGTTTTTCAAAAATATCTTCTACAATTTTATAGTGCCTTGGTTCTGTTGTTCTTATAAAATCATCATATTCTATATTCATCTTTTTCCAAAGTTTTTTTGCGTTTTCTGCCATTTCGTCAGTGTGTTCTTGTGGAGTCTTTCCAGCATTCTCTGCAACAGTTTGAACTTTTTGCCCATGTTCATCTAGTCCTGTTAAAAGATATGCATCATATCCCCTTTTTTGCTTATATTTTTTCATTGTATTTGCAAATACCTCTGTATATGCTGTACCAATATGGAATTTTCCACTTGGATAATAAATTGGAGTAGTTATATAATATGTTTTTCTATCCATTTACATCATCTTCCTTTATTTATTTTTTAGCTTAATCTTTGTTCTATTAATTCTGCTATAGATTTAGCTTTTTCAGTTATATATTCTTGGTCTTTACCTTCTATCATAACTCTTACTAATGGTTCTGTTCCAGATGTTCTTATTAAAACTCTTCCGCTTCCAGAAAATTCTCTTTCTACTTCTTCTATTGCACTTCTAATAACTGCATCTTTGTCAAAATCATATTTCTTTTCGTTAGAAACTTTTGCATTTATAAGTACTTGAGGATATATATTTATTATTTCTTCTAGTTTGCTTGCCTTTTCTGCTTTTTCTAACATTATAGAAATAAACATTAATGAAGTTAATATTCCATCTCCTGTTGGATTGTAATCTAAGAATATAATATGTCCAGATTGTTCTCCTCCTAGGTTATATCCGTTTTTCTTCATTTCTTCTAATACATATCTATCTCCTACTTTTGTTCTAACAAAATTAATATTATTTTCTTTAGAATATATATCTAATCCCAAATTACTCATAACTGTTGCAACTAAAGTATCTTTCTTTAATGTACCTTTTTGTTTCATATAGTTTGAAACAATTGCTAGTATTCTGTCACCATCTATAACTTCACCATTTTCATCAACTAATAAACATCTGTCGCCATCACCATCATATGCTATTCCTAAGCTATAGCCATTTTCTACTACATATTTTTGAAGCATTTCTAAATGTGTTGATCCACAGTTTTTATTAATATTTATTCCATTAGGAGCATTATTTATAATTTTGTGATTAATTTTTAATTTAGAAAATACTTTTTCTGCAACTTCATATGTTGCTCCATTTGCTGTATCTATTACAACTTTAAAATCATCTGTATTATACTTTTCTATAATCTCTTCAAATGTTTTTCTAAAGAAATATACATATTCGTCTACTAATTCTTCTGCGTTTTCAGATATTCCTATTTTATCGTTACACGCTGTAAGCTCATCTAATTTACCAGAGTCCATAACTTCTTCTATTTCTGCTTCTATATTGTCTGGTATTTTTGTACCTTCATTACTAAAGTATTTTACGCCATTAAATTCATAAGTATTATGAGATGCAGATATTACAACACTTGCATCTGCTTTTAGTTTTCTAGTTAAATATGCAACAGCTGGTGTTGGCAAAACACCTAATTGTTTTACATTTGCTCCATAGCTTAAAAAACCTGCAGTCATTGCACTCTCTATTAAACTTCCAGAAATTCTAGTATCTCTACCAATTAAAATTGTTGGGCTGTGGTCAGAATGCTTAGCTAATACATAAGCTCCTGCCTTTGCAACTTTATAAACCAATTCTGGAGTTAACTCCGTATTTGCAATTCTTCTAATTCCATCTGTTTCAAAATATTTTCCCATATTTTTTTCCTCCTTCACAGGGATTTCGGGGACGGTCCTTAAAATCCCTCTTTTCTTATGTAATACGGTTAAACTACCTTATTACGTGTAATTATCAATTAATTTCTTATGTAGCAAAACTACTTTTTTACATTCTGTCTGGCATTTCCATTCCTAATAGATTTGCGCCTATTTTTAATACATTACCAACCATATATGTTAAACAAAGTCTTGTATTTTTTATTTTTTCATCTTCTACTAATATTTTGTTATCATTATAAAAGCTACTATATAACTTAGCAATTTCTATTAAGTAACGTGCTATTATTGATGGTTCATTTTTGTCTATTGCCTGTTTTATTGTTTCTTCAAATTTATAAAGTTGTTTTACAACTTCCATTCCATTTTTCTCTATTTCTGAAATATCTACTAAGTTTTTATCCATAGTGTAGTTTTCTTTTTCTAGTATACTCTTTGTTCTTACATACATATATTGTATATATGGTCCTGTTTCTCCTTGGAAATTAAGCATAATATCCCAATCGAAAACTTCATCTTTAATAATATTATTAGATAAATCGTTAAAAATTACTGCACCTATTCCAACTTTTTTTGCTACTTCTTCTTTTCCTGCTAAGTTTGGATTTTTTTGTTCTATTATTGCTTTTGCTCTTGTTATTGCTTCATTTAAAATATCTTCTAATTTTATTAAAGTTCCCTCTCTTGTAGACATTCTTCCTGTTTTTAATCTTACCATTCCATAAGGTACATGTATTAATCCATTTGTATATTTTTCGTCTAAATCTAAATATTTTGCAACTTCAAATACTTGTTTAAAGTGCAATATTTGCTCAGATCCAACTACATATATACATTTTTCAAAATCATATGTTCTTGCTCTATATACTACTGCTGCTAAGTCCCTTGTAGCATATGTTGTTGACCCATTAGATTTTGCTACCATTAATGGTGGTATATCTGCATAATCTAAATCTACTATTTCCGCTCCTTGTGATTTTACTAATTTATTATTCTTTCTTAAAATTTCTACTATTTCTGGCATCTTGTCTGTATAGAAAGATTCACCATTATTTGAATCAAAATGAACATCTAAAATATCATATATTCTTTGGAACTCTTTTAAACTTAGATCTTTAAATTTCTTCCAAATGTCTGTACAATATTCATCTCCATCTTCTAGTTTCTTAAAATTGTTTCTGCAATCTTCTAATACAGATTCATCTTCTTTACATAATTCATTAATTCTTACATAAATTTCTGTAAGTTTGTCTATTGGACTTTCTTCTAAATTATATTCGTTTCCAAATCTTTTATAACCTTCTATTAGTTTTCCAAATTGTGTTCCCCAATCTCCTAAATGGTTAATTCCAATAGTATTATACCCAAGAAATTTATACATATTATATATAGCTCTTCCTATTACTGTTGTTCTTAAATGCCCAACATGAAATGGCTTTGCAATATTAGGTGAAGAATATTCTACTATTATATTTTTGCCATTTCCTATGTTTGAAGATCCATATGCTTCTTTTTTGTTTTCCATTTCGTTTAATAAATCTTTTATTAATATTTCATTATTTATAAATATATTTAAAAAACCATTTACTGCATCAATTTTAGAAATATAATCATTTGGAACCTTTATTTCTTCTTTTATTCCATTAGCAATTTCTACTGGTGATTTTCTCATTTGTTTTGCAAGTTTAAAACAAGGAAGTGCATAATCTCCCATTTTGCTATCTTTTGGTATTTCTAAATATTCTTTTAATTCATCTTTTGTAATGTCTATTTTTTTGCTTATTTCTTCTGCTATTTTCTCTTTAAAATCTATCATAAAATCACCTTATCCTATCCTATTTTCCGTGCTTATTATATAATAAATGCTTATATATTGCAACAAAAAAAGCAATGTGTTTTTTTATTACATTGCTTTTTCTTATCACTATTTTTTTATATATGCTAACTCCAAAGATATTTTTAAAATCCCTTTTTTAAAAAAGGGATTTTAAGGACCGTCCCTCGATCCCTATTTCATAACATAATTCTGTTCTTTCTAGAACTTCTTTCATTCTATAATATGATTCTTGTTTTAATTTTTCTATTCTTTCTAATTTGTTTTCTATTGATAAATCTGGATATATTGGTTCTAATATTACATGCGTCATTACTGGCTTTGTTTTTATGTATTTATAAATTCCTTCTGGGCTATGTGTTGTTATTACTGTTGGAATTATTGGTACATTGTTTTCTACTGCCATTGCAAATGCACCTTTATGGAATTTATTTAATTCTTTTTCGTACACACGTAATTCTCCTTCTGGATATATATGTATTGTTTCTCCTTCTTGTAAAAGTTTAGAAATGTATTTGTAAAATTGCTTTTTCTCTTCTATTTTTGTTGGTATTGGAATTGCTCTTAATAGTTTTATTAATGGTCCTACTATAGGTATTTTAAAATTTGATTCCAATGTAACAAAATATGAGTAATCGGGAAAATTTGCAAGCCCATTCATTGTGCAATCTAAATAATGCATATGATTAGATATTGTTATTTTTCCTTCTGGAACTTTCTTTATATTCTCTCTTCCTACTACTTTATAGTCCAGAAATATTTTATCTATTAAAAACACTATTGGTACTGCAATAAGATAATAAAATATGTTTGCGAAAAAATTAAATATTGTATTCTTTAATTTCATCATTAAACATCTCCTCTATTTTCTCCATACTTTTCTCTATTCTATATTCTTCTGCGCTTTCACTATATATTTTTCTCATATTATTTAATTCTTCTGTGTTATATAACCACATATCTATTTTTTTTGCTAAATCATCACTGTTACCTGCTTCAAATAAACTTCTTTCGTCTAAAGCAAATTGTGGTGTTGCAGATCTTTCGCTATTTGCTATAATAGGTACATTACCACAAGCAATTGCTTCTAAGCAAGAAATAGCCTCTATTTCTGCATCTGATGTATGTACATATAAATCTGTATTTGCTAATAACTTTAATAATTTGTTTTCATCTATAAATGTTATAATTGGTTCATTTGTTAATGTTTTTCCTAATTGAACATATTGTTTGTATTTAGGTCCTTTTCCTGCCAGTACTAATTGAATTTTCTTTTCATATTTAGATTTTTTTATTGCTTCAAATAATAAGTCTTGTCTTTTTTCACCAGATAATCTGCCTACCATAGTTATTACTATTTTATCATGTTTCTCTTTTGGAGTAAACTGAAATTTATTTTGTATTCCATTAGAAATAACATGTAGCTTTGCAGTATAATTATTTTCTTCTAATTGATTCGCAATAAATTTACTTGGGCAATGTATATGTCTAAATTTATTAAAGAAATCATCTCTAAACTTACTATATATTGTTTTATTAACTATTTTATTATTTCCTAATTTTATTGTATATGTTATATTTTCTGGTTGAACATGAAAAGCAGCTGTATGAGGAATTTTTAATTCTTCTGCAATTTTTAAACTAGCCTTAGAAAGCCAAAAAGGCATATAAAAATGTACAATATCTACCCCTTCCATTGCTTTTCTTATTATCTCCTTATCTGGTACACCAAAGCACATTCCTTGCGATTTTATAATATTAGAAACACCTATTGGTAATTTTAATGTTTTTACCACATATTTATTTTCTCCTTCTGTTCCTGTACTTAATATTCTTACTTCGTGTCCTCTCTTTTTTAGTCCATCTGCAAACCTTATTGCAGAAATTGTTGTACCATTATTTGCATTTTCGAATTGGTCCATTACTAATAATATTTTCACTATTTTTCTCCTTTATATAACATATTCTCTTTTACATATGAATACACTTTTTCGTTAAGCATTTCTTTTAATATTTCTTTGTTATTATTTTTTATTGCATTTCTCACTTCTGTTGAACTATAATTTGCTAATTTATTAGTGTCGTATATAAATATTTTTTCTTTGTTTAGTTTTAACAATTTATTATTTTCTATTATATCTTCTATTCTTTTTCCTCTTTTAACAGCAATAATTTTATTATTTAAGCATTTTTCTGCTTCTTTCCAATTTGGTAATTTTTCTATGTTATCTCCACCCAAAATAAAATAATTTTCGGATACATTAAATTTATTGTTTATTAAATTAAAAGCATCTATGGTTTGCAATTTTTCTTTAGAGTTTAATTCTATGTCTAAAACTTCTATTTTATCATTTTTTATAAGATTAAGCATTTCAAATCTTTTACTTTCATCTATTAGTTCTTCTTTATTATAAAAGTTTCCTACCGGTACAAAATATACTTTATCAAGATTAAAGGTAATTGCTATCTCTTTTGCTAATATTTCGTGAGCCTTAGTTGGTGGATTAAAACTCCCTCCAAAGAAGCCATATTTTTTCATTTTTTATTCCTTTCATTGTTATATACCTAACTTTATTTTGCTATTATTGTTAAAAAAATTGATATAATGCAATATATAATTAATATACTTTTAAACAATAACACAAGTGCTAAATATTCATTTATAAAAGCTTCTATAAAATAATACCATAAAGTTTTTGCACCTACTCCATTAGCTTTTATTTTACACTTTAATGAATATATTTTTGACCTTAATATATGAAAATTATTACTTACAAATGCTATATTTTCATTTATATTAAGTTCTTCTAGTTTTTTCTTAGAAAACTTAAAATTTTCTAAAGTATTTTTAGATTCATTCTCTTTTATAATATCCTTTATCGGAATATTTTTACTTACTAAATACTGTTCCATTACTTCTGCTTCAGATATTGTTTCTTCTCTTATTTTTCCTCCAGATACAATAATTTTAGGTTTTTCTTTTTGATTATTATACAATTTTATAGCTAAGTTTAATCGTTTTGTTAGTGCTCTTGTTAATTGGTTACCATTTAGCAAATATCCACCTAAAACAATTATTGCATTATATGTTTTTTTACCAATATTAAGATTAACTATTATACTTAATATACAAAATATAACAAAAGTAATAGTAAAATATATTGATATATATTTTATAAATAAGGTTATTTTGTTATCAATTAAATTTGGAATTATGGCAGAAAAAACCACCATAATTCCTAGCATTAGTATTAAATATGTTCTATTTAGTATTTTTCTTTTTCTATATATATCTGTTGCTATTCCAGATACTCCACTATATATTAATAAAATTCCTATTATTAAAAATATATTTAAGAATATATTTTGCATTACATCACCTATTATTCTCTTGCTTTTTCTAAATCGCTACTTAAATTATTAATTAGATATTTAAGACCTGTAACTACAATATATGCCAAAATTAGACTAGCTCCTAATATAATTATTACTTGTTCATTTATAGCTGTTAAATGTAATAACTTTTTAAATAAAATTGCTGCAAAGAAAAATCCAACTGCTGTTGTTGTACATAAGAATGTACTTATTCTGTTAAATGGTCTACATGCTTCTATTACTGCAAAAATACTTACACCACCTATAATTAAATACATAAGAGTGTGAGATTCTTCTAAGTTTAGCCCCATACCTGCTTTAGTAAATGTTATAATTATAATACTAATAATTATTGTTAAAGCATATGGCAGTGCATTTTTTATTACTGTTCGCAAGAAGGTTCCTTTTAATGGTTTTGAATTTTCTAAGAAAGATAAGAAGAATGATGTATAACCTTCTATTGCTAAGTCTATTAGTGTTATTTGTATTGGTATGAATGGGAATGCTGTATTTGTTACTATATTAAATAGTGCTAGTAACATAGAATATATTGTTTTAATAAAGAATATTCTAGCTACATTTGTTATATTATTAACAACTCTTCTTCCTTCCATTAATACATCTTTTAGTACACTAAAATCTGAATTTAGTAATACAATTTGTGAAACTTGTCTTGCTATATCTGAAGCTTCTGGTAATGTTATACTACAATCCGCTTGTTTAAGCGCAACAACATCATTTACCCCATCACCTGTCATTGCTACAGAATGTCCTTTTTCTTGAAGGGCTTTTACTATTAAGCTTTTTTGATGTGGCATAACCCTTGCAAATACACTGTATTTATCTACTAACTCTGGAATTTGATCATCTGATGTTATTGTTGATAAATCTATATATGAATCATATGATTCTAATCCTGCTTTTTTAGCTATGCTAGAAACAGTTAATGGATTATCTCCTGAAATTATTTTTATATCTACAGACTGTGTCTTAAAGAATCCTAACATTTCTTTTGCATTTTTTCTTAGTGGATCATCTAATGTTATAGCTGCAATAATTTCTAAGTTTGGTAAGTTTTCATTACTTACGACTTCTTTTGAATAACCTACAAATAGCATTCTTTTTCCTGCTTTTTGTGCTGTTACAATTTCTTCTGGCATTTCCATTTTACTTTTTTCTATTAAACGTTCTGGCGCTCCTAATACTATAGAGCCAATTTCTTTAAAACTTATTGAACTCCATTTTCTTTCAGAAGAAAATGCCATATTATCCTCTACTTCGAATTTATCTTCACCTTTGTAATAGTCTTTAAGCGCCATAAAAGTCGCGTTATTATCTGACATTTCGTTTACAAATGCTGTCATCATTTTTTGCATAGGATGTGGTAAACATTTTTCATTATATATTTTTACATTATCAACTTTCATTCTTCCTTCTGTAATTGTACCTGTTTTGTCTAAACACAAAGTGTCTATATGTGCTAATGTTTCTACACTGTATAAATCTTGTACTAATACACGTTTTTTAGCAAGTTTTATTACACCTGTTGCTAAAGATATTGTTATAAGAAGCATTAATCCTTTAGGTAGCATTCCTAATAATGCTGCTGCAGTAGAAACAACAGAATTTGTTATATCAACATTTCTAAAGAAATATGCTTGAACAAAAAGTATTAATCCTACTGGTATTATTACAAAACTAGTAAAATTTGTAACCTTCTTCATAGAATTTACAAGTTCTGACTCTGCTCTTTTATATTTCTTTGTTTCACTTGTAATTTGTTCTGCAAAATTATCTTTTCCAACTTTTTCTACTTTAGAATAGCATTTTCCACTAACTACATAACTTCCAGATAATAGTTTATCACCTTTTTGTTTTAATATAGTATCTGACTCACCTGTAAGTAATGATTCATTAACTTCTACTTCTCCACTCATTACTACAGAGTCTGCACAAATTTGCTTTCCTGAATCTAATACAATTAAGTCATCTAGTACTATTTCATCTATATTTATTTCTTTTTCTTTTTCATCTCTAATTACATTTGCCTTAGAAACTTTTAATACAGATAGTTTTTGTACTAGGTTTCTTGCATGTATTTCTTGCACTACTCCAATTATAATATTTACTACTATAATTAGCATATATGCTAAATTAGTATATGCTTTAACTGCTATTAAAGCAATTGCAATTAAAAGATTGAATAAGTTAAACAATGTACATACATTATCTCTAATAATTTCCCAATTAGTTCTTGTTTTATTGTCTTCTACTTTGTTTACTTTACCATCTTTTATTCTTTCTTCTACTTGTTTTTCTGTTAAGCCTTTTAAATTTTCCTTTTCCAAATATTACACTCCTTTTCTTTCGCATTGTTTTATTATTTTATCATATACTACACTATATTACTATATTATTTATAAAAATACAAATAATTTATTCAATTTTAAAAGCTACCTTCAGAATATTTTTCTTAAGGTAGCTTTATATATTTAATAAAAGGGGAATTTAACGTATTTCATTTGCTATTACTGACATTTCAGCATCTAGTTTTTTCATCACTTTAGCTGCTTTTAATAGTTTCTTAGAAGCTGCTTTGGTAATGTTATTATTTTTATATTTAAGTTCATGTTCCAAACTAGCCCAAAAATCCATAGCCATTGTTCTTATTTGTATTTCTGCCTTCACATATACTTTTCCAAGTTCTGTTTCTACAGGTATTTCTATAATTAAATGTAGACTGGAATAACCACTTTTTTTAGGATTTTGAATATAATCTTTTTCATCTAATATATGTATGTTTGGATTTTCCATTATTAGTTGTCTTACTATATAAACATTTTCTTTGAACGGACAAATAATTCTAATTCCTGCTACATCATTTATTTTTTCTATAAGTTCTGAATAATTTAATTCATAATTTTTCTTTTTCATTTTGTTTATTATACTTTTAGGACTTTTAATTCTATATTTAACATGATCTATTAAATTTATTTCCTTGTACTTCACCTCCCACTCTTCAACAATTTTTCTAATTTGTTCTATGCTTAGTGAGTATACTGACATCAATTTATTAAAAATGTCGCTTTTTATTGTTATCTTTTCGTTTTTAAATATCTCTTTTTGAGATTTAATAATATTATTTTCTAATTTAGCGTCACCCCTTTCTGGTTACTATGGATATATTTTACATGTTAATTATATCCAAATTATTCCCTAATTGTGTTTTATTTGTAAATAAAATAATTGTTCAAAATTTTTTATTCAAAAAAAAGAATACAAGATTTTTAGTACTAAATTATACTATGTAATCTTGTATTCTCTTTTTAAAATTGTTTTATTTTCTTTATAAAAATTATACTTTCTATTATATCTATTATTGCATATGCAATCATTAATGAACCAATTAATGTTACAATTGCCCCACTATTTAGCATAATATATATACCAAATATAACCATTAAAATTGATAATACTAAACTAATTATCCATATTGATGAATTAAAAACTTTTAATTTTAAAGATAAATAAGTTCTTGTTATACCACTATATACAATCCATGTTCCTACTATTAATCTTAATATTATACCTATTGCATCTGTATAAATTATAGCTGCACCCCCAAGAACTGTTGCAACTAAGCCACACAATAAGTCAAAATTAAAATGTTCACCTATTCCTCTTCCTTTTACATAGTTTACTAGTCTTGCCACTCCTATTATTATAAATAGCAAACCTATTAAACAAGAAATTACTTTTACTGCTCCTTCATTCAAAATGCATAATATTACTCCAAATAGTCCAAAAATTATTGATACCAATATATTAGACGTACCAGATTTCTTTAACAAATCTTTTATTTGGTCCATAACATTATTCCTCCATATTATCTATCTTTTCCTCTGTATCATCATCAACTTTTACACCTTGAACATTAACAACAACTCTGTCAACTTTATTTCCTGTCATATTTTCTACTTCTTCTTTAACTTTTTCTTGAATATTCTTTCCTACTTCTCTTATGTTTACTCCGTATCTTACAATAATATTTATTTCTATCTTTACATTCTCTCCATCTGCTTCTACTTTAATTCCTCTTGACATTTGTTTTTTTCCACCTATGGCTTTAAGACCTTCTGTAAATCCTCCTGCCATTTTTGCAACACCATCAACCTTAGAAACCGCCATACCAGCAATAGTAGCCACAACTTCATTAGCCACATTAATTTCTTGTTCTACAATTTTTTCTTCGTCCATAATAATACCTCCTTAAAATATTATTTAATATAAATTATTTCCAATATACCTATTTATATAATAACTTAATTAGTTTTATTTGTCAATCAACATTCTTTTCTGCAGGGATTTTGGGGACGTACCTTAAAATCCCTGTTATTTTAGCTCTTTTTTTCATATTTTATGGGTATTTTTTTAATATAATATTTTACTCTATCTCTATAGCTCCAGTATATAGGCCATAATACATTCCATTATTTTTTATTAAATCGTCATGATTTCCTCTTTCTATAATATGTCCATGGTCTAGAACCATTATTAAATCTGAATTTCTTATTGTAGATAATCTATGTGCAATAACAAATACTGTTCTACCTTTCATTAATTTATCCATTCCGTCTTGTACAATTTTCTCTGTACGTGTATCTATAGAACTTGTTGCTTCATCTAATATTAATACTGGTGGATTATAAAGTGCTGCTCTTGCAATGGCTAGTAATTGCCTTTGCCCTTGAGATAAGCCTTCTCCATCACCTGTTATTTCTGTATCATACGCGTGTGGCAAATGTCTTATAAATCTATCTGCATTTGCAAGTTTCGCTGCAGCAATAACTTCTTCATCTGTTGCATTCATATTTCCATATTTTATATTTTCTTTTATTGTTCCAGTAAATAAATGTGTGTCTTGTAAAACTACTCCTAGTGATCTTCTTAAATCGTCTTTTTTCATTTTATTTATATTAATTCCATCATATCTAATCTTTCCACTTTGAATATCGTAAAAACGATTTATTAAGTTTGTAATAGTAGTTTTTCCAGCTCCCGTTGGTCCTACAAAAGAAACTTTTTCACCTTCTTTTGCATCTAAACTTATATTATATAAAATTTGTTTGTCTTTAACATAACCAAAATTTACATCTTCAAATTCTACATTTCCACATAATTTAGTATATGTAATGCTTCCATCACTATGTGGATGTTTCCATGCCCAAAGGCCTGTTCTCTCTTCAACTTCTACTATTTTTCCGTTTTCTTCTTTAGCATTTACAAGAGTTACATAGCCATCATCTTCTTCTACTTTTTCATCTATTAAGTCAAATATTCTTTCTGCTCCAGCTAAAGCCATAGCAATAAAATTAATTTGTTGTGAAACTTGTCCTAATGGATTTGTAAAAGCCTTTATATATTGTAAAAATGCTGCAATACTACCTATTGTAAGAACTTGGTTTACTGCTAAAATTCCTCCTATTACTGCAACTAGTACATAACCTATATTTCCAATATTCATTATACATGGCATCAATGTATTTGCATAAGAATTGGCTTTTTTACTACTTTGGAATAACTCTTCATTTAATTCGTCAAATTTTTGTTTAGAACGTTCTTCGTAGCAAAATACTTTAACTACTTTTTGCCCATTCATCATCTCTTCTATATATCCATCAACCTTACTAATATTTTTTTGTTGATTTATAAAATGTTTTGAACTATGTTTTGCAAAAAATTTAGATACAAACATCATTATTATAACCATTGCAAGAACAATTCCTGTTAAATATACATTTGTTATAATCATAGATATTAATATTGCAAGCATAGAAACTATAGCTGAAAAAATTTGAGGTATACTTTGGCTTATTGCTTCTCTTAAAGTATCTACGTCATTTGTATATGTACTCATAATTTCCCCATGATTATTGCTGTCAAAGTAACCTATTGGCAATTTCTGCATATGTTTAAACATATCTGTTCTGATTTTTTTAAGTGTTCCTTGTGTTATATTTAACATTAATCTGTTATAAATATATGTAGCTATAATTCCTATTAAATATATACCTCCCATAGTAACTATAGCATGTAATAATGATGTATAGTTAGGGTTTTGGTTACCTATAAGTGGAATAATGTAATTATCTATAAGTTTTTGAATAAATTGTATTCCTATAACGCTTGTTGTAGCACTTATTATTATAGTAATTAAAACTATTACGAACTGTAATTTATATCCTCCCATAGAATATTTTAGTAATCTAAAAGCTGTATTTTTTCTACTCTTTTTCATTTTCTTTGTCATCTCCTCCCATTTGAGATTCATATACTTCCTTATAAATTTTATTTGTTTTTAGTAATTCTTCAGATGTGCCAATTCCATCTATCTTACCATTATCCATAACAATTATTTTGTCTGCGTCTATAATAGAACTTACCCTTTGTGCTATTATAATTTTTGTTGTATTTGGTATTTTTTCTTTAAAAGCTTTTCTTATTAATGAATCTGTTTTTGTATCTACTGCACTAGTAGAGTCATCTAAAATTAGTATTTTAGGTTTCTTTAGTAATGCTCTGGCAATACAAATTCTTTGTTTTTGACCTCCAGAAACATTTGTCCCACCTTGGTCTAATACAGTATTATATTTATCTGGTAATTCTTGTATAAAACTATCTGCTTGTGATAATTTACAAGCTTCTATTAATTCTTCGTCTGTAGCATCTTTATTTCCCCATCTTAAGTTTTCTGCAATAGTTCCAGAAAATAGTACATTTTTTTGTAATACCATAGCAACTTCATCTCTTAAAGCATTAAGTTCATAGTTTCTTACATCTACTCCCCCAACTTTTACAAAGCCTGATTTTACATCATACAATCTAGGTATTAAGTTTACTAAAGAAGTTTTAGAGCTACCTGTTCCACCCAAAATTCCAACAGTTTCTCCAGAATTTATCTTTAAGTTTATATCTTCTAACGGTAGCATTTCATTTGCTTTTGCATCATCATATTGGAAATCAACATCTATAAATTCTATACTTCCATCTTTAATTTCTTTTATAGGATTTTCTTTATTTTTTATAGTTGAATCCTCATTAATTACTTCTATAATTCTTTCCGCAGATGATTGTGATATTATTATCATAACTAATACCATAGAAAGCATCATTAAACTTGAAAGAATTTGCCAAGCATATGTAATTAAGCTAGAAAGTTCTCCTGTTTGCATACTTCCTACTACAATTGCTTTTGCCCCAAGCCAAGATAATAGTAATACACAGCCATATATCGCAATTTGCATTAATGGGCTATTAAATATTACAATTTTCTCTGCTTTTTTAAATAATTTATATACTAATAAGTTTACTTTCTCAAATTTATCTTCTTCAAATTTTTCTGTTGCAAATGATTTTACAACTCTAATAGCACTTAAATTTTCTCCAACTACTCTATTTAATTCATCATATTTTTTAAATACTTTTTCAAAATAAGGATGAGCTTTAAAAGATATAAATGCTAGTAAAATTGCAAGAGGAAGCATTGTTGCTATATATACAAATGATAAATTTTTATTTATTGAAAATGCCATAATTAAGGCAAATATTATCATCACTGGTCCTCTTACTAATAATCTTATAATCATTTGAAATGCATTTTGAACATTTGTTACATCTGTTGTAAGTCTTGTTACTAAACTTGATGTAGAAAATTTATCTATATTTGTAAATGAAAAATTTTGTATGTTGTAAAACATTCCTTGTCTTAAGTTTTTCGCAAATCCTGCTGACGCAGTTGCTGCAAACCTTCCAGAAAGTACTCCAAATATTAATGACATTATTGCAGATACAACAAGCATTATTCCCATTTTTATAATATAGTTTAAATCATTGTTTTGTATTCCTACATCTATGATTTTTGCCATAAGATATGGAATTATAACTTCCATTATGATTTCCAAAATAACCATAATTGGTGTTAAAATTGCATACTTTTTGTATTGTTTTACATATTTTGATAATTCTTTTATCATCTTTATTCTCCCTTCTTTCTTTTTAGCGCATTTGTTATTTTACCACAATATATATTTTTTATCTAGCAAAATTTTTAAATTTTTTACAAAAAAATGAACCGGGATTTTAAGGTCCGTCCCCGAATCCCGATTCCCAGTTTTTAAGTATTGTATATATTCTTCTAAACAAAATCCTAATTTGTTTATTTCTTTTGCGTTTTCTATTCCTACATATCTCCAATGCCATGGTTCGTATTTTATTTTGGTTATTTCTTCTTTGTCTTTTGGATATCTTAGTATGAAGCCATAGTTTTCTGCGTTTTCTACAAGCCATGGAAATGCTTTTTCTTCTTCAAATTCATAGTTTACATCGTTAAAGTCTACTGCTAATCCTAAGTTATGTTCGCTTTTATAGGGTTCTCCTATAGACCTTGCTGTTAATGCTTTTGCTTCTTCTAGCGTTTTTCCTTCTGCTAAATGTTCTTGTATACTCTCTTGAATTAAATGCTCTTGTTTTTTAGGGTTTCTGTATGCAGATTGTGCCCATATATGGGTTATTCCTGCATTATTCATGTCTATCATCATTTGTAATAAACTATTTATTGCTCTAGAATCAAATTGTCTTTCTTTTTCTATACTGCTTAGTGGTGGATTATAATCTTTTGGCATTTCATTTTCATAATTCACTAAAATTAAACGCCAATCATTAAGTTTTTTTAAATTTTCTTCAGATGTAATATGTTCTTCTCCAACAGTATTTGTTTCAGTAATACTGTTTTGATTAATTACATTTGCCATAGCATCAACTTCCTTACTTTCTCCTAAATGATTTAATATATATACTAATATTATACTAATAATCATTATAATTGATACTACAATTCTATATATAAATACTATTTTATTGCTATTGTTCTTAATTTTTCCTTCTTTATTTTCTTCCACCATTTTCACCCAAATTTTTTATCTAATTCTAACAACTATAAATTCTTACATTTTATTTTTTATATAATTCCATGAATCTATACACATTTCTTTTAAGTCTTTTTCTGCAGTCCAGCCTAATTCTTCTTTTGCTTTTGTTGGATTAGAATAGCAAGTAGCTATATCCCCTGCTCTTCTAGGTGCTATTTTATAAGGAACCTTCATTCCTGTTGCTTCTTCAAATGTTTTTACCATATCTAAGACACTATATCCTTTTCCTGTTCCCAGGTTATATATAAATAAACCTTTTCCTTCTTTTTCTAATTTTTCTAATGCGTTAATATGTCCTTTAGCTAAATCTACAACATGAATATAATCTCTTACACCTGTACCGTCTGGAGTATTATAGTCATCTCCGAACACAGATAGTTCCTTTAATGTACCATTTGCTACTCTTACTATATATGGCATTAAATTATTTGGTATTCCTTGTGGTTCTTCACCTATTAATCCACTTTTATGTGCTCCTATTGGATTAAAATATCTTAAAATTACTATATCCCAACTATTATCTGACACATATATATCTTTTAATATTTGCTCTATAAACAATTTACTTGTCCCATATGGGTTTGTAGTTCCACCAGTTTTACATTCTTCTGTAATTGGTATAATTTCTGGTGAACCATATACTGTTGCTGAAGAGCTAAATACAAATTTCTTAACATTATTTTCTTTCATAACTTCTAGTAAAGTTAAAGCTCCAGAAATATTATTTGTATAATATTCTATAGGTTTTTGAACAGATTCTCCAACTGCTTTAAAACCTGCAAAATTTAAAACAGCTTCAATATTATTCTCTTTAAAAACTTTGTCTAGTTCTTTTTTATTTAAATAATTAATTTCATAAAATTTAAAATCTTTACCTGTTATTTTTCTAATTGAGTCTAATACCTCTGGTTTACTATTAGAAAAATCATCTATAATTACCACTTCTCTACCAGAATTTAGTAGCTCTATTACTGTATGGCTACCAATATATCCAGCACCACCTGTAACTAAAATTGACATATCATTTCCTCCTTAACTATAATTTATTATTACTACTTATAAATTTCTTTATAAATTTCATAATCTCTTAATATTTTTCTTACATAATTATTTGTTTCTCTAAATGGAATATTTTCTACATTAGAACCATCTGAAGAAATAATATCTTCAGAAATCCACTTATTAACATTGCCACTCCCTGCATTGTAGGCTGTTAATGAAATTGGGATATTTTTATATTTATCATACAATGTAGAAAAATATTTAACTCCAAGTTTTATATTTATTTCTGGATTTTTTAAATCTTCTTCTTTGTATTCCATTCCCAATTTATTAGCCATATCTTTTGCTGTTGCATCCATAAGTTGCATTAATCCTACAGCATTGCTTTTAGAAATAACATCTGGTTTAAAGTTACTTTCAGCTTTTATTATTGCATATATTAATAATGAATCCACATTAAATTCATTTGAATATTTTTCTACATATTCAGAATATTTTTGTGGGTATATTTGTCTTACTATTTTTTTATGTACTCCGAATATTCCAAAAGCTACATACATTATAGCACATAAAATTAATAATATAACTATTATCTTTAGTAATTTATTAACCATTCTTCATTGTATGATATTCTATCATACACTCCTTTCTTTAAATTTCGTATTATTTTAAGTCATACCAATTATATGCTTCTCCTACATCAGCTCTTAATGGTACTTTTAAACTTATTGCATTTTCCATAGAAGTTTTTAATATTTCTTTAACTTCTTCTTTTTCTTCTTCTTTCGTTTCTATTAAAAGTTCATCGTGTATTTGTAATATTAATCTCGAATTTAAATTTCTTTCTCTTAACCTTTTAAATACATCAATCATTGCAATTTTCATTATATCTGCTGCTGTTCCTTGTATTGGAGTATTCATGGCAGCCCTTGCTCCAAATTGTCTTATATTAAAGTTTTTAGATTTAAGTTCTGGTATATATCTTCTTCTTTTAAATAAAGTTTCTACATATCCTTTTTCTTTCGCTTCTTCTACAACGTCTGACATAAATTTCTTTATACCATTATATTTTTCTAAGTATTGGTCTATATATTCTTTAGCTTTTTTTCTAGATACACCTATCTGCTCTCCTAACCCAAAATCACTTATTCCATATACTATTCCAAAATTAACTGCTTTAGCATGTGTTCTTTGTTCTTTAGTAACTTCATCTAAAGGAACTTTAAACACACTTGCTGCAGCCTGCTTGTGTATGTCTTCATTATTATTAAAAGCTTCTATCATATGTTCATCATTTGAAATATGTGCTAAAACTCTTAATTCTATTTGTGAATAGTCTGCATCTATAAATACATATCCATCCTTTGGCTTAAAAGCTCGTCTTAATTGCTTTCCAAGTTCTATTCTTGTTGGTATATTTTGAAGATTTGGCTCTGTAGAACTAATTCTTCCTGTTGCTGTTATTGTTTGGTGGAAATAAGAGTGTATTCTTCCTGTTTCTTTATTTATATATGGTTTTAAACCTTCAACATAAGTTGAATTTAATTTTGCCAAACTCCTATATTCTAATATTTTTTCTACTATTGGATGTTCTTTTTTTAATTTTTCCAAAACGTCTACATCTGTTGAATAACCTGTTTTTGTTTTCTTTATTACTGGTAATTCTAATTTTTCGAATAATATTTCTCCTAATTGCTTTGGAGAATTTATATTAAATTCTGTTCCACTTAAATTATATATTTCTTTTGTAATCTCCTCTATTTTTTGTTTAAGATTCTGTCCAAATTCTTCTAATTCTTCTTTATCTATTTGTATTCCTTCATATTGCATTTCTGAAAGCACTTCTACCAATGGCATTTCTATATTATTAAATAGTTCTACTTCATCTAGTTCTTCTAATTCTTCAGCAGTTTTTTCATATAACTTTTGTATTAAATAGCAGTATAAAGTATTAATATTTTTTTCGTATTCATCATTCTCTGAAGTTTGTTCGAATAAATTTATTTGTTCTTGTTTTTTTATTCCTAATGTATTTAAATATTCGTCCATATTAAAATCTAAATATTGGAATGCTACATCTTGTATTTTGTATTTCATGTTTGATGGGTCTAAGTCATATATTGCTATTTCTGCATCATATATTATACTTTTTGGCAAAATTCCACTTTGTTTTAATATAATATAGTCTTCTGATGTTTTGTAACCATATTTTTTTATTTCTTCATTTTCGAATATTTCTTTTATTGTTTCTAAATCTTTTAAATTTATTTTTACAAAATATGCCTTATTTTCTTCTTTATTATAGAATGAAAAAGTATTAAATTCTTTTTTTATTATATATTCTTCTTTATTCACTTCTTTTGTAGAAAAATGATAAAACAATTCTTTCGTTTTTAATATAATATTTTTAGCTTTTTTTATGTCTATTTCTTCTATTTCATATTTTTCTGTTACTTCCTCTAGGATATTATCCTCTTCTGAAGACAAATTAAATCTTTCTATATATCTATTAAAATTTAATTCTTTAAATATTCTTAAAACTTCTTTTTTATCCCATTCTTCTAGTTTAAAATCATCTAAATTTTCTTCTATCGGTGCATTAATATTTATTGTACCCAATTCTTTAGATAACTTAGCTAATTCTTTATTTTCTATTATGCGCTCTCTTGTCTTTCCTTTTACATCTTGAGCTTGTCCCTCTTCTAGTAATTTATATAGATTCTCTATGCTACTATATTCTTGTACTAATTTTAAAGCAGTTTTTTCACCTATGCCTGGAACACCCGGTATATTATCTGAAGTATCACCTTGAAGACTTTTTACCTCTATTAATTGTTTTGGTTCTAAATTATATATTTCTTTTACTTTTTCTCTGTTAAAATCTTCTACTTCTGTTTTACCCATTTTCGTTCTTGGTATTCTTATTGTTACTTTATCTGTTGCAAGTTGAAATGTATCTCTATCTCCAGATAAAATAGTTACTTCTAGTCCTTGTTTTTCTCCAAAAACAGATAATGTTCCTAATATATCGTCACCTTCGTATCCTTGTTTTTCTACGATATCTATATTCATTGCCCTTAAAATTTCTTTTATTATTGGCATTTGGCAAGCAAGTTCATCTGGCATTCCTTTTCTATTTGCTTTGTATCCTTCATACATTTCGTGTCTTTTAGTAGGACCTTTTAAGTCGAATGCAACAACTAAATATTCTGGCTTAATATCTTCCAAGATTTTAAACATAATAGCCAAAAAGCCATATACTGCATTTGTTGGAGTCCCATCTTTAGTTGTAAGCATTTTATTTCCCATAATTCCATAAAATGCTCTATTTAAAATACTATTTCCATCTATTAATACTAATTTTCCCAAAATTAACCTTCTTTCTTAATACATGTAACACTCTATAATTAATGTATTATTTATTATTCCATAGCCATTATCTTGTTCTAATTTTAAATATTTCTGTAATAATTCTTTATTTATATTTACTGTGTCTAAATTTCTATTTGTATAAAAATTTATAACACCATCTGCTGACCAATTGCATCTTAGTGCATTATATGTTACTACAGATTTCCTATTAAGCTCTTTAAAATATGTTTTATAGTTTTGTCCTGTTACTGTGTATATTGCAATATTTTCTACTTGTGTTTTATTTTTTTCTTCATATTCTTTTATATATACTTCTATTTCTTCAGCATTTTGTTTTTCATATTCATTTACTAGTTTATGTTCGTATGTAACTATTATACAATTATATATATTAACAATGCTATATATTATTAAAATTAATTCAGTTATTCTTCTAAAAATTTCGTCTTCATTTTCCATAATTAGACAAATTAATACAAATCCCAGCATTGTTCCTATACAATAATGCAATCTTCCTGTATAAAAACTAGATAATGTACCTAAAGATACTAAAAAACCACACACTATGCTTAAAGTTATTATACATATTAATTTTAAAGTTAAAAAATTTACACTTTTCGTTTTTAAGTCATATATAAGAGCTAATATTAACGTAATTCCTATAAAAATATATAATAAATTTGTTGGAAATAATCCAATATTTTCTTTTAAGATAATATTAAAATTATTAACAATATATTTTAAGTTTTCGAATATAGCAAATATGCTTCCCACTCTTGTTTGAACTTGTCCTGTGACATTTCCTATTACTTTAACTAGTATCATATTTATAGCAATTGCTATAAAAGTTATAATTCCTGCTATAATTGTATCTAAAATTATATACTTTATATTTGTTTTTATCTTGTCTTTTTGTCCTTTTAATTCTACCTTATTTTTTATTAAACTTATAACAAATGTTAATATAATAAGAAATCCTGCTGTACCTTGATATGCTATTATACCAATTATAGATAAAATTAGTGCTATTACTCTATTTTTTAAATTTTTATTATTAACCATTATATTTGCAGAATAAATAAATAGTAGTAAGCTTAGTGCCATTACAATAGCTTCTACAAAATACATATCTTCTATATACATAAAATTGAATATTGTAAAAAATGATGCTATTGTAACAAATATTTCTTTTGTTCTGCTTTCACTATTGCTACAGTTTATAATTATGTTTTTTAATTTTATTACACAAATACAAGATATTACTAAAGCCCCTAATAGAGTACTTATTACATATACTTCTATTGGAATATGTAATTTATCAAAAATCATTGTAATAAAATACATTATTATTCTGCCATCTTTTAAAGACCAATTCATAGCATATTTTTCATATCCTACATTCATAATATTATATGTATCTGCAGAATAATGCATATTAATCCAATTAATATACATTATTACTGCTAGTAATAATATTCCAAGAAAAATTATATAATCTTTCTTTATATGCAAGATTTCTCTCTTTTTATCTTTTTGCTTTTTGTCTGGTAATTTTCTCATTTTATCACCCAAATTTTAAATATATGCTAAGAAATACAAAATATTATCCATTATTACAAAATTTCCTTCATATCCTAATTTTCTTTTAGCAGCATATGCATAAAATAAATCTCTATTAGGATATGCTTCTAAATAATTATCTTCAAAATTTCTATTTGTATGAAAATTAATTGTAGCTATTGCAGACCATGTACATGCTACTCCATCATATGTAAGAACAGATTCGTTTTTTATTTCGTCAAAATAACCATATGGTTTCATATTTGAAAGTTTAAAATATCGTGCTTCTGTAATTTTTACATTATTTTCTTTTTCATATTCCTTTATATATTCTTCTATCCCTGCACATTGCTCTTTTTCTAGTTTATTTACTTGTTTGTGTTGGTACAATAACGAAATTGTATTTATTACTAAAATAATATTATATGCCACTAATGTTGCCATTAGTAAATACTTAATTAATGTTTCATCCTCAAATATTTTAGTTGAACAAAATAGGTATATAAATATTACTCCTATAAAAGCTCCCACAGGCACGTGGATTCTTCCTGTATCATAACTTGCTATACTAACAACGCACATTGCAAATGTTATAAGCATTGTTCCAAAGAAAAGAAATACAATATTAAATACTAAGCCATTTCTTTTTGCCTTTATTTCATAAATTCCAGCTATAAGTGTAATAATTAACGTAAATATTAGCATTAAATAATTAGGAAACAAACCACAATTGCTTATAAACATTGTTCCAAATACCATAGTTCCAAAGTTTCTTAAAATGTGAACCGAATTTTTAAACAAATTTTGTATTCCATTCAATCTTTTTTGGGTAGTTCCTGCTATTTGAGTTGCGATATCTATTTGAATTAAATTTGCTACAAATGAAATTATTGTTATTAACACTATAGCTCCAAAATCTTTTAATATCTCTTTTATATTTTTTCCATTTTTGGCAATAGAAAAAACAATTCCATATAATGCAAATAAACCAATTGTTCCCTGGTAGCAAAAAGTAGCTAATATTGCTAATATCCCTGATTTTAACAAATATAGCTTATTTCTATTTATAATTTGTTTTACTGCTAGTATGTAAAATAATATACTAAATGCCATTACTCCCGCTTCTACAAAGTATAGGTTTTCTACATACATAAAATTAAACACTGTGCAGTATGATATTAAAATTGCAATAACTTCTTGCAATTTGTTTTCATTTTTACAAAACTCCATTATCATATTTTTTAATACAATAACTGCCACACATGATACTATTAAACCTATAGTAGTTAATGTTATTACAAAAATATTAATAGGAATATTTGCCCAATTCGCAAACATGCCTATTAAAAACATAAATATTCTTCCATCACTTAAGGAATTATTTATTGCATATTTCTCATATCCTATATTCATTATATTATATGTATCTGTTGCATAATGCATTGATATGTAATTCCAAAAAACAGCCCCTGTTATTACAAATAAAATAAAAAATAATATTAAATTTTTTGTTCTTTTTTTCATGCCTTCTCCCTTATTCTTTTGTAATTTTTTGTCTTAATAATTATCCTTTTTATAATTTAATTTTTTTCTTTACAATCATATAATTTTTTTTAGAATTATTCAAGGTATATTTATAATCTTTTTACGTTTATATTAATTATTATTTTAATTTTTTTATACATAAATTTTCTATATTAACTACTCTTGTAGCTAAATCTTTATAAAAACTAGCTTCATGAGAAACCAAAATAACAGTTCCTTTAAACTCTGTTATTGCTTTTTTCAGCTCTTCTTTTGTATCTGCGTCTAAATGATTTGTAGGTTCATCTAAAATTAATAAATTACAAGGCTTTAAAATTAATTTACATAGTTTTACTTTCGCTTGTTCCCCACCACTTAATGTTGAAATAGGTTGCATTACGTGTTCTTTCTTTATTCCACAATCTGCTAAATGTTTTCTTATTTGTTTTTGTGTTAATTTAGGAAAATCCTTAGAAATTATGCTAAGAGGTGTATCTTCTACATTTTCCCATTTTAGATCTTGCTCATAATACCCAATATTTTTAATAGTTTCTGAAAATTTAAAACTACCAGAAATGGGAACTATTTCACCCATTATAGTTTTTAATAATGTAGATTTACCTATACCATTAAAACCTGTTATAACTATTTTCTCTTCATTTCGTATATCAAATTTCATCTTTGGAAGTAATGGATAATAATATCCCACCTCCAAACCATTTACTTCTAGTATTACTTGGGCTGTGCTTTCTATACAATTAAATCTAAAATGTGGCTTCGTTGTAAAAGAAGGTTTATCAATTTTTTCCATTTTCTCTAACTTTTTTTCTCTACTTTTTGCCATTTGAGCTGTAGATGCTCTTACTTTGTTCTTGGCAATATAGTCTTCTAGTCTTTTAATCTCTTTTTGTTGTGAATTATATTGTCTTATATAATCTTCTCTTAATAATTCTTTTTGCTTTAAGAAACTAGAATATGTACCTTTATATTTCTTCATTTTATTAAATTCTATATCACAAATACATGTAGTAACTTTCTCTAAAAAATCGAAATCATGTGATACAATTATAAAAGCACCTTTAAATGTTGTTAAATATTCTGAAAGCCATTCAACATGTTCTTTATCCAAAAAGTTAGTTGGCTCGTCCAATACTAAAACCTCTGGTTTCTGTAAAAGTAGCTTAGCTAAAATTACTTTTGCTCTTTGACCTCCACTTAAATTTTTTAAATTATTTTCCATTCCAAGTGCTGTTATTCCTAATCCACTTGCAATCTTTTGAATTGTACTATCTATGGCATAAAAATTTTTTTCTTCCAACTCTTCTTGATATTTTGAAACTTTGTTTAGTATATTTTCATTATAATTTTCTGCCATTTCTTCATATAATTTATTTAATTCCTCTTCTACCTTGTATAATTTTTCGAAGGCAGTCCTTAAATAATTAAAAATAGTTTGATTTTCCTCTACTATTGCATATTGATCTAGCTTTCCTATTGTAATTCCATTTTGCCATTTCACCGAACCTTTATCTGGCAATATTTCACCTAATAGTATTTTTATAAGTGTACTTTTACCTGCACCATTTTGCCCTACAATTCCCATATGTTCGCCTTTATATAATTCGAATGAAGAATCTTTATATAATAATTTATCTCCAAATGAATGTGTTAAATTTTCTACTTCTAATAATGCCATTTTACTCGTATCTCCATTTTTTATTAATTACATAGATTATACAAATTTTTTGTTAGTTTATCAATGTTTTAGTTGTAAATTTGCTACGTTTACAATTTTATGTATTTAATATATTTTGTGATTTAATAATGATTTTTAACAAATTTGCAATTTTATGTAAAATACTGTATAATGTAATGTGAATCTAAAAACTTAAATTTACAACGGGAATTCCCTTAAGGAGGTTACATTATGAAAAAGGTTTTATTGCTTTACTCTGAACTGTATGGTCAGAATTTGGATTTATCTGTAATTGCAGATCTCTTAAAAAACGTACTTAACGAAAAATCTATTGAGTGTGAAATAAAAGTTTGCAATCATTTAATAGCAGATAAGAAGAAACTTGAAGATTATGATATCATTGCAGGATATCATTTGGATGTTCATCAAGAACTTTTGCTTAGTGAAAAGTTTGTAGGACGATATCTTCATTTCTTCGACTCTCATTGCGAATTCAAATTCTCTGAGGTAACAAAAAGAGAAGAGATGGGCGGATACAATACTTATCTAATTTCCCAAGTTCCAGGTTAAGTAATGATTCTGGTGGCTAAAAAGTCTAATAATTTATGACTGGCTAGCCACCTTTTTTTATTTATTAAAAAATCTTTAAATTAACTCATAACTGTTCAACTTTATATTATTAGAAATAAGATTTTGAGATCTTCTTGAAATTGCATTATTTTTAAACAAATCTGTAGACAAATACTTTTTATTATCATCTGCAAATATTGTAGCTACAGGTTTATTTGTTTTCTCATTTAATAAGATTGCTCCTAAAAAATTTGCTCCAGAAGAAATTCCAACACCAGAGATAAAACCTCCTAATTCTTCTGGTAGTTGCTCTATAAATTCTTTACCTGTTGTTTCATAATGTGCTAAAAAATTATCCTTATTTGAAAATTGATTAGTTAAATAACCATCTTTAGCTATTGCTAGCTTTTTAGCTTCTTCTATACATCTTAAGAAACCGCCTTCTTCTTTTGAATATAGTATTACCTCTGCACCATATGCTTTTATTAGTTTTCTTCTTTCTATACTCACCCAATCTGGCATAAAAATATATACTTTATGACCATATGCTTTTCCTATAGCAGATAAGGAAATTCCTGTATTTCCACTTGTTGCTTCTATTATAGGCATATCATCTTTTAAAATTCCTCTTTTTTTAGCATTTTTTATCATATACAGTGCCACTCTATCTTTAATACTACCAGTTAAATTATAGTATTCTAATTTTGCATATATGTATTTCTTATTATTTTTAAATTCATAATTTATCTTTATCATTGGTGTGTTTCCAATTATTTTTATGTTATTCATATTATCTCTCCCCTCATATGAAGTTTAAAACTTAGCAATTTCCACGCTTCACTTGGAAGTTCTTACTAAAAAACTATATACTAAAATAGTATATAGTTCTTTATATTATGTTATATATATGTATTATGTTACATATACATTTTGCTCTGTATTATATAAACAATATCGTCTATTTGTAAATTTCAACGTTTTCTCATTTTTTTGTAGTATTTTTCGTTAGTTTATAGTAGAATTATATTGATAAATAAAAACTAATGGAGGTAAAGTAAATGGATAAAATAAAAATTGGAATTTATGGTTATGGAAATCTAGGAAAAGGCGTAGAAACTGCCATATATAATAATGAAGATGTAGAACTTGTTGGAGTTTTTACAAGAAGAGATCCAAGTACTCTTAAAACTTTACATTCTGAAACAAAAGTGTTTTCTGTAGATGATGTAAAAAATATGCAAAATAAAATAGATGTTATGATATTATGCGGTGGCTCTGCTACAGATTTACCAAAGCAAACACCAGAAATAGCAAAATTATTTAATACAGTAGATAGTTTTGATACACATGCAAAAATACCTGAATATTTTAAAAGTGTTAATACGGAAGCAAAAGAAAGTAATCACTTATCTTTAATTTCTTGTGGTTGGGACCCAGGATTATTTTCTTTAAACAGAGCTTTACTAGAAGCAATTCTTCCTACTGGTAATAATTATGTATTCTATGGAAAGGGCTTAAGCCAAGGGCATTCTGATGCTATAAGAAGAATTAATGGAGTAAAAAATGCCGTTCAGTACACAGTTCCTTATGAAGAAGCTGTAGAAAAAGTAAGATCTGGAGAAAATCCTAATTTTTCTTCTGTAAGAGAAGTTATGTGGAGAGAATGTTTTGTAGTTTTAGAAGATGGCGCAGATGAAGCAAAAATAGAAAAAGAAATTAAGGAAATGCCAAATTATTTTGAACCTTACAATACTGTTGTTCATTTTATAACTGAAGACGAACTTCTTAAAAATCATTCTGGTATGCCACATGGCGGATTTGTTTTAAGAAGTGGACGTACTAGTGATAATATAAATCAAGTAGCTGAATTTTCTTTAAAATTAGATTCTAATCCAGAATTTACTGCAAGTGTTTTAGTTGCTTATGCAAGAGGAATTTATAAATTACGTAAAGAAGGAAAAACTGGTGCTGTCACTGTTTTAGACATACCTGTTTCTTATCTTTTACCTAAGTCTAATGAAGAAATTTTAAAAGATTTATTATAATATAAATTAGTTTGTAATTATTAAGATTAAAATTTTTTAATTATTATTACTTTAAACTATAAAATAAGCAGTTATTAAAAATATAATACTGCTTATTTTTCTTTATATTTAATTTAATATTTTTGCATATTGAATTATTTTGTTAGTGCTAACCATAAATAAAATAATCCTATTACTACTATAAGGCCTAATAATATATACATAATTACCTTAAATATGCCTTTACTTTTTTTCTCTTTTTTACTCATCTTTATTCTCCTCTATATATTCATATTCTACTTTATACTCTTTATATTTTTTGTTACTTTTAATAAAGCTTTCTATAATATTCTTTCCATTTTCGTCTGCTTTTTCTAGTATTCCATTATCAATAGCATCTTGTTTTCCCTGATTTGTTAAATCTTTTAATGCTTCATTGTATTTTTCTGAATCAATTCTAGAAAACCAACTTTCTGAATCTATGTACGATTTAAAAGATTCCAAATCTGGCGTAGCATTATATATTTTTGAATGTGGAAGTTTTACCTTTATTGTTTTTGTTGATTCGTTAATATCTTCTATAGATATTTCTTCAAAATTTATTGCGGCATCTACTTGTACTATATAACTAAACATCTTTCTACTTTCTGTAAATGGTATTTCAAATTTCTCGAAAATTGTTCTATTAACTGTACTATCTTCTAATACTCGTATGAATGCAGATTGTGTTACTAGCTCTCCAACATTTTTAAATTCTATACTTAATGTATCTGCTTCTTTATTAAACACATAGCTATAATTTATTCCTAGTGCTACAATTGCTATTAAAATTACTACTAGTATTCCCCTTTTTATAATTTTAGGACATTTTTTTATAGCTGTTAGTATACTTTTTATTTTAGATTTTTTGCCCTCTTCTTTTGCTACTATTTTTTCTTCTTTGTTTTCCATATTTTTCTCCATTTTATTTTTATCTTTATGTTTTCAATAAGTATTAATCAGTAAAATTTTATGTAAAAATTTCTTTATTATTTTTTTACATTTTCCAAATCTCTTTTTATTTGCTTACTATATCTATCTTCCTCTCAACTCCTCGTATCTAACCATTTAAATTCGCGTACCCTGTCGTTCTTCATTAAAACAGTTATAATATCAAGAGTTTTGAGGCTTTTATTCGCCATTTTTTCTTATTTTTCGTATTTTTCATAATCTTATGTAAGTGTTCATACATAAGTTTTTTAAGTTTTTGCGGTTATAATATATAACCTCCTTAAAACTTTTCAAATTATATCATAAAATTTAATTTTTTTCTATAAAATTATAGAAAAAAGAGAGATAAATTCTCTTTAAAGTATATCTCCCTTTCTTCTTTTTATATATTGAATTAAATAATTGTATTCATCTTCATATTTAAACTTAACTTTAATTTTCTTATCTTCATAAACATATATATCATCTATTAGTCCATCTATAAGTTCTCTTGATAATGAATTTACATTCTGATATTTTTCAAAATATTCAATCCATTCTCCAGAGGTACTCATTTTGTCTAAATTCTGTAATTCTTTATAGTTTTCTTCAATATATGCTTCATTTTCCCTTATTTGCCTTCCGTATTCTTGGGTGTAGTCATTATATTCCTTTTCTGTAATAATGCCTAATTTCCAATCCTCGTAAGCCTCTTTTCTTAACTTTCTTTTAATATTCAATGTTTCTTCACATTTATTGATATTTTCTAGCAAATAACTTCTACGATTATCATTAAATGTTTTACTATCTATTTGTCCTTTTATTCTTTTCATATCTATTATAAGTCCAATTTGAACTTTTACGCTTTCTAAAACTGCTTTTTCTAATTCATCATTTTTTATACTATGCTTTGTACAAATTTCTCCACCAGACCTCATATATGCAGAACACATATAATGATAATAATTTCTAGGTTGTCCTTTATATTTTCCTGGTATCTTTTTACTCATTGCCCTTTGGCAATCTCCACATTTAATATGTCCTGCAAATATGGATATTTTTCCATCTGTATTCATTCTTGTATCTCTGTCTAGTATTGCTTTTTGTACCTTATCAAATGTATCTCTATCTATAATTGCATCATGTGTATCTTTTACAATAATCCATTCTTCTTGTGGTACTAATACTCTTTTATGTATTTTATAACTAATTAGTTTTCCTTTGTTTTGAACTAAATCTCCACAATACATTTGATTTCGTAAAATATCTCTAATTGTTGTTGAACACCAAGAATATGTAACTTTATCGGTATTATTCTTAAATGGTGTTTTCATTTTTAAATCTATTGCTCTATGTCCTGTTGGATTTAATATTCCTAATTCATTTAATTTTTTTGCTATTGCTGTTCTTCCATATCCATTTAAAGTAAGTTCATATATCATTCTAACGACTTTTGCTGCATCTTCATCAATAATTAAATGGTGTACATCATCTGGATCTTTGATATATCCATAAGGTGCATAAGCTCCAACATATTCCCCTTTTTTCATTTTTACATTTAATACTGCCTTTATTTTATTTGATATATCTCGACAGTATTCGTCATTTATTAAATTCTTAAAAGGTACAATTATGCTATTAACTGATTCAGGATTTTTTATGCTATCTATTTGGTCATTAACTGCAATAAATCTTATATTATATAAAGGAAATACTTTTTCAATATAATTTCCAACTTCAATATAGTTTCTTCCTAATCTTGATAAATCTTTTACAATAACAGTATTAAATTTCTTTTCATATAAGTCTTCTAACAATTTTTCAAATCCTGGTCTATTAAAAGTAGTTCCAGAAAATCCATCATCTGTATAATAATCATATACTTCAATATCTGAATTATCTTTTAAAAATTGATTTAATAACATTCTTTGATTTGTTATACTATTACTTTCTTCTTTATCTCCATCTTCTACTGATAATCTTATATATATTGCTGCTTTATATTGATAACTTTTCACATTATCTTTTTCTTCTTTATTATATTTACTTTGTCTAGGCATTAGTATTTCCCCCTTCCTTTACAATTTTCAAATAATCCATTGCCAATTTAAAAGCGTCTTCATACTTAAATACTAATTTAATTTTTCTACCATCATTATTGATATAAATTTTTTCTATTAAGTCATTTAACATTTCTTTTGTAATCTTCCTTTGATTTTTATATTTCATTAAAGTATCTACCCAGTTATTTTCAGCAACATTCTTATAACTTAATCTTGCCTCCATTAACTTTGCTTTTTCTTTTTTAATTTGTTCCTTTATATTTTCTTCCTCTTTAACATTCTCTCTGATAAAAGCAATATATTCTTGCTCGTCAATTTCCATATCTCTGAATTTTGTGAAATATTTTGTTCTTTCTTTATCAAGTCTTTCTAATTTATTTTTTAAATTCTCAACATTCTCTTTTATTTTGTCTGCATATTCTTTATTTTCTTTAACAGATAATCTTGCATTTTCAAATCCATTTAGTAAATCTATATGATATTTAATACTTCTAAAAATACATATTTTTAACTTGTCCACATCTATTACATAAGGTTTATCATTTTGATTATTGCATTCTTTACATTCCAATACATATTTATCAATTTCAGTATCATTTATCATACTTTTTTCTTTTATAGTTGCTACTAATGGCTTATTACAATTACTGCAAAATACAATTCCGTCAAATATAGAAATATTTTCTATTCTTCTGTTCCAATTAAACTTTCTATCTTTTCTTATTTTTTGTATATTAAAAAATCTTTCTTTTTCTATAATTGGTTCATGTGCATTTTCAATTATAATGTAATCTTCTTCATCGTTTTTTAATCTCTTATGTACTTTATAGCTAATTCCTCTTGTCTTGTTTTGAACTAAATCCCCACAATAAACTCTATTATCTAATATCTTTCCGACAATACTTGCTGTCCATTGTTTTGCAACTTTACTACTTGATGATGTGATTTTTAAAATCTTACAGTTATATTCGCTTGGTGTTAATACATTTTTTTCATTTAATTCTTTAGTAATTAACACATTACCAATTCCAGATTCGCATAAATCAAATATTCTTCTTACAACACTTGCTGAAGCCTCATCTACTATTAGTTTGTGTTTATTATTTTCATCTCTTATATAGCCAAAAGGTGGTATTCCCCCTATATATTTTCCCTCTTTTTTCATAACCTCAAATGTCTTTATCAATTTATCTGATACATCTTTGCAATACATTTCATTCATTATATTTTTTAAAGGAAAAATAATATCATCTACTGACTTTTTATCTTTATAACTATCTATCTTTTCACAAACAGATATAAATCTTATATTATCTTTCATAAATGAATTTATCTTATTTCCAACTTCAATATAGTTTCTTCCAAAACGAGATAAATCTTTTACTATAACTGTATTTACTATTTCTTTTTCTATATCTTTCATCATTTTCTTGAAAGCAGGTCTATCAAAAGTTGTTCCAGAAAATCCGTCATCAATATAATATTCTTTTACATTAAGTTCTTTATCTTGTTCCAAATACATATTTAAAAGTTCTTTCTGATTAATTACACTATTACTTTCTGCCTTATCTCCATCTTGAACTGATAATCTAATATATACGGCAACATTCCATACTTTTGATTTATTTATTTCAATATCATATTTACTTTTTCTACCTCTTTTCATTTTCTAAAACCTCCTACACCCAAATAGTAGCATAACCTTTGATTTTATCCTATTTTACTAAAATTCCTCAATTCTAAAATTTACACATTTGACATTTCTCTCATTTTGTATTCATTTATTAAAGTAGCGTCTATGCACTCCATTGGAGATATATTAGAATTATCTGAAAACTCCATTTCCACTACTATATTTCCAACTCTAATTGCATAAGGATTTTTAATCTTTTGAAAGAAATTAAGTATTCTCGATTCTAATGAAGTATTAGAATCTATACTAATATTATCAATTTTATCAATTCTTCTATTTGCAATATCTGCTTGTAAATTTTCTTTGCTTTTCTTTAGTTTGTATTCTAATTGATTAATTTTCTCCATAACTTTTCCTTTCAAAAAAGATGCTAGTAAAAAACTAACATCTTTCTTTATTATTTATTTTTCATATTTATTCATTAAATATTCTGCCATTCCCTCCACTCCATCTTTTGCATATAAAGTTTGTAGTGGATCTATGCACTTTTTAAAATTTCTCATATTTATTTCATTTGCTGATTTTGTTAAATTATGTAATGCAATTTCTCCATAAGCTCTTACTTGTTCCCATGTATAAAGTTCTTTACCCATTTGAAAAACCTCCTAATTTTTATTTTTCTAATTTTTTTCTTTCTTATTTGTTCTTTTTCATAATCTCTCCAGTATTGTGCTTCTTCTTCTAATTCATAAGTTCTTTCTTGTTCTGACTTACTTTTACTGCCACCTATAATTATTAAAATCATAGGTAGTCCCATTAAAAAGAATAATATTATAATCATTGAAATAATATCTAACATTTTAGCCTCCATTTTAATAGTTAAATTATTTTAACTTTAATTGTTCCATTCATTTATTAGATTGCTATTGTTTCTAGCAACATTGGTTATCTACCACCCAGAACTCTGGTTTGTACTCATTGCGTGGGACGCACCATTATAGAAACATTATGGTCTATTCCTATAACTTTACGCTCGTTCTATGACTATACAAAAGTATCCAAACTACTTCATAATAAGATAACATTCTTATTAGATATCTAAATAGTTGCTAACCCACCTAGAATGTAGTTCTTGTCGTTCTAATAAAATCTATTCAATTTTCAATGTGCATACCATAGTAGAAGTTTTTAACCCTTCTACTATGAACAGCACAAAAAAATCGAAAAAGTGGACATCAAATTTCAAATTTTTTATAAATTTTTTTATTTCGTATCAATTCAATAGAATATGTAATCAATTCGCTCTTTAAATCCTCGTTAATTTTCCCATCATCATCTTTAGAATTACTATTTATAAGTTTCATTATTTTGTCTAATACTCTTACTAATGCTGTATCATCATATACAGCTTGTCTTAATAATTTATAAAACTCTGTATTATATTGCATTTTTTCATTCCTCCATAACCTTTTTTAATTTCTTTAAGGCTCTAGTTCGCCTTTTCTTTAAAGTTTCTATATTTTCATTTGTTATTTCAGATATTTCCTTATAACTTAATCCCTGTGTATATAATAGGTTTAATAATTTAATTTCAGTATCATTTAAAACTCCTATAATTGATATATCTTCATTTATAACATCTTTTGAATTTGGACATTCAATTTCTTCTAGTTCAACCTCATAATCTCTCATTCTCTCATAATCTCTAAAATAATTTAATCTCATGTGATAAAGTGCTTTTTGCATATAATTTATAAATTTTGCAAGTACAACATCATCTTCTAATTCTTCATTAGACATAAGAAAAACCTCCTATTCACTCAAATTTCAGTTAATTCAAGTAATAGGAGGTCCTCTACATTTAGGAGCTAAAAACACAAAATGAGCAGAAAAGTCTATAAAATCTTTTCTACTCACTTTGAAATATGCAATTATATTGAAATCAATCAAGACAATTCTCAAATCTACACACCTCTTAATGCGTAGATTTTTAGAACATAAACATAAACATTTCTATAAAGCTACGCCAAAAAATCTCTCATAATTTTTTTCCTTCAGCATGTTTATGCTTAATAAGTACATAGAATGGAATTGTCTTATATAAAAACAAAAAAGCACACAATTAACCCTTAAAAGTTAGTGTATGCTTTCTAAATTATTTTTATATAATAAATAAAAATCCATCTTATCCCTCCCTGATTTTAAAAAAACATCATTGGTAATCTGATGGATTTCTCTTTCGTTTTTAATTTCATCGACATAGTACCACATTTTTTGACACAAAAACTAAATAGTTTATGAAATGCCTAAATTTATATACAAAAGTCAATTTTTTTATTTTAGTATATGAAATATGCTATTTCATATAATGATTATAACTATCAAAATATGCTTTTTTCCGATATTTTCTGGTAATTTCAATAAAAATATATCATATTTCTATCGCAAAATTTGTCGAATTGTGCAAATATACAAATTTTTTCTGTTCGTAATAGTCTATTTCCCCTAGAATTATTATATTTGCCCTAGTAAGTGGAATAATTATATAGGGGGAAAAAAATGATAATTAAAAACTTTAAAAATAGTAGAGAAAATATTGATATAAAACAAAAAGATATTGCAGAGTTCTTTAATTTGAACTTTACTACAATATCTGGTTGGGAAACTGGAAAAGATACTATCCCATTAAGAAGATTAATTGAATATGCTAATCATTATAACTTTAGTCTTGATTACTTGTTTGGTATAACAAATAAAAATGATGAATCATATTTGCCATTAGAAATAGATATAGATTTAATATCAAAAAATCTTCGCATACTTCGTAAAAGAAATTCTATGACACAAGAAGAAGTTGCAAAGAAAATCAATACACCACAAGCAAATTATGCACACTATGAAAATTCTAAAAACTTAATACCAACAACATTTTTGTATAGTTTAACACTTGTCTATAAACCTTTTTCAATAGATAAGTTATTAGGTAGAAAAAAGCAATAGGTCTTATGCTGACTTATTGCTTTCTATTTTTGTAAATTCTAAATCTTTAAATAATTTTGGTAATGTTTCCATCACTTTATCTTGTGTTAAGAGTTTTTCCATATATTCATTAAATCCATAACCATTAACAAACATATCTCTTTTTCCTTTTGAAACAGTTAAAACAATAACAGGAATATTAAAGTTGTCTATTTCTCTTAATCTCATAAGAGTTTCTGGTCCATCACAATGACCAGAATCTATCACGACACCATTCTTAATACAACAAACTTTTTAGAGTGAATACAATTTAACATATATAATAAGAAAAGTTTTGTAAGTGAATAGGATTTAAAGGCACAAAAATAAGAGCCTTTCGGCTCCTATTATCTTTACCCTATAAATTGTAATTTGTTGCCCTCTTTATAATTTTGATATCCAATTATTTTATCATCAAATGTTAGAAATGTTTTATCTTTGATATTTTTCTTTTTGTCTTATAACATAATTACTAATATTTTTATCATAATCTGGATATAAATAATTTAAACATTGTGCCACTTCTTTTGATACCATTCTAAAAATTCCCATACATAATTCTAAAGATTTCCACATTTCTGTATATGACCCCATATTATATGTAGCAAGAATTTTCTTCCATAATTCAGGTGAAATATATCGTTCTAAAAATTTATAGTTTTTTCCTAGACTAAAACTATAACCTTGCTCTATTCCAACCTTCCATGAAATCATTCGCAGTAATTCCATACGCACAATATTATTTAAATGGTCGATTGCAAATAAAATTTCCTTTCGACATAATCCTTTCACTACATATGTTACAGTATTCCAAAATTCATTACAGCAATCATCAAAAGAACGTGCTGTCGGATGTTCTATATAATAATCTTCATCTGTAGGTACTGGTATATTAGTAACACGATTATCCTTATCTAATAATAATTTTACTAATTTATCCCAAGTAAAATATTCATCTAAAACTTCTAATGGCAATAATGTCAAATCTATTTTAACTCCGTCCCAAAATAACATAAGATATGAATACCCTTTTTCTTCTTTTGGAAACAATTCCATATCCTCGGGTTTTTGCATAATAAGTCTCTCTCCAAAAACATTAAGCCACTCATCACTATTAATAAAACTCTGCATGTCTGTGACAAAAAAAGTAATATCATAATCTTGAAAATCATCTGGTATAATATTAATATTTGTTCTTGAACCTTCTAAAGTAACCACCCTAATTCTATCATCTGCTTTAGCAAAATTAAGTATAGTATCATATATTTGTTTCTCTGTTCTCATTTTCATATCAACTCACTTTTAAAATTATTATTACTTATATTATAACAGAAAAAAGTAAATTTTCTATTGCCTTAGATTTACCTTAAACATAAAATTATTCTTTAAATTTAACCTTGTATCTATTTTATATTTTTTCCTTTTTGGATTTCCATCAATCCTATAAATGCTATTATTTTTAATATCATAGCTTACAGACCAAATTGTATTAGCATCCTTTCTCTATCATAATCACATCTAAACAGTACAAAAATCTTTTTGATTTCTAAATACTTATCCATATCATCAACTACTTAACAAATTGTAATTTATGATTTACTTATTACTTTTTTCTGTCAACTTTTTTGTTTACACTATTGCTAATAATATAGAAATTTGAAATATAGCTACTGATAAAATTCTTATTTTCCATTTTCAAATTTTAATTTTTTTTGGCGCTTAGCTTCAAATTTCCAATAACCATGATTACGATTTCGATGTTTTTTTTGAATCTTGTTTTGATTGTTTTTCATGTCTTGTTCAGCATTTAATATAATAGCTTTTTTTTCGTTGGAAACAAATTTAAGAAAAACATCATATAGGTACAGCCATCCATCGTATGAGATTTCAGTAAGCGTTGACTCTAATTTAATTTTTAAAAACTTGCAAATGCGTTTTTGTTGCTCATAAGTAAACAATTTTTTTGTTTTATCTTTGAAAGTATTTCCAGATGCTAAAAATATATATGACAGAAAATTTCTATAGTCTATCGCATCCTCAACATCAGCAGATGTTTTTCTTTGAAAGTGAGCAAAACATATTCGTGCATTTGGCACAGGATAAAAATCTGATGGTTTAAACTCATAAATCAATTCAGCGGAAAACCAAGGTTTGTATAAAAGAGACCTCAAACTTTCGTTATAAAAGGGCTGTCCAGAATACCTGAGAAAAGCCTCATACTGCATTATGAAATATATATCTTCAGGAGGATTATCGGCTTCAAATACCTTTTTCACAATATCAGCAGTTATGTTAAATGGAATATTTGCACATACTTTATATGGTTCTTTTACTGATATTTTATATTTTAAAAAATCCATCTCTATTATTTGAACTTTTTTAGATTCTTTATACTTTTCAGATAAAGTTTTCGCTAATTTCGCATCAAACTCTATTGCTATAACTTGCTTGCTTTTTTTTGCAAGTTCAATGGTAATAATTCCTTTTCCAGGACCTATCTCAATTATAATATCGTCGTTACAAATATTACTCTTTGATAACAAAGTCGCTACAAGTTGTTTACTATGTAAATAATTTTGCGAATGTTCTATTCCCATAAATACCTCCTTTACAAATTACTATTTGATGAAATCATTATAGCATAAATTTAATTTTTTTAACATCTTTCTGGAGAATTTTTATCAGGAAATTTATCTTGTTTTTCTTCTTTTTCATCCCCTAGCATTTCGTGTTCATTTTCATTTATTTTTAATTCTGCATTTATTTCTTCTAGTTTTCGTAACTTTTCTTGTAACTCTTGTTCTTTCGGAAATTCTTTTTGAGATTCTTGTTTTGCATTTTCTAATTGAAAATATGTATTATCTAATAAATCTCTTTCGTGAGGAATATCTTTTGCAATATTCTCTAAACAATTATTTATTCTTGTTATATTTCCATTTACATCAGTTCCTAAATCAATAGAATAACTAAATTTATTTTTTAGTTTTAATCTAATATTTCTAGTTATTGAATCAAAACTAATTTCCATTGTAAATCCTCTATATTCTCCTATTTCTCGTGTTTCCATACTTTTTAAATCGTTTATACTTTGTAATAATCTCTTTCCTGCCTCTTGTTTTTCAGTATAAGTTATTCCATTTATTTTCATAGGAGAAAAACCATCTGCATTTGGTCTAGTGTATTCTTGTAATTTAATAGTATCTTCTTCCATTGCTCCAATTTTATTATTAAGTCTTGCTATTTCTTCTGGAAAATACTTTATAATTTTATCTTGCAATGAATATTTTTGATTCATAAATTCTTGTTTTAATAATCTTAATTTTGCTACATCAGTATCTAATGAAGTCTTTTCTAATATTTTAGGATTTCCTGTTGCTAATGCTTTTATTTCTCCATAAGTTAATGCTTTGTCATCAATATCTTCCATTGTTCTTGCAGGTGTTTTTGATGTCATTATTTGAGAAATGAATTTTTGCTTTTGCTCTACTAATTGATACATATAACTATCAAATGTCTTTTCAGTAACATAAGAATATACATATACTTTTTTGTTTTCATTCCCCTGTCTAATCATTCTTCCATTTCGTTGAGTCAAATCAGAAGGTTTCCATGCACAATCTAAATGATGAGTTGCAATTAACTTATCTTGAACATTAGTACCTGCACCCATTTTTTGAGTTGAACCCATTAACACTCTAACTTGTCCTTTTCTTACTTTACTAAATAATTCTTTCTTTTTAACCTCATTATCTGCCTCATGAATAAAAGCTATTTCATCAGGTGGAATGCCTTTTTGAATTAGCTTTTTCTTTAATTCATTATATACATCTGTAAATTCTTCTTTTTCATATCCTTTCAAGTCTTTTGGAGTTGATAAATCACAGAATACAAGTTGTGTTGATTTCTTATCACTATTTTCATTCCATATTCTATAAACATTTTCTGCACATGAATTTACTTTACTACTTTCTGAATCTGGTAATAAAGGATTCATAAGTCTTTGGTCTAATGCTAGTTTTCTACCCTCATTTGTAATTTTAAGCATATTATCTTCTGTTGCATCAACTGTTCCTGACCTTATTTTCTCTGCTCTTTCTCCTAAAGCCTTTACCATTTCTTGTTGTATTTCACTAGGTTTTACTACTACATTTATATTTTCAAATTCTGGTGTTGGTAAATTTAATGTTTCAGCAGTTTGAATATCTGCTACTTCTTTAAACATAGACATTAGCTCTGGTAAATTGTGAAATTTTGCAAATCTTGTTTTTGCTCTATATCCTGTACCCTCTGGTGCAAGTTCTATTGCAGTAACTGTTTCTCCAAATGTACTTGCCCAATTATCAAAATGTTCTAAACTATTTTCTTTTAGTCCAGAATATTGTAAATATCTCTGCATTGTATAAAGTTCTGCCATTGAGTTACTTACTGGTGTTCCAGTAGCAAATACAGAACCTTTGCCTCCTGTAATTTCATCTAAATATCTACATTTCATAAAAAGGTCGGAAGATTTTTGTGCTTCAGTTTGTGCTATTCCACCTACATTACGCATTTTCGTATATAAAAACAAATTCTTATAATTATGAGCTTCATCAACAAATAATTTATCTACACCTAATTCTTCAAATGTTACAACACCATCTTTTCTTTCTTCCTTATGTAATTTCTCTAATCTAGTTTCTAATGATTTTCTTGTTTTCTCCATTTGTTTAATAGTATAGTTTTCTCCTCTGTTTGATTTTTCAGAGGCAATTCCTTTTGTAATATCACTTATTTGTTCTTCTAATGATGCAATTTGTCTTTCTATTGACATTGGTATTCTTTCAAATTGTGAATGTCCAATAATTACTGCATCAAATTCTCCTGTTGCTATCCTACTACAAAATTTCTTTCTATTTTTGGTTTCAAAGTCTTTTTTAGTAGCAACTAAAATATTGGCACTTGGATAAAGTTGCAAAAACTCACTTGCAAACTGCTCTATAATATGATTTGGAACTACAAATAAAGACTTATTACATAAGCCTAAACGCTTACTTTCCATTGCAGCTGCAACCATCTCAAAAGTCTTTCCTGCACCTACTTCATGTGCTAATAATGTGTTATTACCATATAAAACATGTGCTACTGCATTAAGTTGATGTGTCCTTAATTTTATCTCTGGATTCATTCCTACAAAACCTATATGAGAGCCATCATATTCTCTTGGTCTTATGCAATTAAATTTATCATTATAAAGTCTTACTAAATGATTTCTTCTTTCTGGATCTTCCCATACCCAATTTAAGAATGCTTCTTTTATTGCGTCTTGTTTACTACAAGCTATTGCAGTTTCTTTTCTGTTTAATACTCTTTGTTTTCTGCCCTCATCATCTATAAATGTATCAAATATTTTTACATCTTTTAGATTAAGTGTCTGTTCTATTATTTTATATGCATTTATTCTTGATGTACCATAAGTTGTATATGCTTTTACATTGTTTCTATCATTACTTTTTCCATCAATATACCATTCAGCAGTTATATTAGAATATTTAACATGAATATCCCATCTGTTATAACTTGGTGTATCTAATAATTCAAAAATAAACTTTCTAATGATTTCTGGAGGTATCCATGTTGAGCCTAACTTAATTCCAATTTCACTTGCAGTAAGGTCTTTTGGAATAACCTCTTTTAATTTTTCAACATTTATATTAAAACTAGAATCTTCTTTTGCAAATTGTTCTGCAACTTTTAGTTTTTCTCTAACATTACCAGATAAATATTCATCAGCAGTTACCCAATTGTTTGTATTTTCATAATCAGGTACTTTAAATATAACACCCTCTAAACTATTTATTATTTCTTCTTTGTCTATCTTGCATAATTGTTGCATATAATCTAAATCAACTTTTGCCTTATCTTGTATAGATAAAATCAAAGCCTCATCTGGAGTATCTACTTGTAATACTTTCTTTTTAGCTTTTATAGTTCTTTTGCTAAATATATCAGCTTTTCCTACAAAATTACCCTCTCCATCTATCTTTTCAAGTGAGCATAATAAGAAATAACTACTATCATTAGAAAATGCTGTTTCATTTGCTCTTGAATTTATTAAGCCATATTCTTTTGTAAATCTATCATATAATTCATTTAATTTTGCTTGTGCAATATGAATTTCCTCATCTGAATAATCTTCCATTTGAAAATCAATTAATTCTCTTACCTGTTCTCTTAACAAAATTAAACCTTTTATTCTATTTTGTGCCGTTAAAGGTAACTCATCTTGTAATATCATTTTTGAATTTTCTCTAAAATACAATTTATCATCTACTATTGCATAAGAATAATTCTTAACAGTTGGAATTGCAGGTATTGATGTGTCTTCTTGTTCAATTTCATTTTCAATACTATTATTCTGTAATTCTCCATGTATATTAGTTATCGCATAATTTAATTGTTCTTCTAAATTTGTGTCTTCTTCTGCTTTACAAGTTGAATCATAGCCATAAGCAGTAGATACCATTTCCATTTTTCCTAATATCATATCTGGATTATCTACAAAATATTTATTCATTGTAATATTGTTTTCATCTCTATCAAGATATACCCAATCTGGCATTATATCGGTCAAATTTTCTCTTTTTTGTAAGAAGATAATATCTGATGTTACTTTTGTTCCTGCATTCTTTGTAAAAGTATTATCTGGTAATCTAATAGCACCTAAAAGGTCTGCTCTTTGTGCTAAATACTTTCTAACCTCTGGACTTGCTTTATCCATTGTTCCTTTTGAAGTAATAAATGCAATTACTCCTCCTGGTCTAACTTTATCTAAAGTTTTAGCAAAGAAATAATCGTGTATTAGAAAATTATTTTTATCATATCTTTTATCATTAACTTTGAAATCTCCAAATGGCACATTTCCTATTGCTATATCAAAAAACGAGTCTGGTAAATTTGCTTTTTCATAACCTTGAACTTTAATATTTGCTTTTTGATATAATTGTTTTGCTATCTTACCACTTATAGAATCTAGTTCTACTCCATATAGTTTTGAACTTTGCATTTCTTGTGGCAACATTCCTAAAAAATTTCCTGTACCACAACTTGGTTCAAGAATATTTGCTTGTTCAACACCCATGCTTTTTAGAGTGTCATATATTGCATTTATAACTACTGGTGGTGTATAAAAAGCAGTTAAAGTAGAAGCTCTTGCAGACTTATATTCTTCATCTGTAAGAATTTCTTTTAATTCGTTATATTCTTCGCTCCAATTATCTTTACTTTCATCAAACACATCTGGAAGTCCACCCCAACCCACATAACTAGCTAAAATTTCTTGTTCTTCTTTATTGGCTAATCTGTTTTCATCTTCTAGCTTTTTAAGTAGTTTTATGGCATCTATATTTCTTCTAACTTTTTCTTTTGGCGTTCCCTCTCCTAAAGAATTGTTATCAATATGATAGTTTATTTTTTCTTGATTTTTATAATATTCATCTCTATTAAGTGGCTTTCCATTTTCTTCTCTGGCTTTAAATAAATTGATTACTTTTTGTGCTTGTCCAATTGCTTTTAACTCGTCTATTGCATTTATTGTGTCATTTTCTACTTTTTCTAAAACAGCATTTCCAACCTCTTCTGCAATAGCTCCAGATTCTAAAGCATCAATAAATTCTTGACTTACTTCTCTTAGATTTTCATTTGCTAATTCTTCTATGTCTGTAAATTCAGCAAGTCTTTTTCTTATATCTAGTTCAGATTGTTTTGTATTATCTATTTCGGAATATTCTAGCAATCCACCATCTATTTCTGTTCCAAAGTTATTATAAATCGCATAATAATACCCCTCATCATTAGTATGGAAGTGAAAATAATTGCCATTAGATAATTTATAATTCTTTTCTATATTTTGAATATCTTGATTTTCTTCATCAATAGCTACTTGTTTTTGATCTGTATTTATTCTTGCATCATACATCCATTTTTGATTTTCATATTCCTCATTAAGCCATTTTTGATATTCTTCTTTTTCATTACTATTAAGATAAATATCAGCATTTACTAATTCTTTTATTCTTTTTTCAACCTTACTCCATGTTATCAAAGTTTCTGGTGCATTTTCTTTTAGTCCGAATGTTAGTCTAATCCCTTTTGCATTATGCCATTCGTCTAAATTTTCGTAATTTCTTACACCTCCACCACCCTCGCCATATTCTTTTTTAAGAAAAGTAATGTTATCTTCAGTAGAATAACTTTCTTGGAATAATCTATAAATTCTAAATTTTCCATCAGCAAAATGACTACCCTCTAAAAGAACATCATCTATTACCTTTTGTGTAAATTCAAAAGCAGAAGTATTTTCTACTTCTTCTTGTGCTTGAATATTATTTATTTGTGTATCTACACTTGGTAACTCTTTAATTGGTGGTACATAGGTATCTTCAAAAAGATTTAATTGTAAATTAGCTCTGACATTATCATTTCTTCGGCTTGGTTCTTTATTGAGTTCATTGCTTGTACCCAACTCATTTGATTCTCTCTTTTCATTTCCTCTGTTATTTGATTCTTCTCTGCTAGACTTGTTATTATCTGTTTCATTCTCTTTTGGGCTGTTTGCTCTATTTCTCCTAAATGTTCTTCCATCTTGCCATCTAACATTAATTCCTCGTATAACCCTCTTTTGTGTTCTTTTAGGAATTTCTCCCTCATTCTTGAGAATCTCCCCTGTGCCATTTTCTTCGTTTTTGGTAATGCTACTTGTGGTATTTGGTAATCTCCCATTTGATTGTATGTTAATTCTATCATAATCATTTCTCCCTTCATTATTTTTTTCTTCATTATTATGATAATTTATTTTTTCATTATTAACAAATGTACGATTTGTTAATTTATAATTTTTTTCATAATTTATAACACTAGAATAGATTTCTCTTAATTCTTGTTCTGCAATATCACTTATTGCTGCACCTAATCTTGAAACAACTCTTTTATTATTAAAACTACTAATCATTTCAAAATCCGATACATTAAAATGTTCTGTTGGATCAATGCCACATCTTTTCATTGCCATATATGATATTGATTTTGCAAGTAATACAATAAAGTTTCCCTCTAAATCTATATCTTGCATTCCCTCTAATAAGCTACCATCTAAAACTTCTTTTAAATCAACTAAATAATCTTGATAATTATCTTCAACTAAATTTATAGATGCTGAATATATTGCTTCTGCTAAATTAGATTTAACTTCTAAATTTCCAAAACTATTTTCTAATGTTTCTATAATTCCATTTTCATAAGAAGGTTTTATTTCCCATAACTTAAAATCTTTATTTATACCACTATGTGTATCTGAAATATCAAAAACATGTCTTAATACATTTCTGCCATTTTCCATTGATAATAAGACAATACCTTTTGCACCCTTATTAACCCATCTTCGTAATTTTTTATTCCAAGTTTCTATATCTGCACAAGCAGTAGCATTTGGTTTTTGAGCATATATTAACACTTGCTCATTAAAAGAATACTTGTAATTGTTACTCGCCGTATTTAAAAACTTAATCCAACTTTCTCCATTTTGAGTAATTTCTTTCAATGTTTCACTTGCCATTTCATTTATTAGTTGATATTTATTCGCCATCGGTTTCCTCCTTTCTCGTTTCTTGATAATTGAAATACCCTATTGTATTATGTTCTTTAATAAACTCTCGTAAAGCAATAATATTCAAAACATCAGGGTCTTTCGTTATTTCTTTTAAATCTTCTATTTTTAAATTTGAAATATCTTTTTCTGTTGATTTTCCAATACTTATTAACTTGTTATATGTTTCCATTCTTAAGTTTCTTTTTCTAGGCATTTCACACCTCCTATTTTTAACAAATTAAAAAGAGCTAATAATCTAGCTCTCCGTCATTTATTATTTATCTTTATTTTGTTTACGCTTAATTATATAAGCTATTCCTAGTAAAGATAGAATTATTGCACTAGCAAATAATTTTATTTTGCTTTCAACTCCTGTTTTAGGAACTTCTATCTTTTTATTTTCAAATGTAAATTCTATTGTATTTTCAGTTTCTTCTACTTGTGTATCATCTACAAATATACCTTTGTCATTGATTTCAACTTTAACAATTTTGTTTGATAATTCATAATCTTTTGGTGCTTTTATTTCTTTAATGTAATATGTTCCATATCTTAATTCTTCAAATAAAACTGTTCCATCTTCTGAATTAGATTTAACCTCTTTAATAAGTTTTGTACATTCTGGATCTTCGTATATTGCAAATATGAATTTATCTTTAATAACTTCTTTTGTTTCAGTATCAATCTTAATTACCTTTACATTTTTTAGTATTGGCATATCTTTCATTTCTATTTTTTGAGTTTCTTTGTCAGTTGTTACTGTGAATTTTATTTCTTCAGTAATTTCATAACCATAAGGAGCAGTAGTTTCTTTTAAGATATATGTTTTACCTTCCTCTAAACCTTTTACTTTATGAGGTTCCTTAGTTGATGTCCATTTATCTATTGTATTACCATCTTCATCTGTTACTTCTAATTCTGCACCCTCTAATTCGTTTCCATTAGTTATATCTGTTTTTGTTATTTCTACTAATTTATCAATCATAACTACTTTTTGTGTTTCTTTATCTGGTGTTACAATAAACACAACATCAGTTGCTTTTACATAAGAATCTGCAACTATTTCTTCATGTAATGTATAAGTTTCTCCCTCAACTAAATTTTTGATTTTGTGTGGTTCTTTACCAGATACCCACTCATCAACTACTTTGTTGTCTTTATCTAATACTTGAATTGTTGCACCTTCAATTTCTTTTCCTGCAATATCAATTTTTCTCATCTCAACTATTTTGTCTATCATTTCAACTTTTTGAATATCTTTTTTATTTGTAACTTCAAATTCAACATCTGTTGCTACAACATATCCATCAGGAGCATATTCTTCATGTAAAATATATTTTTTACCTTCTTCTAGTCCATTTATGTTATGACTTTCTTTTGTAGATGTCCAACTATCGATTACATTTCCGTCTTTATCAGTAACAACAATTTCTGCACCCTCAATTTCTTTTCCACCTATATCTGCTTTTGTCATTGTTACTATTTTATCTATCATTTTAACTTGTTGTACTTTTGTTGTACTTTCAACTTTAAATTCTATTGTAGAAGCTCTTACATATCCATCAGGTGCAATTTCTTCTTTTAATTTATAAGTTTTTCCAACTACCAAGCCCTCTATTTTATGAGTCTTTTTAGTAGATGTCCATGTATCAACAACTTTATTATTTTCATCAATAACAGATAATTTTGCACCTTCAAGTTCATCATCTCCTGTTACAGATTTTTTAGAAAATTCAAACATTGTTGTATCATTAGATATATCTTTAATATCTTCATATACCTTTGTTGTTAAGTCTTTTTGTTCAAATTTTACTTCATATTTAGTCCAATTTAAAACTAATCCGTCTAAAGTTTTTGTTTCCTCTAATTCATAAGTTCCCATAGGTAAATTATCAACTTTTAAATTACCTTTTTTATCCAAATTATATTTCTTTATTTCTTGACCTTTAGTATATATTTTGCTTCCATCTGCATAATCAATAATATCTTCTTTTGCAGTAAGTTTGAATTCAATACCTGATAAATCAGAGGTATCAACCAATGATGTGTCAGCATCTTCTCTTAATGCTATTGTTTTATTTATAATTAAAGTGCCTGTAGGTTGTTCATTTTTCATTAAAACTTCTTTAATAAAATCTTCATCTTGATCTTTATCATAATCTCTTATTCCTTTTATTTCAAAAGTAACTGGTTTTTCTAATTGTAAGAAACCTTTTGGAGTTTTTATTTCATAAATTGCATAACTTCCAACTGGTAATTGTAAAGGAGTAACAACTGAACCTTTATCATCTTTGTTATTAGTAAAGCTTTTATCTGGTACTATCATATTATCTGCATTTGTTGTAAATGAAGTATATGTTGTACTACCAATTTTTTGTGAAATTGATTCTCCTTTTTTCCATATTATTTTTCCTGTTGCTCTATCGTAAATATCTTTTTCAGCTTTTATTTCAAAGGTTGTACTTGTCAATGTAACAACTTTTCCAGTTTTTAAATCTTTTTTGATTAACTTTATATATGCTTCTAATTGTTCATTATTAACAACAATATGTTTTGTTTTTTGTGGTATTTCTTTTATTTCACTTTCGTCTTGAGTAATAGAAAAATAGAAATCACTTGCACTTTCATAATCTTTTGGTGTAACTGTTTCCTTAACGATATATTTACCATAAGGTAAGTTCTTTTGTGTGTATGCATTACCATCTTTGTCAGTTACTAATACATCATAAGTAGGAGCTATTTTTTGAGCCTCTGCTACTCTTTTAGTATCGACATTAACTTTATTTCCGTTTTCATCAACACCATTCCATACTTCAGCATAAGTATATCCTTGTGAATATGCTCTTTCTACAGCTGAATTTAATTTTATTGTAAATTCTGCACCTTCAAGTCCTGGTGTTTCTCCTGAATTTACTTTTATTCCAGATTTAAAGATGTGAACTCCCATTTTCTTTACATCTTCATTACTTGTAGTCTTATTTGCTATAACTTTTGTGTGTTGGTCTTTGTACTCTAAATTTACTGGGTATTCAGTTTTATCTAATAAATAACCAACTGAAGCTTTATCTTCTTTTACAATATATTTTCCAAGTGGTAAATCTTCAACAGGAGTTGTATTACCGAATTTATCCATAGTTCTTGTTGCTACTAAATCTCCTTTTGAATAATACTTTTTACTTTTAGCTACATTGTATATATCTTCATTAGCAAATACTTTATAAACTGCATTTTCTAGTGTAGCATCTCCTTGTGCCATGCTTCCTGTTTCACTATCTTTTTTAATTATTTCAATAGAACCTTTTGGCTCTGTATCAACTACTCCTTCAATTTTTAATTCTATAACTGGTGTAGTAGAATTAACATATTGAATATTAGCATTAAATATTGTTTCATTTAATAAATATCCTTTAGGTGCTTGTGTTTCATAAACTATATATTTACCTACTGGAATATCACTTAATGTTGCGACACCATCTGAATTAGATGTTATTTTAGCAACTACTTGTCCTTTAGAATAGAACTTTTTAGTTTTCGCAACATTATATATATCTTCATTTGCCTTTACTTCAAATTCTGCTCCTGCTATTTTATCATTATTTGTACTTACTTTATAAATCTTTATTTGTCCAGTAGGTTCGTTATTTTTAAATGTTACACTAGCTGTTTGACCACCTGCTACATTAACTCTTTGAATACTTGTATCTAATAAATAACCACTAGCAACTGATTCTTCTTTTACAAAATATGTACCAGGTTTTAGTTTTTCAATTAAAATTTTACCTTCATTATTTGTATTTGCTTTCTTTACTAAATCAGTACATTCATTATTTCTATATAGACCAAAAACACAATCTGAAACTGCATTTCCCATATTATTTGTTTTTCTAATTTCTATTTTTCCACTTTCAACATGAACTGAAACACTAAATGCTGATGGATCAACATAGTTAGAAAATATTAAGTTTTGAACACTACCTGAAGTAAATGTAAAATACATATAATTTGACATTGTAGAACTATTATATGCACTTCCATTTGGCATTAATTGATATAGCCCATATTCTCTTGAATTAAATGTTACATTTTCTACATTACAATTATCAGATATTGTTATTACTAAATCATTACTTCCTTGTGTATGGCTAAATGTTACTCCATCTTTTGATTGTGAAAATGATTGATATGCTGATAATTTTCCATTATTATCTGTTATCACTTTTCTATCTCCAATAGCAACACTTTGTGTTGAACCATTAAAAGATGTATTTCCATGATACTGATTATAATATCCTTCAGCTTCTGCTACCCAATTAGCATAGTGTCCTGATGACATGAAATTTCCATTCCATGAATCTCTTGGGAATGCATCAAATGAACTATTTATATTGTTATGTATATACTCCCATACATATTGTTGAGTACAACATGCTGCTCTATATGCTTCATCTGATGATGGTAACCCTAAACCATATTTCATAGTATAACCAAAATATATCATTTCAGCTATTTTCTCGTATTGTGGTAAGTTTTGTTTATATTGAACATAAAAATCTCCGTTGAAAGTATATTCACTTCCGTTAGGAGATTTTACACCCTTTTGACAACAAAAAGCTATATAAGTTTGACCATCATAAGTAGCATAATGTAATTCGTGTCCTACTTTTGCTAAACTTCCTGATATTACACCAAATTGTGCATTTGAATTCATATCAGTAATAAATGCTGCAAAAGTATTAATTGGCAAAGATGTTAATAGCAATAATGCTAAACATATAATTGCCATAAATTTCTTTGTTTTACTTTTCATATTTTTATCATCCTTTCATAAAAAATAAGCCTTAACTAAAAAATTAAAGCTTATAAATATAATTTATTTAATTTAATTTTATTTTATTGCCCAGAAATAGTATTTTCCACACAAACATTGACTTATTTTGTATTGAACAGAAGGCCATCCTTTTGTATAATTTTCAAAAGCAATTTGAGCTTCATTCCAACTCGAATAATATCCATGTTCATTTGCCCCATCTCCTGCAATATGGTGAGTTCCACCCTCTGCACACCAATAAGCTAAATCACTTGGTGTAGGCTCTTTTGTAACTTTATCTTTACTTTTTTTCTCTTCTTGTACTCTTGTTCCATTCGTATCTTCATCGTTATTTTCTCTATTATCATTTGCATTATTTTCCAATACCGTATTAGACATTTGTTCTTTTTTTATAACATCATTTTCAATAGTTTTAGATTCTTCATTTTTATTAGTATTTTTTGCTATATTCTCTTGTCTAATAGTTTGATTTTTCTTTGGTTCTTCTTGAATACTTGTATTATTAACTTTTACAATATCCGCTTCTAAATGTGTTTTTTCTTCAATCTCTTGTTCTTCTGTATTGTTTTCAACAACAATCACTTCAATATCTTCTTTTTCTTCGTCATCAATATTATTTATTTCAGTTACAATCTCTTTCTCATTTTCTATTTTACTTAAACTTAATTTCTTTGATTTTATAATCATCATATTCGCAAATAATGCCACTATTAAGGCTATAATTATTAAAACTAATATCTTTTTACTCTTCATTACTACCATCTCCTTATAGCTTAATTATATGCTTTTTTTAGATAAAAACAAATATGTAATTTATTATTTATATTATTTTTATAAATTAAATATAATAATTATCTTTTAGTTTGTAATATAGTATGTATTTAAAAGGGATTGTAAGGGAAAACTTTGTAAAGTGTTCACACAAACAAATATAACTAAATATATCTAATTTTGTTCACACACTATCTGGAATTTCTTTCTTGTTTTATTCGTTCTCGCCTAATATAATCTTGCACACATTGAATAATAAAATCTTCAACATTTCCAGATTCTTTTACTCTACTTGGAATATATTTTTCTATCTTTTCATTGTGTATCTTTATATATTCTTTTTGATTTGGCTTTTCCTGTTGCAGTATTTCTTCTATTTTTTCTTCTGTTAGGTTTCCTTCTTGTTCTAATTTCTTTAATCTTATTGCTTGACTTAAAGAAGGTGTTACCTCATCAAATTCAAATATATTTTCTACAACATATTGATTTTCTTCACTTAAATATGATAATTCTACTGCTGGTCTAAAAGCTATTCTTTTGTTATCAACTTGTTCTAATAATTCTGGTATTAAATAAGTAAGTCGAATATATCTTCTTATATTAGTCATACTTTCTCCTACTTCTTTTCCTAATTTATTAGCACTTTCTAACTTCCAACCCATTGGGTCGGAAGTTTCGTTTTCTTCTAAATCAACTCTTTTCCCCTGATGTTTCATAGCTTCAAGTTTCATTTTATATGCAAATGCTTTTTCACTAGGCAATATTTCTTCTCTTTGAATATTACTATCTACCATAAGAATTGTTGCCTCATCATCAGTTAATTCTTTAACAATACATTTTATTTTATCTATTCCTGCAAGTTCACACGCTCTTTTTCTTCTATGTCCAGAAATCATTTGATAATTTCCTTCTCCTCGTTTTCTTACTATAACAGGTAATAAAACTCCATGTTCTTTTACACTTTTAACCATTTCTTCCATTTTATCATCATCTATAACTCTAAAAGGGTGGTCTGGAAATTCTCCTATTTTATATAGTTCTATTTCCTTTACCTCATCAACAACTGGATTATCTCTTTGTTCTTGACTTGTGAATAAATCATCTAACTTTGGAAGTACCATCTTTTTGTCTTGTTCTTTCATTCTCTAATACCTCCTTTGCTAAATTATTGTATGCGTTTGCAACAGGACTATTTTTATCAAATTCAAATATACTCTTTCCTGTTGATGTTGATTTTGCAGTATTTATTGCTTTTGGTATTTCAGCACCATATATTTTCACATATTGTCCATAATTGTCGATTAAAGTATCTCTTACATCTTTTGATAAATTTGTTCTTTTATCTACTAATGTAAGTAATACTCCACCTATTTTCAAATTTGGATTTATTTGTTTCTGCACTCTCGTAACTGTCTTTAATAAATGTCCCATTCCTTTTGCAGCCAGATATTCTCCCTGTACTGGAATTATTATCTTATCACTACAAGCCAGAGCATTTATTGTTATCATTCCAAGAGATGGCATACAATCTATCAATACATAATCATAGTTATCTTTAATACCTCTTATAGAATTTTTAAGCGTGAACTCTCTGCTCATTGCATTAACTAATGAAAACTCTATTGCTGATAAATCTAAATTTGCAGGAATTAAATCTACTCCTTCTTTATGATGAAGAATAGCATTTTCTGCATTTATTTCATTATCACATATAGTATCAGACATTAATGTTCCAATAGTATTCTGCAATTCATCTTGATTATAGTAACCCATACAAGTAGTTAAATCTCCGTTGTGGATCTGCATCAATTAGTAATACTCTTTTTCCTTGTTTACTAAGTGCAACTCCTAAACTAAATGTAGTTGTTGTTTTTCCAACTCCACCTTTTTGATTTGCTATTGCAATTATCTGACACTTTCCCATTCTTGCTCCTTTCCTCAAAAAAAGAGCTAACTCTTAAAAGCTAACTCTTGTCTTTAATATTTATTCCTCTGTTATTTCTTTATCATCTTGTAAATGAGTAGAAACATATATAAACTCCTCATCATCTGCTAATTTACCAAATAAATTGTTAAGTCCTGCAATAAAAGGTTTTATATCTTCTTGAACATTATAACTATATGAATAATTCAAATAGTATTCATTTAAATTATCATATAAAGGTACAATATTTACTAATCCTGGTCTTATCTTTTTTCTTAATATTACCCAATTAGGTATATCGTCTTTTATAATATTAACAATTTTATCTTCAGAAATTAACATTCTCATAATTCCATTCATTATATCTGAAAAGTCTTTTTCTTCATCACAAAATATTTTATTCATCATAGCACTCATTGACCTTACAAAATCTGATAAGTAATCATCTTTTATACAAGCAAAGCAATCAGTTTCTATTTCATCTAAATACCCTATTGCTGTTAAACACTCATAATAATTTGATGCCATAATATAATAAAATTGTTCAAATTCTTTCTTTAAGTTTCTTGAGTTCATCTTCTTTATATAAATACCTGTCTCCTTTCTTATAATCTCTTTAATCTTTTCTGTTTCTTTTTTAATTTTTTCATTATTTTTTGGTTTGTTGTTTTCATTTTTTTTCATTTTCTTTTTACTCCTTCCTTTTTGAAGGCAAAATAAAAAATCTAATATTTCTATTAGATTTCTTATATATGTTAGATATTATTTCAATAACTATAATATTTTATTTTTTCTTTAAATCTTTTGAATAATATATTAAATCAGTACAAGTTAATTCTCCATCTTTTATTTCTTCTTTATAATTATCTATAAAGAAATTTTTAATTGTTTTCTCATATTTATCAAATCCCTGCTTAACATAGAAAGGAATATTATTCTCTGTTGTTCCTACCAACATTCTGTCATATTTCTGTTTATAATTACCACATAATGATTTTAAAAGTGTTTTTGCATAACCTTTATTTCTGTAATTTTCTTTTGTAACTATGTTTTTTAATTCTAATGTTTTTCTATCAATGTGCAAAATAACTGCAATAGAAATTAGCTCATCTTCTTTTTTTAATGCATATACATCAGAATCGTTCAAATACTTATGTATCATGTCTTTTGAAGGATCTGCCTCTAAAAGTAAGTCTATATAATCTTCTTTATTTTCTATTTTTTTAACCTGCATTCTAGGTTCTTTGGGTATCTCGTAACCATTGGTATTACTGGTTTGTATAGGATTGCGGTTATAATATCTCATCTCCTCTGAAAAAACACATCCACAGTATTTTTGCATATACAAACCTAATTCTCTTGCTTTATTTTGACCTTCTCTAAATCCCACTCTAAAATCCCTATATAAAAAATTTAATCCGTATTTTTTAGCAATTTCTTCACCTTGTTCTTTTAAAATCTCATGTTTTTGGTAAGGGCTTACCAAAAGAGTTGTAGAAATTGTGTCAAAGCCATGTTCTTTTGCAAACTTTGCAGTTTGCTCTAATCTTACCCTATAACAATAATTTTGACATCTATTTTTAAGATCACCTATTACATTTTTGCAAAATTCATCTAGTCCATATTCCTCTTCAAAAATAGCTTCAACGTTTATATTTTTAGTATATTCTTTTAATGTGTCTCTTCTTGTCTTGTACTCTATATATGGGTGTATATTTGGGTTATACCAATATACTGTTGGCTCTATACCTTCTTTTCTTAGCGAATCTATGCAATATACACTACAAGGTGCACAACAAGTATGCATTAACAATTTCATTTTACTTTCTCCTTTTTTCTAAAAATATTTTTTATTCTTTTTATAATAGAAAAATCTAATATTTCTTTATTCAAACTTATACATGCAATTGGAATAAGAACTACAAAATAAGGAATTACATATCTTGATTTTGCTTCCCATAATACATGGAAGAAAAATCCTCCTAAAAATATCGTTATCATTAAAATTGCTTCATTAGATAATTCTTTTTTATACTTTAATAAATTTATTAAACTTAATGTAAATACTAAAAGTACTATTCCCTTCATATATATCTTTATTTGTTCTGATCCTTTTTCTACAAAATAATTACTATAAAATTCATTTTCGTTTATTGCGCTATCATATAATTCTTTAGGCATACCATCTAAATGAACTGGTAAATTATAAAATATACATTGGAATGCATTATCTGTCCACATAGAAACAATCTTATTTTTATAAAATCTAAAACCTTCTAAAGGATGCGTAGCTAAATATTGTACTCTCTCTTTTAGTATTGGCGAATAATAATTTTTTGCATTTTTCACATCTGTTTGTGCTACTTGCATTGCTTCTTGGCTATACCACCCAGCACCTCTTTCTCCATCATAAAGAGCCATATATAAATAACTACTTGTAGGTATTGTTGCTTGTTTAGCTAAATCTAATTTTTCTGTTACATATGCTCCAACCAATTTATATGGAATAAGTATTATGGCTATAAATATTACAATAGACATTATTTGCTTAAAAATATTTTCCTTTTTTAAATTTAAAACAAGATATATTACCATAGCTATAACAAATATAATGTAATTCATTCTAAACATCATTGCAATGGATGCTAAAATTGCAGAAATTATTCCAAATATTTTTTTATTCTTTTTCGTATATTCCATTATAAAATATACAGAAAACAAAACAAATGTTAATCCAATAATGTCGCCATATATAAAATTACATAATAATATCATTGGTATAAAAGTTAATGTTAAAATAAAAAATAATGCTTTGTTGACACTATATTTTTCCGATAATTTCTTTAATATTAGGTATAGTGCAAATATAGAAAATACATTTGCTAAAATATTAGCCAAATATAACCATACATAATCTGTGCTATTTATCACTTTCATTATTAAAATATATATAACTAACAAACTTTGTTGTTGTGGACATTTAGCTAAATATTCTGACTTATATAATTTTTCATTATTTCCTTCTATATAACTTTTGGCCATATTATATATTATTTGTTGATCACCAGATGGTCTTCCAATTGTTGTATTTGACCATCTAATTTGAACAATTACATATGCCAAAATTAAAATAACTATTACTATAATTTTTGCAACTTTATTCATTTTGATTTTATTTACGTACTGTGAAATTATATATATTGCAATAGCAATAGAAATACTGATTAACAGGTTAGTAATTTTTACATACTCAATTTCAACTGCACTAAGTTTATCTGTATTTGCATTATATATAAAGTTTAAAATTAAAACAGCTATAAATGTAATAGTTGCAAATACTAATATGATATTTTTTATAAGCGCTTGTATTTTTCCATTTTTTTCCATTTTTTCCATTTGGTGTTTTTCTCCTCATTTGCATATTCTTACTTTGAAATATATATATCAAAAAAGTTTATTGTACCTATTTTTTCTAAATTATTTTTCACGTATTCAATTACTTCTTTAGGTGTTTGCCAATTTAATGGTATTTTTTCATTTTTTATTAAGATAATTGTATTTTCCATTTCTTTTATTTTATCTATTTTTCCTTCTTCACCTTTTGCCCCAAGGTTTCCTTTTAAAAACATATCAAAATCTTTATTGTATTTGTCTAATGGTATCATGTACACTGCTGCTTCTGAATCTAAAATATATACATTTCTTTCTTCGTCTTCTATATATTTATCTACTTCTAAAATTCTTTCTTGCAATGTATTTGATATTGGAATATTGCTAAAATGCTTTAATACTGATTTTTCTGTTTGTGTATATATAAATATGTCATTAATTCCACTTAGTACAAGCATTCCTACTAAAGATATTGTTATTATATTCATAAAATGTTCGATAAAAATAGAAATTTTTATATTTTTTGTCTCTTGAATTGATTTAAACAAATAATATAAAATTACTAAAAGTATTGGTAATACTGCTATCTTAAAGTGAATTTTATCTGCTATTGGATAAACAACTGTAAATTGTGCTAAAGCAAACACAAATAATATTAAACTATTATCTTTTTCTTTTATTTTCTTATTTTTTATATTTACTATAATTTCAATAAGTAATATTAGTAATGTAATTGGTGCTATTACTCCTAAGAAAGCATTTAAATCTTTTCCTTGTAATAATTTTGTATATGGTACATTATTAGCAAATGTACCAATTCCTAAAATACAATAATCTATAAAGTCCATTAAAGAATTTGTACAAAGTGAATATATAATAAAAATTATTCCAGGAATTATAATTCCAACTATTCTACATATTATAGCTTTTAATACGTCTTTATTTCTTTGTTTTAATATTAAATATAATGCTGTTACTACACATATTATTATTCCTGTACTTTGTTTAAATAATATTGTAGTTCCTGCCAATATTCCTATTAGCAAATTATATTTTCTGCTATAACTTTTATATTTAACTTCTAAGAAAATAAGAAACAAAGTTATAAATAATACTACATAATTATAATCTAAATAAAACTTGTCTTCTATAAATAAGAATAATAAAACTACCGATAAAATTGACCATTTTGTATTTAGCTTTAGCTTTTTAAGAATTTTATATGATATAAAAATTATTCCAGCACCTAATACTGCAGATACTATTCGCATAACAAATAATTCTTGTCCAAATAATTTAAAAATCCCACCGAAGTATAAATGGCAATAAAGGAGTTTGTAACATATTAAAGTCTTTATATGGAATTAAACCATTTGCAATATTTCTTGCAAAGTTAAAATTCCATATTTCGTCTAAATTAGCTAAATTTCTTTGTAGTACTGTAGCTAAAAACAATAATATTGCTACACCAAAAACAGCAATATCTATTAATCTTACTTTTATCTTCTCTTTCACTTTATCTCCAATCTAAAATTTCATTTTTCTACTATTGCATTATAAATTTTTATTTTTCAGCTTGCTTTAAGTTTAAATGTTCAAAAGCAGAAGGAAGCGCAACTCTTCCTCTTGGTGTACGAGCTATAAAACCTATTTGCATTAGAAATGGCTCATATACATCTTCTATTGTTTCAATTTCTTCTCCTGTTGTAGCTGCTAAAGTTTCTATTCCAACCGGTCCACCTGCATATTTTTGAATTATTGTAAATAATATATTTCTATCTGTTTGGTCAAGACCTAAATCATCTATTTCTAGCTTATTTAAAGCGATTTTTGCCATATTTAAATCTATTGTTCCATCACCTAAAACAGCTGCATAGTCTCTTACTCTTTTTAAAATTCTATTTGCAATTCTTGGAGTTCCTCTGGATCTCTTGGCAATTTCCATGCTTGCTTTATCATCTATTTCTACATTTAAAATTCCTGCAGATCTTCTTACAATCTTTTGTAAGTCCTCTGGTTCATACAGTTCTAATCTTTCTACAATTCCAAATCTATCACGTAAAGGAGTTGTTAAAGAACCTGCTTTAGTTGTTGCTCCAATTAAAGTAAATTTAGGTAAATCTAATCTTATAGACCTAGCACTTGGTCCTTTACCTATAATTATATCTAGTGTATAATCTTCTAACGCTGGATATAAAATTTCTTCTACACTTTTGTTTAATCTATGAATTTCATCTATAAACAAAACATCAAATTCAGATAAATTTGTAAGTAATGCTGCTAAATCTCCTGGCTTTTCTATTGCTGGACCAGATGTAATTTTTATATTAGAATTCATTTCATTAGAAATTATGTTAGATAATGTTGTCTTACCAAGTCCTGGTGGTCCATATAAAAGCACATGGTCTAAAGGTTCACCTCTTTTTTTAGCTGCTTCTATATATACTTTCATATTTTCTTTAACTTTTGTTTGACCTATGTATTCTGCAAGAGTTTTAGGTCTTAATGAATTTTCTAATCTATTTTCTTCCTCATTTATTAATTCTGGATTTATTAAATTCTCCTCTTCCATATTCGTCTCCTATATTAGTTTTACTCTTTAAAAATATATCATTTATATTAAAAAAGTACAAGTTTTTTAATGGATTTACCAAAAACTTGTACGCTTTTTATATAATTACTTTTAGTATACCAATATTACTACACTAAATTGTAACACTTATTATTAATCTAGCTATTAAAACGCTAAAGGTTTATTTCCTTTTTCTATTAATTTTTTGTATGTTTTTATAAATATCTGTTGAAAACCATATTTATATACAGTATGTGCAACCCAAAAGCTTTTTCTTGGAACATTTTTTAATTTAAAAAATGGATTTTTTCTCCATTCAAAGAAATTTATATCTAAGTAATTCATTGTTTCTCTAATATTTTCTTTTAAATCATTTTTTTGGTCGAATGCTATTTCTATTAATGACCTCATTCCTATTTTTGTAAATGCTATATATGTTAACACATTTTTCATTTTTTCGTATTTTCCAACTTCTTTAAATCTCTTTTTTACATCTATTAAGCCATTTCTTAAGTCTTTTATTTGAATTATATTTTTTAAGTTGTTTGCTGAATTATCCTCATATTTATAGAATAGCTCTTCATTTATAAAAGAAATTTTATTTACATTACTATAACAACTTAATATAAATATTTCATCTTGACATTCGTCATAATTTTGAAATTTTAAATCTTTTATTATTTCTTTCTTTATTAATTTATTACCTGCATCTAAATTTAAGTATGCAAAATAATTATTTTTTCCATTTAATTCTTCTATTTCTTTAAACTTATTATTTAAACCTTTATTTATTGTTTGATTTGTATTTAAGTCTATAATATTATAACCACAAATTGCAATGTCCGTTTCATTTTTTTCTTCTGCATTATACATTTTTTCTAATGCTGTTTTTTCTAGATTCATATTTCCATTCATTATTAAAATGTATTTTCCACTAGCTTCTTCTAGAGCTTTATTTTTAGCAGTTACATCTTGTGCCTTTGTTTTGTATATAATTTTTATATTATTATATTTTTTTTGAGTTTCTTTTACAAATTCATCTATTTCCGAATTTTCTTCTTTATAAATACAAATTATCTGTACATTTTGTAAAGTTTGATTTATTAAACTATTTAAGCTCTCTTTTACTTTTTTATGTCTGCTTTTAAATATTGTAATAACTGAAACATCATACATTGCCATTCCCCCAATTTTCATATTATTTTTTATCTACATTAATTGTTCTTTCTATTATATATTGTGGTCTTCTTTTTGTTTCATCATAAATTCTTCCTATATATTCACCTATCATCCATAGAGATATAAGTATCATTCCACTTAGAAATGTCATTGTAACCATTAAAGATGTCCAACCTGCAGTTAAATTATTCCAATTAAATATATATGATAAAATTGCATATATTAAAATGATTACAGATATTGCTATAGAAATAATTCCCATTGTTCCTACAACTTTAAGTGGTTTTGTAGAAAAACTGAAAATACCATCTTGTGCTAATTTTAACATTTTCTTTAATGGATATTTGGTTTTTCCTGCAAATCTTTCTTTTCTCTCATATTCAAAAGGTGTTTGTTTAAAACCAACCCAACTAAATAATCCTCTTAAGAATTTATTATGTTCTGGAAGTGAATTTATAACATCTACAACTTTTCTGTCTACTAATCTAAAATCTCCTGTATCTTTTGGTATATCTACATCTGACAAAGCATTTAAAGTTTTATAAAACATAGACGCAGTAAGTAGTTTAAACTTAGATTCACCATCTCTAGATTTTCGTTTTCCATATATTACTTCGTTTCCTTCTTCCCAAAGTTTTAGCATTTCTGGAATAAGCTCTGGTGGGTCTTGTAAGTCTGCATCTATTATTACTATTGCATCACCAGTTACATATTGTAAACCTGCTGTTACAGCACATTGATGTCCAAAATTTCTAGAAAATGATAATATTTTTACATTTTCATCCTTTTTTGCAATTTCTTCTAAAATGCTTAATGTTTTATCTTTACTCCCATCATTTATAAATATTAATTCGTAATTATAGTTTTCTATTTTATCTAATATATTTTTTAATCTATTATAACATTCTCTTGCTACTTCCTCTTCATAATACATTGGAACTACAATTGATATTTTTTTCATTTTTATATCCCTCTACTTTCTTTTTAATAGCTCACCTAATGGCCTTTTTTCGTTTAAATGCCTAATTGTTTCTGCAAATAATGGAGCTATAGAAACAACTTTAATTTTTTCTATTTTTTTAGATTCTGTTAATGGTATAGTGTTTGTAATTACAAGTTCTTCTATAGGAGAATTTTGTATTCTTTCTATAGCTGGACCAGAAAGAACTCCGTGTGTGCAACCTGCATAAATAGCTTTTGCTCCAAACTCTTTTAGTACTCTTACTGTTTCCATCATAGAACCAGCTGTGTCAATTTCGTCATCAAATATAATTGCGTTTTTATCTTTTACATCACCAATAATTGTTGTACCTATAGCTTTATCATTATTTCCATCTCTTCTTTTATCTAGCATTGCTATAGGACAATTAAAAAATTCTGAATACTTATATGCTTTTTTAGAACTACCTGCATCTGTCGCAACAATAACCATATTCTCTAATTTCTTATTCAAAAAATAGTCTTCTAAAAGTCTTTCGGCTGAAAGCCTATCACAATTTATATTGTTAAAATATGCTTGTATTGCTGGGTTATGTAAGTCGCAAGTAATAACTCTAGTTGCACCTGCAGCTTCTAATAACTCTGCTATTAACTTTGCTGTTATTGGTACTCTTGGTTGATCTTTTTTATCTGAACGTGAATATATATAATATGGTAAAACAACATTTATTTTACCTGCTGAAGCTCTTTTTACTGCATCTATCGTTATTAATAATTCCATTATTCTTTCGTTTACTGGAGGTACATTACTTTGTACTAAGTAAACATCTTTTTCTCTTACTGTTTCTAAAATTTGTACAAAATTATTATCATTTTTAAACTTCATCGCATTTATTTTTCCCATTGGAAGTTTTAGATAATCACAAATTTCTTTAGTAAATTCTTCTGCATATTTACTACAAGCAAAAATTTTAATATTTTCCATATTTTTCACCTACTATTATTAATTTGCTTATATCTTACCATTATATAGCAACTTTTACAAGAAAAAAATAAATTAAGCTAATATTTTATAATAAATAATAGCTTAATTTTATTCTTACCTATTTTGTAAAATTGCATCTAATATTTCTTTTTGCTCTAACTTATTCTCTTTATTAGAGGTTATCGCTAATATAGCACTATTTTCTATTTTATATGGCTCTATTATTTGGTATGGATCCATATCTTCGAATGGATATTCTACAATTTCACCTGTTAAATAATCTCTTTGATATGTTTTTCCAGACATATCTATTATATACAATTTGTTTGAGTCTATCATTTCTTTTAATTGTTTTTCTTGTTCTGTTTGTATATCTTTCTTATTGCTTTCTAAATATCCATTTTTATTTATGCTAAAATTGTTAATATTATTTTCTTGTAATAAGACCATAAAGTCTTCTCTAGAATTTTTCTCTATCCAAATGCCATTATGTCTTGGTGCTTGTTCTAATAAAGTGTAAACTTCCTCTTCTGTTGGAATATCATTTTTTACTATTCCAGCTAAAGCTACTACATACTGCACTTCTGGTTTTATTTGTAATATTTTTCTTCCATCATGTTCTTCTTCTATCTTATAAATATTGGAGTTTCCTACCGAAGATATACTGTTTTGAAATTCTTTTATATCTTTTAGCTCATCTTCTGATACTTGTTCTATTATATTCTTTATTTCGTTTTTTTCTAAATTCGAAATATCTTCTATATTATTATTTTCAATATTATTTATTATATTTTTCTCATCTTTACTATTTATAAAAACAAAAAGTAATATAATAATTATTAAAATTACTGCAATAATTATATAATATTTTTTTTGCATTTTTTTCTCCTTATAAACAATTCTTTCTAGTCTTTTTTCTTCCTTACAAAAATTATTGATATCACTATTGTGGCTACAACTATTATAATTATAAAACTAATTAATATATTGCCTTTTTGGTCTTTTGGCTTATTGGATTCATTTTCTACATTAATTGTATACATATTTATATTGCCATTTTCTGCTGTTACTTTTACATTAATTTTTCTATCGTTACTAGAAATGTTTATATTACCTATACCCTCTACTTTTGCTTTATCGTTGTCAGTTTCTGCAATAACATTAAAATTATTTATACTATCATCTTTTACATAAATTGTGTACGAGTCGTTTTGCTTATTAAATTCTGGTGTTAATTCATATCCTTCAACTTTAAGCATTTTTAAATAATTGTTACTTGATTTCCCTACATAATCTTGTGCAGTTGTAAGATTATTTTTATTTTTTTCGAATTCTTCTGCTTTTTCTTTCGCTTCTTGTTCTGTAAAATCTGTATATCCAGAACTTTCTGGGGGAACTGGAATGTCTACAAGCCTTCCTGTTTCAGCCAATGATACATTAAAAAGTCCTATAATAAGTACCATTGCCACACTAAGTATACATATTCTGCTTTTCATTGTTTTTTCTCCTTACACTATATTTTATAAAAATTAAAGAAATGGTAAATCAATTTTCATATTAATTTACCATTCTCCTTTCTAAATTACTGTTAAATATTTTGAAACAATAAATCCTTTTGTCCCATCATCTAAAATAACTAAGTCCCAACAAAATCCATCGGCATAATATGTGTCTTTTAGTATTCTGACACCTGTTGTTCCATTTCTTACTTGTTTTATACTTTCATAACTTTGCCCTGGGCCAATTCTAATATTTACACTAGAAGATGTCGTTATCTTAATTTTCTCATTACAATTTGAAACGTCATTTATAAATTGTAAATAACTTCCTGAAGCATATCCCACATTACCAGATGGAGTTATTACTTTTTGCCATCCATTAGATAATCTTTCTATTGATAGTAAAATAGTTCCATTAGTTACTCTTTCTATTTCACTATATTTAGTTCCTGGTCCTGTTCTTATTTTTAATGTTGTACTTACATCAAAGACTTTAACACTCATAGGTCCTTTGTCAGATATTGTTGGACCTTCTGGATCTGTTGAACTTCCTTCTCCTGTTGGTTTAGGAGCTGGTACTTGAGGCATATTTTCATATACTGGTATAATAAATTTAATTTTATTATCTAATGTTCCTGTATCTACATATGCTCCTCTAAATATACGCGCTTCACTATATGCTGCAGATAAGTTTTGCATATATTGATGTGTATAGAAGCCACCTGGACTATTTGGATTTACATCAAACTTATTTAAATATAGTGTATTTTGTTTTGCATCTAGATATCCTTCTTTTACAAATTTTATTCCGCCTTCTATACCTTTTTGCATGCTATCCCATCCCATAGCTTTAGCTTTAGCTAAGGCTGTTGCAACATCATTTCCAACTACTGCACCTATATTAAATGGATTAAAATATAATTTTCCATCTCCACCATCCATATAAATTGTAGCAGAACCATCTTTGCCTTGTTCTTGGAATAATCTTGCGATTATATAGTAAGGGTTTACATTTTGTCTTTCACATGAAACTCTAACATCTTCTGCAAAGTTATTTAAAAAAGTTCCATTTACTTGGTATTGTATAGATGCCAATGTTGCACCACTGTTTGCATAATCTGCTAAATCTACAAATTGGAAAGCATCTACTTCATTTAAAAAGTTTCTTGGGTCCATAAAATATGCAATTCCATTATATGAAGCTGATGCCCAAGTTCCACTAACATATGGGTTTGGCGCAATCCAATCCCCTTTATATGTTGGAGTATATACTAAATTTGCTTTTCTATTATCATATTCGTATTCTCCCTGAACTGCGGTGTAAAAGTCTAGACCTGTATATAACACTTCAAATTCCCAATTTGGATGTTTGCTTGTCAAATTATCTACTGCCTCTGCTACTCCAGGATATTTATTAGAATCTATATTAATTCCTATATTTGTAGTATAAAAGTAGAACATTTGTCTATCATTTGTTTGTAAAGATGTTAGTATTAGCTTAGAACCATTTTCAATTCTATTTTCTATAGTTATTGCTAAGTCTGGTCTTGTTAAAGGTGATATAATTAATCCGTTTATTTTACTATCTCTTATAGTCCATTTTTGGCTAAAATCTCCTCTATAATCATCTTGTACTATTTCTATTCCATTTTGAATTTTATTTTCTTTAACAGTTAAGCTTTTATTACTATGTGATGCTATTATTTTATAATAACCATCAACATATTCTACCTTAAATTTCTGAGCCCTAGAGTTTCCAAAATCCCATATATCCATTTTCGCATTGTTTTCTATACTACTTCCTGCTACTTCTATAGATTTATTTGCATTTGCTCCTACTAATATTTTGTAAAGATTATTTTTAACCGTTTGTTTTGTTTCTACAGTTTTAATAAAATAAAACATTTGATTATTGTTTTTTTCTAAATTCTTTAAAACGATTTTATCACCATTATTTATTTTTCCGTCTATAGTAAATGCTAAGTTTGGATTCACCATTGAAGCTATTATAAGACCATTTATGCCACTATCTTTTATTAACCATTTTTGCGTGTCTAACCCCGCATATGTTGATTGTACTATTTCTGCTTCTTCTTGTACTGTTCCATTTTTAGCAGTTAAACTTTTACCTGTGTGACTTGCTGTTATTTTATAGTATCCTTCTTCTACATATTCTATATTAAATTGTTGAGCCGCTACATGCCCATAGTCCCATATATCTACTTTTGCATTATCTTCCTTACTGCTTCCTGCTACTTCTATAGATTTTTCTTGGCTTGCCCCAATTAACAGTTGGTATTTTCCATTTGATACTGTTTTTTCTGAATTACTTTCATTTAAAAAGTAAATCATTTGGTTATTACTATTATTATTTTTTCCTAATACTATTTTAGAACCATTTTCTATATTTCCTGATACAGTTATTGCTAATTCTGGATTAGCTAGTGATGATATTACTAGTCCATTTATTCTACTATCTTTTATTATCCATTTTTGTGTATCTAATCCTTCATATGTTGACTGTACTATTTCTGTTCCTTCTTGTACTGTTCCATTTTTAATAGTTAAACTTTTTCCTGTATGTCTTGCTGTTATCTTATAATATCCATCTTCATATTGTACATTAAATTTTTGTGCTGGTACATTACCATAGTTCCATATATCTACTATAGAATTATCTTCTTTACTGCTTCCTGCTACTTCTATTACTTTGCTAGAATCTGCACCTATAGCCAATTTATATACACCGTTTTTTACAGTTCTTTCAGCTTCATTTTCGTTAAAGAAATAAAACATTTGGTTATTATTTTTTTCTGCTTTTCCTAAAACAATTTTTGCTCCATTTAAAACATTTCCTTTTACAGTTATTAATAAGTCTGGATTGGATAATGGTGAAATTATTAATCCATTTATTTTACTATCTCTTATAGTCCATTTTTGTGAATCTAGTCCTTTGTATGTTTCTTGAACTATTTGGCTTCCTTCTTTAATTATTCCATCTTTTACTGCTAGGCTTTTACCACTATGTCTTGCTGTTATTTTATAATATCCATTTTCATATTGTACATTAAATTTTTGTGCTGGTACATTACCATAGTTCCATATATCTATTACAGCATTATCTTCTTTACTACTTCCTGCTACTTCTATTACCTTATTTGAATCTAAACATGAAGCAAACCTATAAACTCCATTCTTTACTGTTTTTTCATTAATGTATTCTTGTACTATGTCGCTTTCTACTTCTTCTTGTGTTGTTGTATCTTCTGTAATTTCTTCACTCTCTATAGTTGTATCTTTTTCCTCTTCTGATTCTATAGTATTATCTACTGTTGTTTCATTTACATTATTTGCTTCTTGCATAATATTATTATTTAATATATTTTCTTCTAATAGGTTATTTTGATCTTCTATTATATTATTTGACTCTGCATATATATTTACACCTACTAAATTTAATATAGTAAACATTATTACTAAAATTAATATTATTCTCTTGTTTTTCATATTTACCTCTCCTAATTATATTATCCGAATATATATATTATTATTTAATAATCTTCTAATATTTTCATTGTTGCATTAATAAATTTTTGGTCTAATTTCATCTTTACTAGTTCTTCGTGACTATTTACTTCTGGTAATTCTAGTAATAATGATTTAGTATTAGGTATTGTTCTTGCCCATTGTATTAAATATCCATTGCCATAAGTGCCTATATGTTTATTTATTCCTATTTCGTTCCTATAATATTTTCCTAATTCATTATCTCCTATTGTTTCATTTAGCCAACCATGTACATCTAAAATAATATTTGTATCTCCTTTGTTTGATAAAATAAAATCTCTTAATGATTGTGCTTCGTATGCTTGTAATGGTTCTGTTCCATTATAATTTCTGTCTGAGCTTGTCTTCGCATATCCTATTGGAAAACATCTGTTAATATCTATTCCTTTATGTTCTGGTGCCCAGCTATATACTGTTGTACGTCCTGGTCCATTATTTGTCCAACCATCATACTGACCATCTGGATTTACAACTGGCAATATGTATATTGTCCATTCGTTGATTAATTTTGCACTCATATTATCTTTTAAATATTTAAAAAATTCATCTGCAATATAGGTTAACTCGGAACCATCTTTATTATAAGAGTCTTCAAATCCATGTACAGAAAATGTTGTAAATAAATGTTTTTTCCCATTTCCAATTTGATAATATTTTAAATAATTTCCTTTTTCACCTTTATACATTAAACCAGATTTACCATATAATCCTTCTTTTATATTTTTGTTTAGTGCATCAAAGAAATAAAACATTTGATTATTGTTATTTTGTGTTTTATCCAATATAATTTTTGATCCATTTTCTATTTTACCTTCTACTGTTATAGTAAGTTCTGGATTTAATAATGAAGATATTACTAAACCATTTATTTTACTATCTTTTATTATCCATTTTTGAGTATCTAAACCTTTATATGTTGATTGAACTATTTCTATTCCTTCTTCTAGTTTTCCATTTTTTACTGTTAAGCTTTTGTCTGTATGACTTGCTGTTATTTTGTAATACCCTTCTTTATATTCTACATTAAATTTTTGTGCTGGTACATTTCCATTATTCCATATATCTACTTTTGCATTGTCTTCTGTACTACTTCCTGCAACTTCTATTACTTTATTTGAATCTATTCCTACTGCTAAACTATATACTCCATTCTTTACAGTTCTTTCTTGTTCGTTTTTGTTAAAAAAGTATAACATTTGATTGCTATTGTTTTGGGTTTTGCTTAAGGTAATTTCGTCTCCATTTTCTATTTTTCCATTTACAGATATAGAAAGTTCTGGTTTTTCTAGTAGAGATATCACCAGTCCATTTATTTTGCTATCTCTTATTATCCATTTTTGAGAATCTAGACCTTTATAGTCTTCTTGTACTATTTTTGTTCCTTCTTCTAACATTCCATCTTTTGCGGTTAAACTTTTACCGCTATGTCTTGCTGTTATCTTATAATATCCATCTTTATATTCTACATTAAATTTTTGTGCTGGTACCTCTCCGTTATTCCATATATCTACCCTTGCACCATTTTCAGTACTACTTCCTGCAACTTCTATTACTTTGTTTGAATCTACTCCTACTGCTAAGCTATATACTCCATTCTTCGCTGTTCTTTCTTGTTCATTCTTATTTAAAAAGTATAACATTTGGTTGTTACTATTTTCAGTTTTACCTAGTATTATATTTGAACCATTCTCTATGTTTCCTTCCACTGTTATGGAAAGTGCTGGATTGGCTAATAAAGATATTACAAGCCCATTTACTTTACTATCTCTTATTATCCACTTTTGCGTATCTAATCCCTTATAGTCTTCTTGTACTATTTCCGTTCCTTCTTCTAATCTTCCATTTTTTGCAGTTAAACTTTTACCACTATGCCTTGCTGTTATCTTATAATATCCTTCTTTATATTCTACATTAAATTTTTGTGCTGGTACATTTCCATTATTCCATATATCTACTCTTGCACCATTTTCAGTACTACTTCCTGCAACTTCTATCACTTTGTTTGAATCTGCTCCTACTGCTAAACTATATACTCCATTGCTAGATAATTTAATCGTTTCTTGATTATTGCTAATATCTTTATCTTCTGCATTATCTTCATTTATTTGATTACTATTAGTGTTTAAAATTAATTCTCTTAGTTCATCTTCATTTTCTTTGGAATTGTTTTCACTACTTATGCTGTTTTCTATTCTATTCATGTTGCTAATAGCATATACATTTATATTGCTCATAATTCCAAATATAATACACAATATTATTAATCCAAATATATATATGTTTTTTTTCATAACAATCACCTCTTTTGTTAAATTAACGTCATTTTACTATAACATTTTTTGTGTGTCAATTTTAGTTTTGTTCGTTTTTACACGAAAAAAATAGAAATAACATAAATTTTACGCTATTTCTATTTTATGCAAAAAATTATATTATTTTTTAATTTTCGTTGGTTTCTTTTTCTCCATTATACTCATCCACCAAATATAATGGTCTATTTTTTGATTCGTTAAATATTCTTCCTAAATATTCACCAATTATTCCAAATAATAATATTTGTATTCCAGAAAAAAACAATATCAAAAGTATTATAGCTTGGTATGCATCTATTTTATGAGTAATTAATATCATTTTACATATTACATATATAAAATAAATTGCTAATGCTCCAAAAGTTGGTATTGCCAAATAAGTAGAAATTCTTAATGGCGATGTTGTAAAAGATGTTATTCCATCTATTGCTAAATCTATTAATTTTTTGTAATTCCATTTTGTTTTACCTGCAATTCTTGGATCTCTATCATATAGTACTTCTTTTTTCTTATATCCTATCCAACTAAACATACTTTTAGAACATCTTTGTGTTTCTCTCATCTTTTTTAAAGCATTTACACATCTTCTATCTAAAAGTCTAAAATCTCCTGTATCTTTTTGTATTTTGACATTTGTTAATGATTGTAATACTTTATAATACATTTTTGATGTAAACTTTTTAAGCCAAGTTTCGCCAGCTCTCGTTTTTCTTTTTGCATATACATCATCATATCCTTCTTCCCACCATTTAATAAGCTCTGGAATTAGCTCTGGAGGATCTTGTAAATCTGCATCCATAAATATTACTGCGTCACCTTTTGCATAGTCTAACCCTGCTATCATAGCAACTTCTTTTCCAAAATTTCTAGAAAGATTAACATATGAAATTCTATCTTCTTCTTCTTTATATTTTTTTATAAGTTCTAATGTTTTATCTTTACTTCCATCATTTACGAATAAAATTTCAACATTATAGCCATTAATAGAATCTATTAATTTATTTAATCTTTCTATTAAATATGGTAAAGATTCTTCTTCATTATATGCTGGAATTATTATTGTTATCGTTTTCACATTTTTCACAACCTTTTTTATTTAATAAATACAAATATATAAATTTTCACCTTCGAAAATAAGCTGTTCTTTACTATATCTATCCCAATCTTTTTGTGCAAATTTATCTTTTATATTTTGTGGTACATTAACATTTGCAAACTTTCTTCCAATAAAAGTTGTAATAACTTCCTTTACTGCCCAACTCGTTCCCATACTTCTTACGTTATAGCACCTTAATGCTGGTTCGCTTTCGTAATACATTGTATATTGTTTATCAAAAGCTATACCTATATTCTTTATTTTTTCTCCTGAAGTTGTTTCGTATTTTTCTATTTCTTGTATTATATCTTTTGCAATAAAGTGATCTAATCTATTGGTTACTAGGGTTGCAGATGAAGCTTCTATTAAAAATATAGAATTTAAAACAAAGTTAATAATTGTAATGCTTCCTAACGCTATTAGCAAATACTTATTTTTGTTTATTTCTACTACAGCTAGTAAAAATATTACTAATATTCCTATTATAGATCCAAAACACATAGCCATTCTTGGCTCTATATATTGTGCTTCAGTAGGAGTTGCTAAAATAGGAATTATTGGTACTATAATGCTTAATATTATTAGAGTAACATATTCTAATATCATAAAATAGTCTTTTTTTCTTAAAACTATTCCTATTATAAAAATTACAGTTAAAATTGCAAGTAATATTAAATATCCATATTTTGGACCTATTCCCACATTATATATTAATATTGTCTCACCAAATTTTAAAATTGTTGCCAAAATAGCTGTAATAGAAGGAACTTCAAATTTTCTAAATTCTACTCCTAATACTCTTTGCCAGCACTTAACTCCTACTAAATTTACTATCATTGCAATTCCATAAATAACTGCTATAAATATTGTATCTTTTATAATTAACTTTATATTTCCTCTATGTTTTATGGCTATAAGTACTAAAGCTAGTAACAAAAATATTGCACTTGTTGCTTGGTAAAATAGTCCAGAAACTGTAACTAATATTAAGCTAATTAAATATTTTAATTTTTTGTCTGTTGCTAGAATACATGCCCCTAAGATTGCAAACAATATTCCAAAAGGCATTGTTCCAACTTCTACGTATAATAATCCTTCTGCTGTACACATATTAAATACAACTAAAAAAGAGGCTAATCCAATTAAAATATTATATAATATTGACTTTTCTTTTTTTATCAATTTTATAACAAATTTATATAATATAAACCAAGATATTACCATTA